>Ga0207645_10003373_pt1 | contig 12143 bp, 9 predicted proteins | sample KBSM53metaG_FD_184331 | JGI IMG/M metagenome (GOLD analysis project Ga0207645, IMG submission 184331) | Miscanthus rhizosphere microbial communities from Kellogg Biological Station, Michigan, USA - KBS M5-3 metaG (SPAdes) (version 2) | ecosystem: Host-associated > Plants > Roots > Rhizosphere >...
TCCGCCGGCGCGTAGCCGACGAACCAGCTGTAGCCCACGTAGCCGTGGTCCGTCTCGGCCGACAGCGTGCCGGTCTTGCCCGCGACCTCGACGGGCAGCAGGCGCCGCCCCCGCTTGTCGCGAAACGTTCCCTTCGCGGTGCCGATGCGCGTGGTCAGCTCCATCATGCGGCCGACCTCGCGGGCCGCCGCCGGGTCGACGACGTGGCGCGGGTTCGCCATCACCGGCGCGAGCGTCCGGCCGTCGCGATCCAGGGCCCGGTCGACCAGCATCGGCGCCGGCATGTCGCCGCGGTTGGCGATGGCCGCCGCCAGCAGCGCGCCGTGCATAGGCGACAGCGTCGAATGCCAGAATCCGGCGGCGGTGCGCGCGAACTCGAGGTCGTCGCCGGGGACGTCCAGGTGCGACGGCTCGATCGGCAGGTCGAACGGGATCGCCTCGTCGAAGCCGAAGCTGCGGCCCACGCGGGCCAGCTGGCCGGCGGTCAGGTGGCGCGTCGCCAGCTTGGCGATGATCGCGTTCTGGGACTTGCCCAGGCCGAACGCCAGCGTGTCGCAGCGACGGTCGATGGTGGGCAGGTCGACGAGGTTATCCGCGAGGATGGAGGAAACGCCGCCGTGGTAGCAGGTGCGGGTGCTGCCCATGATGCCGTGCTCGACCAGCGCGGCCGCCGAAATGACCTTGAATACCGACGCAGCGGGCGCCCAGGGACGCAGCGCCAGCTCCGCCGGCCCCAGCCGGGGGTCCGCCGCCGACTGCCCCACCAGGGCCAGCACGCGGCCGTCGGGGATCGAAACGACGACCGCGGCGCCGAACGGGATCTGGAACGTGCGCAGGACGTTCTCGGTGCTCTGCTGCAGACGCGGGTCCAGCGTCAGCTCGGCGCGCCCGCCGTCGGTCAGCTCGGCGACGTAACGGCGGCCGGCGAAGCGGATTGTTTCGGCGCGCAAAGACGGGGGGGCGGGTTCAGCGCCGCGGCCGGTCTGCCGAGGGGCGGTTTCGGCCATTGCAGGAGCCGAAAAAATCGTCGCTGCCAGGGCACCGAAGACGAGGCGGGAGGTATGTGGCATAATGACACGCTCATACATGTAGGTATAGGTGTCAAATTATCCTCCCCTTGATGCATCGCTGGCTTTGACCTAGCCTGCTCGGCCGGACCCCAAGTGGCGCGCACTCCTCGTGATCCCAACGACACGTCCGAATCGGACCATGTCCGGGCGAAGACGGTCGTCACGAGCATCAGCCGCCTCACCGACAAGCCGTCGGGCAAGGAAGCCTGCCTCGTCGTCATCTACGGCCTCGAGCTGGGCAAAAAGTACAACCTGAACTCAGCGTCGCTCGTCGTCGGGCGATCTTCGAAGTGCGACATCCAGATCGATCAGGAATCGATCTCGCGCAATCACTCGAAGATCGTGAACACGGGCAAGTCGATCCTGATTCGCGATCTTGGATCCACGAACGGGACGTACGTCAACGACGAGCCCGTCGACGAATACGTTCTGCGCGACGGCGATCTGATCAAGATCGGCCGCACCATCTTCAAGTTCCTCACGGGCGGCAACATCGAGAACGCGTACCACGAGGAAATTTATCGTCTGACGACGGTCGACGGCCTCACGCAGATCTTCAACAAGCGCTACTTCATGGACACGCTGGAGCGCGAGGTCGCGCGCGCGCACCGTTACCGGCGGCCGCTGTCGCTGGTGATGTTCGACATCGATCACTTCAAGAAGGTGAACGACGGCTTCGGCCACCTCGCGGGCGACTACGTGCTGAAGCACCTCGCGCAGACGGTGCGCGCGAAGATCCGGCGCGAGGACTGCTTCGCGCGCTACGGCGGCGAGGAGTTCGCGATCGTGCTGCCCGAGATCGACGGCGCCAGCGCGGTGCCGTTCGCCGAGAAGATTCGCCAGATCGTCGAGAAGACCGAGTTCAAGTTCGAGAACACGCGCATCCCGGTCACGATCTCGATGGGCGTGGCGGCGATCGACGCCGAGCTGATCGAGGCCGCCGCGATCATCAAGCGCGCCGACGAACGCCTGTACGAAGCGAAGGCCTCCGGCCGAAACCGCGTCTGCGCCTAGCTAGCTTCGTCGCTACGGGCGGCCGAACGAGGGTTCGAGCGTGCCGTCCTCGTCGTCGTTGTGCATCGGCTGCTTCTCGGTCGGCTGCGGCTGCTTCTTCTTCGTGAACTGTCCGCCGGGCGTGCCCGGCGGGTTCCGGCGCGTGGGCAGCGTGTCTGTCTTCGTCGGCAGCGGCGGCTCTTCGACCTTTCGCAGCGTCGCGAACAGCGGCGACGGCAGGTTGGGGACGACGTAGACCGCCTTCTTCTCGTAGCCGGCCTTGCGAAAGTGGAACTCGACCGCCGAATCGCTGTAGGGCACCTCGATCGACAGCGGCGTCAGCCCCAGCGTCTTGCCGTCGGCGCGCGACACGACCGCCCCGTCCGGATCGGAGTTGAAGTTGATGCGCACGGCGCTGGGATGGAGAGCGACAGGCGCGGTCGGCAGCGGCTGCTGCTTGCTGCCGCCCCCGCGGTTCACCACCACGACCACCACCGCCCCCGCCACGCACAGGATGCCCGCGTAGAAGGCGAGCATGCCGTTCTTGCGCCGGGGGATGAAACGGTCGATGAGCTCGCCGCGCCCCTCGCGGAACGTCGAGGGGATTCCTCCCGGCGGCCGTTCCAGGTCCAGGCCCGAGCCGAAGCCGATCTTCGAACGCGCATCCATCTCCGCGCGCGCCATGGGCGACGCCGCCCGCGCCACGCCCGAGAGATCCTCCGGGATGCCGATCACCGGCGCCGAGCTGGCGTAACGCTGTGGATCCAGCAGCGCCGCCTCGAATTCGGCCATCGTCTGGAAGCGCTGGTCGCGGTCCTTCGCCAGCGCGCGATAGAGAATCAGGTCCAGCTCTTCGGGCAGCTCGTTGTTGATGCTGCGCACCGAAGGCGGCGGCATGGTGACGTGCTTGACGATGATCTCGCCGTAGCCGTCCCCGCCGAAGGGCACCTTTCCGGTCAGCATCTCGAACAGCAGCACGCCCAGCGAATAGATGTCGGCGCGGTGATCGATCTCGATCTTCCCCTCGCACTGCTCGGGGGACATGTAATAGGGCGTCCCCATCACCGACCCGGTGCGGGTCTTGTGACTGACCTTCTGGTCAGACAGCGTCAGCTTCGCGAGGCCGAAGTCCAGGACCTTGACGAAGTCGCGGCCTGGGCCGCGGTTGACGCACAGGAAGATGTTTTCCGGTTTGAGATCGCGGTGAATGATCCCTTGCTCGTGCGACGCGTTCAGCGCGTCCGCGATCTGCGCGGTGATGGACAGCGCCGCACCGGCGGGGAGACGGTTCTCGCGGCGCAGGCGGTCGGACAACGACTCGCCCTGCAAGTACTCCATCACGAAGTAGAACTCGCCTTCGGGCGTGTTGCCGAAGTCGGCAATGTCCACGATGTGCTCGTGGCCGATCTGGTTGACGGCCTTCGCCTCGGTCACGAAGCGGGACACCACGTCGGAGTTTTTGGAAAGCTCCGGGTGGATCGCCTTCATCGCCACCTTCTTGCCGATGACCGGGTGCTCGGCCAGATACACCACACCCATTCCCCCCTCTCCCAACTTGGCGGTGATCCGGTAGTTGCCGATCGTGTGGCCGATATCGATCATTGAAGGTTGGCCGCCGTCGGACCCCCTTTATAGCTGAATCCCCGAGCGACGCACGAATATAACGTAAGCCAAACCGAGTATTTCAGCCGAAGAGAATCGATCTTCGCTGCGATAAAAGATCGGCGATCATCGTGTCGATCGCGTGGCGCACGTCCTCGGCGACGCGCGGCGTCCCATCCTCGTCGCCGGGCTTCGGCGGCGGGATCGGCGCGCCGATCTGAATGGTCCACTTCGTCGGAACCGGCAGCAACCCGAGCGGGCCCAACCACGGAAATGTAGGAGTTATCGGGATATACGGGATGCCCAGCGGTTCGGCGAAGCGGGTGATCTTTCCGATCACCGGGTGAATCTCCTCCGCGCCGACGATCGCGATCGGCAGCAGCGGCACCTGTGCTTCGCGCGCGAGCCGGACGAAGCCGCCGCGCCCGAAGCGCGCCAGCCGGTACCGCTCGCGATACAGCTTGCCGACGCCTTTGAGACCCTCCGGAAACACGGCGACCAACTCGCCACGCGCCAGAATCGGCAGCGCGTTCTCCATTGACGCGCGTACGCAACCAACGCGCGCCACGACGTTGGCCATCCAGCCCGAACGAAACGCAAAGTTTGCGACCAGCGGCCGCACGCGCCGGTGGCGCGGGTGGTCCCGGCGGATCCCGTGTAGCAGCATCGCGCCGTCGTACGGAATGCCGCCCGAGTGGTTGCCGACCAGCAGGGCGGCGCCATCGTCGGGGATGTTTTCGATGCCCAGCAACCGCACGCGGAAGTAACGCGCCCAGAGAAATTCCAGCAATGGGGCGGTGCGTTCGACGAACGCCAGGTCGTAACCGGCGTCGGGGTTGTCCTGGGCGCGCACGGCCTTGTCGCCGTAGCCGGAGCGGATCGCCTCGATCACCGCGGCGAGCGCCGAGCGGATGCTGCCGTCAGAGCTCGCCACGCGCGCCTCCCAGCGACTCGAACACGGCGACGTAGTCGGCCGGCGGCGCGGCTGTCCATTCCAGCGCCGCACCCGTGACGGGGTGGGGGAATCCGAGCCGGGCCGCGTGCAACATCAGGCGTGGCGCGGAGATAGGTGTTTTACCGTCGCGAAGCAAGTCGCGAATGTAGACCGTTTCGCCGACGATCGGGTGGCCCCGTTCGGCGAGGTGGATCCGGATCTGGTGGGTGCGTCCGGTCTCCAGGCGAACGCGGCAGAGGGTGGCGCGCGGCAGCTTGCGGATCGGTTCCACAAACGTGACGGCGTTCTGGGCGTGCTCCTTCTGGCCGGGGTGGCGCATGGACCCGCGGATACCGTCGCCGCGATCGGCCACCAGGTTCGATTCGATGCGCATCGCGTCCACGTCGCCCTCGGCCAGCGCCAGGTAGTGGCGGTCGGCGGTGTGGCGCTGGAAGACGGCGTGCAGCGCGCGCTCGGCCAGGCGGGTCTTCGCGAAGCAGAGCAGGCCGGAGGTGTCCTTGTCGATGCGGTGGACGACGTACAGCGGCGTCGCCGTCGCGCGCTTGCCTCTGCGCCGCCACACGCCGCGCACCAGGTCCATGGCGGTGCCGGTCTCCTTGCGGTCGAAAGGAACGCTGGAGATGCCCGACGGCTTGTCGATCACGACCAGGTGGGCGTCGTCGAACACGATGCGGAAGCCCGGGGGCGAGAGGTCGGGGCGCGGCGCCGCATATTTGACGGCGACCGTCTGTCCGACGCGCACGCGCGCGGCCGGATCGAGCGCCCGTTCGTCGTCGACGAACACCTTGCCCGTGGTGCAGAGCCGGCGCACCTGGGCCCAGCTGGCACCGTCGGGATCCTGACGCAGCTGGCGGCGCAGCGCCGCGGCGATCGTCGCGCCCTCGTCCCCCGCGCCCACCACGAACGACACGATCGGGTCAGCCACGAACGAGGTCGAACACGCGCGCCAGCGCCGCGTCCAGGTTCTGCGGCTCGGACCCGCCCCCCTGCGCCATGTCGGGACGCCCGCCGCCCTTGCCGCCGATCGCCTTGGCCACCTCGCCGACGATCTTGCCGGCGTTGAACTTGCCGACGAGATCGGGCGTCACCATCGACACGAGCGCGATCTTGTCGCCCTCGACGCCGGCCAGGACGATCACGCCCGACTTCAACTTGTCGCGCTGCTGGTCGGCTACCTCGCGCAGCGCCTTCGCGTCGGCGCCGTCGACGCGCGTGGCGAGCACGCGCACGCCGTTCACGTCGCGCGCCTCGGAGGCGAGATCGCGGCCGCCGCCGCCGGAGGCCAGCTTGCGGCGGAGCGTCTCGATCTCCTTCTGCTGGTCGCGTTGCTCGGCCTGCAGCTTGGCGACGCGCGCGGCGACCTCGAAGCTGCCCGAACGAAGCAGGCGGCCCGTCTCACCGAGCTCGCCCTCCAGACGGCGCACGAAACCGAGCGCGCCGGCGCCGGTGACGGCCTCGATGCGGCGTACGCCCTGGGCGACGCCCGCTTCCTCCGTGATCAGAAAGAAGGCGATGTCGCCGGTGCGCGCGACGTGCGTGCCGCCGCAGAACTCCTTCGATTCGCCCATCGTCACGACGCGCACGGTGTCGCCGTACTTCTCGCCGAAGAAGGCGATCGCGCCTGCCTTCTTCGCGTCGGCGATCGGCAGCACCGCGGTGTCGGTGGCGGCGTTCTTGCGCACGCGCTCGTTGACCAGATCCTCGACGCGCTGTTTTTCTTCGTCCGTCAGCGGCGCCGAGTGCGAGAAGTCGAAGCGCAGGCGATCAGGCGCGACCAGCGACCCCTTTTGCGTGACGTGCGCGCCCAGAACATGGCGCAGCGCCCAGTGCAGCAGGTGCGTGGCGGAATGGTTCCGGCGGACGTCGTCGCGGCGCTCGGCGTCGACCGTGAGATCGACGGTGTCGCCGACGCGCAGCTCTCCCGACTGCACCTCGCCGATGTGGACCCACAGCGTCGACACAGGCCGCTTCGTGTCGCGCACGATCACCTTCGCCGCGCCCGAGGCGAGCGTCCCGGTGTCGCCGATCTGGCCGCCCTGTTCGCCGTAGAACGGCGTCTCGGTGGTGACGACCGCGACGTTCTTCGACATCGGGCCGACGACCTCGGCCTCCTTGCCGTCGGCGACCAGCGCCACGATCTTCGACTTCCCGGCCGTCGCCTCGTAGCCGAGGAACTTCGTCGCGCCCACGCGATCGGCGATCGCCTGGAAGATCCCCTCCACGGCGACCTCGCCCGAGCCCTGGAATTGGCTGCGCTTGCGCTCCTCTTCCAGCTCGCGCTGAAAGCCTTCCTCGTCGACGGCCCAGCGGTGCTCGTCCGCGATCACCCGCGTCAGATCGACGGGGAAGCCGTACGTGCCGTACAGAAGGAAGGCCAGCTTGCCCGAGACCGTGTCGCCGCCGGCCTTCGCCATCTCGTCGGTCAGGATGCGGACGCCGCGGTCCAGTGTCTCGCGGAAGCGCGTCTCCTCGTCGAGGCAGGTCTTCTTGATCAGGCTGGCGCGTTCGTTCAGCTCCGGGTACACGCCGCCCATCTTCTCGATCACGTCGCCCGCGATGTCGTGCAGGAACGGCTTCCGGATGCCGAGCAGCCAGCCGTGGTAGACGCCCCGGCGCATGATCCGTCGCAGCACGTATTCGCGGCCCGTGTTGTCGGGGAAGACGCCGTCGGCGATCAGGAACGCGGCGGCGCGCGCGTGGTCGGCGATCGCGCGCAGCGATACGCCCGTGCCGACGTAGTCCTTCGCATCGAACGTCTTGCCGGACAATTTCTCGGCGTGCGCGATCAGCGGCCGCACCAGATCGGTCTCGTACGTCGAGCGCACGCCGTTCAGCACGGCGCACAGCCGCTCCAGACCCATGCCGGTGTCGACGCTGGGCTTGGGCAGCGGACGCCGATCGCCCGGCGCGACCTGCTCGAACTGCATGAACACCAGGTTCCAGATCTCGACCCAGCGATCGCAGTCGCAGGCGGCCTGCAGGCACTTGCGGCCGGCCGCCTCCTCGGCGCACGGGATGTCGTTGCTCTGCAGGAAGTGGATCTCGCTGCACGGACCGCACGGGCCGGTCTCGCCCATCGCCCAGAAGTTGTCCTTGTCGCCCAGCGAGATGACGCGGTCGTCGCCGACGCCGGCGACCTTCTTCCACAGCGCGCGCGCCTCGTCGTCGGATTCGTGCACGGTGTAGACGAGGCGCTTCGGATCGATCGCGTAATCCTTGGTGAGCAGCTCGTAGCCGAAGGCGATCGCGTCCGACTTGAAGTAGTCGCCGAACGAGAAGTTGCCCAGCATCTCGAAGAAGGTGTGGTGCCGCGCGGTGCGACCGACGTTCTCAAGGTCGTTGTGCTTGCCGCCGGCGCGCACGCACTTCTGCGCGGTGGTCGCGCGCGGCGCGGGCGGCCGGGCCTTGCCGGTGAACGCATCCTTGAACTGGTTCATCCCGGCGTTGGTGAACAGAAGCGTCGGGTCGTTGTGCGGCACCAGCGACGCGCTCGCGACAGGTTTGTGGCCCTGCTTGGCAAAGTAGTCGAGGAACGCGCGGCGGACGGTGCTTGAGTCGTTCTGGCCCATTGGAAGCACGGAAGACTACTACACCCGCGCCGCGCGGCCCGCGAAGCTCAAGCCGCGCTGGCGCTACGGCGTGTCAGCGATGCGCGGGACGTGGAACGCGCCTTTGGTGACGGTCGCCGGCATCCCGCCGCCCGTCCGTACGATGGTTGCGGTGAACGTGCCTTCGAACATGCCGCCGACGTCGGCCGCTCTGGTGATCTCGAACGCGCAGCTGCCGCCCGCCCAGTACGTCGCCCGGCCCGCCGTCGGTGAGTCGAGCGGCTGCAGGACGATGTAACCGTCGCTCGGGCATTTCCAGCTGCCGACGGCGTTCCGGATGACCAGCACCCATTGCCATTGCTCCTCCTGCGCCTCGACGCCGAGGAAGCCTTCCTGGATACCGCTGAACCAGTAAGCAACAGCGTGGTGGTCGGTGCGGAGAGTGACGCCGTCGACGTCGCCGGTGACGAAGCCGCCGGGCGGAATCGCGCCGTCAGCGAACGTCGCGTCGACTGGCAGCTGTCCCGCGTCGCGCTGGAGCTGCGTCGTCGAGCAGGCGGCTGCCGCGAGCCCGAGCGCCACCCACGCCAAGCCACGCTTCACACCACAAGGGTACACCCACCGGTCGCGCCGTCAGCGGTGCGCCACGGCGGCGGCGCCGGCCGCGATCTCGCCTTCCGCGGTGAGGCCCTTCTTGCCGCCCGTCGCGGGCACCAGGCGCTGGTGCAGGACGCCCCGCAGAACGGCGGCGATGCGCGTGCGCGTGGCGGCGCGGCTCTCGGCGTCCCAGAAACCGACCAGGCGGGCGACGGCGGCGGTCGGGCTGGCGGCGGTCACGCCGGCGAGCACCAGCCGGCCCGTCTCCGCGGCGGTCAGCGCGAGATCGGCCGCGTCGCGATCCGCGATCTCGCTGGCGACCAGCACGTCGACGTCCTGGCGCGCCGACGCGCGCAGGCCCGCCGCGATCGTCGGAACATCCAGCCCGACCTCGCGCTGGACGACCACGCCGCCGCGGACCTGATCCTTCAACATGATCTCGACCGGGTCTTCGACGGTGACGACGCGGACGGGGCGGTGGATCGTGATCTCGTCGACCAGGGACGCGAGCGTGGTCGTCTTTCCACCGCCGGGCCCCGCCGCCACCAGCGCGAGACCCGCGCCGGGCCCGACCAGCTCGCGCACGCCGGGCGGCAGTCCCAGGCTGTCGAGCGCGGGCGCTGCCGGCGGCACCAGGTGCAGCGAGATCGTCATGCCGCCCCGGTACTGGCTGACGTGGACGCGGTGGCGCGTGCCGGCCGACGTCGTCAACACCACCGTGACGTCGCCGTGACGTTCCAGGATGTCGCGCCGCCGATCGTTGAGCAGCGACATCGCCAGGTTATGGAGGAAGTCGTTCGTCAGCGGCACCCGTTCGCGCTGGTTGTCGAGGGTGCGCAGCTCGCCGTTGATGCGGAGGATTGGCTCCAGCCCCGGCTTCAGATGGATGTCGGAAGCGCCCAGGTAACGCGCCGCCGCCAGCGCCCGATCGAACAAGGAGTCCATGCCCATCGCAGTTAGTGCCGAATCAAAATGTGGGTGACCGTACCAAGAATAGACCGGTGACGGTGCATTGGGTTAACCTTACCGTCCAATAGTGTCGAATCCACCCGTAGCCGCCGGGCAGGAGGTACTGGTCGTAGATGCCGACGATCAGGTCGTGAAGGGTCTGGATCGCTTGTTGACCCGCGTCGGCATGATCGTCACCGGAACGCACGATCCGATCCGCGCGCGCGATCAGCTGCTCAACAAGTTTTACGCGGTCGCGCTGGTCGACGCCGATACGCCGACGCCCGGCGGCGGCATCGAGCTGCTTCAGTTCGCGCGCGACAAGTCGCCGCTGACGTCCGTCGTGATCATGACGGCGCGCAAGTCGTACGAGACCGCGGTGAAGGCGTTCCGGGCCGGCGCGGCCGACGTCGTGCTGAAAGAGCCGGACGTCGTCCCTTACCTGCGCGAGCGCGTGGTCGAGGCGGCGACAGACATCAAGGCGACCGCCGACCGCAACAGCCTGCTGGAAGAGGTCGCCGAGACGCACGAGGAATTCTTGCGGCGGCTGCGCGACGTTGCGCGCGAAGGCCTGGATCTGGAGGACCGCCTCTCGGGACGGACCGAAGAAGACCGCGCCGATCTGGGCACGATCAGCGTCGTTCTCGTCGACGACGATCAGAAGGCGCTGGGCACGCTGACGAAGGTGCTGACCGAGGCGGCCGGCTGGCAGTTCCGCGCGGCGCTGACGGGCGGCGAGGCGCTGGACGTCGTCATGCAGCAGCGTCCGCACGTCGTGATGGTCAAGGAGGACCTGCCGGACCTGCCGGGCAGCATGGTCGTGCACACAGTGAAGACCAGCGCGCCCGACGCGGTCGTGCTGCTCTACACGCCGCCCGGCCAGAGCGGCCGACCCGGCGACGTCAAGCTGGTCGACACGAACGGCGCCATGAACACGATCGCCACCTACGCCAACGCCAGCCAGCTGGCCGCGCCGCTGGGCGAGCTCCGCGAAGCGCTGCGCACGAAATCAAAAGAGCGCCGCTACCTGCAGGCGTTTCGCCAGCGCCACTTCGAGTTCCTGCAGCGCTACAACAGCATCAAGCAGCGCCTCAAAGAAGAGCTGGACCGCCGCAAGAAGAAGGCGCTCGGCTAGCCGCCCCGGCGCCGCGGATCAGGGGACCGCGGCGTACAGCGCCGCAATGTCGCTCGCGCTCAAGGCGCGCTTGTAGACGCGGAAGTCGTCGATCAGGCCGGCGAAGTAGGAATCAGCCGTGAAGGCCGAGCGCCCGATCCAGTTGTTGACCGTGTTGCCGAGGCTGGAAGGCCGCAGCGTCATCGCATTGTTGGTGGCCGCGGCGACGCCGTCGACGTACAGCGTGCCGGTGTACGTCGTGCCGGCGCCGAGCACGACCGCGAGGTGGTGCCATGCGCCGGTCGACAGCCGCGCCGCCGAGCTGATCTTTTCCTCGGCGGAGTTGGCGGTCGCGGTGATCGCGAAGCGAACCGAATTGGGCGTGTTCTGTGACTGGTAAGTCGTCAGGAACATGTAGCCGGTCGACGAGGTGTTGTTGAAGTCGAACACGCGCCCCCACGCTCGATCGGTGGTGACGTTGACCCAGCACGCGATGGTGATCTCCGTCGTCGCGCCCAGCGCGTTCATGCTGGCCGGGACGGTGACATACGCGCCGTTCGCGCTGGTGGTGCCGTTCAGGTTCAGCGCGCCGGTTCCCACCTGATGCGTCGTCGTGAACATCCCGGTGCCCGTACCAGCGGCGATCAGCGTCCCGTTGTGCGGCGCGCCCGCGACCGTGGCCGAGTCCATCGCGACCGCTCCGCTGGCGTCGTCGAGCTTGTACCAGAGGACGAGGTCGTTTTCGGGGCTGCCGCCCGCGCCGGTCGTACCGGCGGCGCCCGTCGTACCCGCGGCGCCGCTGGTTCCCGCCGCGCCGGTGGTCCCGGCGGCGCCCGTGGTTCCCGCCGCGCCGGTGGTCCCCGCCGCGCCGGTCGTTCCGGCGCTGCCCGTCGTGCCTCCCGCGTCGCCGCCGACGCCACCGCGGCCGGTCGTTCCGCCGCGCCCGCCGCCGCCGCCCCGACCCGCGGCGCCCGAGCTCCCGCCCACGTCGCCCGTTCCGGCCGTCCCGCCGGCGCCGCCGCGCGAGCCGAAGCTGCCACCCTCGCCGTCGCCGCCGACCCCAACCGGACCGCGACCGCCGTGGCCGCCCATCGCCGTGTTACCGCCGGTGCCGGGGTTGGCGGTCGAGCCTCCGGCGCCGCTCGTGCCCATCAACGCGTCGTAGTCGTACCTGCAGGCGATGGCGCCGCAAGCGATCACGACGAAAAAGGCCGCGCCCCGCACCCTCAAAAGCTCCATGCGCCGGCGAAGCCAACTTCGCGGGCGTTCACGACGACGACGATGCCGGTGGCGAGCGCCGCGACGCCCGTCGCCGC
>Ga0207645_10003374_pt1 | contig 12142 bp, 13 predicted proteins | sample KBSM53metaG_FD_184331 | JGI IMG/M metagenome (GOLD analysis project Ga0207645, IMG submission 184331) | Miscanthus rhizosphere microbial communities from Kellogg Biological Station, Michigan, USA - KBS M5-3 metaG (SPAdes) (version 2) | ecosystem: Host-associated > Plants > Roots > Rhizosphere >...
CCGCGCTCGACGCGGGCTCCGAAGGGTTCAGCGCTTGCTGAACTGCTTGCGGCGACGAGCACCGTGCAGGCCGACCTTCTTGCGCTCGACTTCACGCGCGTCGCGAGTCACGAAGCCGGCATGCTTGAGCGGCGGCTTGAGCGCTTCGTCGTAATCGATCAACGCACGGGTGATGCCATGGCGCACCGCGCCGGCCTGGCCCGATTCACCACCACCGCGAACATTGACCTTCACGTCGAAGGCGGCATCGTTCGAGGTCAGCACCAGCGGCTGGCGCACGACCATGATCGACGTCTGACGACCGAAGTACTCGTCGACGGTCTTGCCGTTGACGATGATCTGGCCGGTGCCCTTCTTGATGAAGACGCGCGCCACCGAAGACTTGCGGCGGCCGGTCCCGTAATTCCAAATTCCGATCATGGCCGTTCCTTAGAGTTCGAGCACTTTGGGCTGCTGCGCGGTGTGCGGGTGCGTGGCACCGGCGTACACCTTGAGCTTCTTGACCATCGCGTAGCCCAGCGGGCCCTTCGGAAGCATGCCCTTGACGGCCTTCTCGATCGCGCGACCAGGATGCTTGGCCTGCATGTCCTTGAACTTGGTGGCGTGGATGCCGCCCGGGTAGCCGGAATGCCGGTAATAGACCTTGTCGTTGGCCTTGTTGCCGGTGACGCGGATCTTGTCGGCGTTGACGATGACGATGAAGTCGCCGGTATCGACGTGAGGCGTGTAGATGGCCTTGTGCTTGCCGCGCAGACGGAGGGCGACTTCACTGGCCACCCTTCCGAGAACCTTGTCGGTTGCGTCAATCACAAACCACTCATGCACCACTTCGGCCGGTTTGGCGCTGAAGGTTTTCATGGCAGTAGTTCGTTGGTTTGTCGGCCCCAATAACGCCGTATTCGGTGCCGCTTCTTCAAGTCGGCGGCCTCTCGTACAGGCTGCGTCGGATCATTGCCCGATGCCAAATTCCCGGGGGCAAATTTCGGGAAAGCTTTTGAGTGTACCAGACAGGCCGTCGGATCGCTCTTGTGCAGTGCAGCAACTTGGGTGTGCGGCCTAATCAAATACCGTAGACTGGGGTTAACCCCTAACCGGGAGGACAGATATGACCATCGACGACATCCCCCATACGGAACAGCCGACCAGCGGATTAGGTTCACTCAGCGCCGCGCCAACCACGGGTGCCACCGCATCACCAGCCACCAACTGGAGCTGGGTGCCGATCAGGTCGCTGGCGCCGCGCCATCGCGAGCGCATCGCTACCCACTTGCTGGCTTTGAATGCAGGCGATCGCTATCTACGCTTTGGCTACCATGCGACCGATGCGCAAATTTCCAAGTACGTGGACCTGTTGGATTTTGCATCCGACGAGGTGTTCGGCATCTTCAGTCGTCGCCTCGAGCTGATCGCGATGGCCCATCTGGCTCATGCGGTGGCCACGCCATCCCCGTCTGGTATCTCCGAGTTCGGTGTGTCCGTCCTGCCGCATGCAAGGGCGCGCGGTTTCGGTCGACGTCTGTTCGAGCATGCCATGCTGCACGCGCGCAATCGTGGCGTCGAGACATTGCTGATCCATGCGCTGAGCGAAAACACCGCGATGCTGAAGATCGCCCGCAATGCCGGGGCAACCGTCGTACGCGAAGGGTCGGAATCCGACGCGGCGCTCAAATTGCCGCCCGATACGTTCGGCTCGCACATTGACGAACTGGTCGAACAGCAGGCCGCCGAACTCGACTATCGGCTCAAGGTGCGCGCACGCCAAGTCGGCGACATCCTCGGTGCCATCGGGGACGTCAAGGCATCGCTGAACAAGTCGACGCACGTCGCGGAAGAGTAACGGTGGCGCGTGCTTAGTGCACGATCGTAGCTTGCGCTCCATGGCCTACCCTCATCCCGGGGGCTGTTTCGATCCGCCGGCGGTTGCACTTCCGTTACAGTTCAAGTCCGGGCCCGTTGCATCGACGCGCCCTCGGTCTTTTGAACCGCGCTCTCCGACATGCAAATGCTTCCCTGGATTGTTGCGATCGTCACCCTGGCCGTGCTGGCCATCGTGCTGGCCCTCTGGGCGTTCAGAGGCAAGCCGAAGAAGTCTTCGGCATTGCCCACCGAATGGGCCCTGGCCGCCCGACCCGTCTTCTCGACGGATGAGCGCCGCGTCTATCGGTTGCTGCGCGAGGCGCTGCCGCATCACATCGTGTTGTCGAAATTGCCGCTGGTGCGCTTCTGCCAGCCGACCGATCCGAGCGAAGTACGTTACTGGTTCGATCTGCTCGGCACCAGCCACGTGACCTTCGCGGTCTGCAGCGCCAACGGGCGCGTGCTCGCCGCGATCGATCTCGATACGGATCGGGGCAATTCGCGCCGTGTGCTGCAGATCAAGCAATCGGTCCTGAGCGCCTGCCGGGTGCGCTACCTGCGTTGCCCGGTCGACCAGCTGCCTTCGGTCGCCGAGCTGCAATTGCTCGTGCCGAGCAGCAGTGCCCAGGCCCGCGGCCCGCAGCCGGCCCCGGCGCCCGCGCCCAACCTGAACCCGTCGCGCAGCTCGAGCGCCGTCGCGTCGCGGCGCACCGAACGCACGGCGCTGTGGCAAGACTCCACCGTGTTCCAGGACTCCTTCTTCGCGCCGGATGCACGTGACGGCTTCAGCAACAGCGAGTTTCCGCCCCTCGCCGGCGCGCGGCCGTTGCGGCCGGCGTCGCGCCGCCCCGAGCCATCCATGTTCGGCAATCCCGACGACCTGCCCGACCCGCTGACCGGCCTCGACACCGACGAGATCGGCGGCGTGGTGGTCGACTCGCCGAAGTTCTCGAGCGGTTCGCGCCGCTGACGGCCCCCGCCCGCTGGGCGCGTACGATCGGCGCATGACTTCGCAGCGCCCGGCCCAGCCCAGCTCCGACACCCCTTACGCGGGCCTGAGCCCAGACACCGTTCTCGACGCGCTCGACGCCGTCGGCCTGCGCGGCGACGGCCGGCTGATCCAGCTCAATTCGTACGAGAACCGCGTGTTCCAGGTCTTCCTCGAGGACGGCCGCGTCGTCGTGACCAAGTTCTACCGGCCGGCGCGCTGGAGCGACACGCAGATTCTCGAAGAGCATGCCTTCGCGAACGAGCTTGCCGCACACGAGATCCCGGTTGCGACGGTCTGGCCCTTGACGGTCGACCCGGCATCGTTCCATGCCGATCGGGTCATGCTGATCGGGCCGACGCTGGCTCGGCTCGACACGCCGCTCGGCGCCTACCGCTTCAGCGTCAGTGCGCGCCTGTCCGGTCGTGCGCCGGAGCTCGAGGACGATGCCACGCTCGAGTGGCTCGGCCGCTTCATCGGCCGCATGCACGCGGTCGGGGCGCGTCACCCGTTCGCGTGCCGCGAAACGCTAGGCGTGCAGACCTTCGGCATCAACGAGCGCGAGTGGCTGTTGGAGCAGGGCCTCATCCCACCGGATGCCGAAGGCGCCTGGCGGCAGGTCAGCGAAGCCGCGCTCGCCGCGGTCGCGGCCGCCTTCGCGCGCGGCGATGCACCGCGGCAACTGCGCCTGCACGGCGACTGCCATCTCGGCAACGTGCTATGGAGCCACGACGGCCCGCATTTCGTCGACCTCGACGACGCGGTCACCGGCCCGGCCACGCAGGACCTGTGGATGCTGCTGTCGGGCGACCGCGGCGCGATGACCCGACAGCTCGCCGCGGTGCTCGACGGCTATGAGCAGTTCATGGATTTCGACTGGCGGGAGCTGCGCCTGATCGAGCCGCTGCGCACCTTGCGCATCATTCGCCACAGCGCCTGGATCGCCCGGCGCTGGAGCGATCCGGCGTTCCCGATCGCCTTCCCGTGGTTCGAGAGCCCGTCGTACTGGGCCGAGCAGACCAACCGGCTGCGCGATCAGCTCGATGCGATGGCCGAGCCGCCGCTGGGCGGCTTCGGCTGATCATCGCGTCGCGCCGCAGACATCACGCGACCAGTAGCGCGTTGACCCGCCGCACATAGGCGGCTGGATCGTCGAGCTGCCCGCCTTCGGCCAGCAGCGCCTGATCGAACAGGATGTGGGCCAGTTCGTCGAAATGCGCGCTGCCGTCGAGCCGCTTCACCAGCGCATGCTCGGCATTGACCTCCAGCGTCGGCAAGGACTTCGGCGCCGCCTGCCCGGCCTGCTTCAGCAAGCGCGCCAGGTGGCCGCTCATGTCGCCCTCCTCGACCACCAGGCAGGCCGGTGAATCGACCAGCCGTGTCGTCACGCGGACCTCCTTCGCGCGGTCCTTTAGCGTGTCTTTCAGGCGATCCAGCACCGGCTTGAACGCGGTCGCGGCTTCCTCGGCGTGCTTCTTCTCCTCTTCATCCTGCAGCTTGCCGAGATCGACCGATCCCTTCGCGACGCTTTGCAGCGGCTTGCCGTCGAACTCGTACAGGTGGCTGAGCATCCACTCGTCGACGCGGTCGATCAGCAGCAGCACCTCGATGCCTTTCTTGCGGAAGATCTCGAGCTGCGGGCTGCTCTTCGCGGCGGCCAGGCTGTCGGCGGTGATGTAGTAGATCGCCTCCTGGCCCTCCTTCATGCGGCCCAGGTAATCGGTGAACGACACACCTTCGTCGGCCTGCGTCGACGCGAAGCGCAGCAGCTTCGTCAGCCGCTCCTGGTTGGCGTGGTCTTCGCCGACGCCTTCCTTCAGCACCACGCCGAAGTCTTTCCAGAACGCGGCGTACTTCTCCTTCTCGGCGTCGTCTTCGCTGTCGGCCAGGCCCTCGAGCATGCTCAGCACGCGCTTGGTCGAGCCCTCGCGGATCGCCTTCACGTCGCGGCTTTCCTGCAGCAGTTCGCGGCTCACGTTCAGCGGCAGGTCGGCGCTGTCGATCACGCCCTTGACGAAGCGCAGGTACACCGGCATCAGTGCCTCGGCGTCGTCCATGATGAAGACGCGCTTGACATACAGCTTGACACCGCCGCGCTTGTCGCGGTTCCACAGGTCGAACGGCGCCTTCGCCGGGATGTACAGCAGCTGCGTGTACTCGCTGCGGCCCTCGACCCGGTTGTGGGTGTAGGCCAGCGGCGCTTCGGTGTCGTAGCTGAGCTGCTTGTAGAACTCGGTGTACTGCTCGGGCGTGATCTCGCTCTTGCTGCGCGTCCACAGCGCCGCGGCCTTGTTGACCGGCGCCCACTCGTCCTTCGTGACCTGCTTCTTCGCCTCGGCGTCCCACTCTTCCTTCTGCATCAGGATCGGCAGCGAGATGTGGTCGGAGTACTTGCCGATGATGGCCTTGAGCTTCCAGGCGCTCAGGAACTCCTCTTCGCCGTCGCGCAGATGCAAGGTCACGCTGGTGCCGCGCGCCGGCCGCACGAGCGGCTCGATCTCGAACTCGCCGGCGCCTTCGGAGCTCCAGCGCACGCCTTCCTCGGCGGGCAGCCCGGCGTGGCGCGAATCGACCGTGATTCGGTCGGCGACGATGAAGCCGCTGTAGAAGCCGACGCCGAACTGGCCGATCAGCTGCGCATCCTTCTTCTTGTCGCTCTCGAGCGCCGCCATGAATTCACGCGTGCCGCTTTTCGCGATCGTGCCAAGGTTCGCGACCGCTTCCTCGGCCGACAGCCCGATGCCGTTGTCAGTGATCGTGATCGTCTTCGCTTCGGCGTCGAAGCTCACGCGCACCTCGAGGTTCGGCGCGTCTTCGAACAGGCCCGGGTGATTCAGCGCCTCGAAGCGAAGCTTGTCGCAGGCGTCCGACGCGTTCGAGATCAGCTCACGCAGGAAGATCTCCTTGTTGGAATAGAGCGAGTGCGTCACCAGATGCAGGATCTGCTTGACCTCGGCCTGGAATGAGAGCGTCTGTTTGTCCATGGTGGTTCGGTAAGAATGACAGCACAACAATCGGGAGGATGCGAATGATACGGATCAAGCCCGGCGCGCGACGCGCCTGCGCCGCCCTCGCCCTGGCCGTCGCCGCAGTCGGCGCGTCCGCACAGGCAAGTGAGGGCGACATCGCCGGCCTCAAGGCCGAGGTCGCGCGCGTGCGCCAGGTCGGCCCGGCCGACGTGGCGCTGCGCGACCAGGCGCGCCTGAAGCTGCCCGAGGGCACGATGTTCGTGCCGCAGCCCACGGCCGACAAGATACTCAAATCGATGGGCAACCACACCGACCCGCGCGTCATCGGGCTGATCTACCCGCTCACGGAAGGTCAGGACTGGGCGATGATCGCCGAGTACGAGGCCGCCGGGTACATCAAGGACGACGACGCCCGCGACTGGAATGCCGACGACCTGCTGAAGAGCCTGAAGGACGGCACCGCGGCGGCCAACGAAGAGCGCCAGAAGGCCGGCTTCCCGGCGCTCGAGGTGACCGGCTGGGCCGAGAAGCCGGCCTACGAAGCGGCCACGCACCGGCTGGTCTGGGCCGCCACCGCCGTCCACCCGGGTGCCGCGAACGAACCGACTGTCGTCAACTACAACACCTACGCGCTCGGCCGCGATGGCTTCATCAGCCTGAACCTGCTGACCGATGGCGAGCACCTGGCCGTCGACAAGGTGCACGCGCGCGAGATGCTGTCGCGCCTGGAGTTCGTCGACGGCAAGCGCTACGCCGACTTCGACGCCAAGACCGACCACGTCGCCGAATACGGCCTGGCCGCGCTGGTGGCGGGCGTCGCGGTGAAGAAGCTCGGGCTGCTCGCGCTGATCGGCGTCACCTTGCTGAAGTTTTGGAAGATCGGGCTGATCGCGCTGGCCGGCATCGGCAGCCTGTGGCCGCGGCTGCGCCGGCGCTTCGGCAAGGCGTCCGCGCCGCCTCCCGCATGATCAAGATCCTGCTGTTGCTGCTGTCGGGCGCCAAGCTCGGCAAGCTGCTGACGACCGGCGGCTCGATGCTGATCTCGCTCGTCGTCTACGCATTCATCTTCGGCTGGAAGTACGCCGCCGGCTTCATCGCGCTGCTGTTCGCGCACGAGATGGGGCACTACCTCGCGGCGCGCAAGCGCGGGCTGAACGTCGGCGCGCCGACCTTCATCCCGTTCGTCGGCGCATGGATCAACCTGAAGGACCAGCCGCGCGACGTCGAGACCGAGGCCTACATCGCGCTGGCCGGCCCGCTGCTCGGCACGGTCGCGGCGATCGCCTGCTACCTCGTCGCAGATGCCGACGGTCCGCGCTGGCTGATGGCGGTCGCGTACTCGGGCTTCTTCCTGAACCTGTTCAACCTGCTGCCCTTGTCGCCGCTCGACGGCGGCCGCATCACCGCGGTGCTGTCGCCGCGCATCTGGTTCGTCGGTGTGCCGCTGCTCGGGGCGCTGTTCTTCTGGCGCCCGAACCCGATGCTGCTGATCATCGCGCTGCTCGCTGCCCCGCAGCTGTTCAAGGCCTGGAAGTACGACCCGGCCGCGCCCGAAAACCAGGCCTACTACACGATCAGCGCGCGCCAGCGCCTCGAGTACATGGCGCTGTATCTCGGCCTGGCGGGCTATCTGGCCTACATGGCGCACGCGACCCACGAGCTGCTGGGCCCGGCGACGCGCTGACGGCACGACCGGTCAGTCCGGCTCGGGCAGCAGCTCGAAGCGACCGCGCTGCATCGTCCAGACCTCGTTGCTCGACGCGAACCCGGTCATCTGCATGTCGGCGAAATTGAGCGCGACCGTCAACGTGAAGCCGTTCGACGCGAGGTACGACACGACCGCGACATCGTCGCCGACCGGCGCGACGCCGCTGAACTTCTCGCGATTCAGCGTCGTGCTCGAAGCGCCGTCGACCGCGCGCCAGACCACGCTGCCGTCGTCGTTGAAGGTGTGCTCGAAGGTGTGGCCCTTGGTCGGGCCGTCGCTGAAGGTCCAGCGTATCGTGCGGCCCAGCAGCGACGCGCTGGTGTGGGCGGGTTTCAGGGTCGGTGCAGTCATGGCGAATTCCTCCTGCGGCCCACGGCCGCGCTGACGCATTTGGCCGCTGCGTGGCGCATGCGACGGCGCCGCAAACTACTTCGGCCGCGGCGCCTCGACGCGCTGGTCCGGCTGCGGCAGCCGGCCGGCGCGCAGCAGCGCCACCGCCTCGACGACGCTGCGCGCGACGTTGCGCACCTCCTGTTGCACCGCGGTGTCGCGGTCGAGCGCATCATGGCTGTTGTAGTACGGCGCGTAGTAGCCGATGTAGCGATCGAGCCCGGCGGCCGTGCCGGCGGCAACGAGGCCCATCCAGTCGAGCCAGTCGGTCAGGTTGCGGCGCTGCGATTCGACGCCCGCCACATCGCCGTGAACGACGACGCCATAGACGCGACCGGCCAGGTGCTTCGGGTAGCCCCAGCCCTGTTCCTCGATCGCCTTGGCCTCGCCAGCGCGCTTGCCGTGGGTGGTGGTCACGTCGGGGTTGCCGCCGTCGGCACAGACCAGTCGGTCGATCATCAGCTTCAGCACGCTCGGCGACTGGTACCAGTAAGTCGGCGCGAACAGGATCACCCCGTGCGCCGCCACCCAGCGCTCGTAGATCTCGGCCATCCAGTCGTTGACCTGGCCGAGTGCGTGATTCGGATAACAGCTGCACGGCCAATGGCACAGCGGCATCGCGGTCGCCACGCAGCCTTTGCATGGGTGGATCATGCGGCCGTAGCCCGAGGTCAGCTCGCTGAGGTCGAGCACATCGGCCTGCACGCCCATGCCGTCGACGACCTCACGCGCGAGGTCGGTCAGACGCCAGGTCTTGGAGACTTCGCCGGGGCAGCTGCCGTCGTTGCGCGCGCTGCCGCAGATCAGCAGCACACGCGAGGGCGTGGCCGGCTCGCGCCAGCGCTGTTGTGCGGCGATCAGCCGCCCGCGCGTCTCCAGCCATTCGACCGACGTCGGGTAGCTCGGGTCTCCGAACCCGGGCCCGGCCGGTCGCGTGAACGGTGCCTTGCGGCCCTCCTGGTAGGCGCCCCAGGCGATGTCTTCGAGCCGCGCGATCGCATCCGCTTCGGCCTCGAACGCCGGGTCGTGAAAGTGCACCACGAAGCGCTCATGGAACGCCGCTCGTTCGAGCGGCGGCGCAGCCTGGCCAGTGCGGATCTTCGTGCTCATCGGCGTGGCGCCGAGAAGCGCCCGGCGATGTCGATCTTGAGAATTCAGTATCCGCAGCCACCGCCCGCCCCGGCATCGGACAGCCGCGCATCCGGCGCGGCGGCGCTGTCCTACAGCACAATCCCGGCGTGAACCTGCGCACTGTCACCGCCACCCGCTACATCACGCCGCTGCGCGAGGGCGGCTCCTTGCCGGCGATCGTCGAGGCCGACGACGACGGCCTGTACGTGCTCAAGTTCGTCGGTGCCGGCCAGGGGCCGCGCGCGCTGATCGCCGAGTTGGTGGCCGGCGAGATCGCCCGCGCGCTCGGCCTGCGCGTGCCGGAGATCGTGTTCGCGCGCCTCGACGCCGAGCTCGCGCGCACCGAGCCCGATGCCGAGATCCAGGACCTGATCCGCGCCAGCGCCGACCTGCAACGCCGCAGCGCCGGGCTCAATCTCGCGCTCGACTACCTGCCCGGCTCGGTGACCTTCGAGCCGCTGGCGCTGGCGGTCGACGCCGAGCTCGCATCGCGCATCGTCTGGTTCGACGCGTTCGTGACCAACCTCGACCGCACGCCGCGCAACACCAACATGCTCGTGTGGCACGGCCAGCTCTGGCTCATCGACCACGGCGCGGCGCTGTACTTCCATCACGACTGGCGCGACCACCTCGCGCGCAGCCGCAGCCCGTTCGCGCTGATCAAGGACCACGTGCTGCTGCCGTTCGCGAGCCGGCTCGCCGAGGCCGATGCGCAGTTCGCGGCGGCACTGGCGCCCGAGGTGCTCGCGCGCATCGTCGGGCTGATCCCGGACGCCTGGCTCGAAGATGATGCCGGCTTCGCGAACCCGGCTGCGCACCGCGACGCCTACCTCGACTACCTGCAGCAGCGCCTGGCGGCCCCGCGCGCATTCAACGAGGAGGCCATCCGTGCCCGCGTCCAGCACGTATGACTACGCGATCGTGCGGGTCGTGCCGCGCGTCGAGCGCGGCGAGTTCATCAACGCCGGCGTGATCCTGTCGTGCGCCGCGACCGGTTTTCTGCAGGCGCGGATCGAGCTCGACGAAGCGCGGCTGCAGGCGCTCGACCCGGCGGTCGACCTGCCCGGCATTCGCGCCGCGCTGGCCGCGATCCCGGTGATCTGTGCCGGCGGCCCGGCGGCTGGTGCGCTCGGCAGCCTGTCGGCGCGCGAGCGCTTCCACTGGCTGGTGGCCCCGCGCAGCGCGAGCATCCAGACCTCGAAGGTGCACACCGGCCGCTGCGATTCGCTCGCGCGGCAGCTCGATCACCTCATGCAGACGATGGTGCGGGTGCCAGCTCGGCCATCGCCTCGCCCAGGCGCACCGGACGCCCCGGCGCCCACGCCGGATTGAAGCGCAGCGGGCCGCGCGGGAACAGCATCACGACGGTCGAGCCGAGCAGAAAGCGGCCCATCTCGTCGCCCTGCTTCAGCCGCACGTCCTGGTCGTCGTAGCGCCATTCGCGCAGCTGCGCGACGCGCGGCGGATTGACCACGCCGTGCCACACCGTCGCCATGCTGCCGACGATGGTGGCGCCGACCAGCGCGAGCACCAGCGGCCCGTGCGCGGTCTCGAACACGCAGACGACGCGCTCGTTGCGCGCGAACAGCCCGGGCACGCCGCGCGCCGTCGCCGGGTTCACCGAGAACAGGTCGCCCGGCACGTGGATCATGCGCAGCAGCCGGCCGTCGCAGGGCATGTGGATGCGGTGGTAGTCCTTCGGGCTCAGGTACAGCGTCGCGAAGTGGCCGTGCTCGAACTGCGCGGCCAGCGCCGCGTCGCCGCCGACCAGCGCGGTCGTGGTGTAGCGGTGGCCCTTGGCCTGCACGATCTGGTCATGGTCGATCACGCCGAGCTGGCTGATCGCGCCGTCGACCGGACACACCATGTCGGCCGCCGCGAGCGGGCGCGCGCCGGGCTTCAGCGCGCGCGTGAAGAACTCGTTGAAGCTCGCGTAGTGGGCGATGTCGGGGTCGGCCGCTTCGCTCATGTCGACACCGTACTTGCGCACGAACCAGCGGATCAGCCGTGCGGTGCGCGCGCCGCTGCGGCGCGCCGCGACGAAGCCGGCGAAATGCGTCAGCGCCCGCTTGGGCAGCGCGTACTGGTGTAGCACATCGAGGCGGCGTGGCACGGCGTCGGCAGTCAGGTTGTCGAATCGGCGAAGCGGCCGATTCTATCGACGGGCGCGGCGCGCACCTGCCGCCAGCGCATCCGCCCTTGCGCTCGACGAGCCGGGCCTTCGACCGACTGCAAGGGCTTCCCGACCGCCGTCGAGGCATACTTTGGCGATGAATCGCAGTCCCGCCTCCCCCGACGACGCGCCGTTCCAGACCATCGCCGCGCTGGTGCATCGCCATGCGCTGGCGCGCCCGGCGCAGCCCGCGCTGGTGCAGGGCGACGTGCAGCTGAGCTACGCGGCGCTCGACGCGCTGATGGACCGCATCGCCGCGTCGCTGCAGCGCGACGGTGCCCGTCCTGGCGATGCGATCGCCATCTGCGCGCAATCGTCGCCGCGCTACGCCGCGGTCTTTCTCGGCGCACTGCGCGCCGGCCTCGCGGTCGCGCCGCTCGCGCCGTCGGTCACGCCGGAGAGCTTCGCCGCGATGCGCGGCGATGCGCAGGCCCGCTGGCTGTTCGCCGATGCCGCGGCGCTCGATCCGCTCGCCGGCGCGGCCGATGCGCAGCACATGGTCTCGCTCGACGGCGTCGCGCCCGGCCAGCCGTTCGACGCCTGGCTGATGCCCGACGGCGCGCGACCGGCACCGGTCGACGTGCCGCCCGAGGCGCCATTCAACATCATCTATTCATCGGGCACGACCGGGCAGCCGAAAGGCATCGTCCAGTCGCACGGGATGCGCTGGAGCCATGTCACGCGCGCCGCGAACTACGGCTACGGGCCGCAGGGCACGACCCTGCTGGCGACGCCGCTGTACTCGAACACGACCCTGGTGGTGTTCTTCCCGACCCTGGCGTTCGGGGGCACGGTCGTGCTGATGGCGAAGTTCGACGCCGCACAGTACCTCGCGCTCGCGCAGCAGCACCGCATGACGCACACGATGCTGGTGCCGGTGCAGTACCAGCGCATCATGGCGCTGCCGCAGTTCGGCGCCTTCGACC
>Ga0207645_10003376_pt1 | contig 12137 bp, 10 predicted proteins | sample KBSM53metaG_FD_184331 | JGI IMG/M metagenome (GOLD analysis project Ga0207645, IMG submission 184331) | Miscanthus rhizosphere microbial communities from Kellogg Biological Station, Michigan, USA - KBS M5-3 metaG (SPAdes) (version 2) | ecosystem: Host-associated > Plants > Roots > Rhizosphere >...
ACGAATGCCGCCACGTTCACCGTGCCCGCCGAAACCACGTCGACGTGGCCGCCCAGAAGCGCGGTGACGGCCTCGCCCGAAGAGTTGAAGGCCACGAATTTCGCTTTGCTCGTGTCGACGCCGCCCGACAGCAGCGGCAGTCCGAACGAAATATGATGCGTGCCGCCGGGCGCGCTACTGATCGCGAGGCTCAGCGATGCCGGCGCCCTGCGCATCGCCTCGATAAAGTCCTTGCCCGTTTTCAGCGGCGAATCCGCGCGCACGGCGATCGCGATGTACTCGGTGAGGAGGACTGCGAGCGGCGTGAAATCCGTGTACGTTTGCGGAATGTGGCCGTTGATGTGGCTCGCGAGCAAGGTCATCGAGGTCACCGCGAGGAAGTGCGGGTCGCCCGGACGCTGCGCGAGATAGTTGTACGCAACTGCATGGCCGCCGCCCGCGCGATTGGACACGCTGCTCGAGACGGGCAGGAGTTTCAGATCGCCCCACAAACGCGTGACCATCCGCCCGGTAGTGTCGAGCGAGCCGCCGGCGCTCGCGGGGACGATGAGCTCGACGTTGCGCTGCGGACTCCAGGCCTGCGCGCCCGCCAAGCCTGCGTTCAAAATCGCCACCGCAGCGACGACAATCAGTCGTGCCTTCATTATGCGCGCCTCCTCGCCACGTTCCTGCTGATTGCGCTTTGCTAATTCGCCTTCATATTGACGCGAGCCTGCTCGGCCTGTTCCGGCGTCATCGAATCGATCAGGTTTTCGAGGTGCGATGTTGAACGCACCGTCACGTAGCGCGCGAACGGCGACTCGACGGCCACCCGGTAACGCTCGCCGCGGCCGGCCTGCAGGATATCGCCGGCGCGCAACAGCTTTCTCGCGCCATCGCATTCCGCCGCCAGTTCGCCGTACAGCACGTATATAAAAGTCTCATGCGGCGCCGCTTGCTCGGCCTCTGCGCTGCCGGCAGGCGCTTCGAAGTAGCCGAAGGCAAGGCGCTCACCCTCGATCCAGTTCGCGCGCTTTGCCGACACCGGCGGCGCATCGAATGTTTCGACGACCGGGTAATAACAGAGCTTGACCCCTTCGATCACCGCTTGCGAACGGCCCTGCGCTTTCTGATGCTTGTCGCGATCGCCGACGTTGTACTTCTGGTTCACTTCCGCGACTGTCATCGCCTTGTCCGGCACCGCCTCGTCTTCGGCGAGCCCGACGACGGTCCACGTTTTGTCCTTGATGTACAGATAGGAACAGTCGCCGTCCTCGGTAGCCTTCATCGAATGGCGGGCATAGGCCGGCGCATGCACGAACATGCCGACGGGCGCGATGCGCCGGTCCTTACCGACGATTGCGTTAAGTTTGCCGCGCACGGGGAAAATCAACAGCTCGTTCGGGTGGTAATGCAGCTCCGAGCCGGTGCCTGCAGTCTTGTGCACGAGGCAGAAGTACATGTATTTGCCTTCGATCACCGGCCCGCGCGCACTTGAGAGATGCGGCGTCAAATAATTGCTTTCGATATTCTCAAAACGATGAAACGGCATGCCGCGCTGTCCTTTCAGTTCTTGTATGCCTGCATTACTCCGCGACTACACCTGCGTCTTTGATGACTTTCGCCCAGCGCTCGTTTTCCGCTTTGACGAATGCCCCGAAAGCTTCCGGCGACTTGCTAACCACGACTTCCACGCCGCCGTCGCCGAGGCGCTTTTTCACAGTCGCGTCGTCCATTGTCTTTATCACTGCCGCGTAAAGCTGTTTTACGACATCGCGCGGAGCGCCTTTCGGCACGAACACGCCTTGCCACGAGCCGATGGTCATGGTCGGAAAGCCGTTTTCCACCATCGTCGGCACGTCCGGCACGGCCGCGATGCGTTTCGGAGCGACCACGCCGAGCGCGCGCAGCCGCCCCTGCTTCACGAAAGTGATCGACGATGACAGCGTGACGAACATCAGCTGCACTTCGTTGCCCAGCAATGCGATGGCAGCGGGGCCGGCGCCGCCCTTATAGGGGATATGCGTCATCTTGATGCCGGTCGCACGCATGAAAAATTCCATTTCGAGCTGGTTCGCGCTGCCGGTGCCGGGCGAGCCGAAGTTCAGCTTGCCCTGATTGGCTTTCGCATAGTCGACCAGTTCCTTAACGTTGTTGACCGGCAGCGATGGGTGCACGACCAGCGAGCCGGGCACGTCGACAACCTGCGTGATGCCGACCAAATCGTTGACCGGCTTGATCGGAAATTTGAGATAGAGGCTCGGGTTGATCGCCATCGTGCCGATATTGCCGAGCAGGAGCGTATAGCCGTCGGGATTCGCCCGCGCGGCTACTTCGACGCCGATATTGCCGGCAGCTCCTGCGCGGTTGTCGATTACGACCTGCTGGCCGAGCTCCTCGCCGAGCTTGGGCTGCATGATGCGGCCGACGAAATCCGAGGCGCCGCCCGGGGCAAACGGCACGACCATGCGCACCGGACGTTGCGGATAATTACTCTGCGCCCAGAGCGGCGCGGAACTGACGACGGTCAAAAATGCGACGAGCGCCGGTCCCGCCAACGGGCGCCGGCGGAAAATCAAACTATGTGCAGCCATAATCTCCTCGTGTTGGACTGTTGAACCATCGGTGCTATGGCGGCCGCGGCTTATTTTTGCACGCGCATCTCTGTACGCTGTGGAATCGGCGCAGCGCTAACTGATAAACTTCGCCTGATCCCCACCTTTCGAGCCGAGATTAGACCATGAGTTCCCCCGCGCAGCCAACCAACCCTAAGTCCGGTCCGCACGCCGGCGCGCCGCTCTGCGCTGCGTTCGACTCCCGTACGCGCAAGCCGCAATTCACGCTGCCGGCGGGAGCCACCGATTGTCACGCGCACATTTGCGGGCCGGCGGCGCGCTACGACTATTTCGACGGCCGCATCTACACGCCGCCGGACGCGCTTCCGACCGATTACCGGCAAATGCTCGATACCCTGGGCGTGGAGCGCGCGGTGCTCGTGCAGCCGAGCGTCTACGGCACCGACAACAGCGCGATGCTCGATGCGATGAAGACGGATCCCGCGCGGCTGCGCGGCGTCGCGGTCGTGGCTGATGACATTACCGCCGGCGAACTCGCGCGCATGCACAAAGCCGGTGTGCGCGGCGTGCGCGTCAACATCGTCGACGTCAAAGATCGCAAGCCGGGCACGCTCCCGCTCAAGGAGTTGAGCAAACTCGCGGCGAAAATCAAGCCGCTCGGTTGGCACATGGAATTTCTGATGCACGTCGACGAATTTCCCGATCTCGACCGCATGCTCGCGGACTTTCCGGTCGACACGGTCTACGGCCACCTCGGCTATATGAAAACCGACCACGGCACCGGCAACCCCGGTTTCCACGCGCTGCTGCGCATGATGCAGGCCGGCCGCGCGTGGGTGAAACTCACGGGTCCCTACCGGATCTCGGCGGAGCCGCTGCCGCACGCAGACACGAACGACTACGCGCATGCCCTGCTCGCTGCCGCCCCGGCGCAAGTCGTGTGGGGAAGCGATTGGCCGCACGTGATGGTGAAGACGCCGATGCCCAACGACGGCGATTTATGCGACCTGCTGACCGCGTGGGTTCCGGACGCGGCATTGCGTAAGCAGGTGCTCGTGGACAATCCGGCGCGGCTCTACGGGTTTTGACCGGCGTTCGTGCCCTTCACGGCTCAGTCCACCTTGATGCTCGCGTCCCTGACCACTTTCGTCCAGCGCGCAAAGTCTTCCTTGATATAAACGGAAAACTGTTCGGGCGTGCTTGGCGCAGGTTCAAGGGCCAGGCCGGCGAAACGTTCCTTGATCGACGCCGAACCGAGCACCTTGAGTATTGCAGCGTTGAGCCTGCCAATGATATCCGCGGATGTTCCGGCCGGCGCGAGCACGCCGGTGATGTTGGTCACTTCAAAGTCCGCTACGCCGGCTTCTTTCATGGTTGGAATATCGGGAAAGACCGCGGCGCGCGCCGCCGAAGTTACTGCAAGCGCGCGTATCCGGCCGGATTTGAGCGGCCCGACCGAGCTCGACAATTGATCGAACAGCAAATCGACCTGACCCGCCATCAGATCGACCCCGGCGGGACCCGCGCCCTTGTACGGAACGTGCGTAAATTTCGCGCCCGTCAGCGACTGAAAAAGTTCGCCGACGAGATGGTTCGAGCTGCCGGTGCCGCCGGACGCCATCGCCAGCCGGCCGGACTTCGTTTTCGCGAGCGCAATTAATTCCTTCACCGATTTCACCGGCACCGACGGATGCACGACCAGCACGAACGGCGTGGTGGCCACGAGGCTCACCGGCGCGAAGTCGCGCACCGGATGGTATGCGAGCTTTGGATACAGGCTGGGCGCGACGCTGACCGTGCTGTTCGACCCCATCATCAGCGTGTAGCCATCGGGCGCCGCTTTAGCGACCGCCTCGGCGCCGATCACCCCGCCCGCGCCGACGCGATTGTCGACGATGAAGTTCTGCCCCAGCAATTCCGACAGGCCGGGCGCGATCTGGCGTGCGGTGATATCGACGTTGCCGCCGGCGGCAAACGGCACGATCAGGCGCACCGGCTTCACCGGATAATTCTGTGCGAATGTTTGCAGCGAAAACGCCAGCGCGATGACGGCACCGGAAATTATTCTCATTGTGGTTCCTCCCAACGGCAGTTGTTCGCATTATTACGCATAAAAAGTCGGATAATGGCGCTTTCGGAAATTAGCGAAAGCCTTCCCTAACGATGGACATGGCATCCAGCGGCACCTTCGGCGCTTGCCCGGTCGGCCCCGACGCGCTGCAAGGCATCAAGCGACAACGAACCAATCCCGCCCGCTGGCAGGGCGACAATTGGAATGCGTTCGTCGCAGCGCTCACCGCGGAGGAGGTCGAAGTTCTGGAGCAGCCAGCGGCGCGCGGCGCGTTCGCGACCGATGCGGGCGGAACTGCATACGGCTTGCCGCATGGCGTCGTGATCGCGCGAACCGCCAGGCAAATCGCGAACCTGCTGCGTCTCGCGCAGCAATATCATGTGCCGGTCACCGTGCGCGGCGGCGGCTTGACGACGGAAGGCGAGTCCGTCGCGTTCGGCGGCGTGCTGCTCGACATGACCGGCATGAGCCGCGTGCTGCACATCGACGCCGCTGCTCTCACGGTACGTACGCAGGCCGGAATTTTCTGGCACAGCCTCGCCGAGGAGCTGCGCCGGGAAAATCTCGATTACCTGTCCGCGCCGCTCAATCTCACGTCAACCGTCGGCGGCTCGCTGAACGTCGGCGGCATCGACGTCAATTCACCGCGCCTCGGATGCAGCGCCGACCAGGCAATATCGTTGCAGGTGGTGACTCCGATCGGAGACATCGTCGAATGTTCCGACACCGAAAACGCCGAATTATTTCAGCGCGCGATACTCGGTTATGGCCAGTTCGCAGTAATCACGGAAGTCACCCTCAAAGTGCGCGAGTACACGCCCATCCGCATGCATTATTTTTATTATTCGTCGCTGCGCAAGGCGGTCGAAGATCTGCAACTTCTCGACCGCAACGATGCGAGCGACTACTCGGGCATTCTGACGATCATGGATTCGGCGGTGAACCTGCTGGTCGCGTTCGATTCGCCGGAGCGCGAAGCCGCCTTCATGGCGAACTGGCGCCCGCGCCTGCGCGGTCACGGCGAACTCGGTTTCGCCGTGCGGGCGATTCCGCGCTACGCGCTGCGCCCATGGAAGCTGCCCGAGGCCTGGTATCTCTATAAACGCAAGACCGAACTCTTTCCCGAGTTCCGGCGCCCCGAATTCCTGCGCGACGGCGTCATGCACGACCGCACGGTGGTTTTTTCGCGCGCCGTGTGGAAGTTCTGGGGCAACCGCCAAATGGTGATTCCGGACATCGCCACATCGGTCGATAAATTCGTCGCCGCGGTCGAGCGCGGCAACGCGGTGTGCCGCAAATATTTTCCGCATTACACGCTCTACTGCGTTGGCATCAAGCTGCGCGCCGACCATCGGCCGCATTACGAGATGTCGTGCATACCGCCGGATGCCGAAGGCTGGGCCTACGGCTGCGAATTTGAGCCGATGATAGGCGACGCCGTGTACAGCCGCGACCATTTGCAGTCGTTCAAGAATGAGATCTACGATATCGGCGTCGACATCGGCGCCAGTTACTATCGTTTCGGCGGCATGATGAAAGGCTATATCCGGCGCGTGTTCGGCGATGCGCTGGTCGACCGCCATCTCGCAATGAAGCGGGCCGCCGATCCCGCGATGATTCTCAATCGCGACGTGATTTTCTGATGTTCGGCTTGACGACCGGCGCGAAAGCCGCCAAACAAGACCACGCCGCGTGCAGCGGCTGCAGCCTGTGCCTCACGGTCTGCCCCGTCTGGCGGCGCACGCGCGATTTGCGCCTGACACCGCACGGCCGCGCGAAAGCGATCCAGCACGGCGCGACCATCAGTGATATCGCCGAGTCGGTCGAATCGTGCACGCTGTGCGGCGCGTGCGAGCCGGTGTGCCCGGAAAATATCGGCCTGGTCGATTTGCTGATGAGCCTGCGCCGCGAACTGCCGCCCTCGACAGTCTCCAAAAATCTGTGCACTCATTTTGAGCATGAGCCGGTGCGCGCGCTGGTGGTGCCGCGCGAGACCTCTACGGTCCTGCTCGCCACGCCAACGTACATGTGGCGCCCCGCGCTGCTCGCGCGCATCAGCCGTCTCCTGGGCGGCGGCGACAAACTCGCGGTCGAAAACGACTGCGGCGCGGACATTTCGCTGGCGCTCGAAATCGGCGTCGAGATCGCGCCGCAACGCATCGAGCGCTTTCTTGCCCCGCTGCGCCTGCGCAAGAAAATAATCGTGACCGACGGCCTGCTCCTGCGGCGCCTTCGCACGTGGCTGCCGGATGCGCAATTGATAAGCGTCGGCGCGGCGTTGAGCAGCGTTGAAGCAGTGCGCCAGCGCCTGCGCGAAGGCGATTTGTATGTGATCGAGCCGCGTGCCTATCATGAAGATCATGCGAACCTGGTCATGCATTATGCGAATTTGCGCGCCGCCAGCGGCTGCACGATGAATCTCGATTTGCAGCGGATCGCGATTCCGGCAACCACCTCGAACCTGGCCCAGCGCATCGGCTGGCAGGCGTCCGCGGATGCCGATCAACTGCGCTGGATATTGCAGGGCCGGCGCATTTCGCGCGTCGTCGTCGAAGACGTAGACGAGCGCAGCGCACTCGAACGCGCAGCGGGCGTGCCCGTCGTGCATCTCGCCGAATTGGCGGACGATGTTCCGTTGGCGGAAAGGCTGCAATCCTGATGCGCTCGGTCGACGTCATCATCGTCGGCGCCAGCCTCTCCGCGGCCGCGGCGGCCAAGCGGCTGGTCGACGCCGGCCTGGAGACAATCGTGCTCGAACGAAAGGCGTTGCCGCGGCACAAGATCTGCAGCGGCATCCTGTCGCCGCGCGGCCATCGCTTCCTGCTCGAGAACTTTGGCCCGCTGCCACGCGAGGCGCTGCACGAGCCGACCGCATGCCGCGGCGTGACGTTCCATTTCCCGTCGATGGTGTCGATGTCGATGGATTTCTTAGGCGGCACGACGCCGCATCTGCATCGCAAATACTCCGACCACTGGGCGATCAAGCAAAGCGGCGCCGAAATCCACGATGAGACATCGTTCGCGGGGCTGACCGACAACGGCGACCACGTGCTCGTCCACGCGCGCAAGAACGGCGAGCCCGTCGAATACCGCGCGCGCCAGGTCATCGGCGCCGACGGACCGAGCTCGCTCGTCATCCGCTCGATCTATCCGAACTACCCGAAACAGATCCCATGGTTCTTCGTCGGCCAGAAATTCCACGAGATTATCGACTGCCCGCTCGACACCGAGTACTTCCACTTCTGGTTTCATCCGGGGCTCGGCCACTACACGTGGAGCCACGCGCGTGACGGGCGCCAAATCGTCGGCGTCGGCTTCAAGCGCGGCGACAACTTCGCACGGAAGCATGCAAACGTCGTGAATTACCTCGCCGACAAGCACGCGGTCAAATTGCAGCCGCATGCAGAGGACGAAGGCTGCGCCGAGAATTTCGGACCGTCGCTGATCAACCGCTACGTGTTCGGCAAAGGCAACGTGCTGATCACCGGCCAGGCGGCGGGCTTCCTCAACATGATCGGCGAAGGCATGAGCTGCGCGCTGCATTCCGGCGCGATCAGCGGCGAGGCCATCGTGGAAGCGCGGCTCAGGAACCGGCCGGTGCAGGAGATGTACCGCAAGATGGTCGCCTCCGAGGTGCTGCGCTGCTCAGATCAGTGGAACCCGCTCAAGATCGCCTTCGATCGTCCGCACGAGGCCGATTTTCCGGCGGCGCTCATGGCGCTGTCATGGCGCGACCGCGCCAAGGTGCTGCGCGATATGTGGCGCTTCGTGTGCTCTACAAGGAATTCAAGTGGGGCCGCCAGATCGCGCGCGCCGCGCTCCAGCGGCCGCTGCTCCGTGGCTATTCCATGCAGAAGTGGATGTAGCGCACAATACGGGCTGGCATGCACGTCAACCCACCGCCGTTTCAAAGCGTTTTAGAAAAATGCTGACCCGCGAAGATCTCGAGAACGACGTCCTGCGGAAAAACCGCGATACACACCTCCCGAGTCTGCCGCTTATTCCCGAGCAGGAATTCAACGGTTCGCTCGATCGTATCCTCGCCGGCTGGAAACCGGCGGAAGATTTATGGGTATTCGGTTACGGCTCGCTGATCTGGAACCCGCTGTTTCACTACGTCGAGCGCCGGAACGTCACGATCCACGGTTTTCACCGCAGCTTTTGCCTGCGTTCGCGGCATGGCCGCGGCTCCGTCGAGGAGCCGGGGCTGATGCTGGGGCTCGACTTCGGCGGCTGCTGCAACGGTGTCGCGCTGCGCATCGCCGCCGCCAAAGTCCGTCACGAGTTGATGCTCGTGTGGCGGCGTGAAATGGCGATCGGCTCCTATGCGCCGCGCTGGATTACGGCGAGCGCGGACGGGCGCAAACTGCGCGCGGTTGCGTTCGTGGTCAACCACGCGCATCCCCATTATGCGGGCAAGCTGCCGCTCGAAACGATCGCGAAGACGCTGGCGACGGCCAAAGGCAAATTCGGCTCCGGCGCGGATTACCTCTATCAAACCGTCGATTGCCTCGCCCATTACGGCATTCGGGATTCGTATCTGTCGGGCCTGCGCGAGCGGGTGATGAAACTCACGCACGGCGTGCACCATCCGGTTCCATGCCCCGAGGTCGGGGCCTAGGCGGCTTCGGCGGGCTTAAAGCGATTCCGGCCGGATCTGCGCCTTCTTGATGACCGCCGCCCACTTCGCAATTTCCGCCTTCAGAAATTCCCCGAATTGCTGGGGAGAGCTGCCGACGATTTCGGCGGCTTCGCTCGAAAGCCGATCGCTCACTTCCTTCGACTTGATGGCTTTGACGGCGCCTGCATGCAGCGTCGCGACGACCGGCGCAGGCGTCGCCGCCGGCACGAACATGCCGTACCAGCCCGTGACCACATAGTCGGGCATGCCGGACTCGGCAACGGTCGGCAGCTCCGGCGCGACCGGCGAGCGCTTGCGGCTGGTGACAGCGAGTGCGCGCAACTTGCCGGCCTTGATCATCGATGTGCCGGCGAGAAAGTTGTTGAGGAAGACCTGCACCTGCCCCGACACCAGATCGGTCATCGCCTGCCCGGCACCCTTGTACGGCACGTGGACCATGTCGATGCCCGCCATGCTTTTGAACAGCTCCATGCCGAGGTGGGGTCCACTGCCATTGCCCGACGATGCATATGCGAGCGCGGCCGGATGCGATTTCGCGAAAGCGATGAGCTCCTTGATCGTTTTCGCCGGCACCGACGGATGCACCGTGATCACAAACGGATACTCGGCAAGCAACGACACCGGCGCGAGATCGCCCAGCGTGTCGTACGGCAGTTTCGAATACAGCGTCGGGTTGATTGCGTGCGACGCGATCGTGATCAACACCGTGTAGCCGTCGGCGGGCGCTTTCGCGACGAGGTCCGCGCCTATGATGCCGTTGGCGCCAGCGCGATTGTCGACAATCGCGGACTGGCCGAGGGTCTCGTGCATTTTCTGCGCCACGGTGCGGGCAACCAGATCGGTGCCTCCGCCAGGCGGAAACGGCACCACGATGCGGATCGATTTGGCGGGATAGGTTTGCGCCGTTGCCATGCCTGCTGTCATCGCAAAAGCAAAAATCATCAGCCGCGGATAAACGCGGATAAACGCAGCTAAGACAGGCCTCGTATTAGGAGCGCAGGTTTTCACCCGCGTTAATCTGCGTTCATATGCGGTCAAGCAAGCGCTAAGCATTCGCATGCCGCGCGAGGAAATCGAGCAGTGCTTCGGCGCAAAGCCCGGGGTCCGTCGCCGCGACGTGAAACGAATCGCCGGGCAGCACGACCAGCTCGGAATGCGGGACTTTCTCCTGCCACGCGCGCGTCTCGGCGACGGAAGCGAGGCCGCTCTCCGCGGTCGTGAGTACCAGCATGGGGCATTTTATTTTCGCGATGTCCGCGGTGATGTCCGAGAAGTTGATGGTTTCGGCGAACCCGGCTTCCGTCGACACGGCGGTGCGGCCCATGTATTTGATCCACCACTCGACGCCTGCCTGCGGGAACGCCTTGCCGAGCCGCCCGCGCATGCTGCGGCGCGCCCAGTATTCGATGCCCTGCTCTTCGACTTCGCGCACGCGCGCCTCTCTCGTTGCTTTGTCCGCCCGGATCGGCGGCGGCGAACCCGCGACGGTCAGCGTGCGCACGCGCGCAGGATGGCGCGCGGCGAACGCGCGGCCGATCACGCCGCCGATTTTCGCGCCGACCAGATGAAAGCGTTCGATGCCCAGAGCGTCCATCAGCGCGAGATAATCGTCGATCACGATATCGAGCGTCCACGGAAAATCGCGCGGCATCGGCGTCGACTGGCCAAAGCCGCGCATGTCGGGACGCACAATTTTGTAGCGCCGCGCGAGCTGCGGCACCCAGCCGTACCAGGCGGCGCCGCTTTCATTGTTGCCGTGAATCATCAGGATTGCGTCGGACTTGCGCCACGGATCGGTGAAATCATCGACGACGTAATGCATGTCAAGACCGGGGGTGACTGGCTGGATGGGCATTAGTGCGCTTCTTTCTTCGTGAATTGGTTGATGCTTCAGCCGAAATAGCCGATCCACCGCCACCACAGGTATTCGAGCGGCAGAAAAATCAGTATTCCTGCCGCCGCCAGCGGCAATGTGGCCTTGAGAGTGGTCGCCAGCGATACACCGGCGAGCTGCATGCCGACGACCACCGGCGGCACCTGATACGGCAAGATCATGGTATTGAACCCGATGGCGCTGATCATCAGCGCGCTCTTGATCGACCACCCGGTCGCCTCCGCAAACTGGCCCGCAAGCGGCGCCAGCACCGCGGGCTGCGCGGGATTGGTGACGACCACGCCCGTGAACATGCCGAGCAGGCTCAGCGTGATGAAATTTGCAAAGTCAGCGCCGGCGCGTAAATCGAGCGTGGCCTGCAATGTTTTGCCCAGCAGTTCGCCCAGACCCGACTCCTGCACGATCGCGCCCAGCCCGATGGTGCCGCCGACGTAGAAATACGAACCGAGGCGCACTTCGTTGAACGCGCTGTACGGCAGCACACCGATGCGCGGCAGCATGCAAGCGAGGGCCGCCGCGAGCGCCACCCAGCCGGCACGTATGCCATGCGCGAAATCGGTCGCCCACAATACGATAGCGACGATCAGGATTATTGCCAGCCGCTTTTCCTCCACACTCATCGGTTCGCGCGCTACCGGCGTCGCTAAAGACTCCACCTCAGCCGGAAACAGCCAGTAGATAAGGGCGATCGCTGCTAGGCCCTTGAGCACGCAGAGCACCGGAAATATCACCCACAGATATTCGCCATAAATAAGATGCACGCCATACAGCGCCTCGCCCGCCCCCGCGAGCACGAGGTTGGGCGCGTTGGCCGGCAGGATGCCATTGCCGCTCTGGTAGCTGATGATGATGGCGCAGAGCATCAGCCCGTGATAGCCGGAGCTGTTCGGCGCGAACCCGACTCGCGCAGCCAGCGCCGCGACAATCGGTATGAGCAGCAGCATGCGGCCGACGGTCGCCGGCATGAAAAAAGCA
>Ga0207645_10003377_pt1 | contig 12135 bp, 11 predicted proteins | sample KBSM53metaG_FD_184331 | JGI IMG/M metagenome (GOLD analysis project Ga0207645, IMG submission 184331) | Miscanthus rhizosphere microbial communities from Kellogg Biological Station, Michigan, USA - KBS M5-3 metaG (SPAdes) (version 2) | ecosystem: Host-associated > Plants > Roots > Rhizosphere >...
AAGTCTGCTGGGAGAACGGGAGCAGCGGACACGAAACATCACCGTTCCGCAGCCGGAGGCACATTTGCCCATTCGCGAAGCCCGTAGCGTTCGCATCGGTCGTTTCTCGCTGCGGCCGGTCCGAACCTTGATGCTGCGTCGCCCACGCCCACAGCGACCCGTCGGCCTTGAGGACCCCTACCGTGTCGCCGAGGATGCTCAACGCATAGCCGCCCCGACAGACGGACTCGTCTTCGCCGCAGCCCGCCTGGATGGCGGCGAGCGGCGCCAGCGCAACCCCGATCCACCCTTTCAACTTCACGCGCGAGGCGTATCGTAACAGGAGTCATGCGTGGGCGGCGACGTTGATGCTGCGACGAGGGCACGCGATCCCGATCACAGCGATGGTGTTGCTCCTGGCGGGCGCGTGCGGCGGCGACGACGGTCCGGGCGTGTGCCGCTTCAAGAGCATCGCCGCTCGCGTCGCGGAAACCTACGGCGTGAGCCCGGACGGCGGCGTATGGGCGTGGGGTTCCGGACCGGGGCGCGACGACGGCGCGCTCGTGCAAGTGCGCTACTCGGACGCCATCGTCGCCGTCACCTCGCGAACTTTTTTGCATGCGTGCGAGGAGCACGTGAACGGTACAAGGATCTGCTGGCCGTCGACCACGAACCGAACGGGCAGCGTCGATCTATCCAGCGCAGCGAAGGTGTCGATGAGCCTCGGTTACTCGATCTGCATTCTCGGCCAGGACGGGACCGTCGCATGCAGACCAGAGAACGAGGAGGGCCCTGGGGTTCCTCCGCTTGACCACTTCCGCGCCATCGATGGTCTGGGCGGTGGTGTCGTCGCCGTCGCGCTGGGTTCACCCGCGATCCTGGCTACGGAGGCGATGGAGCAGGGTTGCGCGATCAAGCAGGATCACTCCCTCTGGTGCTGGGGCGTCGGAATCCTGGGTGACGGGATGCCGGTGCGTGAGACGCGCTCGCCACCGATCGAGATCGAAGCGCTGCGCGGGATGGTGGAAGGCGTCGCGATGGGCGAAAGCAGCACCTGCGTCGTGATGGCCGGGGGTACGGTCGCGTGCTGGGGTCCGATCGTCGACCCGTCCGCGCCCGCGCTGGTGCCGGTCGGCGTGCCGATCGACGCGCGCGTCGTCGAGATCTCGATGGGTGACGGTCATGCCTGCGCGCTGACCGACGAGGGGCATGTCTGGTGCTGGGGCAACAACGATAACCTGCAAACCGGCGCCGTGGATCCGGCGGATATCGGCCCGCATCAGGTGCGACTCCCGGGCCCGACAGCCGAGGTGCGCGCCGGCTACAGTCATTCCTGTGCGCGCCGCGACGATGCGTCCGTACGTTGCTGGGGCGACAATCGATCGGGCCAACTGGGAGACGTCCGCGACACGCGCGCGGCGTCGAGCGATCCCGTCACCGTCGTCGGTTGCCCGTGACGCGGCGCTGGCCGCGAACGATCGCCCTGGCGGCGGCCCTCACCGTATCGGCCGCCGCCCGGATGGCGGCCGCGAACATTCCGACGTACTTCTGCGACGCAAATCCGGAGCAATGCCACCGGTTGTCGGGGCGGGCGCGCGCGCGCTTCCTCGGGATGCTGCAGCAAACGATCCGCGCCCTGCCCAAGGTTCCCGGCTATCGCTGCAACGTCGAAACCAGGATCGTCGACGAAGGCGCGTATGGACCAAGCCCTGCGCGGGCGGCCCCCGAATGGATGGTCCAGGAGTTCTGGTGCTTTCACCGCGGAACGGATCCGCGCAAGCGGTATCCCGACATCTCCATCGGCGTCCGGCTGTCGACGCTGCCGCTGGTTCTCGGAGAGGGAGAGGCGCGCGAGAAGCAGCAGAGCCTGCAGGTGTTCGCGGGGCCCAAGGGTGTCTCGTTCGTGTACGGGAAGCTCCGGGAGTGGCGGGACGCGAAAGGGGTGGTCCATCGCGGCTACGATCCGTCGCAACCCAGCCGCCACCCGGCGGAGGAGGTGGTCGCGAACGGACCCTACCTCGTGTCGCTGGTGGTGACGTTCAACGCCGAGTCCCCCGTCGGCGCTGCAGATCTCGACGCGTTCGCGCGTGGTTTCGACCGGGCCGCGGTCTCCGCGCTCATGGCGCGCGAGGAACAAAGTCGGAAGGCGGATCCGAAGGTGGGGCCGATCGCGGGCGCGCTGCCGTGACGGCCTCGAAGTGATCGAGGAGGCGGCGCGCTTCGACGGGGCGGTCGCGGCGGGGCTGCACCGCGCGGGCCGCGTCGCGGACGTCGTCGGGCAAGTCCATGGCGCGCAGGAGGACGTCCAGCGCGGTTTCGAATGTGTCGCGCGGGAGCAGCCGGTGGACCGCCAGCTTCAACTTCATCTTCAGCGCGGCGAATAGAAAGACGGCGGAGCCGTTCATGTCGGCGATGACGTAGTCGCGATCGGCGCGCCAGGTGTCGTCCAGCTGCCGCTCGAGGGTGGCCATGGCGGGCGACGCGAGCGCGCGGTCGACGAGGCGGAAGAACCCGACCTGACCGGCGTGGTGTTCGGGCGCGACGAACTTCTCCAGGTGGCAGAGATCGTGGAGCGCGAACGTGAGCCCGTCGGGGTGGCGCGGATCGCCGTGCGCGAGCGCGGCGGCGTCCTCGACGAGGCAGACGCATCGGCGGCCGCGCGCCTGGAGTGCGAGCAGGTGCCGCGCGGGCGGGATCTCGAACAGCAGATCGACGGGGCGCTGGCCGCGATCCCAGGCGAACAGACCGCGCACGACCGGTTCGGGCACGCCGCGCACGCGCCGCTCGGCGAAGGTTCGCAGCGCCGGGCCGGACGGCGGCGCGGGCGCCGGCACGCGGCCGCGCCCCTCGTCCCACATCGGCCCGCGCGCGGCGCGCACGCGGCCGAGCAGGAAGGCGGCGGTCGTCTCGGCGTCGGTCACGCGAGGGCAATCATGGCACGGCCCTCACCCTAACCCCCCTAACCCTCTCCCGCTTCGCGGGAGAGGGGACCGGATCGCTCTGCTCTCCCTCTCCCGCCTTGCGGGAGAGGGTCGGGGTGAGGGGTCAGTTCAGCTGGACGTTCTCGCCCAGCGCGCCGGTCGCGCCCGGGGCGCCCATGCCGCCGGTGGGGTTCGCGCCGCCGAGGCCGCCCGCGCCGGGCGCGCCCGTCGAGCAGGTGACGTTCATGAACAGGACGCTGGTCGAGGGGGCGCGCGCGACACAGATGCTCGGTCCGCCGCCGCCGCCGCCGCCGGGACCGCCGGCGCCGCCCGACGAGCCGGCGCCGCCCATGCCGCCCGGTCCGCTGTCATCCGCGCCGCTGCCGGGCAGGCCGCCCATGCCGCCCTGCTGACCGGCCGCGCCGGCGCCGCCCTTGCCGCCCTTGCCACCGCCGACCGTGGTCAGCTGGTCGTCGGAGACGACGATCATTCCCGCCGCCGCGAACACGGCGAAGCTGCCGCCGCCGCCGTGGCCCTTCGTGCCGCGGTTGCCGCCGATGCCGCCGCATCCGCCGCTGCCGCCGCCGCCGCCGCGATCGGACACGCACAGCGTTCCGTTGTCACCGCCGCCGCCGCCACCGCCGCCGCTGCCACCCTTGCCGTTGATCCCGTTCACGCCGTCGACGCCGTCGGCGGGCGCGTACAGTCCGCTAACGACCATGCCCAGCGCGCCGCCGCCGACGCCGGGGCTGCCCGCCGTACCGGGGATACCGCACGGTGCGCCGCCGCCGCCGGTCGCGGCGCCCGTGACGCCGAGGCACGCGCTGGCCGAGTTCGGCTGGCCGCCTGTCCCGACGCGCGCGTTGCAGGTCCCCGGCTTGCCGTCGGCGCCGGGCTGGGCGTCGTAACCGCCCGGGCCGCCGGCGCCGCCAGGCTCGGTGCAGGTCGGCGCCGGGCCCCCTTCGCCGCCCGCGTTTGCACCGGAGGTCCCATTGGTGCCCGGCTTGCCGCTGGCCGCTATCGCTGTTGGCGCGGGTCCGTCGGTGCCGCTGGCGCCGTCGGCGCCGCGGCCGGCCTCGATGACGTCATAGCGAACGAACAGGCGTCCCGTCCCGCCGCCCAGGCGAACGCCGTACGTGCTGGCGCCCGGCGTCGTCGGTGTCGTCGCGCGGATCTTCAGACCCTCGAGGTGTGTGTCCGCGTTGATCGCCGGCGCGTCGAAGACGACGCCGGGCGCGGTCACCTCGCTGACGGCGGTCGCCGTGCGCCGGAAAGCAAAGCTCGCGTTGGTCGCGTCGAAGCCGCCGTAGATGTTGATGCCCGAGACGACGGTGACCGCTTCGGCGTAGACGCCGCCCCCGACGCAGACCGCGGCGAGACCGTTCGTGCGCGCGAGATCGATGCCGCGCGCGATCGAAACCGTCGGCTGCGCGCGCGTGCCGGCGCCCGCCACGCTGCCCAGCGTCGCGGACACGAACACGCACTGCGCGACCACGCCGTCGCTGCCGTCGCAGTTGTCGTCGGTGAACGTGGCGTCGATCGGATCGGCGTCCGAGATCTTGTTGCAGGTGTATTCGCAGCCGCACGCGCCGGTGGTGGCGTCTCCGTCGAGATTCCAGGTGCCGGCCGGGCAGGTCGTCCCGCATTGCGTGGAACCTCCGGCGCCGGTCGTGCCCGCGCCGCCCGACACGCCGGCCGCGCCTGTCGTTCCTGCCGCGCCGGTCACGCCGGCCGCGCCAGATGTCGTGCCGCCCGTGCCACCACGACCCATGCCGCCCGATCCGCCGTGCCCGCCGCTGCCCGTCTCGCCCGGGGGCGTCACCTCGCCGCAAGCCATACCGACCGCCGCGAGCAGCGCGATCGTAAGCGGGACTCCCAATCTTTTCATAGGCTGTGGCTCAGGCATCGGCGGAACCGCGCCGATTCATGAAGCTGCGCGGCGCGGCTGACGGGCGGTTGTGGTTGCGTGTGCGCCAGTGCATTGTCAGACGCGTGGCGCGCCTGCCTCGTTTCCGCCGAACGCAACGCGAACGGCAGCGCGCTCTGCGAAAACTGGTTCGGCAAACCGAGGCGCTCGCGGACGATCTGCCCGGCGGCTCGCCGGAGCAGCCGATCGACGTGACGTCGGCGTCGGTCGTCGAGGGGAAGGCGCGTCGCACGCCCTGCATCCAGTGCGACGGCGAGCTGGATGTGCGCGGCGACCGGGCGATGTCGACGGCGCGCGGAATCCTGCGCGAGATCTCCGTCGTGTGCCGCCAGTGTCACGTGGCGCGCACGTTGTGGTTCCGGATCGCGCCCGGCGCGGCGAACTGAGCTTGATTGTTTGCCGGCGGCGGTGATAACGGAGGGCGATGAAAACGAGGGCGGTGATGCTGCTGGTTGCATGCGCCGCCGGTTGTGGCGGCGGCAGCGGCGAAAAGCAGCCGGTGTTCACGCCGGTGTCGGCCACGCAGGACGGGGATACGTACACGCTGCAGCTCGGTGATCTGAAGATGGTGGTCGACGGCGGGCGCGGCGCGCGCATCACCGAGTTCTCGCTGAGCGGGACGAACGCGCTGGTCATCCGGGATGACAGCGCCAACTACGGCAGCACGTTCTGGCCCAGCCCGCAGGCGAGCTGGTGCGCGGGCGGCACCGGTTGCTGGCCGGCGCCGGCGGAGATCGACACGATGGCCTACACGGGCGCCATCGACCCGACGAATTCGATCCGGCTCGTCAGCGGCGTGGCCTCGCTGGGCAGCGTGGCCGGCTCTTCGATTTTCGTCAGCAAGGACTTCGTGCCCGTGCCCGAGCACGGCGCGGTCGACGTCACCTACACGCTGGCGAACACCTCGCCGAGCGACCCCATCACACTGGCCCCCTGGCAGGTGACGCGCGTGGCGGCGGGCGGCATCACGTACTTCGGCCAGGGCGGCGGCGACGTGACGTACGCGCCCGACAGCGATCCAGTCTTCACCGTGACCGCGGCGGGGGGCGATCGCTGGTACTCGTCGGCGACCGTCAACCACGACTCGAAGGCGTTCGCCGACGGCACCGGCTGGGTCGCGCAGATCACCACGCACGCGCTGTTTCTCGTCATGTCATCGCCGGACATCCAGCCGGCCGAAGCCGCGCCCGGCGAGGCGGAGATCGAGCTGTTCACGAACCGCGACTACGTCTACGTCGAGGTCGAACAGCAGGGCGCGTTCGTGGAAATCCCGCCCGGTCAAACGGGGACCTGGACCGTGCGCTGGAAGCTGCGTCCGATGCCGGCCGGCGCGTCCTACGTTCCCGGCAGCGCCGACCTGGTGGCGCTGGCGAACAAGGTGGTCGCGCAGTAGCGAGTCGCGTCCGAGCGGGCTCAAGCCACGAAGATTTTGCCCGATAGAAACTCGCCGGAAACGACGCATGGTGCATCATGCGCGGGTCAGTCATCCAAGAGAGGAGCGGATCGTGGATACCGGGAACAGTGTGGACGTGGAACGCGGTGTGGAGTGGGCAAGTGTCGAGAGGTTGATCGAGCTCGCGAGGCGAGCGCATAGAACGGAGCTGAGCCCCGCGCGTCGCGCGCGGCTGCGCGACGAGATGCTGCTGAGGTGGGAGGAGGAGCGAAACCGGCGCCGGACGGCGCGCGCGTTCGTGGCCGGCGCATCGACGGTGTTGCTGGCGGGCTTGCTGCTCAGGCTGGTCAGCGGGGGCCTGCCGTGGATCGGGCAGTCGTCGCCGCCCCTGGCGAGGACGCCCGCGAGCCAGCAGCAGTCCATGGCCGAGTAACGCGGGATCCCGTCCCGAAGCGCCCGGAAATTCCTTTGTCCGCACGCTTCACGGGGCGGGGCGACCGGATCGTATATAGTCGCAGACGGTGGTCGTCGATCTGTTCAACACGACCGATGCGCAAGGCGATTCGCTCATCGGGCGAACGCTGGATGGCCGTTACGAGGTAACCGGTCGCCTGGGCGAAGGGGGCGTGGGCGTCGTGTACCGCGGGCGCCAGGTCCACCTCGGCCGGAACGTGGCGATCAAGGTGCTGCACAAGGATGCGGCCGCGATCCCGGAGTGGCGCCTGCGCTTCGAGCGCGAGGCGCAGGCGCTGTCCGTGCTGGCCCATCCCAACGTCGTCCCGGTGACGGATTCCGGATTCGACAAGGGCGTCCCGTTCCTGGTGATGGAGCTCCTGCAGGGCAAGACGCTGGCGGATCTCCTGAAGACAGGCCCGCTGCCGCTGTGGCGGGCGCTGGACATCGCGCGCCAGACGCTGCGCGGGCTGGCGTTCGCTCACGGCAAGGGAATCGTTCACCGCGATCTGAAACCGGCCAACGTGTTCTTGCAGGAGCTGCCGGACCAGGACGATCACGTCCGGTTGCTGGATTTCGGCATGGTGAAGTTCCTCGAGAAGTCGGAGTCGGGACACGCCGCCGAGACGCTGACGCGCGCCGGGGTCGTGTTCGGAACGCCGGCCTACCTGTCGCCCGAGCAGGCGAAGGGCGGGCCCGCGGATGCCAGGACCGACGTCTACGCGATGGGTTGCGTGCTGTTCCAGCTGATCGCGGGACGGCGCCCGTTCATCGAGGACACGTACGAGGGCGTGGTCATGGCGCACCTGTCGCAGCCCGTGCCGTTGCTGGTGAAGGTGCGGCCGGGGCTGGCGGCGGCGGCGGCGTTCCAGCCGCTGATCGAGAAGGCGATGGCGAAGAAGCCGTCGGCGCGATTCAAGGACGCGGATGCGATGCTGACGGCGCTCGAAGGCGTCATCAGCAAGCTGCCGCCGTCGGCCCTGAACTCGGGGCGACGGCGGCCGACGCCGCGTCCGCTGCGCGTGGTGGCCGCGGGTTCGCGGGTGAAGTTCTGGCGCCGGGCGATCACGCTGTTCGTGTTCGCCTCGGCGATCGCGGGCGTGACCTATCTGCGGCGCGACGGGGCGAAACCGGTCGAGACCGCCGTGCGGCCCAACGTGAAGTCGCCGTCGCCCAAGGCCGCGCCCGTGCACAAGGAGGTGCCGCCGCCGCCACCCAGGCTCGCGCCGCCGCCGCCCGCCGAGCCGCCGAAGGTGGCGCTGCCCGCGCCGCCGCCGCTGGTGCCGAAGCCGGAACCGCCGAAGGCCGTCGCGCTGCCGCCGCCGCCGCCGACCGAAGAGCCGCCGGAGGAAGAAGAATCGCCCGAGAGGAAAGGGCAGCCCAGAGCGCGCGCGCGCAATCCCTGGAAGGAGCCGGCTCCCGCCGCCCTCCGGTCGATTCGCGACAAGTTGAATCGCAACGTCCACTTCACGCAGAAGGGGCTGCGCCCGCTGTACGACTACACGCACCAGAATCCCGACGATCCGCGGCCGTGGCTGCTGCTGGGACGCGCCTACGCGCAGGTCGACTGGTACAGCGACTCCGTGGAACGGTACGTGAAAGCCTACCGCGTCGATTCGACCTGCCGGGGCGACCCGCAGATGCTGCCCGACCTGCTGAAGGCCGCCGCGCATCCAACCGCGGGCCGCGCCGGCGCGCGCGCCATCCGCGACATCTACGGCGTCGAGGCGATCCCCGCGCTGGAGAAAGAGATGAAGCGCCGCGCGGCCGAGAAGCCGGCCAGCACACGCCTCGCCCAGCTGCGCGAGACGCTTCCGCACTGACGGTCCACGCGTTCTAGGGGCGGCGGTCGCGGCAGACGCGGCGGACCAAGGCCAGGAGCTCTTCGTGCGGCGGCGGCTTCGGTACGAACGGAATGCTGCCGAACTGGGCGCGGATCGTCGTGTCGCTGAACCCCGCCGCGGTCAGGATGAACACGGGGATGTCTTTCAGCGCCGGGTCCTTGAGCTGTTCGGTCCGAAAATCCCACCCGTCCATCACCGGCATCATGAGGTCCAGCAGGACGACGCAGGGGCGCACGCCGACCCGCAGCTGATTGAGCGCGGCCCGGCCGTTGGCGGCGACCGCGACGTCATAGCCTTCCGTCTCGAACAGCTCCTTGAGCGCTGTTCGCACAGCGCTGTCGTCGTCGACGACGAGCACGGTGTCGCTTCCCTCGTTCACTGCTTACCTCCGCGACTCTCAGGCAGGAACAAGTTAGGGAATAAGTTGTACAAGTGAGGCCCCGACGCTCTTAGTCAAGGGTCCCTGCGCGAGGATCGAACCTCAGCCGTCCTGCGCGGCGGCGGGCAGCGGGGACGCGATTGTCCCGTCTCCGGAAAAACGCGGCAGTCGGAGCGAGAAGATCGTGCCGTCCGCGGACGACGTGACGGCGACGCTGCCCTCGTGCGCGTGAACGATCTCGCGGACGATGAACAGACCAAGCCCGAGACCGCCCTCAGCGCCGTCCGCTTTCTTGAAGGCATCGAACACCGTCGCGAGCTGTTCGCGCGGGATCGCCTGGCCGCCGTTGTGCACGGTCACGACGACGTCGTTCGCATCTTCCAGCGCCACCAGCCTGACGTCGGGACCGCCGTGCTGGACCGCGTTCGCGATCAGGTTCGAAAGCGCCTGTTCGATCCGGGCGGGATCCCAGTGGCCCGTCAGCTTGCCCGCGGTCTCGACCTGGATGCGCGCGACCGGATTGCCGGCGAGGATCTCGTCGACGACCGAGCGGGAAATGGCGGCGAGATCGGTGGGCTGGCGCTTCAGCGGGATCCCGCCGCCCAGCTGGCCGCGCGTGTAGTCGAGGATGTCGCGAATCAGCGTGGTCATGCGCTGCGCGCTGCGGTGGATGCGTTCGACCGTTCGCCGCGCGCGCTCAGAGTTCGCGGGAAAGCGTGCCAGCAGGTCGGCGCTGGTCGTGATCGCAGCCAGCGGGTTGCGAAGATCGTGCGCCAGGATCCCGATGTTCGTGTCCGTTCTGCGCATCGCCGCGTCCGCTGCGAGGATTTGCTGGTGCTGAGCCGTGAGCAGGGCGGCGCGCTTTTCCAGCTCGATCCCCTGGTCGTACAGCACGAGCAGGTTCCGCACCTTGCCGCGAAGGATCTCGGGCGGCACCGGTTTCACGAGATAATCCACGGCGCCGAACTCGTACGCCCGCCGCACCGCCAGATCGTCGGTCTCGCCGGTGATGAAGATGACCGGGGTCAGCGTGCGCTGCTGGTTGCGCAGGAGCTCGACCGTCGCGAACCCGTCCAGGCCGGGCATGTGGACGTCGATCAGCAGCAGCGAGAAGGGCCGATGTTCCAGCAGCAGGAGCGCTTCGCGGCCGGAAGTGGCGGCGACGACCTCGCGGCCGAGTGGCTCGAGCACAGCCCGATAGGCCACCAGGTTCGAGCGCACGTCGTCGACGACCAGGATGGCGTGAGGTGGTGTCGTTGGTTGGACCTCGCCCCGGTGCTCCACCGCCATTCTCAAATCCCCCGCGTTGAGACCTGCGCAGTCGTTTGGAGGAGCATGGGATCGCGGTGCGTGCCCCGCAAGGGTTGCGAGGTCGTACTGACGGACGCAGGTTGATTTTTCGAGATGGGATGGCGGTGGAACGGCAAAGAGGGCGATGCCATCTCTGGACGTGCGCGCGCCGCAGGGACTCGCAGGGGAGAATCCAGGATGTGGGTCGGCCTGCGGCGCGGCGCACGTGCCATTCGGTGAGGTGCCATTCGGTGAGGTGCTGAATGCGAGTTGTCCTTCTAGATCATGAGCTCTACCGGTTGGGTCTCCGTCGCATGCTGGAGACGTTCGGCGATTGTGACGTGGTCGGCGAAGCGAGCACGGCACGCGCGGCCTTGAAGCTGATCGCCGCGTTCGAGCCCGACATCGTCGTCATGGACCCGATCCTACGGGGGTTCCGGAGCGCCAGCGCGATCCGAAAGATCCGTGGTTGCGCGCCCGGCGCGCGTGTCCTGATCCTCACCGAACATGGCCGCGTCCGGGACGTGGCGCTGGCGATGTCCGCGGGCGCCAGCGGCTACGCGCTGAAGGGCGACAGCATCGATGAGATCCTGCGCGCGGTGCAGCGCGTGCACCTGGGCCGGCTCTATCTATCGCCGGCGCTCGATTCCGACCGCGACGTTCGCCCCGATTGGGCGCACGAACAGGCGGCGCAAGAACTGGCAGGCTGACAGCAGCGCCGCGCGGAGCCGCTTCGTGAACGAGCGGGGCGCCGGCAGCGCGGGTATCACCTCCGAAACTTCGCTGAAGGTGCTGGTCCAGGTCAGGGCCCCCTTCGGCGAAGCGAACGCCAGCAGCGCCTCTCCCATCGCGCGCACCGACGGAAACCTCGCCGCGGGATCGCGGCTGGTCGCCCGGTCGATGATGCGCTGGAAGTCTTCCGGCAAGTCGGCGCGGAGATCGCCGGCGGGGGTCCGCCGGCCGTTCAAGATGTCGCCGAAGATCTTCGTGATCTCGTCGCCGCGCTGGAACGGCGGCTTGCCGGTCACGCACTCATAGAGGATGAGGCCCAGCGCGTACTGGTCGCTTGCAGCGCCGGCCGTTCGCGTCCCCTCGATCTGTTCCGGCGACAGATAGCCTGGCGTACCCATCACTCCGACGGTCGTCTTGACCAGCACGGACATCATCGGCGTCGGCGGCGTCGAATCGATGCTGCGCTGCAGGTCCGGCTGCGCCTTCGAGATGCCGAAATCGACGACCTTCGGCACGATGGTCCCGTCGCGCGTTTGCGACAGGTAGATGTTGTGGGGTTTCAGATCGCGATGGATGATCCCTTCGTCGTGCGCCGCCGCGACGGCGGCCGCGACGGGCAACAGGATGTCCGCGGCCTGCTGCAACGGCAGTCGCCCGCGCCACTCGATGAAGCTCGCCAGGTCCTCGCCATCAAGAAACTCCATCACCAGGAACGTGTGGCCGTCCTCGCTGCCGACGTCCGTCACGTCGACCGCGTGCGGGTGCCGCACGCGCGACGTCAGCTGCGCCTCGCGCAGGAACCGGGCGCGCGCGTCGATGTCCGCCGCCAGGTCCGGGCTCATGATCTTGATCGCGACCTTTTTTCCGATCGCCAGGTGGACCGCCTCGTAGACCGCGCCCATGCCGCCCTCGCCAACGAGGCGCACGATCTGGTACTTGCCGAGCAGCGTCCCCGCCGCAAGCGCGGCGCCGGCCGGCTTTTCGGGCTGTAGGTTCATGGCGGCCGCCACAAGGTAAGGACTGAACCCGAGGTCCGCCAGCGTCCGCAAGACGCAAATCTCGGCGGGAACTCCGGGAATCAGTGCCCGATCTCCCGGCTGGCGAATCCCCTCGGATAGGGGAATGAATTCGATCAGATCGCGACTGCGGCGTTCGACAAGGTGATAAGGCACGAACTGTTGCGACCGTTCGCCCTCGCCCCGCGTTAGCGGGGAGAG
>Ga0207645_10003379_pt1 | contig 12134 bp, 8 predicted proteins | sample KBSM53metaG_FD_184331 | JGI IMG/M metagenome (GOLD analysis project Ga0207645, IMG submission 184331) | Miscanthus rhizosphere microbial communities from Kellogg Biological Station, Michigan, USA - KBS M5-3 metaG (SPAdes) (version 2) | ecosystem: Host-associated > Plants > Roots > Rhizosphere >...
AAGATGTCGGCGTGGTCGAACTCGAGGTTGTTCAGCACCGCGGTGCGCGGCCGGTAGTGCACGAACTTGCTGCGCTTGTCGAAGAAGGCGCTGTCGTATTCGTCGGCCTCGATGACGAACGGCGCGCCGGCCGTGACATCGCCCAGGCGCGCCGAGACGCCGAAGTTCAGCGGCACGCCGCCGACCAGGAAGCCGGGATTCAGGCCGGCCTGATCGAGCATCCACGCGAGCATCGAGGTCGTCGTGGTCTTGCCGTGGGTACCGGCCACCGCGAGCACGTGGCGGCCCTGCAGCACGTGGTCGGCGAGCCATTGCGGGCCGCTGGTGTACGGCGCGCCGGCATCGAGGATTGCCTCCATCAGCGGATTGCCGCGCACGATCACGTTGCCGACCACGAACAGGTCGGGCGCGAGCGCCATCTGCTCGGCGCCGTAGCCGTCGACGAGCTGGATGCCGAGGGCGCGCAGCTGGTCGCTCATCGGCGGGTAGACGTTGCTGTCGCAGCCGGTCACGGTGTGGCCGCCTTCGCGCGCCAGTGCCGCCAGGCCGCCCATGAAGGTGCCGCAGATGCCGAGGATGTGGATGTGCATGGGGAAATTCTAGGGTCGCGCCACGAGCCGGTTCAGGTGGATCGCGGGTCGCGATTCATTCAGCACAAACCAGGCCAAACCACTCGACGCTGCGCTCGCAGGCAACTTCGAGCGATGGCAGCACTGCCAGGCAGCGCGCCTGCCAGGGCGGGGGCGGCGCCTTCAGGTCGGGCACCGCGACGACCGCCAGCCCGGCGGCGAGCGCGGCCTGCACGCCGTGGCCCGAATCCTCGAACGCGAGGCTGGTCTGCGGCGCGGCGCCGAGCCGCTCGAGCGCGAGCGTGTACAGTTCGGGCTCGGGCTTGCCGCGCGCGACTTCGTCGCCGCCGCAGACGGCATCGAAGCAGTCGAGGAGCCCGGCGCGAAGCAGACGCCGCCGGACCTCGGCCTGCTCGGTCGACGAGGCCACCGCGCACGGCACGCCGGCCCGGCGCAGGCCGCGCAGCAGGCGGCGCGCGCCCGGCTTGGCCGCGAAGCCGTCCGCACCGAGCTGCGCCGCCAGACGGGCCTCGGCCTGCAGGCGTGCGGCCGCCAGCAGGGTCGCGTCGTCGCCGAACAGCGCGAGCAGGCGCAGCTGGCTGTCGCGATGGTTCAGCCCGATGACCGAGTGGTAGTCGGCCTCGGTCAGCGGCGCGCCGAGTTCGGCCGCCGCCTGCAGCCAGGCGTCGCGGATCGGCCGCTCCGAATCTAGCAGCAGGCCGTCCATGTCGAATATCACTGCCGCAAAGGCGGGCGATCCGCCACGCATCGCCGTGCTGCGGGGTTCAGCGCAGCGCCTGCAGCGCCGCCGCCGCGGTCGCGCGCAGGTCGTCGGGGCTGTGCGCCGCGCTGACGAAGCCGGCCTCGTACATCGCCGGCGCGAAGTACACGCCGTGGTCGAGCATCGCGTGGAAGAAGCGGTTGAAGCGCTCCTTGTCGGTGGCCATGACCTCGGCGTAGTTCTGCGGCAGCGCCGCGTCGGCGGCATGCGGGAAGAAGAAGCCGAACATGCCGCCTTCGCAGTCGCCGACCATGGGCACGCCGGCTTCGCGCGCCGCGCCGAGCAGGCCGTCGAGCAGCGTGCGCGTACTGGCCGAGAGCGCCTCGAAGAAGCCGGGTTGGCGGATCTCGCGCAAGGTCGCCAGGCCGCAGGCGGTCGCGACCGGGTTACCCGACAGGGTGCCGGCCTGGTACACCGGGCCGAGCGGCGCGAGCAGCTGCATCACCTCGCGCTTCGCGCCGAAGGCCGCCAGCGGCATGCCGCCGCCGATGACCTTGCCGAACACGCTGATGTCGGGCGCGAAGCCGGGGATCTGCGCCGCGTACAGGCTTTGCGCGCTGCCGAGGGCGACGCGAAAGCCGGTCATCACCTCGTCGAACACCAGCAGCGCGCCGTGCTGCGTGCACAGCTCGCGGATGCGCCGCATGAACGGCTCGCTCGCGCGCACGAAGTTCATGTTGCCGGCGATCGGCTCGATCACGACGCAGGCGATCTCGCGGCCCTGCTGCGCGAACGCCGCCTCGATCTGCGTCAGGTTGTTGTATTCGAGCACCAGCGTGTGCTGCACGACCTCGGGCGGCACGCCGGCGCTGGTCGGGTGGCCGAAGGTCGCGAGGCCCGAACCGGCCTTCACCAGCAGCGCATCGGCATGGCCGTGGTAGCAGCCTTCGAACTTGACGATCTTGCTGCGCCCGGTCGCGCCGCGCGCCAGGCGCAGCGCGCTCATCGCGGCCTCGGTGCCGGAGCTGACGAGGCGCAGCTGGTCGATGCTGGGCACCAGGCTCAGGATCTCTTCGGCGAGCTCGATCTCGCGCTCGGTCGGGGCGCCGAACGAGAAGCCGTCGACGGCGGCCTTCTGCACCGCCTCGAGCACGGCCGGGTGGCCGTGGCCGAGGATCATCGGGCCCCATGAGCCGATGTAGTCGATGTAGCGCGCGCCTTCGGCATCGAACAGGTACGGCCCCTGCGCGCGCGCGATGAAGCGCGGCGTGCCGCCGACGGCGCGGAACGCGCGCACCGGCGAATTGACGCCGCCGGGGATGACCTGCTGGGCGCGCTCGAAGAGTTCGGCGTTGTTCATTCGACGCCTCGCGCGCCGCGGGAGTCACGCCCTGAGCCGGCCGGCCCGGCGTGGCGTTGCGATTCAGTGCACATGGCGCGGCCCCTTCGGCGGCGGGGCCGCTTCGTCGGTGCCCGGCTCGGCGCCTTCGCCGCCTTCCTCGCCCTCTTCACCGGGCGGCAGGGCCCAGAAGAAGCGGTCCGGCACCACATTGCCCATGCCGGGGCGAAAGCCCGCGTCGAGCGCCTGGTCGAGAAAGGCGAGCGCTTCGCCGACCGCGGCGGTGAGCTCGGCGCCGGAGGCGAGCAGCGCGGCCAGCGCAGCCGCGAGCGTGTCGCCAGCGCCGACGAAGCTGACCTCGAAGCGCTCGAACTTCTCGCCGGTGATCGCGCCCTGCGGCGATGCGAGCACGTTGTCCATGAACTGGTCGGCGGTCTTGGAGCTCGGGATCAGCACGCTGGTCACGAGCACAAAGCGTGTGCCATGCTCGCCGGCCGCAACCGCGAGCTCGCGCGGCGAGGCCGGGCGTTCGTTGTCCCACTCGGGCAGCAGAAAGTCGGTCAGCGCCTGGTGGCTGCCGACCAGCACCTCGGTCTGCGGCAGCACCAGCTCGCGGAAGGCGTCGAGGTAGCTCTGCTGATCGTCTTCCTCGAGCCACGACAGGTTCGGCATGTAGGCGACCAGCGGCACGTCGGGGTAGTCGGACAGGATCTCGGCGACGGTGCTGACCCCCTCGGTCGAACCGAGGAAGCCGACCTTCCAGCCGGCGATGGTCACGTCTTCGAGGATGCTGCGCGCCTGCTCGGCGATCACGTCGGCGTCGATCGCGTGATGGTCGAAGACCTCGTGGGTGTCGCGCATCACGATGCTCGTGACGACCGGCAGCGCATGCGCGCCCATCGCGGCGATCGTCGCGACGTCGCCCGCCACGCCGCCAGCCCCGCTCGGGTCGCTGGCGTTGAAACTCATCACGCAGGCCGGCGCCGCCTGTTCCTGGGCGGCGTCGCCTTCGGCCCCGGCTTCGGGGTGGGGGGAGGTGGTTTCAGCGGTCATCGGGAGGGCTCGTAGCGTGGGTTCGCGAGACTCGCCGATGCGCTCCGAAGGGGCCCGGTCGAACCTCTAGGCGAACGTGAAGAATGTTGCGTATGTGCCTACAGAGACTTGAATTTTTAACAAACTGCATCGCTACAATCTGGCTGCATTGTAGTGAAGCGAAGCGCCACGCCAGGCCAAGACAACAAAGTGACCGAACTCAAAACCTGGATGTGCCTGATCTGCGGCTGGATCTACGACGAAGCGGCTGGCGACCCCGAGCATGACATCGCCCCCGGGACCCCGTGGGCCGCGGTGCCGATGAACTGGACCTGCCCCGAGTGCGGCGCGCGCAAGGAAGACTTCGAAATGGTTCAGATCTGACCCATTCCCGCGGGGCGCTGCTCGAATTGCGGCGCCATGTCGATGAGGAGAATGCCTGTTGAGCAATCAGCCCCCAGCCGACCCCGCCGGCATCAAGGTGCTCGTCATCGATGACAGCAACACGATCCGGCGCAGCGCCGAGATCTTCCTGAAGCAGGGCGGCCACGACGTGCTGCTCGCCGAAGATGGCTTCGATGCGCTGGCCAAGGTCAACGACAACGACCCCGACCTGATCTTCTGCGACATCCTGATGCCGCGGCTCGACGGCTACCAGACCTGCGCGATCATCAAGCGCAACGCCAAGTTCGCCGGCGTCCCCGTGATCATGCTCTCGTCCAAGGACGGCTTGTTCGACAAGGCGCGCGGCCGCATGGTCGGCTCGCAGGCCTATCTCACGAAACCATTCACGAAGGACCAGCTCCTGCAGGCGGTCGAAGAGCACCGGCGCGGCACCTGACGCGCGCCCCCGGCGCTGTGCATGCGCCGACCCGATGCCCACCTCCACCCGCCGCGGGAAGACATCACCATGACGATCCAGAAGATCCTGCTGGTCGACGATTCGAAGACCGAACTCCACTACCTGTCCGAGCTGCTCGGCAAGCGCGGCTATGCGGTGCGCACCGCCGAGAACGGCGAGGAGGCGATGCGCCGCCTCGGCGAAGACACCCCCGACCTGATCCTGATGGACGTCGTGATGCCGGGCCAGAACGGCTTCCAGCTGACGCGATCGATCACCCGCGACCCGCGATTCGCGAATGTGCCGGTGATCATCTGCACGAGCAAGAACCAGGAGACCGACAAGGTCTGGGGCATGCGCCAGGGCGCGCGCGACTACATCGTCAAGCCGGTCAATGCCGACGAGCTGATGGCCAAGATTCACGCCTTCGACTGAGAAGCTGTGGCCAACAAGCAAGCCCTGCGCGAACTCCAGAGCCGGCTGGCCGAGCGGCTGCAGGCGGCACGCACCCAGGCGCGCGGCCAGTCTTGGCTGGCGGTCGAATGCAGCGGGCACGGCTTCCTGCTGCCGCTGCGCGAGGCCGGCGAGATCTTCGCGCCGGCGCCGATCATGCCGGTGCCGCACAGCCATCGCTGGTTCCTCGGCGTGGCGAATCTGCGCGGCCACCTGCACGGCATCGTCGACCTGGCCGGCTTTCTCGGCGTCAAGGCGCTTGAGGTCGGACGCGAGCAGTCGCGCCTCGTCGGCTTCAACGCGGCGTTGGACATCAACTGCGCGCTGCTCGTCGACCGCCTGTCGGGCCTGCGCAGCGACGAGGAGCTGACACCCGAAGCCGCCGACGGCAGTGCCCGGCCGGCATTCGTCGGCTCACGCATGCGTGACGCATCGGGCCGGCTCTGGCAGGAGCTGTTGCTGTCGGCGCTGGCGGGCAACGAGGCATTTCTGAAGATCGTGGACTGAAGGCCGCCGGCCGTCATCGACCACGCACACGACCGCACGAGGGCGATATGAGCTTCATGAACAAGATCAAGGGCTGGGGTCAGAAGGACGACGCGGCCGTGCCGGTCGCCGTCGGCGCCGGCGTGGCCGCGCTCGATGCCGGCCCCTCGACCCTCGGGACGCTGCCGACCGCGCGCCGCCCGGCTCACGCGCCGGTGGCCGACGTGCCGACCCTGCAGCAGACGCAGTCGCTCGACACATCGATCATCTCGGAGGCCGCGCCCTCCGAGATCCCCGACTTCTCCGAGACCCGCATCCAGGAAGACGAGATCGTTGCCGGGCAGGGCGCAAACGGGCTGCCGCTGATCGGCGGCCGGCCGGTGGGCGAGCAGCAGCGCATCCTGATCGCGATGGTCGTGCTCGGGCTGGTGGGCCTGGTCGTGATGACCGCGCTGTCGCTGCTGTCGGCGAGCCGCGGCGCAACCCAGGTCGGCGCCAGCGGGCAGGCGCTGATGCAGTCGCAGCGCCTGGCGAAATCGGTCTCGCAGGCGCTGATCGGCAGCGCGGCGGCGTTCCCCGAAGTCCAGGAAAGCGCCAACGTGCTGGTGCAGAACGTGCGCGGGCTGCGCACCGGCGAAAACGGCGTCCCGGCCGCGCCGGCGGGCGTGCAGGATGTGATCGAGCCGATGCTGCCGCTGGTCGACCGGGCCGAGAAGAACGCGGCCACGGTGCTGGGCCAGCAGAAGGTCCTGACCGAGGTCGGCAAGGCGCTGCGCGCGATCAACCGGCTGTCGGCCGACCTGCTCGAGACTGCCGAGAGCGTCGCCGCGCTGAAGCTGCAGAGCGGCGCGACGCCGGCAGAACTCGCGGCCAGCGGCCAGCTGGTGATGCTGACGCAGCGCATCGGCAAGTCGGCCAACGAGTTCCTGACGATGGAAGGCGTCAGCCCCGAAGCGGTGTTCCTGCTCGGCAAGGACCTGAACACCTTCCGCGAACTCGGCCAGGGGCTGGCCGATGGCAACACCGAGCTGCACCTGCCCGGCACCAAGGATGCGCAGACCCGGGAGCGCCTGAGCGCGCTGCTGAAGCAGTACGAGGAGACGCGCGGCCAGGCCGGCGCCATCCTGGGCAATCTGCAGGGCCTGGTGTCGGCGCGCGAGGCGCAGGCCAACATCGTCGGCGACAGCGAAGCATTGCGCAAAGGCCTCGAGTCGGTGCAGAGCCGGCTGGGCCGCGAGACCGGCTTCAGCGGCTTGAGCCTGGTGCTGCTGCTGACGGCCGCGGCGGTGCTGCTGCTCGGCGGCACCGGCCTGGTCAAGCTGTATGTGCGCGACCAGGCCGAACGCGCCGTGGCCGCCGAGGGTCAGCGCGTGGCGGCCGAGCGCGAGCAGCAGGAAGCCAAGCGCGTCAACGACGCGAACCAGGCCGCGATTCTGCGTTTGATGAACGAGTTGCAGGCGGTCGCCGAGGGCGATCTGACGCAGCAGGCCACGGTGACCGAAGACATCACCGGCGCGATCGCCGACTCGGTCAACTACACGGTCGAGGAGCTGCGCTCGCTGGTGTCGCAGGTGCAGGGCACCGCGGGCCGCGTGACCGACACGACGCAGCAGGTCGAGGCCACCTCGACCGAGCTGCTGGCCGCATCGTCGGAACAGCTGCGCGAGATCCGCGACACCGGCGAATCGGTGCTGCAGATGGCCGGGCGCATCAACAGCGTGTCGGGCCAGGCGCAGGAAACCGCCGCGGTCGCGCGCCAGTCGCTGGTGGCGGCCGAGTCGGGCCTGAAGGCGGTGCAGAACACGATCGGCGGCATGAATTCGATCCGCGACCAGATCCAGGAAACCTCCAAGCGCATCAAGCGGCTCGGTGAATCGTCACAGGAGATCGGCGAGATCACCGAGCTGATCTCGGACATCACCGAGCAGACCAACGTGCTGGCGCTGAACGCGGCGATCCAGGCGGCGTCGGCCGGCGAGGCCGGCCGCGGTTTCTCGGTCGTCGCCGAGGAAGTGCAGCGCCTGGCCGAGCGCTCCGGCGACGCGACGCGGCAGATCGCCGCGCTGGTCAAGACGATTCAGACCGACACGCAGGACGCCGTCGGCGCGATGGAGCGCAGCACGCAGGGCGTGGTGGAGGGCACGCGGCTGTCGGACGCGGCTGGTACTGCGCTCGGCGAGATCGACCGCGTCTCGCGCCAACTCGCCGAGCTGATCGGCCACATCTCGGCCCAGGCGCTGAGCGAAGCGGAATCGGCGAACGTCGTCGCCGCGAACATCCAGCACATTTTTGCGGTGACCGAGCAGACCGGCGAAGGCACGCGCTCGACCGCGCAGATGGTGCGCGAGCTGTCGCGCACCGCCGAGGAACTGAAGCAGTCGGTGGCGCGGTTCAAGATCGATTGACGTGTGAGCGAAGCAGCGATGAGCGCAACCCTGAATGAAGGCAACGGCTCGGACGACCTGAGCGCGCTGGCGTGGGTGCACGACGAGCTGCGCCGCTCGCTCGACGCGGCCCACAAGGCGCTGCGCCGTTTCGTCAAGGAGACCGAGACGCTGGGCACGACCGACATCGACACGGTCGATCCGGCGGTGCTGCGCAATGCGCGCTCGCAGATCCACCTCGGCGTCGGCGCGCTCGAGCTGGTCGGCCAGCCGGGCGCCGCGATGATGCTGCGCGCCAGCGAGGCGGCCGTGCAGCGCTTCGTGACCAAGCCGCACAAGCTCAGCTCGAAGATCGTCGACGACATCGAGCGTGCGTCGTTCGCGCTGCTCGACTATCTGGCGCGCCTGCTTGCCGGCAAGCCGGTGTCGACCCTGGCGCTGTTCCCGCAGTACCGCGCGGTCCAGGAAGCCGCCGGCGCCGACCGGGTGCACCCGGCCGACCTGTGGCCGCTCGACTGGCACTGGCGCGAACTGCCGGCCGATGCGTCGGCCGCGCCGCTGCAGCCCGACGCGGGCACCCGCGCGGCGCTCGAAGCCCAGCTGCTGCCGCTGATGCGTTCGCCGAACCCGCTGCACGCCGCGGCGCGCATGAGCGAGCTCAGCGCCGGGCTCGGTGCCGGCGCATCGCAGCCCCAGGTGGCGACCCTGTGGAAGCTCGCCGCCGCGGTATTCGAAGCCCAGGCGCATGGCCTGCTCGGCTTCGACCTGTTCAGCAAGCGCGTCGCGTCGCGCCTGCTGGCGCAATTCCGCATCCTCGAACGCGGCGACAGCGACGTCTCCGAGCGCCTCGCCCAGGACCTGCTGTTCTTCTGCGCGCAGAGCGCCTCTCCGGGCGATGGCCGGCACGCGCCGCGCCTGGCCGCCGCGCGCATGGCCTACGGGCTGGCGCACCACGTGCCGGTCGACTACGGGCTCAGCGTGCTCGGGCGCTTCGACCCTGCGGTGATCGCGCAGGCACGCAAACGCGTCGCGTCGGCGAAGGAGGCCTGGTCGTCGGTGGCCGGCGGCGAGATGCATCGCATGACCGGGTTGTCCGAACAGTTCGCGCTGGTCGGCGAATCGCTCAAGAAGCTGTTCCCGCTCGGCGACATCTTCGCCGGCGAGCTGCAGCAGGCCGTCGCCCAGACCCAGCACAGCGGCGCCATCCCGGCCGCGCCGCTGGCGATGGAAGTCGCCACCAGCCTGCTCTACATCGAAGCCGTGCTCGAAGACGGCGACTTCGATCATCCCGAACAGGCCGACCGCGTGCAGCGTCTGGCCGAGCGTCTCGCGGCGGTGCGTGCTGGCAATGCGCCCGACCCGCTCGAAGTCTGGATGGAGGACCTGTACCGCCGCGTCTCCGACCGCCAGACGATGGGCAGCGTGGTGCACGAACTGCGCGCCAGCCTGTCCGAATCCGAGAAGCTGATCGACCAGTACTTCCGCAACCCGGCCGACCGGCAGGTGCTGATCCCGGTGCCGAACCAGCTGGCGGCGATGCGCGGCGTGCTGTCGGTGCTCGGCATGGACCACGCCTCGGCCGCTCTGCTGCGCATGCGCGACGAGGTCGACAGCCTGGCCTCGACCGAACTCGAGCCGCAGCATGTCGGCCAGACCGGATTGTTCGATCGCCTCGCAGGCAACCTGGGCGCGCTCGGCTTCCTGATCGACATGCTCAGCGTGCAGCCGCAACTGGCGAAGTCGCTGTTCCGTTTCGATGCCGACGCCGGTACGCTCGACCCGGTGATGGGCCGCAGCGACGGGCATGCGCCCGCGCCCGGGCGTGCGCCGGCTGCGGCGCCGATCGAGCAGCGCCTGATCGAACAGGCGCAGATGCTCGCGTTCACCTCGGTGCGCGACGATGTCCCGGTGGCCGACGTCGCGCGCGACCTGGAGCGGCTGTCGCACGAAGCGCAGGCCGCCGATCAATCGGCGCTCGCGGCGACCGTGCTGCGCGCGCAGGAGGCGCTGCACCTGGCCGACGGCCCGGCCGGCGTCGCGGCGGCGCGCGGCGAGTTGTCCGAGGCGCTGGTCGACTTCGTCTCGACCGCGTCCGATCCGGTCGGGATCGCGCCCGCGTTCGAGTCGCCGCCCGACCGCGTCACCGCGCCGATGACGCTCGACTTCGCGCCGTCGACCGCGAGCGCCGCGCTCGCGCAGGACAACGAGATGCGCGAGATCTTCCTCGAGGAAGCGCGCGAGGTGCTGGCCAACGCGACCAGCGCGCATGCCGAGCTGGTGCAGGCGAGCGACGACCTGTCGCTGCTGACCACCCTGCGGCGCGCGTTCCACACCCTCAAGGGCAGCTCGCGGATGGTCGGGCTGAAGGAGTTCGGCGAAGCCGCCTGGGCCTGCGAGCAGCTCTACAACACCCAGCTGGCCGAGCAGTCCGCCGCGCCGCTGGCGCTGCTCGATTTCACTGCCTGGAGCCTGGGCTATCTGTCGGGCTGGGTCGACGACATCGATGCCGGGCGCCGGGTCGGTCACGATGCGCCGACCGTGATCGCGTCGGCCCAGCGCGTCGGGGCGCCGCCCGAGCCCGAGACCGCGGCGCCGCTGCAGATCGATCTGAGCGCCGAGATGCTGGCGGGTGTGTCGAGCGCGTCCGACGAACTGCCGTTGCTCGATCTCGGCGCGGCCGAGTCGCCGCCGATCGAGCGCCCGATCGAGCAGACCGAGCTGCCGGCGATGTCGTTCGAACTGGACCTCGCCGCTTTCGATGCAGAACCGGCGGCACGCGCGACACCCAGCGAAGTGACGCCGCTGGCGATCGACGCAGCGGCGCTGCAGGACCCATTCGATCTGCTGCCGACTGAACTGCTGCCGCTCGGCGAGGTCAGCGAGACCTCGGCGGCCGAAGCAATCGAGCTCGACCTCGAACTCGACTTCGGCGATGCAGCGCCGTCACCGTTCGCCGCGCCCGAGAGGGCCGAGGAAGCGGCCGAACCGACCGCCGAGCCGATCACCGAAACAATGGCCGAAGCGCCGGCGGCGCCGATCGCCGAACAGGTTGAGGACGACAGGTTCGAAGCGGCTGCGGCGCCAGTGGTCGAATCGTCGCAGCCGCCGGTGTCGGGCCATGGCGGTTTCGACGACGAGCACATCAAGGTCGTCGGCCCGCTGCGCATCAGCATCCCGCTGTTCAACATCTACCTGAACGAGGCCGATGAATTGTCGCGGCGCCTGAGCACCGAGCTCGCCGAATGGGCGATGGAGCTGCATCGTCCGATCGGCGAGATGCCGATCGCACTTGCGCATTCGCTCGCCGGCAACTCGGCCACGGTCGGCTTCAACGACCTGTCGCAGCTGGCGCGTGCGCTCGAGCATGCGCAGATGCGCTCGCAGGCGATCGGCCATGGCACGCCCGACGAGGCGGGCCTGTTCGTCGACGCGGCCGAAGAGATCCGCCGCCTGCTGCATCAATTCGCGGCCGGCTTCCTGAAGGAGGCGCCGCCCGAGCTGATGGCGCGCCTCGCCGAGCATGAAGTGAGCTCAGCACGCCGCCTCGAAGCCGCCGCTGCGGAAGCCGAGCGTGCACTGGTTTCGGAGCCCGGCGCGCTCGCGCAGCCCGAGGCTGCAGACATCGAACGCGACGCGGCCGACATGGCGGAGGCCATGCCCGCGGTGCAAGCCGCCGCGCCGCAAACCGCGGCGCTCGACCTGCCGGCCGCTGACGCGCCGGTCTGGCATGAGCCCGACGCGGCCGCCGAGCCGGTGGCCGAATCGGCCTTCGGCAGCGCCGCCGATGCCGTGCCCGAGATGCCGCTGCCGGTCGAAGCCGAGGCGTCTGCCGGCGCCGACTCGAGCTTCGGTGCGTTCGACAGCCTTTTCGGCGCGCTCGGCCTGGCCGAACTGAAGCCGCTCGGCGATCTGCCGGTCGAGACGCACCGCGTCGGAGCGGCCACCCACGAGCTGGTCGACGCCGACGACGTGATCGATGCGGTCGACGCGGTCGACGCCGAGCTGTTCCCGATCTTCTCGGAGGAAGCCGAGGAGCTGCTGCCACAGCTGGCGAGCCGGCTGCGCGACTGGGCCCGCAAGCCGGGCGAGGCCGCGCACCCGGCGGCCTGCATGCGCACCTTGCACACCCTGAAGGGCGGTGCGCGCCTGGCCGGCGCGATGCGCCTGGGCGAGATGGCGCACCGCCTCGAGACCCGGATCGAGCGCTTGCTCGCCGAGCCGTCGATCGACGCCGACGATGTCGAGACCCTGCAGGCCCATGGCGACGCGCTGTCGCAGACCTTCGAGGCCTTGGTGTCCGGCGAAGTGC
>Ga0207645_10003382_pt1 | contig 12128 bp, 10 predicted proteins | sample KBSM53metaG_FD_184331 | JGI IMG/M metagenome (GOLD analysis project Ga0207645, IMG submission 184331) | Miscanthus rhizosphere microbial communities from Kellogg Biological Station, Michigan, USA - KBS M5-3 metaG (SPAdes) (version 2) | ecosystem: Host-associated > Plants > Roots > Rhizosphere >...
CAACCTGGACCGGCAAACGGCGGAAGACGTGTTCGAGCTGATGCTCGAGCTCAACCGCGCATTCAACACCAGTCTCGTCATCGCGACTCACGACAGCCTGATCGCCGCGCGCGCAAGCCGCATTTTGCGTCTCGTCGACGGCGTGCTGCAGAACGCCTAGCTTTGTTGCGCGATGGTTGCGAGTTGCAGCAGGCGCGTTGAGGCTCAGGTATGCAATTGGACCACCAACAACTGCTGCACATTAGTCTGAATAGGCTATTGCACCCTTCTTTAGCCGCGTGAATAATCCTTGCCGGAGGATTTTAAGGAGGCAAGCGATGAAGAATTATTCAGAACTCGTTCTGGCAGCCGCATTGACGCTATTTGCATCCACTGCTTTCGCAGCCAGCACAACACTAACCGGCACTGTGCGTGATTTCACGCCGGGAGCATTGGTCGCCGGCAGCAGCAATCCGGATTTCGAGAGCGGCATCGGTGGCGTGGTTACCGGGTTGGTCAGCACGACGCTTATCGGCAGTGCGCCTACTCCGATTTCGTTCGGGGCCCCGGGATTCATTACGTCAGCGGCTTCGTTCGCGGAGTGGTATGGACCCGCCGCGCCCAGCACACCGTTTTCGATCACCCTTACCGAAACATCTCCGGGATCGGGCATTTTTAGCTATTCCAGTGGCGCATTCTTCCCGATTGACGGGTTGTTGCTGGGAAATTTTGGTGCACATAACTACCACTTCACTTACCAGATCGCCGCGACGTTCGGTTATACGCCGGGCGCAGGCCAGACGTTCAATTTCTCCGGTGACGACGATGTCTGGGTGTTCTTCGACAAGAAACTCGGCATCGACCTGGGCGGTGTGCACGGTGCGGCGTTCGCGTCTGTAAACCTCGATACGTTGTTCGGTCCGGGCAAGGCCGCCGGCAATTACTCATTCGACTTCTTCTTCGCCGAGCGCCATACAAGCGAGTCGAATCTCACGATTACGACATCGCTGGATCTGGTTTCGACACCGGCAGTTCCCGAGCCCGAATCCTATGCCATGATGCTGGCTGGACTTGCTCTGCTTGGTTGGGTCGGCCGTCGCCGGAAACTGAAAACCGCCTGATTCAATTCGGGCAGTATTTAGAAAGACCCCGCCGCGGCGGGGTCTTTTGTTTGCAGCGGCGCAAACGTCGTTCTATGCGCCGGCATGTTGAGCAAACGCTGCGAGCAGCGTTGCGACATGTGCACGCGACAAATCGCCAAGCAGCGCGCCGTAAGCAGCGAGATTCGTCTGCGCTGCCGCGAGTGGCGACGTCGCCTGCGTGCCCAGTGTTGCCGCCGGCACATTGGCCTCCAGCCATTCCTGCTCTATGCGTTCGGCGTCGAGTTCGAGGCGCTTGACCGCGCTGCGCAGAGCTTCGGCATCGGCGACGGCAATCGGCTCGATGCCGGTCTTCAGGCGCCGCCGCAGCGTGCGCAGCGGCACTACCACTATTTCGCGCCATGCTTTGATCGACGCATCGATATGCGCGGCATCGACGCGATCGATCTGGCGCAGTTGCCCGGCGAGAAACAGCACGTAGAACATCACGTTCACATCGGCGCCGGTCTCGTCCTGCAGCGCGAGGCACGCGTCGGCAACGCCTGGTCGCGCGTAGAACGCGAGCGAAAATTGCCAGAAAGGGGAGTCGCGGGTGCCGGCGGCGGCGTTCGGCATGCTGCGCGCTATTTGATACTGCGACGCTGTTTGCCTGCAGTGACGGCCGGCGCCGACTCCGTCCAGCGCTTGACGACTTTGGCGTCGATGTCGAACAGATCGAGCGCGCGGCCGACCGTCTGCATCACGAGCTCGTCGATGGTTTTGGGCCGGCTGTAAAAAGCCGGCACCGGCGGCATCACGATGGCGCCGTTGCGCGTCGCCTGGTCCATCAGCGCGATGTGCCCCGCGTGCAGCGGCGTTTCGCGGAACAGCAGCACGACGCGGCGGCGCTCCTTCAGGCATACGTCGGCAGCTCGCACGACGAGTTCGTCGTTATAGCAATTAGCAATACCGCTCAGGGATTTGACCGAGCACGGCGCGACCAGCATGCCGGCCGTCTTGAAGGAGCCGCTCGAGACCGCGGCGCCGATATCCTTGTAGTTGTATTCGTGATGTGCGAGCTTGCGCACCTTGTCGACGGTGTAAGCGGTTTCCTCGACGATCGTGCGAGCACCGGATGGCGTGAGAATCAGGTGCGACTCAAGACCGGGCACGCCGCGCAATACTTCGAGCGCGCGGATGCCGTAGATGACGCCGGATGCGCCGGTGATGGCGACGATGAGCCGTTTCATGGCGGGTCCTCGCGGTGGTTCGTGACGTCGGAGTTCAATTGCCCGGTGTGGCGTCATCGTGTAGAGTTTGCGCCAATTGTAGCAGAGTCGATTTTTAGTTCCGCCGCGCGCAAGCGACTGCCGTATTGCGACAGATACCCATGGCCAACATTCCGTTTCGCCTCTTGCGTCCACTGCTGCATCTGCTCGATGCCGAGGCCGCGCACGGCGCAACGATCTGGGCGTTGAAGCGCGGCTTCAACGGCGCGGCGACAACGGTCGACGATCCAGTGCTGGCCACACGCGTGTGGGATCTCGAATTCACCAACCCGCTCGGTCTCGCGGCTGGGTTCGACAAGGATGCCGAAGTCGTCGATGCGATGCTCGCTCTGGGCTTCGGCTTCGTCGAAGCCGGGACCGTCACGCCGCTGTCGCAGCCGGGCAATTCACGGCCGCGGCTCTTTCGCCTGACTGAAGATCAAGGCGTGATCAATCGCTTCGGCTTCAACAGCAAGGGACTTGCGGCATTTACCGCGCGACTCAAAGAGCGGCGCGAGCGCGGCTCAGTGCGCGGGGTGGTCGGCGCCAATGTCGGCAAGAACCGCGATTCCACCGACGCTGCTGCGGATTATGCCAAGGGCGTTGAAGTAACCTGCGGGCTGGCCGACTATCTTGTCTGCAATCTGTCGTCTCCCAACACGCCGGGCCTGCGCAATTTGCAGGCGCGCGACCAGATGCGGGAAGTAATCGAGCGCGTGCTGGAAGCACGCACGCGCGCTTGCGACGGCGGCGGCCGGGCGCCGCCGCTGCTGGTCAAGGTGGGTCCCGATCTCGATAGCGCGGCGATCCGCGATATCGCCGAAGTAGCGCTTGAAACCAAAATCGATGGCCTCATAGTCGGCAACACAACGCTTGATCGGCCGGCGACTTTGCGCAGCCCGCATGCGCATGAAAGCGGCGGCCTGTCGGGATTGCCGCTCCTGGCGAAAGCCGACGCGTGTCTCGCCGAAATGTATCGCTGCGTCGGCGGGCGCTTGCCGCTGATCGGCTGCGGCGGCGTGGCGAGCGGTGCGCACGCCTACGCCAAAATACGCGCCGGCGCGTCGCTCGTGCAGTTGTATTCGGCGCTCGTCTATCACGGGCCGGAGTTAATAATGCAGATCAAGCGCGACCTTGCCGGGCGCCTGCATGAGGATGGTTTCAAGAGCGTCGCCGCAGCGGTCGGCGCGGATACGCGCTAGCCAGCTCTGGCGGCTTGCGCCGGCCACGCGGTGGTTATAAAGTTGCCTGCCCCTCGTCAACCGTTATTTCAGTGAAAGAATTGAAAATCCCATGCGCATGATGCCGCTCCATTGCTTCAGATTGTTTGCCGCCGCTGTATTAATGACTTTGCCGCTGGCTCACGCGCTCGCGCAGGATTGGCCGGCCAAGCCGATTACCATCGTTATGGGTTTTCCAGCCGGCTCGGGTGTCGACATCGTCGCGCGCACGCTGCAGGAATCGATGGAGAAATCGCTCAACACCAGGGTCGTCACCGAATACCGCTCGGGCGCCGGCGGCAATATCGCGTCCGATTACGTCGCCAAGGCGCGTGCGGACGGCTACACGATATTGCTCGGGACCGCTGCAACGCACGGCGTGAACGCGGCGCTCTACAGAAACCTGCCGTTCGATGTCGAGGCGGATTTCACGCCAATCGCGCCGCTCGTCGACGTTTCGAACGTGCTGACCATTAATCCAGACGTGATCGACGTCAAGACGGTCGGGGAATTCATCGAGAGAGTCAAGGCAAATCCCGGCAAGTACAACTACGCGTCGACGGGCAACGGTACCGGCACGCACCTCGCATTCGCGGAGTTCAATGCCAAGGCGGGGCTCAACATGCAGCACGTGCCGTACAAAGGCAGCGTCGAGGCGATCCAGGGCATGATCAAGGGCGACGTTTGCTGCCTTTTCGCGCAGGTGCAGACTGTCATTCAGCACTGGCGTGCGAACCGCGTGCGCCTGCTCGGCGTATCGACGAAGGCGCGCGTCAACGCTGTGCCCGAAATTCCGCCGATCGCCGAAGCCGGCCTGCCGGGCTTCGAGAGCTACACGTGGTTCGGACTGTTCGGCCCGAAGGGACTCGATCCGCAAATCGCGAATGCGATCAACGCCGCCGTGCGCAAGGCGCTGGAAACGCCGGCGATACGCCAGAAGCTGGTCGAGCTCGGCAACACGCCGCGCCTCGAAACCGTCGAGCAGTTTCGCGCGACCGTGAAAAGCGATCGCGTGAAATGGGCGGCCGTCGTCAAGGCCACCGGGGCGACGATCGATTGATCGCCGCGCGGGCGGCGCCATCTCCTTAATCTGAACTTTTACCTGCCGCGGTCCGCCATCGCGGGCACGCAGCCGACTGGATTGTTTTCGCATGTTGCTAGCACAGCCCGGCGCCATCGGCGCATTGCGCCTGAAAAACCGCGTTGTAATGGCGCCCATGGGCACCAACTACAGCACGACGGACGGGCTGTCCACCGAGCGCGACAAGCAGTATTACGCCGAGCGCGCGCGCGGCGGCGTCGCGATGATCATGACCGAGGCGATGGTGGTCACCGCGCAGGCGCGCCCCCATCACAATTCGCTGTGCTGCTATCACGACCGCTTCATTCCCGGTCTCGCGAGCATCGTCGACGCGATCCACGCGCATGATTGCCACGTGTTCGCTCAGCTCAATCATCGCGGTGCGTTGCTGCGGCGCTCGGTGCTCAACATGGAGCCGGTCGGGCCTTCGCCGTGGAAAAACCCGAATACCGGCGACGACGTGCGGCCGCTGGCAGTCGCAGAAATCGCCGGGATACAAGAATTGTTCGTCGCATCGGCGCGGCGGTTGCAGCAGGCCGGTTACGACGGCGTCGAGATCCACGCGGGCAACGGTTATCTGTTTCAGCAGTTTTTCGCGCCGCGCATTAACCGGCGCACCGATCAGTATGGCGGATCATTCGACAACCGCGCGCGCTTCCTGCTCGAGACCATAGCGCGGGTCAAGGAGGCGCTGGCAGATTTTCCTCTCGTGGTCCGCTTGAGCGCGTCGGAATTCGTCGACGGCGGATACAGCGAGGCCGATATCGTCGAGCTCGCGCGGCGGCTGGAACATGCGGGCGTCGCGGCGCTCGATTTGTCCGGTGGCAGCAACGAAAGCCCGCAGTTGTCCAAGTACTGCATCCAGCCGCCGTCGTTTCCGCGCGGCTGTCTGGGGCCTTATGCAAAGCCGATCAAGCAGGCGGTGAGCATTCCGGTTCTTGTCGCCGGGCGCGTCGTCGATCCGGCAGACGCCGAAGCACTGCTGCGCGACGGCTGCACGGATTTCGTGTCGGTCGGCCGTGCGTTGTATGCGGATCCGCACTGGTGCCTCAAAGCGTTCGGCGAGGTCAAAGCGCCGATCCGCTCGTGCATTGCATGCAACGTGTGTTTCGAGCGGCTCACGCTCGAGCAGGACGTCGCGTGCGTCCACAACCCGATGATAGGCACCGAATTCGAAACGCTTGAACATGCGGAGCCGCAGCTGTTTCCCGCCTCCCGTACCCGCCATCCGCGGCGCGTGCTCGTGCTCGGCGCCGGCGTTACCGGAATCGAGGCGGCACGCGTGGCCGCGGCGCGCGGTCACCATGTCGAGGTCTGGGAGCAGGCGACAATGGCCGGCGGCCAGATGCCGCTCGCGATGGCGGCGCCCGACAAGCGCGAAGTCGAACCCGTATGGACGTATCGCTGGCAGCAGATCCAGGCGCTTGGCGTGCCGGTGCGCATGTCGGTGACGGTCGATGCGCAGGCTTTGAAAACTTATGCGCCCGACTTCGTGATCGTTGCCACCGGTGCCGTGCCGCGCGCGTGCCCGTTCGACGTGACGGCGCTGGACGCCTCGATCGAAGTGTTGCACGCGTGGGAGATCCTGCGCGAACCGGCGCGCGTTGCGCGGGCGCAGTCGTTTACGATCATCGGCGGCGGCATGGTCGGGATCGAAACCGCCGACCTGCTCTCGCAGCAAGGCAAGCGCTGTACCCTAATCGAGGCGTTGTCCAGCCTCGCGCCGGGCATGGCGCGCAATAACCGGATGGAGCTGCTGGATCGGTTAAAATTACGCGGCGTCCGCATCATGCTCGACAGCAAAGTCATCGCTGCCGCGGGCACGGATCTGGACGTCCGGACGGAGGAGGGTTCCACGCAACGTATCGACATCGGCGCTTGCCTGGTCATTGCGACCGGGCCTGCGCCGGAGCGCGGCGCCGTCGCCGCAATTCAGGCCGCGGGTCTCGACTATGCCCTCGCGGGCGATTGCAACCAGCCGGGTGATTTCATGTCGTGCCTGCGCGACGCCTGGATGGTCGCGCTGTCGATCGATCAGCGGTTTGAACAGCCGCGCTCTGGCGCGGTGTCGCGCAACTAACAGGCGGAAACGCAATGGCAGACCCGAACTACGAAGTCTATGCAATTAAATACGCGACTCGCAACGCGTTCCGCCACGATCACTTCATCGGTGGCGATCCGCACGATGCGCCGATGCCGATGGATTACTTCGTCTGGCTGATCCGCAGCGCCGCGCGGACCTTCATCGTCGACACCGGCTTTACGCGCGAGGTCGGCGAAGCGCGCAAGCGCACGTTTCTGCGTTCGCCGGCGGAAGGCCTGGCTTTAATGGGGGTCAAGGCGGCCGATGTCGAAAACGTGATCATTACGCACATGCATTACGACCATGTTGGAACGTTCCACGATTTTCCGCGCGCGCAATTTCATTTGCAGGATGCAGAGATGGCATTTGCGACGGGCAGGCAGATGCGGCATACGCGGTTTCGGCACAGCATCGAAGTCGAGGACGTCGTCGGCATGGTCAAGCTCGTGTTCGGCGACCGCGTGACGTTTCATTGCGGCGACGCGGAACTCGCGCCGGGCTTGAGCGTGCATCATATCGGCGGCCATACGCCGGGACTGCAGTCGGTGCGCGTGATGACGCAGCGCGGCTGGCTCGTGGTCGCGTCGGATGCGACGCATTATTACGAGCACTTCGAAAAAGACCGCTGTTTCCCGACCGTCTATAACGTCGGCGACACGCTCGAAGGCTACGCCCGCCTGCGTCAGTTAGCGGCGTCTCCGCAGCACATTATTCCCGGTCACGATCCGCTGGTCATGCAGCGATATCCTGCGGCCTCCAAGGCGCTCGAGGGCATTGCGGTCCGGTTGGACGTCGAGCCGCGCGAATAAGGAAGTCATAGCCAGGCAATGGCAGGAGGAGTCCGTGAAAAGTCTTGGCAGCGCGTCGCATTGCGCTGTGACTTGTATGCTTGCCGCCGGCCATTCCGGCCGCGGACGCGAAAGCACATCGAACTTAATTCAACCGTCAATCAAGAGGGCACATGAGCGGCACTGAAGCACCACTACTCGCGAATGCGACGCGCGATCTCGCGGCTTTCGCGGCGAAACTCAAATTCAACGACATTCCGGCGGAAGCGATCGAGCGCATCAAATATTGCGCGCTCGACAGCATCGGCTGCTGCCTCTTCGGTGTGACTCTGCCGTGGACCAGGCACGTGCAGGCGATGGTGCAGGAGGAAGGCGCCAAAGCCGCGGCGTCGATATTTGGCGGTGGCGGGAAAACGACGGTGGCGCATGCAGTGCTGGTCAACGGCACGGCAGGGCACGCGTTCGAGCTCGACGACATGCACAAGGAGTCGATCGTGCACCCGGGCTCGCTGGCAACGCCGGTGGCGCTGGCGTTCGCGGAAGCAGCCGGCGGCGCACCGGGACGCGATGTGATCACCGGCATGGTCGCCGGCTATGAAGTTGGCACGCGCGTGGGAAATGCGGCAACCATGAGCCTGTTTCTGCGGGGCTTCCATCCGCAGGGTACTTCCGGTGCTTTCGTCGCCGCGGGAACCGCGGGGCGCATGCTGAATCTCGATGCCGGCCAGATGCAGCACACGCTGGGGATCGTCGGATCGCAGGCGGGCGGACTGATGGCGGCGCAGGAAGGCGCGATGGTCAAGCGCTTTCACTGCGGGCGCGCGGCCCAGAGCGGAGTGTATTCGGCACTCCTTGCCAAACGCGGCTTCACCGGCGTGACCGATGTGCTGGAAGCGCCGTATGGCGGCTACCTGAGCTCGTATTCGGACAAGCCGAACCCGCAGCGCCTTACGGCAGGCATAGGCAAGACCTGGGAGACGCTCAACGTCGGCTACAAGCCGCACGCGAGCGTCACCAGCATACACACGACGCTCGATGCGCTGGCCGATCTCATGCGCGAAAACAAGCTGAAGCCGGACGACATTGCTGCTGTCGATGCCGGGGTGAGCCACATGACTTATGTGCATTGCGCGTGGGAATACAAAGCGCAGGGCGTGACCGCCGCGCAGATGAATCTTTTCTACGGCCTCGCCGTGATCGCGAACGACGGCGTGGCTTTCGTCGATCAGTACCGCGAGGACCGTTTGCGCGATCCGAAGATATTGGATTTCATCAAGCGCATCACCGCGCGCGTCGATCCTGAAATCGAGGGCATGGGCGCCGCTTTCCGGCACGCCGCGCGCCTTTCCATCACGACACGTGACGGCCGCAATTTCACGCGCGAAATCCTGAATCGCCGCGGCAGTCCGGAGAATCCGCTGAAGCCGGAAGATATCGAATACAAGTTCCGCCACGTCGTAAAGTCCTGCCTGACGCCGGCGAACATCGACAAGGTCATGCAGCTCGTCGCGAAACTCGACAAGCTCGACAGCACGAGTGAACTCATCTCCATCCTCGCCGCGCCGACCGCGCGCTGATCCTCAACCCATCCCGACTTCAGGACGAACATGGCCGCCACGATCGCAACTCAACTCGCCCAGCACTTTCATAAATTCGATTACCGTCAGCTGTCCGATGCGTCGAGGGTTTCGGTTAAACGGCTGCTGCTCGATTACCTGGGCGTCGCGATCGCGGGCAGCCAGACCGAGAGCGGCCACGCGGCGCGCATGTTTGCGCAGTGCGGCGGAACCAAAGCCGAATCGACTTTGATCGGCGATTCGGCGCGCGTGCCGGCGGCGCTCGCTGCCTTCGCGAACGCGATCTCATCGCACAGCATCGAGCTCGACGACATCGACGTGATCGCGCTGTTTCATTTCAGCCCGCCCGTGTTTTCCGCAGCACTCGCCAGCGCCGAGCAGCACAGCGCGAGCGGCAAGCAATTGCTTGTTGCGCTTGCCGCCGGCTGCGAAATGATGGAGCGCGTGAGCCGCGCCGCCAACAACTCGCTGCGCAATCGCGGCTTCCACACGACGCCTACCTGTGGCGTGTTCGGCGCTACGGTCGCGGCGGCCAAGCTTTCGCGTCTGACCCCTGCGAAATTGACCTCGGCATTCGGACTCGCCGGCGCGCAGGCGTCCGGCCTGATGGAAATGTACGGGCCTTCGATGCAGAAGCGCTTCAACCCGGGCCCCGCGGCACGCAATGGCATCACTGCTGCCGCGATGGCGCATTTCGGTTTCACGGGCGCGGACACGATATTCGAAGGCGAGCGCGGGTTCCTGCGCACGTTCACCGACAAATCCGACGCCTCGCAGCTTACCGCGGGATTCGATGAGCCCTATCAGCTCGACATCGAGTTCAAGCCGTATTCGTGCGCGCGGCCCATACACAATGCAATCGACTGCGCGCTGGAGATTCGCCGCCAGCATCAGCCCAAGCTCGATGACATCAAGCAGATCGCGATGGCGCGCCACCCCGACTGGGCGCACTACCATCAGAACAAAACACCGCAGACCTACCACGAAGCGCAGGTCAGCCTGCCGTATTCGGTCGCCGTGGCGTTGAAAGAAGGCCAGGCGCTGCTCAAGCAATATACCGACCGCAAGCTGAAGGACCCGGTGCTGCGCCGCATTTCCGATCTCGTCGACATCAGCGTCGATGCGTCGCTGCCGCGCGGCGTGTCGTGCAAGATGACCATGACGATGAACGACGGGCAGCGCTTCGTGTCGCAGATCGATTACCCGAAAGGCTCGATTCAGAACTCGATGTCGGACGCCGAGCTGCGCACGAAATTCGATACATTGGCGACCCCCGTGATCGGAGAGGCGCATGCGACCCAGCTCGCCGAGCTCGTGGCTGGCGTCGAGCAGGTGAGCGACATCGGCAAGCTGATGCGGCTGACCGCGAAGCCGAAGCGCCCCGCGCGCAAGTAATTGCGATTACTATGCCAGTCAGGAAAGTATCGCGATCAACTCCGCAGCCGCCCGAATACGCTGTGGTTTCAACGTTTTGACCTCTCTGCTATAATTCGCGTCCTCCAGCGCCCGTAGCTCATCTGGATAGAGTACTTGGCTACGAACCAAGGGGTAGCAAGTTCGAATCTTGCCGGGCGCGCCAAAAAAATCAATAGGTTGGATCGTTTAAATCCAGCTTTCATTTCCCTCGCTGCGTCAGATTTGCGTCAGTTTTCTGACGCAAACGACCCAAGCAGCCATCGCTTCTGCTTGGACAACAAGCTTTCGAGATCGCCGGTGTTTCAATCACTTGGCAATCGAATGCGGCGCAAGTTTTTATTTCCTAGTATTTGGTATTCAACCAAGTACGCATCAAAGCATCATTGGTGACCGCTGCCAGAACCTACGCGCGATTTGAAATGCTCGCGTTTGATTCGCTCGGCTACTAACGTGGCGGGGAATGCTGGCCGGTAGCGAACCGATACAACCAGCATTCCCCGTTCCCCACGACTGCGCAGTTCTTAGCCGAGGTCCAGCTCCGGCGCGATACCCTTCTTCGGGTAGGCTCGATAGTAGGAAATCAGGAACTCATCCCATTTGGATGCGGCGCGCATGAAGCCAATAGCCGCATAGACCTGTTGCGCGAGCGCAGGATGTCCAACATCCTCCGTTAGCCATTGATGATGCTTCGCCTTCCGGTTTCCACTCTGGTCAATCGGATTTTTGGTTTCCAAGCTCTCGACCAAGCCGGGGGCGAGGCGGTCGTAAATTAGATCGGTCGTGTATTTCGCCACGACTTGCGGCCTGTTGACCTTCATGCCACGCCAAGTCCAGCCGCGCAGCCTGAAAATCTGCTGGTAGAACTCGTCGGGGAAACGCTTCGCCCATGCTGCCAATTCCTTGCGCAGGAAACGGTCGAGGATAGCTTGGAGGGCTTGGCGATCTCGAACATCTTGAAAACCAGTGGCTTCGTCAACGAGGGCGATTATTCCGATATGCGCGAGACCGCGCATGAGGATGTCACACGCTTTCACGATGTGGTCGTACTGCGCGGGGACCTTGCCTGGGGGTGAACCACCGGTGCAGGCGTCGCGGTATTGGAGATACACCTCGCATACTTGCGGGAGCAGTTCAGCGTCGTAGCCAACTTGCTTTCGCCCATCCTTGGCTTTAAAAAAGATTGGGGTGGTCGACAGTCTTAACTCGTCGGATATAAAGGGTTTTAACTGTTCTGCGGCCAGAAAGAAGGGTAGGCCGTCGACAGTCATCGTCGCGCCGGTGCCAGCTTTTGGCGTACGCGATCTTCCGAGGGCTTGCAGAAACTGTCCTTGTGAGAGAAGGCGTTTCCCATTCGGCAGGACCGCTGCGAATATCTCCTTGCTACCGAGTTTCACCACGCCCTCGTGGCTTGCTTCTGGTACGTCCGCGCCCCATCGGGCGTCTGCAGCCTTACGGGCGATTAGCTTGCGTTCCTGTGGCGTCAGTGAGTCTCGACGGGCGTTTCCGCCCTTGGACTGCGGGGTTTCGTCTGTCATATGAGATGCTCTTATGCTTGCTGGAGCTCTAATAATAATGCTTGCTGCCAAGAATTGCAAGCATTATTATGATTGCACGTTGAAGAAGCAAGCATATGTCCG
>Ga0207645_10003388_pt1 | contig 12118 bp, 14 predicted proteins | sample KBSM53metaG_FD_184331 | JGI IMG/M metagenome (GOLD analysis project Ga0207645, IMG submission 184331) | Miscanthus rhizosphere microbial communities from Kellogg Biological Station, Michigan, USA - KBS M5-3 metaG (SPAdes) (version 2) | ecosystem: Host-associated > Plants > Roots > Rhizosphere >...
GCAAACGCGCGGTTCCCTGGTGAGGTTCGCGCTACAATTCGCCCCACAAATGGCGTTGATTCCAGCCCGGCTCGGCCCGTACGAAATCGTCTCGCGTGTCGGCGCCGGTGGAATGGGCGAGGTCTATAAGGCGACCGACACGCGCCTGGGCCGGACGGTTGCGATCAAAGTACTTCCGGCTCATGTTGCCGGCGATCCCGCGTTTCGCGCACGCTTCGAGCGCGAGGCGAAAGCGATTTCGAGTCTCAACCACCCCCACATCTGTACGCTGCACGACATCGGGCACCAGGAGGGGACTGACTTCCTGGTCATGGAATACCTGGAAGGAGAGACGCTTTCGAACAGACTGGCGCGAGGTCCGCTGCCGCTTGCGCAGGCGCTGCAGACTGGCATCGAGATCGCCGACGCGCTCGACAAGGCGCATCGCCGCGACACTATCCGGGCGGGGCGCCTTAAGACGTTGCGCGAGACGGTCGCTTCCTCGTGAACGAGTTGGTTGCTCTCACACCGGCGGCGGGCAGCGCGGCCGACACGTCGTCGTTCACCGTCGTGCTGAATTTTCTGTCCGCGCTTTCCGCAGCCGGTAGCCAGTAAGAGCGGCGCTCAATGCGCTTCCTGTGCGCGCGCTCCCGCGAGAATGCCCCTGAGGCCGACGTTGCCCTCGTGACACGCGACCTCATAGATCCCGCCATCGGCTCGCCACAGTCCGTTCACCAGCGTCCACGGCTGCGTGAATGTCTCTGGATCGGTCACCGTCAGCCGGTACTCGATCGTGTCAGGGTCGAGCATCGTGAATCGCTCGACGAGATGCAGTTGCGCGCTCGCGCCGCGGAACATCTTCTTCTCGTTGAAATTCGCGGTCTCGACGACGAGCGTGCGCCCCTCCCACCATCCGCGTGAATCACCCGACCACATCCGCACGCCATCGCCGACCGGAGGACGGCGATCGAGAGGGATGACCCGGACTTCGTGCATCATCTCGGTGACGATCGCCACGTAGCCGGGCGCCTGAACGATCTCGAGGTAGTTGTTGTAGAACGGATTCGGCACAAGCAGGCCATCGGTCGTGATGCATCGCTCGGACAGCGTCCGATCCTCCGGCGTGTTCGCGAGCATCGGCTTCCCGATTTTCGGTAGCGCGTCCCAGCGTTTCTGACCTTCGGGCGTGTACGGGATCTTTCCGTCGGGCGGGTCCACGACCAGTGACGTGCCGCGACCGGGCGGCACCTTCCCCTTCGCCGTCTCGAGCCAGATCTCGTTCAACTCGCCACTGAACGGAACTTCCCGAGCAACCGTCGTGAGCAGTCGCTCGAGCGACGTCTTCTCGAATTGGGCGGCCTCCTCTTCGGAGAGCGTGGCTTTTCCAGCCAAGGCGTCTGGGCGCTCCGGTGGCGTCGGGGTCTGGTTACTCCAGACGCCCTGCAGATCGGGATCGCCCCATGGGGTCCTGTCGTGCGCAGCTTTGTCGTGCGCGGTCAAAAAGGTCGTCGTGCTCAGCAGCATGACGAGCAGAAAAGTGCTGAATCGCTGCATATGACCCTCACTTGATGTTCATGACCACGGCGCCGACGCATTCACGCGAACACGCGGGATGCGTGGTCGTTGGGTTCGAGGGCGAGAGTTATGCCAACGAATGAGGGCTCAGAATCTTCGGCAGGAGCATCGAAAAACAAGCGGATGCCGACATGTCAGCAGCGGTGCGGAATTTTCAGCAGCAATGGGGAACCTGAATCCGACGACGGCAACGGAGCTGGGCGGAAGCAGCGGATCGACACGGTGGAACGGAGGCACGGAGCACGAACGGAGGCGCCATGGCGGTGACGCGCTTCGCGCGGATAGGCCGGCCGAATGGCCGGCCTCACCGGCATGGCGCTCCCTCCGTTTGATCTCCGTTGCACCGTTTCTCCGCGTCGAGCCGTTTCCTCCGTCATCTCCGCTAACTAGAGGACCTCATTCCGTAGTTCGGGGAAAACCTTGGAGACCTTGTTCAGCAGGTACTCGCCGTAGGTGCCGGAGAACTCATGCACGCTGGCGCGATCCCAGCGCTCGCCGGAATCATTCATCGGCTCGTTGACGACCAGGCCCTCGATCGGCAGCATGCGCGCGGTGAAGCCCGGGTCGAAGAAGAACGGAAAGGACAGCCGGTCACGCGTCGATGTGTTGAGGACGCGATGTGGAGTCGAGCGATAGATCCCGCGCGTCAGACGCTCGAGCATGTCGCCAATGTTGCAGAGAAACGATCCGGGAATCGGCGGCGCGTCGATCCAGCGGGATCGCGACTTCACCTGCAGGCCGCCCGTCGCGTCCTGCCGCAGGATCGTGAGGAGTCCGTAGTCGGTGTGTTCCCCCACTCCCCAGGCGTCGCGGTCCTGCGCCGTGTCCGCATGCGGGTAGTTGAAAATCCGAAACAGGATGAGGGGATCGCGCGTGTAGCGCGCGCGTAAATAGCCCACGTCCAGTCCCAGGCTGAGTGAGATTCCCCCGATCAACGCGTGGCCGAGCTCGGTGAGCGAATCGACGTAGCGCAGCACCGTCTCACCGAAGCCAGGAATCTCAGGAAACAGGTTGGGGCCATGCAGCGGTGTGCCGGCGCGGACCGCGGGGTGATCGGCTGAAAGCTCCGCTCCGAAGTACAGCCCCTCCTTCCGATCCGGTCTGCCCGATGTCAGCTCGCGGCCCACGGGAAAATAGCCGCGCCACGCGCGCCCGCCCCGCGACATCGCGATCGACATCTTCTGCGGCTCGGGCTGGGCGAAAAACTCGCGGCTCAGCTGTTCCAGCCGCTGACACAAGGCCTCGTCAACGCCATGACTCACGACGTAGAAGAAACCGCTCTCGCGACAGGCGGCGCTGAGCGCTCCTGCCGCGCGATCGCGGCCGGCCGTGCCATGGACGAGCGGCGCGACGTCGATGACGGGAACGTGTGAGAACTCGGTCGGAGTCATTCGTGCGCCTGAGGCGCGCCAGGCGCCTGAGACTCACGAGCCGGCGGCGGTTCGGAACGGCGCTGGTTGAATTTTCCGAGCAGGCCAAGAGCCGTCAACGCGGAAGCGGCGGCCACACTGAGCCGCTCGGTCGGTGTGTAGCCAATCGAAAAATCGCCCGCCACGTCACCGCCATCCCGATCGATTTGCCCCTCGATGTTGCCATCGCCGGCGAATGCCGAACACGCAAACGAGAGCCACGTGATGCCCACGATAATGACCAGGTCCGGCCATCGTCGACGGAGCCAGTTCATTCGCGCCCCCGGCCGTTCGGCATGCTCCGACATTGTCGATCAAGACGACCGTGTCGTGACCAGTGGCGCCCGTTTGCGTGCGTACGTGTCTGCCTACTGTGCCTTCCTCTGGTGCAGCCCGAAGGCGGCGCCCTGCGGATCCGCGGCGCTCAATACGCGATCGCCGCCCGGAACTTCCATCGGTCCGCTGAGAATCCTGCCGCCGTTCGCCTTGATGCGCTCAGCGGCCGCGTCCACGTCGGGCACGCGGAAGTAGATCATCCAGTTCGGCGGCACGTTCGCCATTTCGGGCGGTTTGTTCATCATGCCGCCGATCATCCCGTGCGGGCGGTTGAACATCTGATACTTGCCGGCCGGCCCCATGTCCATCTGGTCGCTCGGCTCCCAGCCGAATGCCTCGTGATAGAACTTCATCGCCGCCGCCCAGTCCGTGGTCATCAACTCGTGCCACGAGACCTCGCCAACCTCCGCTGCCTTCTCCGGGCGCTGCTCGGTGGGAGCCGGCTCGATGATGTAGAATGCCGCGCCCTGCGGGTCCATCCACATCTGCAGTCGGCCGACGTCGGGAATCTCGATCACTTCCGTGTGCGATTTGGCACCGAGGCGCTTCATGTGCGCCACCGCCTCCTCGAGTTTCGGCACACCGATATACATCGCCCAGAACGGCGGCGCCTTCACCTCGGGTGGCTTGGTCATCACACCGCCCACGGACACATCACTGCTGCGATTGAACATGGTGTAGGGCTGACTCGCGCCGTCAAACGGCTTCGTCGTCCACCCCACAACTGTCTTGTAGAAGTTTTCGGCCGCCTTCATGTCGGTGGTCATCAACTCGTACCACACCGGCCGTCCAAGCAAAGTCGACGTAGCAACTGCCATCGAACACCTCCCGATTCACAAACAAACGTACGGCTGACCTCGATCGGGCACCTTCGAGGATCCGCAATTCTCTAGTCTGCCACGGAGCGATGACGTCGGAGCAAACAGCGACTGAGGTGTAGGCGATTTAATCTGGGACCGATGGCGAGAACCTGTAGGTCAAAAGTCAAAGGTCAGGGCAAAGGTCCAGTTTCACCCTCGTTGCCTCTGTCTCTCGGTGTGTCGTGATTACGTAAGGGTTTTTGGGATTGGAGCGCAATAGCCGCGGACGGACGCGCAACGATGGATCTGCTGGACCGCTCGCGCGACGATCGCTCCTCGCGGATCGGTTGCGGTATTCAGCGGAACGAAGAGCACGGTTCCCTCTCGCCGCGACAGCACGTTGGTCGCGACCAGCGCGCGCATCATCCACACCGCGGAGCGGACGGTCAGGCACTCGAGACCGAGCCAGCCGTCGTAGTGATGTTCCGACGCTCGAAGGCCGGTGTCGCGCAGAATCAATCCCGCAAGGCCGTCGCTCGGCCCTATGCCGTTGCCAGGTGCGCCCGGACCGGAACACTGCGGTTCGATCAGCGGCGACTCGCCAGCCATCGTCACGAAGAGTTCGGCAATGGCCTGCTGCTGCTCGCGCGGCATGTGGCCGAGCCAGTAGTGACAGGTCTTGGCAATGACGGTGATGACGTTCTTGATCTCTTTCTCGAGGCGGAAGTGCGGCGCCGCCGGTAATTCCAGGACCGCGCCGCGACAACGGGCGGCGACGTTCTCCATGACGATCGCGCGAAGCAGCCAGCCAGCCATTCCGTCGCCGAGACAGGTGACGCACACCCACCCCGGAGTCGGCGACATGTACGATCGCAGCCCGGTCACCAGCCTGATGCCGCGACAGATCTCTTCGACGACCTCATCGTACCGACCGTAGTCCGCATCGATTTCGCTTTCAGTGCCAGGTTCGAGCAGCATGCCCTTGTGCGGAGGGCCGCCCGCCATCGCGAGGTCGCAGAAGCTTCCCCACATCTGGTCCCATGCAACCTGACCGTCGGCGTCGTACTTGAGCCCGGCCGATCCCATCGAGACCGGCTGCACCGCTTCGTAGGAGTCACGGTACTCCTCCGGCAACAGGATCTTGATCCGGGCATCGAGCGTCTCGAGCACGATTCGTTCTTTCACGTCGCGCTATTTCCTTCCGCCCACTTCGTCGAGGTGCTCGAGCAGGTCGGCCGGGTCTTCGAAGACGCGATACGCGCCGGCGCGCTCGAGTTCTTCCATGCCGTAGCCACCTGACAACAATCCGATTCCCAGCGAATGCGCGCGCCTGGCCGCGAGCATGTCCCACACGCTGTCGCCAACGACGGACGCGGCCTGAATCGAGACACCCAGCCGATCCGCAGCAGCGAGAAAGAGATCGGGATCCGGCTTCGCGTACTTCACCAGGTCACGTGTGATCACCGGCACACGTTCAGGCGACACACCGAGAGTTGCGAGCACAGGCGCCGCGGTCTCCATGCGTCCGCTCGTGGCGATGGCCCATGGAATCCCGGCATCGGTGAGCGCTGCGATCAGTGCGCGTGCGCCGGGCAGCGGTTGAATCTGGCTGGCGACGCGCTTGTAGGCTTCGGCGTGCCGGCGCTGCAGGCGTTCGATGCGCTCGGCGCTGAGGTCGACGCCAGTCTCGCGCAACAGGATGTTGGTCAACAGGCCGCCGCTCATGCCGATCTTGCGGTGGATGCGCCAGACGGCCAGTTGCACGCCCTCGCTCTGCAGTGCTTCGTGCCAGGCGAGGACGTGCTGGTACACGCTGTCGACGAGCGTGCCGTCGAGATCGAAGACGAACGCCGTACGGTCGCGAGCGGTCATCTCAGTCATGGCGCAGTGCGACCCTTGTGCCTTTGCCCTGACTTTTGACCTTTGACTTTTGACCTAGTTAGTTCCCGTGGGGCTCCGCAGCAGTCGCTGATACGCCGCTTGGTAAAACGAAAGCTTCGCTGCCGGCGCGGTCGACTCCGCTTGAACGGTGTCGCCGAGCACCATCACTCGCCCGCCCATCAAGTCCTTGAATTCCGGCCAGCGTGGCAGGCCGTTGCCGTTCGGGTCGCCCTTGGTGATGAAGTTGACCCAATAGGACGACATCGTATCCGCCAGCTTGGTGTCGACATCGTTCCACGTTTGATTGGCCTGCCCCTTCGGGTTGTTCCAGGCGTAGGAGATCTCGGCCGTGTGAGTCGCGCCGTTCGGCGAGGGGCCGCCATTGATCGTCGGGATGCGCGTGAAGAAGTAGGTGTACGCCCTCTTCCCGGCCTTCGCCTGCGCGACCGCCCACTGCCGCATGTTCCAGTTGATCTCGTCGGCGCATGCGATGTGCGCGGCCGGTTGCGCCTCGGCATCCGAGGTCACGCCATAGAGCTTCACGTACTCGTCTGCCGCTTCACCAAACCGGCGCTGCGCGTTGGTCTTGAATGTCTCAGCGGTGATCGGAGTGGCGTTCCCACGTCCACCGCCGCATATGCCGAAGTTGGCTTCGTCTTTGTTCGAGCCGGTCAGCACATCGACCGCATTCTGCCTGCCGCTCGCGAACGTGAGCGAGATGTCTTCCGGAATGAGATACCCGTCGATGACGAGCCCGCCCGCGGACAGGCCGGTCAACTCGTTCATCGGTTTCGCGCGAAGCTCGGCGATCGTCTTCGCGCCGAGCGCCTCCATCGTCTTCACGCCGTTGGCCTGCGCGGTCTCTCCGGACGTCATGCGTCCCATCATCAGCCCCATCCATCCGCCGCTCTCGGCAATCGCGCGGTGGAAGAGCCCCTTGGCCTGCGGTGAGCCGACGATCGCGCCGATCATGATCGCGCCCGCGGATTCACCCGCGATCGTGACGTTGTTGGGATCGCCGCCGAACGCGCTGATGTTTTTCTTGACCCACTGCAGCGCCGCGAGTGCGTCCATCATCCCGTAGTTGCCGGACGCGTTGTGTCCTGATTCCTTCGCCAGCTCGGGATGCGAGAAGAAGCCGAGCGATCCGAGACGGTAGTTGAAGGTCACGATGACCGGGCCTTTTGCGGCGAGGTTCTCGCCGTCATACCAGGCGAGACCACCGGAGCCGCCCGTGAAGCCGCCGCCGTAGATCCAGACCATCACCGGACGGCGCTCGTTCGGGCTGTTTGCGCTCGTCCAGACGTTGAGATACAGGCAGTCCTCGGCGCGCGCGGGCTCGCGGGGTGGCGCGGCCGGTGCAGGGGCAGCCTGCGCGGCGGCACCCGGGGCGGCTGCTCCGCGGCCGCCACCGCCGCCACGACCGCCGCCGGCGCCTGCGGCACACGGCGCTCCGAACGCATCGGCCTGGCGCACACCGTCCCACTTCGCCACGGGCTGTGGCGCCTTCCATCGGTTCTCGCCGAGCGGCGGTGCCGCGAAGGGGATCCCTTTGAAGACGCGAACCGTGGGCTGGCCGCTGGCGGTGCCAGCCACCAATCCGGAGTCGATGCGCACCTGCTCGGGGACCATCGCGTGCACGAACACCGCGGTTATGACCACTAACGCTGCGATTATTGTGAGTGCAATTCGTTTCATTGCGGGCCCTCTCATGAAGACACCCGAAAAGCTACCACATAGTTCACGATCTTGGTGTCAGGCAGTGAAACGTGAACGTTCACGATTCACTGCCTGACACCAATTACTTCGCCGGTGGCAAGCCGAGCAGATCTTCGAAGTTGGTTTCGACAGGCGCCGGCTCAGCCAGCGATGCACGCGTCGTCGTGAAACCAATCATCCGCCCGCTCACGATGACGGCGATCCAGATAACCAGGGACAGCGCAGCGACCGTTCGCCCCAGTGGGGGGGCCGAGCGAGCCTGATCCCACCGTTGAACCGTCCGCCCGGTGGTCACTTCGAACACGAACACATTGATCGCGGCCAGCACCAGCAACACGATCTTCGCGCGGAAGTACGGGTTGTGAAAATAAACCGCCGCGTTCGTGATGAACATGAGCCCGCCGGTCAATGCCGTGACGGCGAAGGCGACCCACGTCCACTTCAGCGTGTCCGACGCCAGACGCTGAAACGATCGCTGGGTCGATGCGAACCCCAGCAGCCGCAAGTCGACGATGGCGATCGTGCCAAACACCAGCGTCAGCCCAATCACGTGCGTCGATTCAATCAGGGGAAACGCGAACAGCGAATCGCGAATATGGACAGCCAGGCTGGTCTGCTGCAACCATTCGAGCATCGCGGCACTATCCACTATTGCCGCTCCGATGGTGACCAGCTGCCCCAGACGTGGTCGTACGCAATCAGGCGTCCGAGAACGATGATGCACACCCAGATCAGGAACGTCAGGATCGCAAGTGTCTTGATCGACCGCCTGTGGACCAGCGTGTCTTCCCAGTGTTGTTCGTGCTGGCGCAACGTCTTCTGGAAGATCGCCGCGACCAGCGCCCCGGTCGCCACCAGCGTCATCTTCAGCCAGAACGAAAGCGTGACGAGCTCGCGCACCGGCTCGCCGATCACCATGAGGATCCCGGTCACGAGCAGGAGCCAGAGCGAGCCGTTCAGCCAGGGACCGAAGCGGCTGACGGTCTGACGCAGCGTCTGATCAACCCAGGCCCATCCGAGGATCCGCAGATTGATCATCAGCACGGATCCCATGACCATCGCGATGCCGACGATGTGAACCGACTGAATCGCGGGAATCGACCAGGAGTTGTGCTCCTGGATGAAGACGCTGGGAAACGTCGTGGAAAGCCAGAGCGCGAACTGCTTCACGTTTTGCGCCACATGGCATCAACGCCCAACCTCCAACTCCCAACTCCCGAACGATGGGCGCCCGGAGATTGGAAGCTGGGAGTTGGTAGTTGGAAATTGACCGGCTTCTGCATCGTGCTAAAAAGCGGTGCCGCCAATGAGTGTCGCGCCCGCCACGGAGTCGCAGTGCTTGCCTGCCTCGGGCAGCTTCGGTTTGTTCGTCGCCGAATCCGTCGGGCACTTGGCCAGGGCGCCAACCCTGGAGCCGAAGTTCGAGCCGTCGCGCAGCGGATTCAAATGGACGCTGAACACCGTGCCAGCGCCAAATGTCGTCCCCGTGATCCCCTGCTGCGCGACCGCGGCGGTGCCTGCCATCTCGACGCCCCACTCCACGTATTTCCCGTCTGCCGCCTTTGCAAGCGACTTGTGATCTGGCGCGAGAAGAATGAAATGCAGCTCGGCGTGGTTGGCTTGGGGGACGAACGTCTTGACGACCCCAGTCAACGTCACCGTCTTGGTCTGGTCGTACATCGCGAACGAATGGTGTGTCGAAACCGGGGCCTGGACAAGCACCAGCAGCAGGACCAGGCATCCCGCCATCGCCGACGCTTTGAGCGTGCGCGTGTTCATGTCTCCTCCAACGACGTGTAAGAATGCGTCAACTTCCAACTCTCAACTTCCAACTCCCAATCACCAAAGCTCTGCGCTCCTTGGGAGTTGGGCGTTGGGAATTGGGAGTTGCTTGCTGCTATTTGAAAATGTCCGTGATCGCAGACGGGAGCTCGTCCTGCGGCTTTTCCCACCCCTTCTCGAAGTACTGCTCCCAGTTCTTGGCCCACGGCCGGCTGTAGTAGTCCACGAAACGCGGGTCGGACGCCGTCGTCTGCTTGGGCCTGCCATCGGTATTGAAGATGTTGCTCAAGCATTCGATGAAGGTATAGCGCCGCGCCGGGTCGTCGGTCGTCGCGGCGCGAACGAAGCGATACGAAGCGCGGACGGGGGTGACGAAGACATCGGGGTCGTAGAAGATCGTCTCGTGATCGAGGCCGATGAACTGGCCGCTGGCGTCGAGCGCCGGCTTGAAGGTCTCGATCGTCTCGAGCTTGTCGCTCGTCTCGAACATCGCATGCGACAGCTGCCACGGCTGGATGTTCGCTGTCCACGTGACCAGCGTGGTGCCATCCCAGAATCCGATCGTCTCGCCGTACCACTGCGGGACCTTCTGCACGTGCTGCTTGCCGATCATCACCTGGCGCAGGAAGTTGTCCGCGATTCCCGACAGGAACTGGACCTGCCACGTGGTCATCGTGAGCTGGAAGTTGCCCGCTTGCGAAGGCTGTGCCCACCAGCGGATGAATCCCTCGGGCCAGCAGAAGGAGGCGCTCCACTGCGGGGCGTTGGTCACGGCCTCGTGATAGATCGTCTGCACCATGCGCTTCTGATATTCCGGAGTCATGAGTGCGAGCACCGTCGACGCCTGCGTCACGCCCCAAATCCACTCCGATCCGCGGTCTGCCTGTCCGTCGCGCCGATAGTAGCCATCCCAATCCGGGACCGTCGCTTTCGTGTAAACGGTCGGACCACCTTTCGATTTCGCCTGCGCCATCAGCGCGTCGTAATGTTCCTTCGCGGTCTTGTAGGGATACGGGCTGACAATGCGTTCACGCGGCCAGTCGTCGTTGCAGTCTCCCCACGACGCTGATTCGGGAGGCTTGGGGCCGATCCGCTGCCCATCCCACATGGAGTAAAGCTGACGCGGGTTGTTGCAACGGTAATAGCGCTTGTCGAGCCAGTTCGCGCGATCTGTGTAGAAGTTCTTCGAGGAGAAGAGATCGGTCGGCAGGGGCTGGACACCGGCCGGCGGGCCAAGGATCGGAGGCGGAGCACCGCGTCCACGTCCGCCACCCGGAGCACCGGGCGGGACCGCGGCACGGCCACCTTGTCCAGCCGGAGCCGAGTTCGCCTGCGCGAAGATACCGGTCGACACCGGATCGATCGTGGTCCACGCCGTAAGCGCTGCCAGCGCAGCGAACGTGAACACAGCCAGGAACCACTTCACTCTCATGCTCGGATTCTCCTCGCGGATGCGCGCACCGGTCCGCGATCATACATTGCCCTGCTCTCCCGCAAGACCCGAGGTCTTCCGGTAACCTGAACATGAAACTGATATGCCTTTCGAGCTTCAGCCCGTCCTGATTGGCGAACTCGTCGAGTTGCGGCCCCTCCGCGAGGAGGACTTCCCGACACTCTTCGCGGTCGCCTCAGACCCGCTTATCTGGGAGCAGCATCCACAACGCGATCGCTGCACCGAGCCTGTCTTCCGCCAGTTCTTTCGCGGCGGCATGGAATCAGGCGGCGCATTCATCATCGTCGACCGGAAAGACGGGCGGGTGATCGGATCATCGCGCTTCGCCGAGTACGACGAGACGAAGAGCGAGATCGAGATTGGATGGACGTTCCTCGCACGATCGCATTGGGGTGGACGCTACAACGGCGAGATGAAACGCCTGATGCTCGCGCACGCATTCCGCTTCGTCCGCCGCGTGATCTTTCGCGTCGGCCCGCTCAACCGTCGGTCGCAGCGGGCACTCGAGAACATCGGCGCGTCCTATCTCGGGCTCGAGGCAGACGAGCGCCGCGGTCACAATGCCCTGTTCGAGATTACACGCGAGACCTTCACCGCGACATGACCCTGGGGTGAATCGGGAGTGCGTAAGTTCGGGTATAACCGTTCTTCGATTGTTTACGGCAAACGCATTTCGGAGCCGGCCTCTTAGAGAGCGCCGCTCGTCAACTCCCAACTCCCAATTTTCCAACCTCCAAGCAAATCAGATCGCTCTGGAAGTTGGGAGTTGTGAGGTTGTCGCCGAGTCCGGAATCATCTCGATGAGACCGGCAGCAACCCGATGGCGATCGACCTATACAACGGTTTGGCCTACTAGTCCAGCTGCGCGACAAGCAGTGCCCCCGAGAAGTCCTGCAACGCCGCAGGCGCGCAACGCGCAGGACTCTCAGAGACGTTGTACCTGAACTCAAGGGTTACAAAGAACCCAGAAATGCCGACAACGCATCGTAGTCGGACTGAGTCATTCCCACGAAGCCGTCACGCGCGTTTTTTGCTTCCCCATCATGGCGTCGGATCGCATCGTCGATCTTGTTCGATTTCGCATCGTGCATGAAACGGTCCCGGCGCGACAGTCCCCACAATGGCGCCGTGCGGAAATCGTTCCCCGTTGCCAGTCCTTGCTTTATCCCATCGCCCGTGCCTAT
>Ga0207645_10003390_pt1 | contig 12115 bp, 7 predicted proteins | sample KBSM53metaG_FD_184331 | JGI IMG/M metagenome (GOLD analysis project Ga0207645, IMG submission 184331) | Miscanthus rhizosphere microbial communities from Kellogg Biological Station, Michigan, USA - KBS M5-3 metaG (SPAdes) (version 2) | ecosystem: Host-associated > Plants > Roots > Rhizosphere >...
GGCCAAAGCGAGGGCGGCGCTGGTCGACGCGCCCGTGCCTGATGATCTGGTTCGCGCCATTGTCGCCGGCTACGCGCAGCTCGGCTCGAATGTGCCGGTCGCGGTGCGTTCGTCGGCGACGGCGGAAGATCTTCCGTTCGCGAGCTTCGCCGGCCAGCAGGACACCTATCTCAACATCGTCGGCGCGTCGGCGGTGGTTGCTGCCGTGCGGCGCTGCTGGGCGTCGCTGTGGACCGATCGCGCGGTGTCGTATCGCGCCACCCAGGGGATCGATCCGCACACCGTGCGGCTCGCGGTGGTCATCCAGCAGATGGTCGACGCCGAGATTGCCGGCGTGCTGTTCACGGCCAATTCGGTTACCGGGCGTCGCCGGCAGGCGGTCATCGACGCGAGCCCCGGCCTCGGCGAGGCGGTGGTCTCGGGCGCCGTCAACCCCGATCACTTCGTCGTCAACACCGACACCGGCGAGATCGTCGAACGCCGCCTCGGCGACAAGCGCGTGGTGATCCGCGCCAGGAAGGACGGCGGGACCGAGCACGTCGAGAGGACGGCGGTGAACGACGCGTGCGTGACCGACGAGCAGATTCGCGCGCTGGCCGCGCTCGGCGCCCGCGTCGAAGCGCACTACGGCGCGCCGCAGGACACCGAGTGGGCGATCGACGCGACCGGCGCGCTGTGGCTGACCCAGGCGCGTCCGATCACGACGTTGTTTCCGCTGCCGCCTGGCGCACCGACCTCGCCTTCCGATCTGCGCGTGTATTTCTGTTTCAGCGTCGCGCAAGGCCTGTATCGCCCGATCACCCCGATGGGGCTGTCGGCGTTTCGCGTCATCGCTTCGTGTGCGTCGGAGCTGTTCGGGTTCCCGGTCGCCAATCCGCTGGACGGGCCCTCGCGATACGTCGAGGCTGGCCAGCGCGTCTTCGTCGACATCACCGGCGTGCTGCGCAGCCGCGCCGGACGAGCGCTGTTTCCGCGCGTGCTCGATGCCATGGAAGCGCGCTCGGCGGTGATCTTGCGACGGCTGGGCGACGACCCGCGGCTGTCGCTGATCAACACGTCGATGCTCCGCTTCGTCCGGCGCGTGTTGCGACTCGCGGCGAAGTTCCACGTGCCGATCACGGCGGCGCGGGCGCTGGCAAGCCCGGACGCGGCGTATCGCCACGCGCGCGGGATCGCCGACGTGGTGGCGCAGCTCACGCGAGTGCGTGACGACGCAACTCCGGCCGATCGCCTCGCCTTCGTCGAGCGCGTGCTCCTCGAGGACACCATCACGATGGTGCCGCGCATCATGCCGTCGGCCGCGGCCGGCCTGGCGATGTTCCTGCTGGCGGGCAAGCTGCTGAAAGACGATGCCGCCGCCGACGAACTCCAGGCGGTGCTGCGAAGCCTGCCGGAAAATGTCACGACCGAGATGGACCTCGCGCTGTGGTCGTTGGCCAAGGCGATCAAGGGCGACGCCGAATCGGCGGCGCTCTTCCGCAGTCGCACGCCGGACGCCCTGGCGCAGCGCTACCACGCCGGCACGCTGCCGGCGACCGCCCAGCGCGGGCTGGAGCGCTTCCTCGCCGAGTACGGACACCGCGCGGTGGCCGAAATCGATCTCGGAATCGCCCGCTGGTCGGAGGACCCGCGTCACATCCTCGGCGTGCTGACCAATTACATCAAGGTCGAGGACGCCGATCAGGCGCCGGACGCCGTGTTCGCCCGCGGCGCCGCCGCCGCCACGGCGATGATCGACACGCTGGCCGGCAGGGCCGCACGCCGCTCCACGCTGCGCGGCCGGATCGTTCGCTTCGCGCTCGAGCGCGCGCGCGCGCTGGTCGGCCTGCGCGAGCTGCCGAAGTACTACGCGATCGTGATCCTGGCGGCGATGCGGCATCAGCTGTCGATCGTCGGCGCGCATCTCGCCGCCGCCGGCCGGCTGGAAACCGCGGACGACGTGTTTTTCGTCAGCCTCGCCGAAGCGCGCGAAGCGCTCGCCGGCCGCGACCTGCGCCAGTTGGTCGTCGAGCGCCGCGCCAGCTACGCGCTGGAGCTCAATCGCCGCCGCGTGCCGCGGGTGCTCTTGTCGGACGGCACCGAGCCGGAAGCGGAGCTCGCCGCGGGCGCGAAAGCCGACGGCGCGCTGTCGGGAACGCCGGCGTCGGCGGGACGGGTGACCGGGGTGGCGCGCGTCATCATCGATCCGGTCGGCGCGCACATCGAGCCTGGCGAGATCCTCGTCGCGCCGTCGACCGATCCAGGGTGGACGCCGCTCTTCCTGACCGCCGGCGGGCTGGTGATGGAAATGGGCGGCGCCAACTCGCACGGCGCCGTGGTCGCGCGCGAGTACGGCATCCCGGCCGTCGTCGGCGTGCTCAACGCGACCGGCGAGATCACCACGGGCCAACGCATCACCGTTGACGGCAGCGCCGGCACGATCGTCGTCGAGCGCGAGGAATCGGCCGTGAAGGGCTGACGACCTAGGAATACGGTCGAGCCGCACGCTCATGCGTAGTGCTCGGCCGTTTTCTTCGAGAAGCATCCCAGCCGGCGCGGCAGAGCGCTTGCACTCTGCTACGCCGCCGTGCGTGCTCTGCCGTATCTCCTCGGTGCGCTGTGTGTGGTCGCAACCGCCTGCAGCGGGACGTCATCGTCGATCTCGGCGACGGCGCCGACCGCGGTGAAGTGCCAGGTGACGCTCGAAAACGCCAACAGTCAGGCGGCTCCGGCCGACGGCATGACCGGTTCCGTCTCGATCGCCACCAATCGCGACTGCACGTGGACGGCGAGCTCGAACGCCGCCTGGCTGGCGATCACCTCGGCGACCAGCGGCCAGGGAAGCGAAACGCTCACCTACAAAGTGAGCGTGAATGCCGAACCTGTTGCGCGGCGCGGCACACTGGAAGTCAACAATACGCCGCTGCAGGTGGCTCAAGACGCTGCGCCCTGCCGCTACGCCGTCGCACCGACGAACGCAACCGTTTCCGCCGGCGGCGGCGACGTCGCGATCACGATGGAGACGCTGACCGGATGCGCGTGGACCGCCGCCAGCCAGGCGCCGTGGATCACCGTGCCGCCGACGCCCACCGGAAACCGCTCCGGCACGCTGACGCTGTCCGTCGCGCGCAACACCACGGCCGCCGCGCGCACCGGCACCGTTACCGTCGGCCCGCAGTCGGTCACCATCCAGCAGGCCGGCGCCGAGACCGATCCCGCGCCCGCGCCGCCGGCTCCGGCGCCACCGTCGCCGTCACCCAATCCGACGCCCGCGCCCTGCACGTTCGACATCGCGCCGGCCAGCAACAATGTCGGCTCCGACGCGACCACCGGATCCATCCAGGTGACCAGCGGCACGACCTGCGCGTGGACGGCGACCGCCAACGCCAACTGGCTGACGATCGTCTCCGGCGCGTCGGGCAGCGGCAACGGGCGCGTCGAATATCGCGCCGCCGCCAACACCGGCGCGGCGCGCACCGGCACGATCACCGCCGCGGGCAAGACGTTCACCATCTCGCAGGCGGCAGCGCCGCCGCCGGCCTGTTCCTATTCCATCTCGCCGACGACGCAGGGATTCCCGGATAGCGGCGGAGCCGGATCGATCGCGATCACGGCGTCCGCGCCGAGCTGCACCTGGACGGCGACGACCAGCGCGCAGTGGATCAGCATTGCCGGCAGTTCGGGCAGCGGCAGCGCGACGGTCAACTTCAACGTCGCCGCCAACAGCGCGTTCACCGCCCGCAACTCCACGATTGCGATTGCCGGGAAGACGTTCGCCGTGTCGCAGGCCGGCGCGCCGCCGCCGCCCTGCTCGTTCACGATCGCGCCGACGGCGCAGGATGTGCCAGACACCGCCGGCGCCGGCAGCGTCGCGGTGACCGCGTCGGCGAACACCTGCACGTGGACGGCAACGTCGAACGCGCCGTGGCTGACGGTGACGAGCGGCGGATCGGGCACCGGCAGCGGCGCGGTCGGGTTTGCGATCGCGGCCAACACCGCCGCCGCGCGCTCGGGCACGCTGACGATCGCCGGTCAGACCTTCACCGTCACGCAAGCCGCTGCGCCGGCGCCGGCGCCGTGCACGTTCACGCTGTCGCCGCCGTCGCAGAATGTGGCGGAGACCGCAACCTCGGGTTCTTTTGCGGTGATGGCATCGGCCGGGACCTGCGGCTGGACCGCGGCGTCGAGCGCGCCATGGCTGATCGTCACCGGCGCCGCCTCGGGCACCGGGAGCGGCACGATCACGTTCAACGTCGACGCGAATACCGGCGGCGCGCGCAACGCGACGATTACCGCCGGCGGTCAGGCCTTCACGCTGTCACAGGCGGCGGCGCCGCCACCACCGCCGCCACCACCGCCGCCGTGCACCTTCCAGATCTCGCCGAACAATGTCGACGTCGCCGCGGCCGGCGGCAACGGTACGGTCACCGTGACAGCCTCGGCGTCGACCTGCTCGTGGACCTCAACGGCCAACATCGACTGGCTCTCGGTCGTCAGTGGTTCGACGGGAACTGGATCTGGGACGGTGACGTATAACGTCGCCACTCAGCTGGACAGCACCGATCGCAACGGCACCATCACGATCGCCGGCCAGACCTTCAGCGTGACGCAGCGGCACCCCTAGGGCGCTTTCAACGTCCTCACTTGAACACCACGTACCGTATCCGCTTCCCCGGCAGGGCGAGGATGCCGATCTGACCGTCGCCGATGTGCGTCACCGCCGGCGGCAACAATGATCCGCCGACGTAGACCGCGATCACGACGCTGTCGGCACGCACGTTCGGATCGGCGATCGTCAGGCGGCCGGTGGCCGGAACCGTGAAGATCGTCGACGCCGGGAATGCCGGACTGAAGCCGGGTGCGCCGTCGGCGCCGGGCAGCCCCTGAATGCCTTGCGGCCCTTCCGCGCCTCTCTCGCCGCGCTCGCCCTGGACGCCGACATCGCCTTTCTGCGCCAGCAGGTTCCAGTCCGCGCCGGCCTGCGGCAGTTGCCCGCTGTTGCGGCGCAACGCGATCCACGACGAGCCGAGGTAGGACACGATCTGGTTCGTCTCGTAGGTGAGGGTCGCGTCCCACTCGCCGAGCCATGTCAGCGGTCCGTCGCAGCTTGGCAGCGTGCGGTCGGCCGGTGCCTGGACCGACGCCAGCGTCCAGGTCACGAGTCCCGCCGACGGGAACTCGACCGAGAACACGCGATGGAACTCACCCGTCTCGAAGCTCGTCGGCTGACCGCGATCCGCCGGCGGCGGCACAAAGAAGTTATCAGGCCCGAGCGGGATGAAGACGACGGTCGGGTCGGAGTTGCGGTAGCCGAACCACGCCTGCAGCCGGGACGGATCCGATCCCTGGGTGACACAGTCGGCAAGCGGAATCACCTGGGCCTGCGCCACACGCGGACACGCCGCGAGCGCGATCGCACACACTGCACCGATGAGGCGAGACATCGAGCCCTCCTTCGAGGCGCGCTGATGGGTTCGGGGGAAATGGGCGCGCGAACGACGCGGCCCGCATCATGCGCCAACTCACAGGGCGGCGCAACCGGACGCGGCGACGAGTGTGCAAGGTAAAGCTGAGCGCAACACGCGAGGCAAGGCGCGTCGATCAACGCCAGGCGTGGACGACGGCGCGATACTGCATCGGCTTCGCGCGGCGGAACCGCGGCGGCCGGGGCGGACCCGACACGACCTCGGCGCGCGAGAACCCGGCAGCCAGGCACATCGCCTGCAGCCCTTCCGCCGTCGGCACCCACAACACCGTCGGATCCTGATTCACCTTCGCGGCGTCGATGAACTGCCACAGCGGCCGGCCCTCGGCCGCGGGCAGCACGACCGCCTCGGTTTCGATCGCGGCGACGCCGCGCGTGAACTCGCGAACCCGGCGCAGCGCCGTCAGCGGCTCCTCGACGTGGTAGATCACGCCCATGAAGAGCACGACGTCGAAGGTCCCCACCGCCGCCGGATCGATGGTCATGAAATCGCCGACCACCACTTCCGCGCGGCTGTGCAGCAGCTGGTAGACGAGATCGAAGCCGCGCTTGCCCGGGAGACCCACCGGATCCCAGATCTCGGGCCGGGTATGGAAGGGGCGAATCGGCTGGCGATCGCGCAGCTGGCGCGACGTGTAGTCGGCGGCGCGCTCGAAGTCGACCGACCACGCGTAGTGGTCGAGCGCCACGACGCGGCTGGCGCCGGCGCCCTCGGCCATGAAGGTGTAGTAGCCGTCCCACGCGCCGATGTCGAGAACCGACTTGCCCGCCAGCTCCGGCAGGCGCAGGCGTTTGAGATCGTCGTGATGATGTTCCAGCGTTTTCCCGCCGGGCGTCACGACGCCGTCGCCGACCCTGATCGAATGGTGCCAGTGCTTGACCTGATCGACGAGCTCCTGTGTCACTTGATCTCGAACACGTAGACGCGCGCGGCGCCGCCGGCCCCTTCGTCGCTGTGCACGGTGCCGCGTTTCACCCACACCGCGCGCGGGCTCCCGCTCCCGAGGGCGACGACGACGGCATCGTGAAGATGCCGGTGCGCGCCGCCCGGCGGCGGCTGGACGTACTCCCAGACCGTGACCCGATCGTTGTCGAGCTTCTGCGTCGCGCCCTGGCCGGTGAACGGCGACGTGCCGGCCGCGGCGGGATCAGCGCCGTACGCGCCGGCGAGCTTCATCTCGACGAAGACCGCGCGCAGCGGCGCCTCGCTGGTGCCTTCTTCGATGTGGGTGATGCCGGTGCGCTGAAACGCGATATCCCACGCCCTGGTCGACACCGGGCGCTTCGCCCCTTCCGGCGAGATGATCATCCGATCGCCCGGTTCGTAATAGACGCCGACCAGATCGTAGACGTGCCGGTGGAGCGGCGACGGCTGCCCTTTCAGCCAGCCGATGTTCCACACCTGGACGCGGTCGTTGTCGAGAATCCTGGTGACCCCTGCCCGCGGATACGCGGGCGGCAGGTTCGTGGCCTGCGCCTGCATCAGGATCGCAATCACCGCAGCGGCACTGCCTCGCATCGGTCCACCTCGTTGAGTCGAAAGTCGAAAGTCGAAAGTCGATGAATCTCTGCTATTGACCGGTGAGTTCGTCGAACGCCGTCGCCAGCGCGGTGCCGAGCGTGACGTCGGGCGGATCGGGATCGACGAACTCTTCGAATCGCGGCAGGACGGTGGTCTTGGCGAGTGCGTCGCGGGACTTGCCGGCGGCGACGTGCTTGCGCGCGTAGTCGAGCAGCGCCGTCAGGTAGTCGCGGAACCGTGCGAGGTCGGCGCGGCTGCCGGTGACGCCGGCGTCCGGCTTGCCGTGGCCGAAGATGTAGATCGTGTCGGCCGTGTGTTCACGCGGCACGCGATCGAGCAGCGTGATCCAGTTCTCGATCGACGCGCCGGCCTGTCGATCGATGAACGGGTGAAAGCGGTTGAACACCAGGTCGCCCATGTGGACGATGTTCGCCGCCTCGAAGGCGACCGCGACGTCGCCGCTGGTGTGGCCGAAGCCGTAATAGGTCGCGACCACGCGCTGGTTGCCGATCTTCAACTGCCACACGTTCGGGAACGTCTGGTCCGGGTAGGCCTGCGCCTTCTCCGTTTTCGCCTCGACCGCCGCCGTCCGCTGCCACTCGGCGGAGTTCGCGTGCGCGACGATGAACTTCACCGCCGGGCGGAAGATGGCGTTGCCGGCGGTGTGATCGGCGTGATGGTGCGTGTTGACCAGGACGTGGATGCCGCGCCGCGACCGCTCCCTGATGCCGGCGACGCACGCGTCGGCCGTGCCGGGGAACTGGCTGTCGACGACCACCGCGCCTTCGTCGGTGACCAGCCAGCCGATCGTGCCGCCGCGGCCGGTGAAGATGCCGGCGCCGCCGCGCAGGTCCTGGAACTTCGTCGCCGGCTTGCCCTGAGCCGCGTCGTTGCTGGCGAGCCCCCGCCACTCGCCGAGCGCGGCGGCGGCCATCGCAGAAGAGGACGAGACGAGGAATCGGCGTCTGTGCATCCGGGGCGCTCCTGACCGGACGATTATCCAGCACGTCGACCCTCGACTGAAGACTTTCGACCTTCGACTTTCGACTGACGACTTCCGCCTTTCGACTTCCGACTTAGGGGGCGAGGAACGAGCGCATTCGTGCCAGCTCCGCCTCGAGCTCGCGCGCAAACGTCCGCTCGCGCGGCGCGCGGCCGCTGGTATAGCCGATGTCGGTCACGAGCTCGCCGCCCTTGACCGCCACGTTGCCCCAGCCAATCACGCGGTCGCGCCACAACAGCGGCAGCGCGTAGTAGCCGCGGACCCGCTTGGCCGCCGGCGTGTAGGCCTCGAACCGGTAGGTCCATCCCCACAGCCGCTCGAAGCGTTCGCGATCGTGCACCGCGGGATCGAACGGCGCCAGCAGGCGCACGACCTCGTCGACGCCGGCGCGGCCCGGCCGTTCCGTCGACGGCCAGTACCAGTCGACGCCGTCGATCTGCGCGTGGGCCAGCCGCTGGCGTGCGCGTTTGAGCGCGGCGGTCAGGTCGTCGCGCCACTGCGGCGCGGCGTACCGCAACCGCCGCACGACGAAGGCGAGGCTGCGGCCGGGCAGCGGGGCGTAGAGACGGACCGCGGCGTCGACCAGCGCATCGAGCCGCGCCTGGCGCGCCGGCGCATCGAGTGGCGCCGGCCCGTGCGCGTGCACGGCGTAGACGCGGATGCCGCGGTCGCGCCGCGCCACGCGCAGCAGGCCGCGGTAGTGCATCGCGTCGAGCAGGTGCGTCGTCGCATTCGACGAGCCGCCCCAGTAGTTGGTGACCGTGCCGTGGGAGAAGTGCGCATCGACCTCGCGCGGGTGCACTGGCCCGCGCTCGCGCACGAACGCGAGCAGGGCGTCGACCCGCCGCCGCCGCGCCGCGCGCCACGGCTGCACCCCGTCGGCCGGCACCGTGGTCTCGGAGCGCGGATGCATCAGCGCCTGCAGCTCGCGGGTGACGAAGCCGTAGGTGATGAAGAAGTCTTCCTCGATGCCGAGCTCGGGATAGCGCCGCTCGAGATCGCCGGCGTGATAGTGCGTCACGCGATGGCGGAGGATCAGGTCCTGCGCGCGCGCCGGGGCGCGAATCGGATCGGCCTGCACGAAGCCCATGCGGTGAAGCGCGCGTCTCAGCGTGGTCGGCGGGAACAGCGTGCGGGCGACGGCAAATCGCCGAATCTGGTCGAGCGTGATCATCGAGACCGGGGCATCGACGAATTCTTATCGAACTCCTGACGCCGTGGCAATGTAGACTTCCGACCGGATCGCTTCCGCGCATGATGCTCGAGGATCTCGTCGCCGATCTGCGCTTCGGGTGGCGGATGCTCGTCCGTCATTCCGGCTTCTCGATCGTCGCCGTGCTCGCGCTCGCCATCGGCATCGGCGCGACGACCGCAGTGTTCACGGTGGCCGATGCCATCCTCTTCCGTCCGCCGCCGTTCGAGCACGCCGAGCGCCTGTTCTGGATCTACGACATCAACGAGGAACTGCACCAGACCACCGCGGAGACCGTCCCGCTGTCGCCGGCCAACTGGGTCGACTGGCGCGCGCGCAGCCGCTCGTTCGAGCACCTGGCGGCGTGGCGCAACTGGTTTTTCTCCGTTGTACCTAGACCGGCAGACGCTCGCCCGGCAGAACTGGTCGAGGCCGAGCAGGTGCGCGGCGTCAACGTCTCGCCGGCATTCTTCGACATGCTCGGCGTTCGCGCCTCGCTGGGGCGCACGCTGCAGCCCTCGGACGAGGAGCCCGGCCACGACCGCGTGGTCGTGCTGACCGACGGCTTCTGGCGCCGGCGCTTCGGCGCCGACCCCGGCGTCGCCGGCACGAACGTGCTGATCGATGGAAAGCTTTTCACCGTCGTCGGCGTGCTGCCTCGCGACTTCTACTTCCTGTTTCGCGACTCCGCGATCTTCATGCCGATGACCGTCGACGGCGCGTTCAAGAGCCAGCGCGACACGCATTCGATCGGCAGCCTGGCGCAGCTCGCCGCCGGCGTGACGCGCGCCGACGCGCAGGCCGAGCTCGAAGTCATCGCCCGCGATCTGGAGCGCGAACATCCCGAGACCAACCGCGGGTGGAGCGCGGCGCTGGTGCCGGTGTTCCCGCTGAACAGGAACCTGCGACCGGCGCTGCTCATGCTGCTCGCCGCCGTCGCCTCCGTGCTCCTGATCGCGTGCATCAACGTCGCCAGCCTGCTGCTCGTCCGCGCCGGTGTGCGGCAGCGCGAGATGGCGGTGCGGGTGGCCGTCGGCGCCTCGCGCGGGCGGCTGCTCCGGCAGACGCTCGCCGAGAGCGCGTTGATTGCCGGCCTCGGCGCCGCCGGCGGCATCGCGCTGGCGCTCGGCGGCCTTCGGGCGCTGGCGGCGCTGATTCCTCAGGTCCAGGTGACGCGGCCGCTGACGCTGACGATCGACGCTCGCGTGCTGCTGGTCACGCTCGCCGCAGCCGCCCTCACTGCGATCGCGCTCGGCATCCTCCCGGCACTGCGCTCCCCGCGGACCGGCGCGTTGACCGCATCGGCGCAGACGCCGCGCGGTGCGGCGGCGGGCCGTGCCCTGGTCGCGGCCGAGATCGCGCTGTCGCTGATGCTGCTCGTCGCGGCGACGCTGCTCGTGCGCAGTCTGTGGAACCTGCGGCAGGTCAATCCCGGCTTTCGCGCCGAGCGCCTGCTGACCATGCAACTGTGGCTGCCGCCGGACCGGTACGCGACCGCGCCGCGCATCTCCGCGTTCCATCAGGACGTGCTCCGCCGCGTCGGCCAGTTTCCGGAGGTGCGCGCCGTCGCGATCGTCAACACCCGTCCGTTCCTCGGCTGGGGCCTCGGCGCGACGGTGCAGATTCCGGGACGCGGCCCGCTCGCCGGCGATCTCGATCCAATCATCGGCTTCCGCGTCGTCAGCAGCGGCTACCTCGCCACGCTGGCGACGCCGCTCGTCAGCGGCCGCTGGTTCACCGACGCGGATGCGTCCGGCGCGGCGCCTGTGGCGCTCATCAACCAGACCATGGCGCGCCGCTACTGGCCCGGCCAGAATCCGATTGGCAAGGCGCTGCGCGCTCGCGCGCTCGGCACGGCGGCGATGGCGCCGTGGTGGCCGTTCCAATCCGCCGACACGTTCACGATCATCGGCATCGTCGGCGACATCAAGGAGCGGCGCCTCAGCGAGCAGATCGAGCCGGTGATTTACCTGCCGCTCCTGCAGCATCCGGCGCGCTACGTGCACCTGCTGGTCAGAGCCGAGGCGGCGCCCACCAGCGTCGCCGGTGTCGTGCAGCGCGCGGTTCACGACGTCGACGCCGACCTGGGCGTCTACGGCATGCAGACGATGGAAGAGGTGCTCGAGGAGGCGGTGGCCGAGCCGAAGCTCAGTTCGCTGCTGCTCTGGGTGTTCGCGGGCGTCGCGCTGCTGTTGTCAGCCGTCGGCGTGTATGGCGTGATGTCGTACTCCGTCGCGCAGCGGACGCGGGAGTTCGCGATCCGGATGGCGATCGGCGCCGGGTGGCGCGCGGTCTTCGCGATGGTGACGCGTGAGGCGCTTGCGGTCGCGGCCGCCGGAATTGCGATCGGCATCGGCGGCGCGCTGCTGCTCGGCCGGACGCTCGGCAGCCTGCTCTATGGCGTCGTTCCCGGCGACCGCGCTACGCTGGGGGCCGCCGCCGTGATTGTGCTGAGCGTCGCGCTCGCGGCATGCTGGCGTCCCGCATGGCGCGCGACGAAAGTGGACCCGATGACGGTGCTGCGCACCGAGTGATGCAAATGAGGGAGTGAAATGGTCGAGATGACGGCGCAAGGCGGCACGAAGTTTCACGATCGACCCGACGTCGTCGGGATGCCGCCGTTCCTCTTCATGGGGGCGTTCCTGGTCGTCCTGCTGGCGCGGCTCGCGTGGCCGCTGCGGATCGTCGAGGGCTCGCTGCTGACTGTGGGGCTCGTGCTGGCGGCCATTGGCATCGGCCTCGCCGTGTGGGGGCGGCGCACGATGGTCGCGGCCGGGACGAACGTCCGGCCGACGCAGCCGGCCCTCACGATCGTCACCGGCGGTCCGTTCCGCTTCTCACGCAATCCGTTGTACTGCGCGCTGACCCTGCTCTACCTGGGTCTGACGGCGATGGCCAACACCTGGTGGGGCGCGATCGTGCTGGTGCCGCTCC
>Ga0207645_10003396_pt1 | contig 12107 bp, 15 predicted proteins | sample KBSM53metaG_FD_184331 | JGI IMG/M metagenome (GOLD analysis project Ga0207645, IMG submission 184331) | Miscanthus rhizosphere microbial communities from Kellogg Biological Station, Michigan, USA - KBS M5-3 metaG (SPAdes) (version 2) | ecosystem: Host-associated > Plants > Roots > Rhizosphere >...
CCGGCGTTGGCTCTGCGGCGTCGGTCAGCCGTTCGCCTGGGCAGCCCGGTCTGCGCACGCACCGATGCGTGAAGCGCGGGATTCCTCGCAAAGGACTGCCACATGTTCGACCGTTCATCGTCCACCGTCGCTGCCGTCGATCCCGAAATCTGGTCAGCCATCCAGCACGAGAACCGGCGCCAGGAAGAGCACATCGAGCTGATCGCGTCGGAGAACTACGCCTCCCCCGCCGTGATGGCGGCCCAGGGCAGCCAGTTGACCAACAAGTACGCCGAGGGCTACCCCGGCAAGCGCTACTACGGCGGCTGCGAATATGTCGACATCGTCGAGCAGCTGGCGATCGATCGCCTGAAAGCGCTGTTCGGCGCCGAGCATGCGAACGTGCAGCCGAACTCCGGCTCGCAGGCGAACCAGGCGGTGCTGTTCGGCTTGCTGCAGCCGGGCGACACGATCATGGGCATGAGCCTGGCCGAGGGCGGCCACCTGACTCACGGCATGCCGCTGAACATGAGCGGCAAGTGGTTCAACGTGGTCAGCTACGGGCTGACTCCCGCCGAGGAGATCGACTACGACGCGATGGAGCGCCTCGCCCATGAGCGCAAGCCCCGCCTGATCATCGCCGGCGCATCGGCGTACAGCTTGCGCATCGACTTCGAGCGCTTCGCGGCGGTCGCGAAGGCGGTCGGCGCCTACTTCATGGTCGACATGGCGCACTACGCCGGTCTGATCGCGGCCGGCGTCTACCCGAACCCGGTGCCGTTCGCCGATGTCGTCACGTCGACCACCCACAAGAGCCTGCGCGGACCACGCGGCGGCATCATCCTGATGAAGGACGCGGTCGCCAAGGCGATCAACAGCGCGATCTTTCCAGGCATTCAGGGTGGCCCGCTGATGCATGTGATCGCCGCCAAGGCGGTCGCTTTCAAGGAGGCGCTCGCGCCGGAGTTCAAGGCGTACCAGCGCCAGGTCGTCGACAACGCGGTGGTGCTCGCCGACACGTTGACTGCGCGCGGGTTGCGCATCGTCAGCGGCCGCACCGAGAGCCACGTGATGCTGGTCGACCTGCGCCCCAAAGGCCTGACCGGCAAGGAAGCCGAAACGCTGCTCGGCGCGGCGCACATGACCTGCAACAAGAACGGCATTCCGAACGATCCGCAGAAGCCGATGGTGACCAGCGGCATCCGGCTCGGGACGCCTGCCCTGACGACGCGCGGCTTCGGCGTCGAGCAAACGCGGCAGACTGCGAATCTGATCGCCGACGTGCTCGAGCGCCCGCACGACGATACGAACCTGACCTCGGTGCGCGCCCGCGTCGCGGTCCTGACTCGCGATTTTCCGGTCTACCGGTGACGCTGCGCGCACGCCTCCTCTGACCCATGCGGTGCCCGTTCTGCAGCCACGAGGACACGCAGGTCGTCGAGACACGCGATTCCGACGAAGGCGACGTCGTCCGCCGACGCCGCCGCTGCCCGAGCTGCGACAAGCGCTTCACGACCTATGAACGCGCCGAGATCGCGTTGCCCTCGGTCGTCAAGAAGGACGGCACGCGTGCCGACTTCGATCCCGCGAAGGTGCAGGCGTCGATGACCCTCGCGCTGAGGAAGCGACCGGTCAGCGTCGAACAAATCGATGCGGCGATGGAGCGCATCCAGGAGAAGCTGCTGAACAGCGGCGCCAAGGAGGTGCCTTCGGCACGGCTCGGCGAGCTCGTGATGCGCGAGTTGAAGCGCATCGACAAGGTCGCCTACGTGCGCTTCGCTTCGGTCTATCGAAGCTTCGAGGACGTCGACGAATTCCGCCAGCTGATCCGCGACATCTGATCCATCGGGTTGCCGCCCTCGCGCGGGGGCGAGCCCTCCCTCCTCTGTGGGATCGCTTCCGGCGCAGCGTCTTTCTACAGTGCTCGCATGGGCACGACGAAGCAACATCACAGCACATCGAGCCGCCGGCGGCCGCGCGGCGTCACGCTGATCGAAGCCTGCACCGTCCTCGCGATCACCAGTGTCGTCGTCGGTACCACCGTGCCGGGCATGCAAGGGCTGATCGAGACGCGAAGGCTGAATGGCGCCGCCGCGCTGCTCGCGACCGACATCCAGTACGTTCGCACCGAGGCGGTCACGCGCAACCGCGCGCTGAGACTCAGCGTTCATCCATCCGGCGACGGCAGCTGCTACGTCATCCACACCGGCGCCGCGGCGCAATGCGTCTGCTCGGACGGCGGCCCGGCGCTTTGCAGCGGCGGCGCCGAAGAGATCAAGACAGTCCACCTGCGCGCTGCCGACAAGGTCGCGCTGCAGGCGAACGTCGGTTCGGTCGTGTTCGATCCACTGCACGGCACCAGCTCGCCGACCGGCACCCTACGGCTGATCGCCGGCTCTGGCCACGAGATCCGGCACGTCATCAACGTGATGGGACGGGTGCGCTCCTGCACGCCGCTCGGCGCCGTCGCCGGCTATCCGGCATGCTGACGCAGCTTCAATGAACACCGTTTTCTCCCCAAGATCGGCGGGCCGTGGCTTCACCGCGATCGAGCTGCTGATCACCGTCGCCATCGCCAGCGTCCTGGCCGCCATCGCCTATCCGTCGTTTCGCGGCTCGATCGACAAGGGCCGACGAGCCGATGCGATCGGCGCGCTGATGCTGGCCCAACTCGCGCAGGAGCGCTGGCGCGCGAACCAGACAGCGTATGGAAACCTCGGCGACATCGGCGTCGCCCCGATCTCGAGCGCCGGTCACTACCAGCTTCAGGTCACGTCCTCGAGCGCGACCGGCTACGAGCTGCTCGCCTCGGCGACCGGAGTTCAGCAGCGCGATGCCGACTGCCGCCATCTTCGCCTTGCGATGGTCGGCGCCGATGTCCTGTATGCCTCCGGCCCGGACGCGAGCGTCGCCAACCCCTCCGATCTGAATCGCCGCTGCTGGAGCCTGTGATGACGGAAAGGAGGCGCCTCCTGCAACGCGTCGCCGCGCGTCCCGACCGACATCGCCGACTGCACGGCCTGACCTTGATCGAAATGATGATCGGCATCGCCATCGGGCTGCTGATCGCGGCGGCAGCCGGCAGCTTTCTCGCCGGCAACCTTCGGCACAACCGCAGCCTGCTGCTCGAAAGCCGCCTGATGCAGGACCTCCGCACGGCTGCCGACATCATCACGCGCGACCTGCGCCGCGCAGGCTATTGGGCATCGGCCTTCGAAGGCGTGTCGATTGGCGGCATCGCCGCGGTTGCGGCCAATCCCTACGCGGCGATCGCGCCGAGCGCTGCCGCGTCGGACAGCGCGAGCTTCAGCTATTCGCGCGACGCGACCGAAAACGACCACGTCGACAGCCAGGAGCAATTCGGTTTCCGGCTGAAGAACGGTGCGCTCGAAATGCAGCTCGGCGCCACCAACTGGCAAGCCCTGACCGATGCCGGCACGCTGGTCGTCACCGCGTTCAAGGTCGCGCCGACGGTGCAGACGATCGATCTGGGTGCGGCGTGCCCGAGCGCATGCCCTGCCGGAAGCACGACCTGTCCGCCACGCCTCAGCGTCCGCAGCTACGCGATCGAGATCAGCGGCCGATCGGTCTGGGACGCGGCGGTCGTCCGCACGGTCCGCAGCAGCGTCCGATTGCGTGCCGACCCGGTCAGCGGTGCATGCGCGGCATGAGCATCGACAGCGCGTTGCGTCGAGCATCCGAGGCCATGGTGCAGCTTCCGACTGGTCGATCGATGCAACCTGGCGCCACCAAACAGCGCGGCGTTGCGGCGCTGGCCGTCACGATGCTGCTGTTCTTCGTGATGCTGCTCGGGGTCGGCTTCGTCAATCGCAACCTGGTGTTCGAACAGCGCGCATCCACCAATCAATACCGGTCGACACAGGCTTTCGAGGCGGCCGAAGCAGGTCTCGAATGGGCGCTCGCCCAATTGAGCCGCAACCAGCGCGCCGGCGCCGATTGCCTGCCGATCGCCGATCCGAGCGCGACATCGTTCCGATCCCGTCAACTCGCGTTCGACAAGCCGACCGCGACCTTTTCTCCGCAAACATGGCTCGACGGCACCACCGCTCGTCCGGTTCAGGCGGCTTGCATGCGCAGCGGCACAGGCTGGGCCTGCAGCTGTCCTTCCGCCGGCTCGCATGGACTCGCCGTGTCTGCCGGCGAGCCGCCTGCCGCAGCGTTCAACGTGTGGTTCGAGGCCACCGGGCGGCCTGGCCTCGTGCGTGCGATGGCGGTGGGCTGCAGCAACCTCGGGGGCGTGTGCGCCGCCGACCCCATGACGCCGACCGATGCCTCGACGCGCACCCAGGCACTGTTCGCGCTGCTGCCGGCGCTGCGCAGCGTGCCGGTCGCGGCGTTGACGACGCGGGGCGCGGTGCTCGCGGATGGCGTCGCGTTCGGCGCCCACAACACCGATGTCGCGTCGAGCGGCGTCGCGATCCATGCGGGCGGGGCCGTCTCCGCAGGCTCCGCGCACCTCGGCATACCGGCCGGAGCAGCCATGTCGGACGCGATCGTCGGGCACGATCCGCAGCTGGCGGGTCTCGCGTCCGAACGGTTCTTCGCGACTTACTTCGGACTCGACCAAGGCGCCTGGTCGCGCCGACCCATCGTCAGGCGCATCGCCTGCGCCGGCGACTGCACTGCCGCGCTGCTGGCGCTGGTGGCGAACGACGCCGAACCGAGTCTCGTCTTCGTCGAGGGCAACCTGCAACTCGGCGGACCGGCGGCATTCGGCTCGCTTGTCCGCCCGATCGTCATCGTCGCGGGCGGTGCGATCCAACTGAGCGGCGATGTGTCGATCGTCGGCGTCGTCTATGGCAGCGGCCTGACCTGGAACGGCGCGACGTCGCAGGCACGCGTTCGCGGTGCCTTGATCGTCGACGGAAACTACCAGGGCGATGCGACGCCAGAGATCGTCTACGACGCCGCGGTGCTCGGGCTGCTCAGAAGCTACGCCGGCAGCTTCACCCGGGTCAACGGCAGCTGGCGGGACTTCTGATGCGATCGCTGGCCCGCTGCCGGAGCACCCAGCGCGGCACGACGTTGCTCGAGGCGCTGATCGCATTCGGCGTGTTGTCGCTCGGCATTCTGACGATCGGCCGCGTGCAGACGCATCTGCGTCTCGGCTCCGACATCGCCCGCCAACGTTCCGAGGCGGTCCGCCTCGGCCAGGAAGAGCTCGAGACGCTGCGCGCCTATTCGGTGATCGCCGCATCGGCCGGCGCGCGGTCGTATGCCGAGATCGACAGTCGCACGATCACGATCGCGGCCGCCACCGGCTATGCGACCAACACGCAGTACCGGCTGACCCGCGACGTGCAGGCGAGCGCGATGCTCGACGCCAAGCAGATCGCGATCGACGTGGCCTGGGCCGACCGCAGCGGCGCCGACCAGCACGTCCGGCTGAGCTCCTGGATCGCCGGCAGCGATCCGCTCTACGCTGCGGCCCTCGCGATCGCACCGGGCAGCAAGCCCTTGAAGGGCGCGTTCGGTCGTGCGACCGCGATCCCGGTGAGCGCCAAGAACCTCGGCGATGGTCGCAGCGCGCTGAAGCGGCTGGGCGCACCGACGACGGCCATCGTCTTCGACAACAGCAACGGGTTCGTCACGCAGACATGCTCCGGTCTCGACCCCGGCACGGCGACCGCCGACCTGACCTTGGCCGCGCTGACCAGTTGCGACACCGTGCTCGCCTACCTGTTGAGCGGCACGGTCCGCTTCTCGCTCGCAACGCCGCCGGATCCCGCGCAAGCCCATGACACGCCGCTGCCGACCGCGCTCAACGCGGCGTCCAGCGGCGGCAGCTACGCGATCGCGCCGTCCTGCACCGACGAGCCGTTGAAGACGGTCGCGTACTCGAGCAACGGCGTGGCGCATCTCGATGCGGTGCCGATCGGCGCGACGCCGGCTTCGCTCGGGCTGGCGAGCTGGGTCGACAGCGGCGACCGCTACATCGGCTACCAGTGCCTGATCTACCCGCTCGCAAACGGACAGTGGTCCGGCGACACAACGCTGGTCCCGACCGGGTGGGCCGTCGGCACGACGGCGCCGGCATTGCGGATCTGCCGGTATGCCAGCGACCTCGACGGCAGCGGCGCGATCGACGCCAACGCCGAGCACCCCGCCCACTACAGCGGGCTGAGCACGTCGCTGGGAAATCAAAATTTCCTGGTCGTCACCGGCTCGCAGAGCTGCCCGACCGGCAGCCTGTCGCAGAGCAACACCGGTAGCGGCAGCGTCTACGCCAACTTCTCGACGGTGCAGCACCAGCCCTGATCGGATCGGTGCCAGGCGTCGCTTGCAGTACGCTAGCCGGCCGCGCCGTTCGGCGCCTAACCGGAAGCGCATCGCTTGATGAACGTCGGCAGATCGCCGCAAGAACCGATGCACGAGGCGCTGCAGCTCGCCGCCCTCGCCGTCGGCCTCTGCGAGCCGAACCCGCGTGTCGGCTGCGTCATCGTCGCGCCCGACGGACGGATCATCGGCCGTGGCCACACGCAGCAGGCCGGCGGTCCGCATGCAGAAGTGATGGCCTTGCGCGATGCGGCCGCCAACGGCGAAAGCGTGCAAGGCGCGACGGTCCATGTCACGCTCGAGCCGTGCTCGCACCACGGGCGCACGCCACCGTGCAGCGACGCCTTGATCGCCGCCAAGGTCGGCAGCGTCGTGATCGCGGTGGAGGATCCGAATCCGCTGGTGGCCGGCAGCGGTGCAGAACGCTTGCGGCGCGCCGGCATTGCGGTCAGCACCGGCCCTTGCGCCGACGAGTCGCGCGAGCTGAACATCGGCTTCTTCTCGCGGATGCAGCGCGGCCGGCCCTGGGTGCGCCTGAAGGTCGCGGTCTCGCTCGACGGCCGCACCGCGCTCCCGGACGGCAGCAGTCAGTGGATCACCGGCATCGAAGCGCGCACCGATGGCCATGCGTTTCGCAAGCGCGCCGGCGCGATCCTGACCGGCGTCGGCACGGTGCTCGACGACGACCCGCGGCTCGACGTCCGCCTCGTGCCGATCGCAAACCAGCCGCTCCGTGTCGTCGTCGATTCGCGCCTCGACCTGCCGCTCGACGCGCGCATCCTGCAACCGCCCGGCCGGGTGCTGGTCTATGCGGCCGCGCCGTCCGACGACCGCCGTCGCGCACTCGAGAAGCTGGGTGTGGAGGTCGCATTGCGGCCCTCGGCCAACGGCAAGGTCGATCTGGGCGCGATGCTCGAAGACTTGGCGGTCGCGCGCGGGATCAACGAGCTTCATGTCGAAGCCGGCCACAAGCTCAACGGCTCGTGGGTGCGTGAAGGTCTGGTCGACGAATTCCTGGTCTACATGGCGCCGAAACTGATCGGGGTCGGCCGCGAGTTGGCGCTGTTCGGGCCGCTGAGCGGGCTCGACAGCGCGCCCGCACTGGCGTTTACGCGCATCGACGCGATCGGCGCCGACCTGCGGATCCTGGCGCGGCCGGTTCCATCCCCTTCGAAGTAGCCGTGGGCGAGCCGGGCGACAATGCCGTGATGTTCACGGGGATCATCACCGGCCTCGGCCGCATCGTCGAGGTCGAGCCGCTCGGCGCCGCGATGCAGCACGGTCGGCGCCTGACCATCGAGGCGCCGGCAGGCTACCTCGACGACGTGCAGCCGGGTGACAGCATCGCGCTCAACGGCGCCTGCATGACGGTCACCTCGCTCGATGCGATCGCCCGCCGCTTCCATGTCGACGTGTCGGTCGAAAGCCTGTCGCGCACCGCGTCGCTCGGCGACCGCGGCCCGGTCAACCTTGAAAAGGCGCTGCGCACGCACGACCGCCTCGGCGGTCACCTCGTGACGGGGCATGTCGACGGGATCGGAGTCGTCGCCCAGCTCGAGGCGGTCGGCGAGTCGACCGAGATGCGCATCCGCGCACCCGGCGGGCTGGCGCGGTTCCTGGCTTACAAGGGATCGATCACCGTCAACGGCGTCAGCCTGACCGTGAACCGGGTCGAGGACTTCCCGGACGGCTGCGAGTTCAGCGTCAACCTGATTCCGCACACGTTGCAGCACACGACCTTGGGCGAACTGTCGATCGGCAGCCGCATCAACCTCGAAATCGACCTGATCGCCCGCTATGTCGAGCGCATGCTGACCGGGGCGGTACCCCGCCCCTGACGCAGCACGCCGCCGGCGCCAGCGCGCCGGCCGGCCGGGCCTCGACACCTACAATCGGGCATGGCCATCGCACCCGTTCCCGAGCTCGTCGCCGAGCTGGCCGCCGGCCGCATGGTGATCCTCGTCGACGAGGAAGACCGCGAGAACGAGGGCGATCTCGTGCTGGCGGCCGACCACGTCAGCGCCGCGGCGATCAATTTCATGGCGCGCTACGGTCGCGGACTGATCTGCCTGACCCTCACGCGCGAACGCTGCGAGCGCCTGCGCCTGCCGCCGATGGCGAGCCGCAACGGCACCCGGCACGGCACCGCCTTCACGATCTCGATCGAGGCGGCCGAAGGCGTCACGACCGGCATTTCGGCTGCCGACCGCGCGCGCACCGTGCAGGCTGCCGTGGCGCGCGACGCCCAGGCCAACGACCTGGTCCAGCCCGGGCACATCTTTCCGCTGCAGGCGCAGGACGGCGGGGTGCTGATGCGCGCCGGTCACACCGAGGCCGGCTGCGACCTCGCGGCGATGGCCGGGCTGACGCCGGCGGCCGTGATCTGCGAGGTGATGAACGAAGACGGCACGATGGCGCGCCTGCCCGACCTGATCGAGTTCGGGCGCGTGCACGGACTGAAGATCGGCACGATCGCAAGCCTGATCGAGCACCGCAGCCGCAACGAATCGCTGATCGAGCGGCTCGGCGCGCGCAAGCTCGCGACACCGCACGGCGAGTTCGACTGCACCGTCTTCAACGACCGTGCCGGCGGGCTGCACCTCGCACTGACGCATGGCCGCTGGACCGAGGACGACGAAGTGCTGGTACGCGTCCATGAGCCGCTGTCGGCGCTGGACCTGCTCGATGTCGGCACCTGCGGGCACTCATGGCCGCTGCCGAAGGCGCTGGCCGCGGTGCAGGCGAGCGAGCGCGGCGCCGCGGTGCTGCTCAATTGCGGCGACGACGCGAGCGCGATGCTGCGCGCGGTTCTGCCACGCAACGCCGCCGGCACGCCGCGCCGATCCAGCCAGATGGATCTGCGCACCTACGGCATCGGCGCGCAGATCCTGCGCGAGCTCGGCATCGCGAAGATGAGGCTGCTCGGCAGCCCGCGCCGGATGCCGAGCATGACCGGCTACGGTCTCGAAGTCACCGGCTTCGTGACGGCCGAGGGCTGACGACAGCACGATGCAGCAAGCCGACAAGGGACTCGCCGCCGACCTCGATGGCCGCCGGTTGCGCATCGGCATCGTCCAGGCGCGCTTCAATGCGGCGATCACCGACCGCCTGACCGAGGCCTGCCGCGCAGAACTGCAAGTGCTCGGCGTGCCGGCCGATCACATCCGGCATGTCACGGTGCCGGGCGCACTCGAGGTGCCGATCGCGCTGCAGGCGCTCGCCGACGACGAAGAGCAGAACGCGCTGATCGCGATCGGCTGCATCGTGCGCGGCGAGACCTACCACTTCGAGCTCGTCGCCAACGAGAGCGGCGCCGGTGTCATGCGGGTCTCGCTCGAGCGCGAGATCCCGATCGCGAACGCGATCCTGACGGTCGAGAACGAGGGCCAGGCCTGGGCCCGCGCCGACGAGAAGGGCCGCGACGCCGCGCGGGTCGCGGTCGAGATGGCGAACCTGCTCGGAAGCCTGTCATGAGCGACGCGCCGACGACCGCGAGCGGCCGGCCGCGCAGCGCGCGCAGCAGCCCCAAGTCCGCACGCCGACGTGCCCGCGAGCTCGCCCTGCAGGGGCTCTACGAATGGCTGCTGTCGGCGGCAGAGCCGAAGACGATCGCTGCCCACATGCGCGAGCAGGACGGCTTCGAGAAGTGCGATGCGGCCCATTTCGACCGCCTGCTCGCCGGCTGCATCGGCGAGGCCGGCGAGCTCGACATCGTGCTGACCCGCCACGTGGATCGCAAGACCGCGCACCTGTCGCCGATCGAGCACGGCGTGCTGATGATCGGCGCCTACGAGCTGAAGCACTGCATCGAGATTCCTTACAAGGTCGCAATCAACGAAGCCGTCGAGCTGGCGAAGAGCTTCGGCGGCACCGACGGTCACAAGTACGTCAACGGCGTGCTCGACAAGACCGCTGCCGACCTGCGCCCCGTCGAAGTGGCCGCGGCGCGGGAGGCGCGGCGCTGACGGTCGATGCGCGCGCGATGAGTCAAGCTTTGGCGCCGGTCTTTCGGCAGGCGGTCCGTGTCTACTGGGAGGACACGGACGCCGGCGGCATCGTGTTCTACGCGAACTACCTGAAGTTCTTCGAGCGCGCGCGCACCGAGTGGCTGCGCGCGAAGGGCTACTCGCAGGAGCGCCTGCGCACCGAGCAGGGCACCGCGTTCATCGTGACCGACGCGGCGGTCAGCTACCGCAAGCCGGCGCGACTCGACGACATGCTCGACGTCACCGTCGGCCTGAGGCGGGTCGGCCCGGCCAGCCTCGCGATCGCACAGCAGGCCTGGCGAGCGACGCCGGCCGGTCCCGCCGAGCTGCTGGCCGAAGGCTCGATCCGGATCGGTTGCGTCGATCTCGGAACTTATCGGCCCTGTCGCATCCCCAACGAAATCCTTCTGTCGATCCGATGAACCAGGACTTCTCGATACTCACCCTCGTCGTCCAGGCGAGCTTCGTCGTGCAGGTCGTGATGGCCGGCCTGATGCTCGGCTCGCTCGCCAGCTGGACCGTGATCTTCGGCAAGCTGTTCGGCCTGAAGCGGGTGCGCGCGATGAACGAGGAGTTCGAGCGCGAGTTCTGGGCCGGCCGCAACCTGAACGAGCTGTACGGCGACGCTGCCAAGCGCGCCGACGCGTCGCCGATGGAGCGCATCTTCGCGGCCGGCATGCGCGAGTTCTTCAAGCTGCGCGAACGCCGCGTGACCGATGCGAGCGGACTGCTCGACGGCGCACGGCGGGCGATGCGGGCGAGCTTCCAGCGCGAGATGGACGCGATCGAATCGCATCTGTCGTTCCTCGCGTCGGTCGGTTCGGTATCCCCGTACATCGGCCTGTTCGGCACGGTGTGGGGAATCATGCATGCGTTCGTTGGCCTCTCGAACCTGCAGCAGGTCACGCTCGCGACGGTGGCACCCGGCATCGCCGAGGCGCTCGTCGCGACCGCGATCGGCCTGTTCGCCGCAATTCCGGCGGTGATCGCCTACAACCGCTTCGCCCGCGACATCGACCGGATCGCGATCCAGCTCGAGACCTTCATCGAGGAGTTCTCGAACATCCTGCACCGCAACGCCGGTGCGCTGCCGACGCCCGCCTCGACGACGCCGCAGGCGGCGGGCGCCGGACGCGCCCTGCACGGTTGAGGTCCGACGATGCCTGCCGTCAGCCACCGCGGCTCGAGCCGTCGCCGCACGATCAGCGAGATCAACATGGTGCCGTTCATCGACGTGATGCTCGTGCTGCTGATCATCTTCATGGTCACTGCGCCGCTGATCACGACCGGCATGGTCGACCTGCCGACGGTCGGTCGCAGCAGCCAGCGCCCCGATCACGTGATCGAGCTGGTCGTCGCGAGCGACGGCGCACTGCGCGTGCGGGTCGACGGCCTCGACAAGGGCAGCGCGACGCCGGAAACGGTTCTGCAGCGCGTCAAGGATGCGCAGCAAGGCGTCGCGGCGACGCCGGTCGTGATCTCCGCCGACCGCGCCGTCAAGTACGAGGCAGTCGTCACCGTGATGGGCAAGCTGCAGCAGGGCGGCATCCAGCGCGTCGGCCTGTCGGTCAAGAACGCCGGCAAGTGAGCGAGCGCGGCTGAACGAAATGCAAGCCTCGACCTTTCCGCGCCTGCGCGATGCCTCGATGCCGCGCCCGCCCGACGGCCTCGGCCGCGGCGCGGTGCTGGCGATCCTCGTGCACCTGCTGCTGATTGCCGCGATCGCGTTCGGCGTGCACTGGCGCGTGCGCGAGCCGGAAGGCGTCACGGCGGAGCTCTGGTCGGCGGTTCCGCAGATCGCGGCGCCGCGTGCCAACACGCCGCCGGCCCCTGCCCCGACGCCGG
>Ga0207645_10003400_pt1 | contig 12102 bp, 6 predicted proteins | sample KBSM53metaG_FD_184331 | JGI IMG/M metagenome (GOLD analysis project Ga0207645, IMG submission 184331) | Miscanthus rhizosphere microbial communities from Kellogg Biological Station, Michigan, USA - KBS M5-3 metaG (SPAdes) (version 2) | ecosystem: Host-associated > Plants > Roots > Rhizosphere >...
ACGAGCGGTTCTGTACCCGGGGCCTTCAGCCGTTTCTGGAACTCGACGCTTCGCACCACGCCCAGCACGATGGCCGAGAAGCGGTACTGATCCTTTTCGGCCGCACGCACGATGGCCCGCACCGACGGCATGTCCGTCGCCGTCAGGCCGCGACCCAGAGCATAAGTCATCAGCCGCTCGGTCATAGTGCGCACGAACGTGCCGGGTTCGCGCAGGAGCGCCTGCCGCAGCTCCACCACGCCGTTGATTTTTGTGCCGTCCACCAGCTGCCCCGAGGCGTCGACCGGCGCCCCGCGCGTGCCGCCGTCGCGCGTGCGCCACGCGCCGGTGGCGTCGAAGTTCTCGAGCGCCAGCCCCGCGGGGTCGATCATGCGGTGGCAGCTCGCGCACGCCGGGTTGCGGCGATGGTTCTCCATGCGCTCCCGCACCGACTTCGGCTTGGCGGCGCCAGCCTCCTCGTCGAACGGCGGCACCACGTCGGGCGGGGGCGGCGGCGGCGTGCCCAGCACGTTCTCGAGCACCCACTTGCCGCGCAGCACCGGCGACGTGCGGTGCGCGTGCGAGGTGACCATCAGAATCGCGCCCTTGCCGAGCAGCCCCTTGCGCGCGTCGTCGGTCAGCGTGATGCGGCGGAAGTGGCTGCCGTAGACGTTGGGAATGCCGTAGTGCTTCGACAGCCGCTCGTTCACGAACGTGTAGTCGGCGGTCATCAGGTCGAGGACGTTGCGGTCCTCGCGCAGGATCGACGCGAAGAACAGCTCGAGCTCGGTGTCGAGCGCGCGGCGGAGGTTGTCGTCGAAATCGGGGAACTCGTGCGAGTTCGGCTGCTTGTTGCGGAGGTTGCGCAGCTGCAGCCACTGGCCGACGAAGTTGTCCACCAGCGACTGCGCCTTCGAGTCGGCCAGCATGCGCCGTACCTGGCGTTCGAGCGTCTGCGGCTCGTGCAGCCGGCGGCGCGCGGCCAGCGTCAGCAGCTCGTCGTCCGGGATGCTGCTCCACAGGAAGAAGGACAGGCGCGACGCCAGCTCCGCATCGTTCAGCGCGTAGACCGCGCCGGGCGCCACGCTGGCCGGATCGGGCTCGACGCGGAACACGAACTTCGGGCTCGCGAGCATCCGGCGCAGCGCCAGGTCGATGCCCGACTCGAAACTCTTCCCGTCGGCGCGGCCGCGGCGGAAGAAGTCGAGCAGCACCTTCTGGTCGTCGGGCGTGAAGTCGCCGCGGTAGGCGCGGCGTCCGAGCGTCGCCAGGATGCGCGTCGCGCACGGTTCTTCCTCGCCGGAGATCTTCGGATTGCACTGGAAGATGCGGCGTCGGCTCGGCGTATCGCCCGGGCCGGTGGGATTGAACGGCCCGGTGAAGATGATCTGATCGATGTGCGGGTAGCCCGAGAAGTCGATGGTGTCCGACGAGCTGCGCACGTAGTTCTGCAGCCGGCGCGTATTGAGCGCGTGCGTCTTCTCGAGGAACGCGATCGTGATGTGGCGCGGCCCGGCCTTGAGCGGCACGCGGGCGGTGAAGCGTCCGTCGACGTCGTTGCCGGTCGTCGTCGGATTCTCGCTCGACGAAGCAATCTCCTTGTCGCCGCCGAAGGAGCCGAGGTGCACCCGTTCGCCGTCCACGGCGATCTCGAGCTGCTGGGCGTACTCGAGCCCGCGCATCGTCCCGAGGTTCGTCCGGAACAGCCGCACCTCGAACTGATACTCGCCATCGAGCGGCAGCGTCAGGTCGAGCGCCTGGCCGCCGACGGTTCCGATCGGCATCCCCTCGACGTGCTTGTCCTGCGACGCGTCCTGCCGCACCCGGAATACTTCGCCGGCCGGCGGCAGCTTCGGGTCGCCGAGCGCCAGGGCCGTCACGCGTTCCGCCGCGGTGAGGTAGCTTTCGAGCAGCACCGGCGACACGCCCAGCACGTCGGCGTTGTTGTCGAACCCGCCGCTCGAGTCGTCGGCCGGCAGCAGCGTGGACGGATCGATCCGCAGATCGAGCAGGTCGCGCACGGCGTTGGCGTACTCGGCGCGATTGAGACGGTGCGCCAGCGGGCGGCCCGGGTTGGGCGACGCCTGGGCGGCGCGGTCGAGCGAGGTCTCGAGATACGACACGAGCGCGGTGCGCGCGTCGGCCGCCGGGCGCGGCGCGCCGGCCGGCGGCATCATGCCGCCGCGCACCTTGCGGATCACCTTTTCCCAGATCTCGGCGTGCGCCGCGGCGTCGGCAACGCCGACGCCGTCGAGGCTCAGACCGCCGGTCTTCAGCCGCTGGTTGTGACAGGTGACGCAGTAGGTGTCGAGCGTGGCCTTGAGCGCGGGATCGGCCGCGGCGGCGGCCGCAGCCTGCTGAGCGTGAGGCGCCTGCGCGGCCCAGGCCACGCTCAGCACCCACAAGACGACGGCCGCAGACGTCCGGCTCCGCATCACTGACAGAGTGGCACGACGCAGATGGAGTTGAGCGTGCGGCCCTTGGCAGGGACGGGCAATCCGCGATCTTCCATCAGCTTTCGAATGACCGCGGCGGTCTCGGGACGCTCCACCGCCGACTGCACGCCGACGCGCACCAGCCCTTCGGCGTAGTCCACTGCCTGGAACGTGACGCCGGCGATGGTGGCGCCAGGGATGTGCGTGTCGCGGCTGCCGCGATCGCGCAGTTCGAGCTTGCCGCCGCGATCGACGAGCAGCTTCACCACGTCGGGACGGCCCTTCAGCGCGGCGCCCATCAGCGGCGTCCGCCCTTCGTTGTTCGCGTGGTTCGGATCGACGCCGAGATCGAGGAGCAGCCGCACGGCTTCGAGGTTTTCGGCCGGCGAGCGCTCGTAGGTGACGCCGTCCACCCAGCCGATGCCGGCGGAGGCCGTGAGCGCCGAGTCGCCGTTGGCGGTCACCGCCTTCACGTCCGCGCCCTTTTCGAGCAGCAGCTTCATCAGCACCACGTCGCTCGACTGGCTGGCGCGGATGAAGGGGGTCGCGCCGTCCTCGAAGAACCACTGCATGGTGAAGATGGTGCGCGTCAGCGTGTTGTCCTTCACCTTCGCGTTCGGATTGGCGCCTTTGGCGAGCAGCGCCTTGATCAGATCGAGGTGATCGAGGTCGGGCTTGGGCACCGGGTAGTCGCCGCCCTCGATGTTGCGGTTGTCCACCGCGAGATAGAGCGGCGTCCAGCCGCCCTTGTTGGCGCGGTTGACGTCGGCGCCGCGCTCGATCAGCAGCATCGCGAGCCGGTAGTTGCGGTTGTTGACGGCGGTGAGGAGCGGCGTCCACCCGTACTCGGTGGCCTGGTTGATGTCGGCGCCGGCGTCGAGCAGCTTGCGCGCCGACTCGATGTCGCCTTCGCGCGCCGCGAACGTCAGCGCCGTGAGCCCGCCGCCGCCGCTGCCCACGAGGCCGGCCACGATGACCTCGGAGTCGTCGCTGTCGTCGGCCGGTGCGGCCGCACCGGCGCCCCGTCCGGCGGCCGGTGCCGCGGCTGGCGCGGCCGACGGAGGCGTCGCGGGTGCCGCCGGCGCGGCTCCGCCACGGGCGCCGCCGGCGGGCGCCGCGGGTGGCTGGGCGCCGCGGGCGCGGTTCGGCGTGAACGCGTTGCGCGACGCGCCGAGGTCAATGCCGTTCTCGTACTCCCACTCCAACTGCTGTTCGTAGGTGCGCCCGGCCTGCTGGGCGCGCACGCGCCGCTTCTGCGCCTCTTCGACGGCGCGCGTGTTCACGCGGGGCGCCAGGTAGTTGCGCGGCAGCCCGGCACCGGCCGACTTGGCGGCATAGTCGGCGCCCGCGGTGAGCAGCACGCCGACCGCCTCGGCATGCCGCTGTTCCACCGCCCACATGAGCGCGGTGGTGCCGCGCAGCCGTTCCTTGGCGTTCACGTCCGCGCCGGCTTCGACGAACAGCTTCACCGCCTCCGGGCGTCCGTTGCGCGCGGCGTACATCAGCATCGTCTCGCCGTTCGGTCCGAGGGCCTTGGCGTCGGCTCCCGCCTTGAGCAGCCGGTCGATGAGCGGCGGGTTGCCGTAGTAGGCGGCCATCGCCAGCGGCGTCATGCCGGCACGGTTGGCGACGTTGGGTTTGGCGCCCGCCCGCAGCAGCAGATCGGCGGCTTCGGCGTCGTCGTGATAGACGGCCCAGTGGAGCGCGGTGGCGCCGTCGCGCTGCGGCGCGTTCACGTCCGCCTTCTTCTTCAGCAGGGCCTGCAGGGCGGCGTGATCGCGGTTCATCACCGCGTCGGCCACCTCGCTTCCGGCGCCGCGAAGGCCAGCGGCAAAGACGGTGACGATCAGGAGACAGGCGCCCAGCGCCCGCCGCCCGCCCGCAGGGCGGGCCAGAAAACGCAGCCCTAGCGAGGCGGAGCCTGCCGAGACATGTTCACGAGTCCGAGGCGGAGCCTCGCTAGTGTTTCGCATATCGAAGTTATTGAGCCCGAAGGAGATCATAACGCCGAGTGGCCCCCGGCCGCCCGCCCCGGGCAGGGGGGGCCGGCCGTCAAATCTCAGTCCACGCCAAACGCCAGAACCACGTTGCCTGGGGCCCCGCCGTCCACCGTGTAGCCTGAGTTCACGAACACCATGCCGCCCCCGATGACCGGGCCCGGACCGTCCAGCGAACCGCCGCGGGCCGGAACCCCATTCACCGTCTCGAAGGTGCGCACGGTGTCGTAGTCCCATACGACGGCGCCGGTCGCGGTTGAGTACGCGCGCACGTGCCCGTCGAGCGATCCGGCAAAGGCGGCGCCCGGCAGGGCGCTTACGGCCCCCGACTGAGCCGGGCTGCAGCGCGGACGCGCGTCGCACGGCACCGGCGGCGTGTGCCACACGCGCGCCCCGTCGGACAAGCGCAGCGCGAACATGCCGCCGCCGCGGTTTCGATCGGCATCGGTGAACTGCGTGTAGCTGAGCATGATGCGCCCGAGATCCGAGAGCGCCACGTAGACGTTCTGGCCATCGGCCGCCGATCCCCACTGCACGCCGCCCATCGACCCGCCTTCGCCCACGCGCGTCTCCCACAGGCGCGCGCCCTCGCGATCGGGATCCACGGCATACACGTTGCCCGACTTGTGGCCGGCCACCAGCGCCCGCCGGCCGTTGCCGAGCGGCACCAGGATCGGCGACGCGGCAAAATCGAAATCGGGCCCCTTCGCCTCGGGGCAGTTGGTCTTGTCCTCGAGACGGCACGCCGACACGTAGGCGTCTTTCGCGTGCACCTGATGCGTCCACAGGATGCGGCCGGTCTCGAGATCCATCGCCACGAACGCGTCGCTCGTCGCCGTCGGCGGATCGCTGTAGTTGTTGCCCGTCGTCACGTAGAGCGCGCGTCGCGCCGGGTCGACGACCGGGCTCGACCAGATCGGCGCGCCCGACGGCCCCCACAGCTGCACGCCGCGGGCGTTCTTGCGCACCGGTTTCGGTTCGTCGGGAATCGTGTAGGTCTTCCAGACCTGGCGGCCAGTGGCCGCGTCGAGCGCCACGATGCTGCCGCGGAACTTGCAGCACTCGTAGTCGACGAGCGACCCCACGCCCTCCTCGCTCGACGACACCGGCACGTAGACCCGGCCCTCGAACAGGATCGGCGACCCGGTGAGGCGCGCGGACGGGTAGGTTTCGGCCGCCACTTTCCACACCAGCGCGCCGGTGGCCGCGTCGAGCGCGTACGCGTTGCCGCGCGCGTCGCCGAAGAAGGCGCCGTAACGCCCCGCCGTGCCCAGGGGTCCGACGCTGATCGACGTCCGGACGATGGCGCCGGCGTCGAAGGCCCAATGCACGCAGCCGGTCTTCGCGTCGAGCGAGTAGACGTTGCCCTGAATGCTGCCGAAGAAGAGCCGGCCGCCGGCGAGGGTGATGCCCGCCCACGACTGCACGTCGCCAGGCAGGCCGAACGCCCATTTCAATTTCAGCTTCGGCACGTCGGCGGCCGAGAGGCCCGCGCCGGGCGCGGCCTGAAACCGCGTGTTCGACGGGTTCTGTCCGAAACCGTTCCACGCGGGCGCCGCCGGCGTCATCGTGAACGAGCCGCGACCGGTCGTGCACATCGCCTTCGGCGCCGGGGCGATCGAAAACGGCGTGCCGAAACCGCGGCCGCTCGCGAACTCGGCAATCGCGCGCCGCTCCGACGCGGTGCGCAGCTGCGTCATCGCCACCATCGGACCGGCTTCCATGGCGTCGAGAATCCGCTGCGGGCTCATCGCCCTGAGCGCCTCGCGTGACGGCGCGCGATCGACCGCGGTGTCGTGGCACGACGAGCAGAGTTCCTTGTAGAGCGCTGCGCCGTCCTGCGCGGCCGCAACCGCGGGGACCGAGAGGACGGCCAGGAGAAGAACGAGGATGGGCACAGTGGCTCTCGCTGACGCGGCGCCCGCTAGTTCGTGGCGGTCTCGAAGAACTTGCGGAAGGTCGCCGCCGGCAGCGTTCGCACCGCCGGCGAATCGCCCAGCACCATCACGGCCGGTGCGGCCGGCGTGAAGGCTGGCCACGACGGCAGGCCCGGGCCGTTGGGGCTCCCCGTCCTCGCAAAGCGCGCCCAGTAGGACGACGTCTGCTCGGCCAGCCGGCGATCGACCGGCGTCCACGGACGTTTGAGCAGCGCCAGGTTGTTGAACACGTACGGCACTTCGCCGGTGTGAAACGCGCCGTACTGCGGGTGTTCGGGCCAGGGGATCGCGTGCTCGAAGTAATAGAGGTAGGCCGGTGTCTTCGCCGTGGCCGCGCGCTGCGCGGCCAGCTGCTGCAGCGACACCAGCGCACCGTCGCGGGCGCTCCGCACCTGCGCGCGACCGGCGTCAGCATCACTCCCCGCCGGATACAACCGGAGGAACTGCTCCGCCTTCTCGCCGAATCGCGTGCGCGCCTGGTCACGAAAGGCCGCGGCCGTCGCCGTGCCGTAGCCGGGGAAGGCGCTGCCCTCGTCGGCGTTCATGCCGGTGAGCAGCGGCACGTCCTGTTGACGCCCTGTCGTGTAGACGGTATCGACGTCGTCGGTCAGCAGCCATCCGTCGATGACCGGACTGAACCGCACGGGTGGCGCGCCAGTCGCAGGCGCCAGCAGTTCCCGCGCGGGACGGGCGCGCAAATCCGCCAGCGACGCGGCGCCGCGCGCCTTGGCGAACGCCGCGCCGGCCTGGGCCGCCACGGTGCGCGACTGCGCCAGGTTTCGAGACGAGGCCACGCCGAACGACGCCAGTCCGCCGGGACCGCTCTGCACGATCGCGCGGTGAAAGAGGCCGCGGGTGCGCGGCGACGCCGTCAGCAGGTAGACCGACATCGCGCCCGCCGACTGTCCGGCGATCGTCACGTTCGCGGGGTCGCCACCGAACGCGGCGATGTTCTCCTGGATCCAGCGCAGCGCGGCCACCTGATCGAGCAGACCGTAGTTGCCGGATGCGGCGTGCGGCGACTCCGCCGCGAGATCCGGATGCGCGAGGAACCCGAAGACGCCCACGCGGTAGTTGAACGTGACGACGACGAGCCCCTTCTTCGCCAGCGCCGCGCCGTCATAGATCGCAACCGAGCCCGAACCTTCGTTGAAGCCGCCGCCGTAGATGTAGACCAGCACCGGGCGCCGCGCGCCCGCGCCCGCCGTCCACACGTTCAGATACAGACAGTCCTCGTCCACCGCGCCCTGATGCATGAACTCTTCGGTCCACGGCAGGCGCGCCCCCGCGACGTTCTGCATGCAGGCCGGCGCGAACCGATCCGCGGCTCTCACGCCGCTCCACGACACCGCCGGCTCGGGCGCCTTCCACCGGCGCGGCCCGACGGGCGGCGCCGCGAACGGAATCCCCTTGAACACGCGCACGCCCGCATCGCGGCCGCTCGTGCCGGCGAGCTGGCCGCCGGATGTCGTCACGATCGTGGGAGCAGCGGCCCGCACGGCGAGGCCGGCGCACGTGGCGGCGAGGACGAGACTGCAGAGCGTGGCGCGCATTGCTATCGAGTGGGCCCATTCTGCCCGAAGCCCGAAGCCCGAAGCCAGCCAAAGCCCAAAGCCCAGAGCCCAGAGCCCACCAGGATCGACTAGTCCGCCGTGACCAGACCGTGCCTGACCGCGTACAGGACGAGCGCGGCGGTTTTGCGCACCGCGAGCGTCTTCATCAGGTTGGCGCGATGAACGGCGACGGTGTTCGCGCTGAGCCCGAGCATCCCGGCGATCTCACGGTTGGAGCGCCCGCGGGCGACGAGCGTGAGCACCTGCCGCTCCCGGTCGGTGAGGCGCGACGTGGACGAATCCTGCCGCGCCGGGGCCGATGGCGCCGCCGCCTGCGACGCCGCCAGCTCGGGGCTGAGATACAGCTCGCCGGTGGCGACGCTGCGCACCGCCTGGATGAGATCGCCGTCGGCGGCGGCCTCGAGCCCGAGATAGCCGCGGGCTCCCGCGGCAAGCGCCGCGCGCACGGCGTCCGCATCGTCGGAGCGCCCGAGCACGAGCACCTGGACGGCGGGGTGCGCGGCGCGGATCTCGCGCGTGTCGGCGCCGCACTCGTGCCGCGTGACGTTGCCCACCACCACGATGTCTGCCGGAACCGTTGCCAGCAGGCCCGCCGCTTCCGTTGCGGTGGCCACGCTTCCGACCACCGCGACGCCGGCGGCTTCGAGCACCTGGCGGAACCCGCTGCGCAGCAGCGGACAATCGCCGGCCAGCACCACGCGGATCCCTGAATCGGTCGCGCGCATCCCCGCTCCCTCTAGCCTTTTGCCTTTTGCCTTTGGCCTTTAGCCGTGGTGGCTAGAGGCAAGAGGCCAGAGGCTAGAGGCTCAGAACAGTCCCACCGTGTTGCCGTTCGCGTCGATGTCGATGTTGTGGAACGCCGGCGTCTTGCCCAGGCCCGGCATGCGCTGCATCTCGCCGCAGAGCGCCACCACGAAGCCGGCGCCGGCGCTCGGTACCAGCGCCCGCACCGGCAGCGTGAAGCCCGTGGGCCGGTTGCGCAGGTTGCCGTCGTGCGACAGCGACAGGTGCGTCTTGGCCATGCACACCGGAGCCGTGCCGAGCCCCAGCTTTTCGATGCGTTCCAGATCCTTTCGCGCCTGCGACTCGAGATCGACGCCCGCCGCTCCATACACGCGCGTCGCGATGGCCTCGATCTGCTGCGTGATCGGCGTGCCGGGCGGCGTCAGGAACTGGAACGTGTTCGGCTTGTCGGCCGCGGCCACCACCGCCGTGGCCAGCTCGGTGGTACCAGTGCCGCCATTCGAGAAGCCCGTGTGCGCAACGACGGTCTCGGCGCCGGCCGCGAGAGCCAGTTCCCGCACGAGTGCGAGCTCGGCCGGCGTGTCGGTCGGGAAGCTGTTGATCGCCACCACGCACGGCAGCCCGTACTGCTTGACGATGTGCACGTGCGCCGCCAGGTTGTCGGCGCCCTTGCGCAGCGCCACCAGATCCTCCTGCGCCAGATCCTTGAACGGCTTGCCGCCGTGCGACTTGGTCGCGCGCACGGTCGTCACCAGCACCGCCGCGCTCGGCGCAAACCCGCCCACCCGGCACACGATGTCGCAGAACTTCTGGAACCCGAGGTCGCTCGCAAACCCCGCCTCCGTCACCACGTAGTCGGCCGCCTTCAAGGCGATCCGGTCCGCGATGATCGAGTTGGCCGCGTGCGCGATGTTGCCGAACGGCCCCGCGTGCACCAGCGCCGGTTGCCCTTCGAGCGTCTGCACCAGGTTCGGCTTGATGGCGTCTTTCATCACCACCGTCATCGCGCCGGCCACCTTCAGCATCTCCGCCGTCACCGGCTCGCCCGTGTAGGTCGAGGCGACGACAATCCGCCCGAGCCGCTGCCGCAGGTCCTGCAGGTCGCTCGACAGCGCGAACACCGCCATCACTTCCGACGCCGCCGTGATCACGAACTGGTTCTCGCGCGGCACGCCGTGCGCCTTGCCCCCCAGCCCCACCACCGTGTAGCGCAGCTCGCGGTCGTTCATGTCCAGCGTGCGCGGCCACATCACCGACGACGGGTCGATCCCCAGCGGGTTGCCGTTGTAGATCGACGCATCCAGCGCCGCCGCCAGCAGGTTGTGCGCCGCCGTCACCGCGTGGAAGTCGCCGTTGAAGTGGAGGTTGATGTCCTCCATCGGCCCCACCTGCGCGTAGCCGCCGCCGGTGCCGCCGCCCTTGATCCCGAAGATCGGGCCCATCGACGGTTCCCGCAGGCAGAGCATCACCTTCTTGCCCAGCTTGCCCAGCCCCATCGTGAGCGCGACGCTCGTCGTCGTCTTGCCCTCACCCGCTTTCGTCGGCGTGATCGCCGTGACGATCACGAGCTTGCCGTTCGAACGGCCCTGCAGCCGATCGAGCATCGACAAGCGCACCTTGCCGCGATACTGCCCCGCCGCTTCGAGCTCCTCGGGTCGCACTCCGGCCGCCGCCGCAATGTCGGTAATGGGACGGAGCTGCGCTTCCTGCGCAATCTCCAGGCCGCTCTTCATGGTGCTCGTCGTCATCGTTCTCCTCAGGGCGGTCTAAAGACCGCCCTCTACAAAAGCCTCATGCGGGCTGGGTGGTGTAGAGAATCGTGGTCGACGGCGCGAACCCGGCCCTACTTGCTGCCCTGCGCGCCCACGTAGTGCTGCGCGCTCTTGTCGATGCACACGAATTCGATCAACTGCGTGTCGGCCAGCAGGTGGTTGTTGACCGTGGCCGTGAACGGCTTCGTGTACGCCTTGGGATCGTCGATCGTCACGTCGATCGCCAGCGATCCGTAGGTGGGACGCCGGAAGCGCTCGGTCATCCTGGCGGCGCTCGTCACCGGACTGCCGCGCACGTCGAGCCAGCCGTCGTCCATGAACCCGGTGGTCTCGACGACGAGCGTGTCGCCTTCCCACCGGCCCACCGAGTAGCCGTTCCACCACGGCTCGACGTCTTCCGCCTTCGGCAGCGCCCGGCCGTCGAGGAACACCTCGCGGACGGTCGTGCCCGATCCCTCGTAGATCAAGATGAGTTGCGTGGGGGTCTGAATGATCTTCTTCGGATACGGATGCGACGTCATCTGCATCACGCCCATCGGCAGGCAGTGCGCGTCGGGGTTGTCCTTGCTGTTGTCGGCCATCCGCTTCTTCACGAGCTCGGCCGCCCACGGCTGATACGGCGCACCGCCCTGAATCTGGTCGCCGATGTTGCCGAAGATCGACCCCGACGGCGGCAGCTCGCCGGTGCCTTCAGCCGCCACCGGTGCCGGGCCACGGCCGCGGCGCCCCTGATTGGTTTCCCACACGCCCGAGAGATCCACTTTGCCGTCGGCGGCGCGCGGCGGCGGCCCCGCCAGGTTCACCTTGCCGTCGGCGGCCTTCGGCGTGCCGGGCAGCGTGTACTTGGGCCACTGAGCCAGAAGCAGGGGCGACGCGGTGACGACGAACACAACGGCAGCGACGATGGTCCTCATGGAATCCCTGGGATTGGGTAGAAGCCTCCACAGCGTATACCTACGCATTCGTCTGTCGCAATCAATTGCGGATACCGAAAACAGGTAGGGCGGGTGGGCAAAAGAAAAGGGCGGTCTGGAAGACCGCCCTCTACAACCAACCAGGCCTGAAGCCCGAAGCCGGAAGCCCGAAGCCTACTTGGCTCTGTTCTTATACCCCTGCGCCTGCATCTGGATCGACCATACCTGCGCGGCGTTGGGCACCTCGGTGCCGGCGGTGTCGGTGGCGCCGCGCGCCAGGATATAGAACGTCTTCTTGTCCTTGCCGCCGAAGGCGCCGGTGATCACGCCGCGCGGCGTCGGAATCACGCCCAGGTTCTTGCCGTCGGGGCCGAGCACTTCGACGCCCGCCTGCGTGGTCACGTACACACGGCCCGCCGCATCGATCGTGCTGCCGTCGCCGCCGCCGGCCGTCAGCTTGGCGAACTCCCGCTGGTTCTTCAGCGAGCCGTCCGGCTGCACGTCGAAGGCGGCCATCGTGGCGCCGTTGGTGACGTAGAGCGTCTTCTCGTCCGCGCTCAGCACGATGCCGTTCGGGTTGATGTTCTCGCCGTACTTGGTCACGACGCCCGCGGCACTGGCGTGATAGACGCCGCCCATCGAGTAGTACACGCCGCCCTTGCTGTCGGCGGTGAGGTCGTTGATGACGCCCCCGACGCAGTCGAGCGGATCGCCGTTGTACTTGTCGGCCAGGATTTTACGCTGCGGCTC
>Ga0207645_10003402_pt1 | contig 12099 bp, 7 predicted proteins | sample KBSM53metaG_FD_184331 | JGI IMG/M metagenome (GOLD analysis project Ga0207645, IMG submission 184331) | Miscanthus rhizosphere microbial communities from Kellogg Biological Station, Michigan, USA - KBS M5-3 metaG (SPAdes) (version 2) | ecosystem: Host-associated > Plants > Roots > Rhizosphere >...
GTTCCCGGACAATAATGCGTTTTGTATCAACGAAACCTTTTACACTTATGAGCAGTTTGGTCAACATATTTCCTGCATCAGATCTGTGATCAGGGACTTTTCCCCTCATGATTTGATCATCGGACTAGTGGCAAATGATGATATTGAGACGTACGCGTCAATTTTTGCATTGTGGCTTGAGGGAAAAGCTTACGTTCCGTTGCATCCAAATCAACCCCTCGATCGATGCTGGGAAATAATAAAACAGACAAATATCGACACCATACTGGATTCGGGTGAAGCGTCGAGGTTTCTGCATCGGGGCGTTATCAAAACTTCCGGCTTACAATACAAAAAAGATTTGTTGATCAATGATGTTGGCACCGATGATGATGGCCTTGCTTATATCTTGTTTACTTCGGGTAGCACGGGAATCCCAAAGGGTGTGACCTTAAGCCGAAAAAATGTAGGGGCATTCATGGATTCTTTCCGGGACAGTGGTATTACGATCAACGAAGATGACAGGTGCCTGCAGTGTTTTGACCTTACGTTTGATGTTTCTGTGCAATGCTTTTTGACACCGTTAACGAATGGCGCCTGCGTGTATACAATTCCACACGACCAGATAAAATACAGCTATGTTTTTGGCCTCCTGGACGACCATCGACTAACTCTTGGAGCAATGGCCCCGTCAATGCTAAGGTATTTGAAGCCTTACTTCAATGAAATTGATCTGCCTGCACTTAAAAATTGCATCCTTACGGGTGAAGCCTCGCCTGTCGACCTCGTTCAACAATGGCAGAAATGTGTACCCAACGCGCAGATCTTTAATTTTTATGGACCAACAGAAACGACAATTTATTGCACCTACTATAAAATTGAAGACATAAATGAGATCAAATCTCTTTATGGCATGTTATCAATCGGAAGACCCATGAAAAATGTAAAGGCGATCGTTGTAGATGAGAACTGCAATGTTCTGCCAAAAGGAGAGAAGGGAGAATTGTGCATTTCCGGAAAACAGGTTTCTCCTGGCTATTGGAATAGCCGCGAGAAAAATACTCTTGCGTTTTTTGAGAAACAGTGGAATGGTATAACAGAGCGGTTCTACCATACGGGCGATCTCTGTTATATTGATACTGACGATAGCATCATGCTATTTGGGAGGCTTGACTCACAAGCAAAGATCCAGGGTTACCGGGTCGAACTGGGAGAAATTGAGCATCACGCCCGTGAGTACTTAAACGGAAACAACGCCGTCGCCCTTACCTTTATTAATTCTATCGGGAATACCGATCTCGCCATTTTTGTTGAAGGAAAAGAGATTGATATTGCAGCATTAACGGACTATCTTAGGAGCAAGGTTCCCCCATATATGGTACCTACGGCAATAGTGGTTGAAAAAGAGTTTCCATTAAATTCAAATGGTAAGGTGGATAAGAAAAAATTGAGGGAAAAAATGGGTCAGGTGTAGTTTGTGTGTTTCAGCCTCGGTAGCTCGCTGGCTTAATAATTGCTGTTGCGATACGTAATAGCTTAACTGTCCTTGAACTACAAATTCGAACATTTCAAAAAGTTACACATACGTTTTTCCTGATATGACCGTTTTACTGACATGAAGATGGAAATGCTTATTGAAAAATTGACCACAATATTCAGAAAGGTTTTTGACGATGAAACGATCGTTTTGAGTGATCAAATGACAGCAAACGATATCGGTTCCTGGGATTCATTATCCCATATGCTGATGATCACGCAGGTAGAGAACGCTTTTTCGATCAAGTTCTCATTGCGGGAAATAAATAAACTTAAAAATGTGGGCGCCCTTATCAGGCTGATTGAGTCAAAGTCGGTTAATGATTAATTAGAAATATACCCGTAACAACCAATTTTTTTCTCATGACTTTTACCAGCTTTGGGTTTCTGATCTTTTTCCCGACCGTAATACTTATTTACTATTTACTTCCGGAAAAGTATCGGCGCTGGTTCTTGTTGCTTGCCAGTTATTATTTCTATATAAATCTGAAGCCTGTGTACGCCGTTTTGCTTGCGGGTATAACATTGGTTACCTATGCCTTTACCATTTCTATTGCCAGGGCAAAAACAGCGAGAAACAAAAAATTATTACTGATTCTCGATATCGTCATGACCTTGTTGCCTTTGTTCTTTTTTAAATATTACAATTTTGTTAATACAGCTATCTATGGTTTATTGAATACTGCAGGAATAAGATGGCCTTTACCGGAAATTAGTTTCATACTTCCGGTCGGCATTTCATTTTACACATTTATGGCGCTGGGATATGCAATCGATGTATATCATGAGGAGATCGAACCGGAAAAAAACCTCAGTATTGTTGCTTTGTTCCTTTCTTTTTTTCCTACTGTACTATCAGGACCGATCGAAAGGGCGTCCAACATGTTTCCTCAATTCAGAGGCAAATTTCAGTTTGATTATAATAAAATTGTGAAAGGATTTCAACTTATACTGTGGGGTTTTTTCATGAAACTGGTAATTGCGAACAGGATCGCAATTTTTGTACATTTTATTTTTCGGGATGTTGAGCACAATAGCGGTTCATCCCTGCTGCTGGGAACGCTTCTTTACCCGATTCAGGTCTATGCTGATCTGGGCGGTTATTCGCTGATAGCGATTGGATCCGCCGCTGTAATGGGGATAGATGTCATGCAGAATTTCAACCGTCCGTTTTTTGCAACATCAATGTCACAGTTTTGGCGCAGATGGCATATTTCACTCATCTCATGGCTGACAGACTATATTTATACACCGTTATCTTTTCGCTTCAGAAAGTATCGATTATTGGGAACGGTGATCGCTTTAATGTTGACTTTTTTAATTTCTGGAATATGGCACGGCGCAGCATTAACTTTTATTTTTTGGGGTCTTCTCCAAGGCTCGTTTTTGAGCGTGGAAGCCGTTACTAGTAAACAACGACGAGCTCTGTTTAAGAAATATGACCTTACTAAAAAAAGGTGGTTCATATTTGCGAGCTGTGTATTCGTATACCTCTTATTTGCTTTCTCGGAATTGTTTTGCGGGCCTGTTAGTTCTATGGGGAAGACGTTTCTTATTATTAAAAAGATATTTCTCAATCTTAATAGTCCTCTTTATTATGGCAGCCCATCGTCGATTCTCTTTACCCTGGCAGGGATACTCATCCTTTTTGTCTTTGAATGGCAAACGAAGGGCCATGAAGGACATTTTCCTTTTCTTGATAATAAGAATTGGCTGGTGAGGAAGCTTTCCTATGCCATGCTGATCATTATTATTTTGATGATAGGGGTTTTTGATGGAGGACAGTTCATCTATTTCCAGTTCTGAAGAGTTTTTTTTATTTTTGGTTCCATCTTTGTGGTTTATCTCGCGCTAACCCTTTTCCTGTTGGCTGCTTATGGGAAACTAACCTTTCAGATAGGATGTAAGTGACTCACTACCAATGATAATGAATCATATCGTATGCTGAAAAGAAATATCCACTTAAGATTCATTGCAGGAACATTGTTTATTTTTGCGATGGTCGCGATATTAGATTTCGCTATTGGTGGCTTGCTCAAAAAATATTATTTCAGGCAAGCGTCTGGGCTTGATTACCGCACCACGTATTCCATTGAACAGACCCGTGCTGACCTGCTGATATTTGGTTCTTCTACGGCTATTCACGATTTTTCTCCCATGGCATTCGAACGGCGATTAAACCTGTCCGCCTACAATGTAGGAAGGGACGGGATGAGTATTTTCTACGATTATGCTATTCTAAATGCAGTATTGAAACGTTACACGCCTAAAATTATAATACTGGCTTTTGACAAGGATGAATTCTGGCAAGACGAAGGTAGTTATGACAGGTTATCTTCCCTGTTGCCCTTTTATAAGTCACACCCGGAAGTTGATAGCATTGTTAACCTGAGAGGGCCTTACGAGAAGTATAAGATGATGTCGAGTATATATCCTTACAATTCTTTGGTTTTTACAATTTTTGCAGGTAATTCAGAGTTTAATAAAAAGAAAAGGGCAGATGTTCAGGGTTTCGTTCCATTAGACAAAACCTGGAACGATCCAATGAAATTGGACAGCAGTTCTTTGAACGAGGTAATAGATAGCAATAAGGTAAGAGTATATGAATCCTTCGTCAGGAATTGTTCCAATGCAAAAATTGAACTGTACGTCATTTGCTCACCCAGATTCGCTAAAGCCACTCATCCGGGCAGCTCTATCATTTTAGGTCGTGCAATTGCTGAAAGGTACGGAGCAAGTTTTCTTGATTACTCCGACGATGCTGATTTGATACATGACAGAACTCTTTTTGCGGATGTTCCACACCTAAACCTCACAGGAGCTACAATCTATTCCAATAAAGTTGCAGATCGGATACTTGATGAAAAAAAGTCGAATTCATGGGATAAAGTCGTCTACCGTCCCTAACTCATCATGAACGAGTTCAATATTGATCAGAGCCTCTAATAATCGCCCGTTATACTCACATATTTAATGCCATCCTGCAGCGTACAATTTGAGCAAAAGGTGGGGGTGGACTTATTGCGTGCAAGCGTGATGGTCTTGGAGATAATGTTGTTCCAGCTGCATGGGTCATTGCTCAGATAACTGATGCCTTCTCGTAACGCCTGCAAGAAACTCATTGAATACAATCCTCCCTGCGACGTGGTCCACGACACTTCTCCTTTTTGCGCAGCCGATGACAAAAGGATACCATTACTGCTCATAAAAAGCTTTCTTAGTTTGGCTACATCAGAGTTGTTATCAAACTGAAACGTAAGGTAGTTGCTGTTTGTGACAGGTGAAGCATTGACCTCGCTGTTGCAGCAGTCTGCAAGAATAAGACTCAACCGGGCGCCTTTATTTTTAAGAACGCTATATACTTCTGATAAATTCATTGAACTGTTTTCGGTGATGTCAGCGTATGACGAGGGACGAAGGTCCATACGGGGCCAGTCATTTGTCTGATCTTTCCAGCGAAAACCATGTCCCCTGTAAACGAAAAGAACAATATCATTGCTCCCGGGATACAACGAATTTAAAGTAGAAACTACGTTTTCCTTTGAGAACGAAGACCCGTCAACAATGTACTGTCTGAAAGAAACCCCCAGGGCATCAGCCACCTGCCGGAATTCATTTTTAAGATTGGTCTCGTCGCTGGCGCAACCTGTGCCAATGGTGGGATCATTCGTGTTGGCTATCAGCACGAGGTGTAAAGTTGAAGACTTATTTCCGTTGTTGTATGTTGTGATCGTGTTGTCGGTAGTCAGACCACACATCTTTTTCAAAGAAAAATATTGCTGTTCATAGTTGCCGAAAAACTGGCGCAGGTAGTCATCGGTGATATTTTTGGGATTCAATTGCGTGTATGAACTGACGCGGATATAATTGTTGGGATTTAACAATGAATCATCGGTTGTATAAGGAGTGTCCCATTTTTGGGTTGTATTATTAAAGAACCAGATAAAGTAATCAGGATTGTAACTGCGGTTGGCTTTGTTGTCGGTAATATAGATTGGATTGTAACCTGTAAGCATGGAATATCTGTCTCCCGTTCTATTAACACCATTTCTTGAAGTGTAACTCACGCTCACCACATTGTAAATATTGTCATAATAATAAGCTATGCGCATGTAGGCATTGGTCTCATTAAAAAAGACCAGGAACCCGGTATAGGTATTTTTTTGCTTGTCTGAAAATTTTATTTCGTAAAGGGACTGGGAATGTACTGAGGAACCGATAAGTTGAAACAATAAGGTGAAGACCAGGAAGGAGGGGGCTCGTTTCATACAGTCATATTTTTTCGATCACCCTATAAATCTAAAAAACATTTCAAAAAATTAAAAACTTTTTGACTTCCAACCGCAATACCGGGTTTTGAATTTTTCCAGGGCGACTTTCGTTTTTTGCGTGGCCGTTCTTTGCGCCGTTGCGTGAAATTTTTATTAAGCACCAGGACACTAAGTCACAAAGAAACACGAAGTTGTTATCAAGAAACTCATTAGTTAAACAACTCTTCCCATTAAAGGATCAGTTTTACTTGACAAACCTGTTTCCACCCGACCTGCATATTTCCTGGCAAATGACGAATGGCCCTTTATTTTTATACTGAGGTCATACCAACCAAATGATTTGCCTGTATCCAGGACAATTTCTTTTGAGCTTCCTGCATCGATGGTTTGTTCTTTGGAACCTGTTTTGTAAGAGTTATCTGTGATAACTATACCCTGTTGTTGGTTATCGCCATTGGTGATCTGTAAAATAATATTGCCTGTGGGTTTTCCATTGGTTTGCTCATATTTCATCTTCACATCAATGCGTGCGTCATTTTTTGCGCCACTGAATTCTCTAAAGAAACCGTTTGGTCCGTACAATCTCAAATGATAATGGCTGTTTTCAAAATCATTGACCACCCAGCTATCCGTTAATTCATCGCCGGCGACAATCGCATAAGCCCATGTCCTTAGTTCTTCATTTTTATATTTTCGGAGAGCATATACATAGAAGGGCGAGCCCGCTGAAGCTCCGGCAAAGAGATCATTGCCTGCTTTCAGGGATATTTCAAGAGAATTTTTATCATCACTTAGTATTCCATCGGCATACAACTCATAAGGCAGGGAGCAGGATGACCGAATGCCTTGTTCCTGCACGGCCATAAAAGGAGAGGAGTGAGGTTTTTGATTGATCTGCTCAATTTCTTTTTTTGTCAACCGTTTGTAATTAGAAGGTGGATTTTTGAATTGAGCTTTGTGAATGCTTTCAATAAACTCATCGCGGGCGAGGAACTCCGGTTTATTTAATTTTTCATCATTGTAAGGACGGAATACTGATGTAAGATCGCCGCAGACTGTTCTTCTCCACGCACTGATGTTTGGTTCTTCTATTTTCTTTCCGAACTTTTGACTCAAAAATTTTTCCAGGAATTGAATGCTTGAAGTATGATCAAATACTTCAGAATTGACCCAGCCGCCGCGGCTCCACGGCGATGCGACCACCAATGGCACACGATAACCAAGACCGATCGAACTTTCTCTTGCATGATCTTTTATGGATTGCTGGCTATCATTGGCGACATAGTCAACACCTGTATGAATGTTCTTTGATGTAAAACCGGTTTCTTTTTTGGCCGGATGTGGTGCAACAAATGGCGGAACATGATCAAAATATCCATCGTTCTCATCATAGGTGAGAATAAAGATTGTCTTCTTCCAAACCTCGGGGTTCTTTGTGAGTATATCTACCACTTCGCTGATATACCAGGCTCCATACCACGCAGACGAGGGATGATCCGAAAAATTTTCCGGGGCCACCAACCATGACACAGTCGGTAATTGCCCGCTTTCAACATCCTTCCGGAACTGGTAAAGCACATCACCCTTGGGGATCGTTACTTCTCTTTCCTTGTGGCCATCCTGGTATTTTATGGAAGTAAGCTTATGATAAAAAGGATCGTTACGATTCGTGACAAATGCTTTTTGATGAATACTCTTTTCGAATGGGGATAGCTTTTCAAATTTATCCGGCGTACAATTTTTCTGATCTTGAGCATTGATGTCAATATGTTTTTGTAACCATTTTATTTCTTCAGTTAGTTGGTTTGCTTCTTTACTGCCGGCACCCACTGTTTTTAATTTCCGTTCACGCTTCTCTAATTCTTCATTGAGACGCTTAGCCATCTTTGGCAGAGCTGCGATGTATTCAGGATGCAGTTTTACATTGAATTGCTTAAAATATTCGATCGGGTTGTCGCCAAAATTTGCCAGCCAGCCATCTTCTTCTCCTTCAAATCCCACGCCTACGCTTAGTTCGTTCTGGTAGATCTTCCAGGAAATTCCGTCTTCCTCCAGCCGCTCAGGAAAAGTTTTCCAGTTGACCATTGTTAAGTAATCCGCATCTTCATTCCATACATTCGCCTGTGCATTCTCATCCGGTTTTTCACGGAGAGTACCTGTCCAGAAAAACAAACGGTTTGGAGTCGTACCGGTAAGGGAAGAACAAAAGTGCTGATCGCAAACTGTAAATGCATCCGCCAGCGAATAGTAGAAAGGAATATCAGCCCGGGTATAATAGCCCATCGTTAATGGCATGGCCTTGTAATCATCATTACCCGAGTGTTTATTATCAAGCCATCCATTGTACTTACCATTGTTTCTTGCATCTACCTGGTCGCTCCATGAGTGCGGCAATGAGTTCATCCAGGTAATTTTTGTCCCTTTGATATCAAACCTGAAAGGAGCATACGTTTCGCCTTTTTTGTTTGGCTGCAGCCACACAAGATTGTTACCAGGTATTCTTATCACCCTTGGGTCATTAAAACCGCGTACACCCTGCAGCGTACCATAGGTATGATCGAAGGAACGGTTTTCCTGCATCAGCAAAATAATGTGCTCGGCATCCATGTATGTGCTGCCCGGCGCCGGATCAATGGCAAGTGCCTTGGCGAGTGATGCCGGCAATACATGCAGCAAACCGGCACCGCCTGCCAGCATCGATGCTTTCTTGAGAAAATCTCTTCTTGAATCCATGATGATGATGAATGATTAGTGCCTAAAAATATCTCTTTGTCAATATACTGATGTTAATGACACAAAATTTAAAAAGAAGGTAACATACGCAAGAAAAAAATTTCATCATTAAGGTTTTCATTCCGCGCGCAGCGAGGAATCCTGTACCTCGTCGTTCGTTGTTTCCTGATGCCAGCTTCAGCTTTTCATAGCATCACCTGTTGCGTCGCTCCGAAGGAACCCCGTTAGGCAATCCTTTTATCGTTCAAAATTCTGTTCAGCTCTCCTGCACTTATTTTGCAGTCCGCTACAGAAAAATAAAATTGCCGTTTACACAGACGCAAACGACAGCAATTTTTTTTTGTAGTCTAATAAAAAGCCCGGACTTACGGGTCCGGGCTGCACTATATATGACTGCTCTAACTATTGCTTTTCCTGTTTTTTTACAACTTCCCAGTTTTCGTTTCCTGTCGAACCTAACTTGATCACCTTGTCGGCATTTTCGAGAGTGAGATAATAGCGCGTACCATCTCCGTTCGCTAATTCATAGATCTCCGTGATCCAATAGCCCTTATAATTTTTCCTCTGTTCGATTTGTAGCATTAGCGGCAATGCTGAAAAATTAATATTTCTTGCTACTCCCAACATCCGGCCATCCTGGCTGTAAAAACCGACCAGTTGCATGCCACTGAAGGAGAAATCGACTTTTATATATTCATCATACACAAACCATTTTACATCTACGGCGCCTGCATATTCTTTTTCAAAAGCCCTTTTGACACGTTCGTCAACCTTTCCGCCGGCACCCGCAAAGGCTGCATTACCGATGGTAACCGCAATAAAGGAGAGGGCCATAATCAATTTTTTCATAACGTTTTTATTTAGCTTTTTCATAAATTTCTTTTGACGACCTAAAGATAGTGTGAGAACCAAGCGATGAAAAAGTGTTTATGTGCGAAATGTATATTTTAGGCGGTGAAATGACGTTTATGCGGTATTAACGCCATTCGGTACCTTCCCAAAAGTCGTCTTTGCGTCCCGATAACTGTCCGGGAGCACGGAAACATCTAACAAAAGTTATGTGCTCATGATCAAACAGATCGTTTCGGTCGTTCCCGTCGCAGAAATGGGAAACGCGTTTTGGATACCCGCTACTTAATATCGGATCCGTATTATTAAAAAATGAATGGAAATAAGAAGAGTTCTATGTTGGCTATTGAAGTATAGAACTGGTAACATAGAAACTCTTCTTTGGTTTATGATTGATTTTTCGATTGTAGACAGTCTTAATTGCTTTCAACGGGCAGCATATTCTTGCTTTCGACAGGCAAAATATTCTGATTCACTCGGAAGAAATTATTTGGGTCATACTTCTTTTTGAGTTTTGCCAGGCGATCGTAGTTATGCCGGTAGCTTGCTTTTATCCGCTCTTGTCCCTCATTCATTATAAAATTTAAGTACGCACCACCAGATGAGTAGGGATGTAATGCTTCCCAATAATCCTTGGTCCATTGTGTGATCTTGTTTGCATTGGCCGGGTCGGGATCGACTCCTACAATGACGCCCGCATATTTTGCATCGCGATAAGCCCATGGAGTTTCATCTTTTGATACTCTGCTGGCCGCACCGGAGAGGGGGTAGAGGTGCATTTGCGAAAGAGGCGTTGGTATCTTTGAACCATACTCCTTGTGCCTTGCGCTGAGTTCAGGTCCGAGGTCATCAAAAAAGTCGGCTCTCCAATACCATTGCATTCCGGGAGGCAACAGGCCATCAAATAATGTTTGTATGGCTGGATAAGGCATCGGACCTACGAGTGGAAATATTGGATCCATCGCGAGTATAGGTTTAAAAACTTCTTCCGCTTTTTCCAGGTCGCCAACATAGCACCATACAATTCCGCAAAACTGTTTCTTATGAAGTGATTCGGGGAATGGGGGCCCGGGTATAACAAGTGTTGCAATGAAACCATTCAATTCCTCCGGTGCATTATGAATGAACTGGTGGTACCATTTCATGATCTCATTTGTCTTTTCGATTGGCCACAAAGTGGGTCCTCCGAAAACAGTTTTGACAGGATGTGCACGGAATTTAAAGGAAGTGACAATGCCAAAATTGCCACCACCTCCGCGAATCGCCCAAAACAGGTCGGCATTCTGATCAGCATTTACTGTTACAAACGTTCCGTCTGCAAGGACCATATCGGCTTCGAGTAAATTGTCGATTGTCAGTCCATATTTTCTCGCTAAGTAACCTACCCCTCCACCAAGCGTCAGACCGCCGACGCCTGTCGTCGAGATAATTCCTGCCGGCACCGCAAGACCGAAGGGATGAGTGGCATGATCAACTTCTCCCCACACATTTCCACCACCTACTCGTACTGTTTTTTCTTTTGGATCTACCAATACGAATTTGATTCCCGACAGATCGATAACCAGGCCGTCATCGCATAAACCGAGACCACCGGCATTATGTCCACCCCCTCTTACAGAAACCAACAATCCGTTTTCTCTTCCAAAATTGACAGAATGAATTACATCCGCAACATCCACACATTTTACGATCATGCCGGGATGTTTGTCGATCATCGCATTGTACACCTTGCGTACACTATCGTAATCGGGATCGCCGGGAAAAGTAATTTTCCCCCTGATCTGGGAAGCAAACTTTTCAATGTCGGCTGCATTTAAGCTTTTAACAGAATTTGTCATAGTCTTTATTTTAATTTAGGTTTTAAAAAATACTGACGACCCGTTTGTAACACCTTCGTGTTCCTTGTGATGATCCTTAGCGAGCGTTGTGACCATATCTGATTGACGAAGTGGGTCACGAAGGGCACGAAGTACCACAAAGAGCACTACGTATTGGAAATTGAAATGGAATTAAACTGATATTTTCCTGATGTGAATAGCTTACTTCGAAACTACAACCTACAAAGCCCGAAGGCTGTAAATTTTAGTTCAAATACATGTAATTTCTATTCAAGCTGTCTGCTTCTCGGTCGCCGTACTGGTTCTGGCTACCAAATAGCCCGAAGGAAAATGACCATATTTTTTTTGAAAACACTTGGAGAAATAAGAGGGACTGCTAAAACCTGTTTCAAAGGCTATGTCTGAGATATTGCCGGCATTTTTGTTTAATAATTTCACGGCTTCATTTAGCCTGTAGTCTTTTATAAAAGTGTTGGGTGATTTGCCGGTTAGCAACATCATTTTCCGGTATACCTGCGATTTGCTGTGACCCACCCGTTTGGCAAAATCGTCAACTTTTAGATTTACATTATTCCACACTGAACCCATATGATCCATAAACGCTGCAATGAATTTTTCATCTTCTTTTGTCAGCGCGATGACCCTTTCATTTTCATGAAATATGTCTGCGTTTTCGCTTTCATACAAATGCCTGACTTCAGATGTAACGACTATTTCACTCTTGATGACCTGGCATATCTGCTCAGCGATCCTAATGGTGTCTTCAAAAAGCTGTTGCTTCTCGGTGACAGGCACTCCGGCGTTCAATCCAACTTTTAGAATGATATTATTTTTTAGTTCGCCATTAGAAGCATCATGAAAATTTGACTGAATGTTAAAAGCTGCATGAACCG
>Ga0207645_10003405_pt1 | contig 12090 bp, 8 predicted proteins | sample KBSM53metaG_FD_184331 | JGI IMG/M metagenome (GOLD analysis project Ga0207645, IMG submission 184331) | Miscanthus rhizosphere microbial communities from Kellogg Biological Station, Michigan, USA - KBS M5-3 metaG (SPAdes) (version 2) | ecosystem: Host-associated > Plants > Roots > Rhizosphere >...
AGGATCCGAGACTCGTACCCAAAACGCCCAACTGCTCGTAACCTTGTTCCTGAAGCCAATCAAGGCAGCAGCGAATATCGACCACCGCCTGGCGGCATGCGGAAAGCGTGCGGCCGATATTGGCGCTCACGGCGTAATCGGAGCGTTCAAGCTCGGTGGGACGTCGAATGTCGTGGTACGGCTTGGATAACCGCAGCGCCGATATGCCCATGCGGTTGAAGATTGTGCACAAGGAATTGTGGCTGAATGCATCGGCATTCCACTGCGGCATCACAACGATCGCCTGTTTGGGCCGCTTCGGATCCTTGTGTTCCGGCGCAGGATACCAGCGCGCATTCACAAGGTCGTTCTCGGGATACGGCGTCCGCTCTGGCGACGTAAAGCGCAAGAATCGAGCTTTCCCGGTCTTTCCCTCGACTGCAAGTTGTTTGATCGCGGCGTCTTTGGCCAGTGTCTCCGGCCTCACGTTGGTCGGGAACAGTTCAGGATGCCGCTCTTCCAATCGAAAGTCCGTGGGCCGTTGATAGCTGAAAAAGACGTCGCTGTGCCGGATGAGTAGCTGGTTGATTCGCACCATTGCGGCTTCGGCGGCGGCATTGTCACCAAGAACCTCAGGGCCGGGTATGGCAGCGGCAAAGCCATGCGCCTCGAGAAAGGGCTCAATCCACTCAAAGCCCCACTCTAACGGACGCACCACTCGATTTTCATCGCGCGTGGTGAGTCGCGTCTCCCACTCGTACATCCAGCGCGCGTATCTTTCTCTCAACATTTGGTCATTTCAATTTTATCAGCGCGCAGGGCGCACTATGAAGTGACCCGGGATACTCGGCGACAACACACGAAGCGTTGATCCCGTGGGTTATCGGTCCCGATTGACCCAACCGGCTATCATCCAGCACCCGCTCAGGACGGTCATCAAGGCGATAATGCCCAGCGAGATGACGCAATAAAGACACCACACCCCCAAAATCGTTCTTTCGATATTGGCAAGGTAGAGGGAGTAGGTAAGTGCTCCGGTAGCTGTTAAGGTCGTGACGCCGCGCTGCCGGGCAAGCGCAAGCCAGGCTAGCGCCAGATAGCCTGCAATTCCGATCGCCGCGACAGGAATTCCGACCACTTCAGCATAGGGACTGTGATTCACAACGCCGCAGTCCCACTTCTCGTTGATCGAGCAAGGTTCGGTTGTGACCGAGTAATGAACCTGCAGGGCCAGCGCGGAAACAATCGCACCGCCAAGCGCCAGGAGGGCAATCAGGAATCGCATGTTGAATCTGATGCTAGCAGAGAGCCGCGATACGATGAAGGAATGATGGATCCAGCGCTCGTTGGCCGGCGCATAGCCTTCTTTGGTGGAAGCTTCGATCCTCCCCATCAAGGTCATCTTGGAGTGGCGCGTGCAGCACGGATTGCACTGGATCTCGATACCGTGCTCTTTGCACCCGTGGGAGCGCAGCCTCTCAAACCGCTCGGTGCGACTGCCAGCTTTGCCGATCGCCTGGCGATGACGCGCTTGGCCATCGAGGATCAACCACAATTTGCCCTCTCGCTGGCCGATTCTCCCTCACCTGACCGCGCACACAATTACACCATCGACACGCTGCTCCGCCTGCGAGGAGAATTGCCTCCAAATGGAAGCTTGTTCTGCCTGATGGGGGCAGACTCCTTCCTCAACTTGCGTCACTGGCATCGCGGCGATGAGATTCCCTTCACGGCGCCGCTTATCGTCGCCTCCCGGCCCGGGCAGAAGCTGCAAGACTTTGCCGATGTCTTGCCCAATGGTCTTGCTCTCAACGTTTCTTCCGGAGAGGCCCGCACGGTCAGCAGTATCGCAGTGTGCACCTTCACGCTTCGCAATGCAGTCGGCGTCACGACGCCTTTCTACCTCCTGCCGGACCTCGAAATCGAGATTAGTGCTTCAGAGATTCGCCGACAGGCGCACGCGGCTCTCGGCGGCCTCTGCGCCGGTCATGACCTGCTGCCCGATCGCGTGTGCGAATACATCGCCGAAAAAGGCCTCTATCGATGATCCGATGGCAATCTTCGTTGCGGCAAACTTGCCCCCTCAGAGGCGACCGACTACGATTAGGCGTGGAGACAATTGCCGTCGCATGACCTCAACCCTGGAGCACGAACAAACCCGCATACTCGTTCAGACCGCTGCCGCGGCCTGCGAAGATAAAAAAGGCGAAGACACCCGCATTCTCGAACTCGACCCCATCGACTCCGGCTTGTCCGACTTCTTTCTGATCACCTCTGCTACCAATGACCGTCAGGCGATCGCGATTGCCGACGAAATTGAGCACAAGCTCAAGAAGGAATTTGGCGTCATGCCCAATTCCGTTGAGGGCCGCCGGCAGGGTGACTGGATCCTGCTTGATTACGTTGACTTTGTCGTGCATGTGTTCTTATCGGAACGGCGCGCATTCTATGACATCGAGCGACTTCGCAAGTCTGCTCGCCCGCTGACTCCCGCCGAGTTCGATGCCGAGCTTAAGACTGCGCTGGCTGCCCGTACGCGCGTAGCGCGAGGCAAGGTTGCGGAGAATGGGAAGGCGAAGCCCGCAAAGGCCAAGCCCGCGCCTAAAGCGAAGAAGGCATCCTCGAAAGCAGCATCTGCAAAGGCGAGCCCTGCGAAGAAGCCTGCAACAAAGAGGCCTGCAAAGAAAGCATCCGCCGGGAAATAACTGGACAGCCGATCACTTGATGCGATCTGGCGGATCGTTCTCAGCTAGATCTTGCTGGCGAGGTCCCTCAAGTCGTGCGCACGAGTGCCGTTGCCGGTTGCCTCGCAGGCATCAGCCAGAGCCCTGTAGAGATCTGCGTTCGGTGGTTGGAGCTTGATCTGCGCGTCAAGCATCTGCACGACTGCCTTGGGGTTTCCGGTCTTGGTGAGTGCCTTCCCAATCGCGAGCAGTGTAGCAGGAGCGGCAGCCGTCTCCTTTAGTACCGGCTGCTGGCTAAGAGCCGCCAGATCGTCATTCTTGCCTTCCCGTTGAAGCAGGGCAGAGAGCTTGTCGAGCGCGCGAAGATCTTTCGGCCCTTCCACGAGAGCCCGTCCATAGAATCGCTGAGCGTCAGCATCGGCACCCTGCGCTTCAGCGGACATGCCGCGCTTCAAATCATCGAGAGCGACGCCTTCCGGATCGGCGGGTCCATAGGCTGTCCACGAGTCCACGTAGTCTGAGACTCTCACCACGTGGAGCGTCATTGCGGCATATGCGGGTTGGTGCGCACCTTGCCTGGTCGCGGTGACAACAAGCCTGTAGGTTCCAATTGGCAGATTGGATGTATCGAGGGTGTGCCCGGTCAGGATATTGCCGGCCTTATCGCGGTTCGACACATCAATGTCTTCGTTGTCTTCGTTCGGGGCCTCGTGAGAGGCGGTCACTGCACCGAACACATAGTGCAGGTGAACCTTGTCTTCCGCAGGTGCGCCTTCCGTCTTGGGATCGAGCCACAATTGAAAGACGAGGGGAAGCTTATCCCCGGCACGCAAAAGCACTGTCTGAGTTGCGCGGGGATTGAAACGCAGCTTCGACATGCTGAAAGGGAGCTGCCCTTGAGGATCTGGTATCGCGGAGGGGGGCGCGTACTCGAGCAGACCTGAAATCGCGATTGACTTTTCCTTCACCGCCGGCACCGTAATAGATTCATGCTGGCGCGTCGCGACGTGATTCACATTGTTAGTGAGGGTCGTGACAACGTTATAGGTGCCCGGCGCCAAGGGAAGACGGCCTTCGGCGATGAACCGTTTCTTCTGGGCGACTCCCGCCTGAGCTTCTGTCAACTTACCCGTTAGCTGGTCTTCCTGTTCGTAGACCGGTTTGCCGTCGGCTGTCTGGACTGTTGTGCGCAGAGCGAGATCGTAGTAGTAGCTGTTATCGTCACGCTTCCCGATGATCCTTGGATCAGGCCTCGGCGAGGTGAGCAGGTAGCTCGCCGTCTCTCGACCTTCCTCATCGCGAAATACCGTTGACGTCAGCGTCATGTCCTGATCGCCAATCAAAATGCTTGTCGTGACGTGTTCACGCAACTGGTTCGCTTCAAGGCGCTTTTTGGTCATCGGATTATCGGGAAGATCGTTGATTGACGCCAGCATCGCGTCGGAGGCCATGCTCGGCGAATAGTGATCAAAATCTGCAATCTCGCCCGGTATCAGAGTGATTGCTGTCTTGGCGACCTCGTCACCGGCCGATCTGCGAATGTAGAGCAGCGCATTCTGATCGTCGTTGATCGCGCGCACTCCTGTGACGAGAGCAGTCGGTCCATCCTGTGTCGGGGAGTAGATGCGATAGGAATCGCTGGGATCGCGCTTAAAGAAGAGTATGTAGAAATAGGGCGGAAGCACCGGAGTTTCGGCCTGGTAGAACCATATCTCCATATCCCGCAGATTGCGTTTTTCGTGATACGGAGCGCGCTGTTTTGGCGGACCAAGGATGATGTAGATCCGGCCCATCTCTGATCGCCAACCATCCTCGTACTTGGCGTTGCCGAAGTGCTGGTTGGCGTAGTCCAGGCGCCGATAATGCTCTTCCTTGTAGGAATTGGATTCGGAATTCGGGTCGGGATCGGGATTGCGAATGCGCCAGAATGCCTGGATAAAGCTGTCTCTCTGCTGGTCCGTGTTCAAACTGAGGAATTGCTTCTTCTCTGCAGACGAAATAATGTAGACAACTTCCACGTCGAGCCAATGACGATAATTCGGAGCCAGTTTCTTTTCAGAGCTTGAACCACTTGCAGGCAGAACTGAAATGAAGACAAGTGCCGCTAAGAACAAAATCAAAAAGGTTTTAAATCGGGACAAGGACTACTCCATCGGAAAAACAAAGAGAGGAGGGAAAATCCCCTCCTCTCCAGTTTAACAGCGGGGTTGGTGGTTTAGAACTCGATCCGGATCGATCCGCGAGCGTAGAACGGCGCCTGGAAGCCGAGTGGCTTGTCGTAGTCGACGCTCGGTGATCCCGGAGCGGTATCCAGGTTCTGGTTGGTTCCGGTCCGGTGCTGCGAATTGAAAATGTTAAACGCGTCGAAAGCGAGCTTGAGCGTGTATTTATCGTGGAATTGGAATGGGTAGTCCATGTGCCCGTCGATCTGCAGAGTGTTCGGCAGGGTTCCCAGCGTGCCACGTCCACCAATCGGCACTTCGCCAACGTTGTTGTAGACCGGGTGGCTGGCGTACGCACTAAGTGGGTTACCCGATGCACCGCGGATGTTCGTGCCGAGGTTCATCTTGTTGAGGGCGCCCATCCACGAGTCCTTTGGAACAACGTAGGCAACGGAAACGTTGGCGACGTTGCGACGGTCGGTATTGAGGAAGCCAGCCTTGAACTGATCACCAAGGAGCCCGATCACGCCGGCTGTGAAGTCGAACAGTGAGCTGATGCCGGGGTCCGACTGACCGTTGTCGTTGCGGAACAGGCCTTCATAGTTGCCCCACAGTTTGGCAAAGCGGTAGTTGGCGCGCATCTGCCAGTTGTTCTTGAGGTTGCGGTTGTATTCAACGACCAGTTCCTGGTAGATGCGAACCGGCTTGGCAAAGCCGTCGGGTTTGCCGTCGGGTCCGCCACCGTCTGCTGTATCAGGATTCAGGAGGCACCCTCCGTTGTAAGCTGATCCATCGTAGCCACGGAAGAAGTCGCCATTGGCGACCGTAAGGTCGTTGTCGTAGGTGCAGCCTGCAGCCGGCGCGACGTAGTTGGCCGCCGTAACGTCACCGGGAGGGTTGGTTCCATTTGCTGTTGCCCATTGGGCAGGGGTAAAGGTGACCGTGTCTTCGTTGACCCAGTAATCGGTCGATCCGAGGACGTTGGCAATGCCGCCGTTGTAAGCCACACTCGGTGACGTGAGCGAGACTTCCGGAGACTGCGAGCCGATGTCCTCTACAATCCGGCCCAAGCGGCGATCGGTGTACCGTACTGCAAGAACCGAGCCGTGCGTGATCTCGCGCTGTACGCCCAGAACAAACTCATTCGCATATTCCATCCTCGTTCCGGGAATGATTCCTTCGCCGGTTGAGGATGCAAAGTTGGGTGCACCAAACGCGGCCGTGGCCGATTTGCCGGGAAGGCCGTTGAGCACGTGGGCAGCGTCCATCATCGGAATGACAGCGCCCAAGTCGTCCAGCACCGCATTGCCGCTAGCGTCAGCTTGAGGAGTGAAGTAGAAGTTGGTGTCATCCTGCTCGTTGCCCAACTGGCGGATTGCCGCGTCGAGAGGGAGAACCAGCTGATAGCGGGCATAGTTGAAGAAGATCTTGCTCTTCCCATTACCCCACGGATCGACGTTGAAGCCCAGACGCGGAGACCAGTTGTCATTGAATAGGTACTTCAACAGAGAGCCGCCGTACCACTGCTGCTCCCAGCGGAGTCCGGCGTTCACGGTAAGGTACCGGTTCATCTGGTAGGCGTCGTTGACCCAGCCCACTTGATAGCGGCCCGTGGCGTTGACGCTCAGACCCTGGTAGGTTCCGCGATAGAGCTGCAGGTATACCGGGTTCCCGTTGTACTTGGTGCAGTAGGTGCAAGCGGCGTCCGCGTTGAACATGCGGAACGTCGCATTCGTAAGTTGCCCAGCGGCTCCTTCCTTAACAGGTACGAGAGCGCCCGCGGCATTGTGATCCGGGATTGGGAACAGCGGCCCGGTGCGCGTGGGCTTGTCAAGGAAGTTGGTGTGATCGTAGGTGTAGCCCAACGACACGGTGTGCTCGCCGAGGAAGTGAAGCCTCTTTTCCGTCTCACCATTGATGCTGTAGTCGTTGTTCTTGGTCGGCTCATAGGAACCGATGTAAGACGTGGTGAACGGTGTGGATGTGCGATTGTCAATCAGGTACTGATCGATCTTCGGAGTTTGATCGAAGTGGTTGAAGTTGAACGTGTAAACGCCGATCGCAGTCCAAGTCGGGCTGATCGAGGTGCTCAGGCGAGCAACGGAGTCGCGGCTGCCATAGTTGTAGCGAGTGCCAACGGAGTCAGCATTTCTGGCTGCAAGACCGCCCGTTGTCGAAAACCAGTTCGGGCCCGGAATTTCGTTGTGATGCGTCGGGTCGCCAAAGGTCGACATTTCGAGTTGGGCCATGCTAAACGGCTGCCAAGTCAGTTTCGCTGCCCAGCTCAGCGTCGTTGCGCTATAGGCATACGGTCCATGTGGGGCCAGCGGTGCGCCGTCCGGAGCCCGTGCGATGTCCTGAACCAGCGTCGGATCAAACGCGCCGAAGAAGAACATCTTGCCCTTCATTCCGGGAACCGGCCCGCCGATTTCGGCGGCCAGATCATACTGCGGGTTCGAAAGGTAGTTGGCACGGATGGTGTTGACGTAGTTGTAAGACGACAACTGGGTGCGAGTCGCATACCACCAGCCGGGTCCAAGGTACGCTGCCAACGCGCCGTGATAATTGGTCGTTCCGGACTTGGTGACGATTTCAACAATGCCGCCGTCCGCACGTCCGTACTTGGGCTCGAAAGCGCCGGTCTTCACGTCGACTTCCTTAATGAAGGCCAGGTTGACACCCGAACCGAGTGAACCAAACGAGCGATTGTAGGTTCCCAGTCCGCCGAAAGCCTGGTCGGTGATGGTGACGCCGTCGACCAGATAGAGGTTCTCAAGGCCAGTTGCGCCGCCGATAGAAGGATTCGCAGCGCCGGTGCCGCCACCGCTAACCACGCCGGGAGCCAATGAGAAGATGGCTGCCACGTTACGGGCTACCGGGAGCGACTCGTAGAGTTCGTCGGAGATTGGAGCGTTCAGCGAAGTCGTGCCTGTATCAATCTGCACCGCGCCCGCGTCTACCTGCACCGTATCGGTGGCGGCGCCGAGTGCCAGATGTACATCCAGGTTGCCTGAGTGGTCGACGACCACCTGGTTGCGATCGGAGATGAATTTCTTGAAGCCGGTTGCTTCAACAACGACCTTATAAGAGCCGGGAACAACGCCATTCAGTTCGTAATGGCCCGACGCGTCGGTCTTAACCGAATATTCCCCTTGGGGACCGGTGATTGCGACGGTAATTCCGGGCATGACTGCGCCGGAGGAGTCATATACAACGCCACCCAATCCGCCTCGAGTGGCCGAATTGGTCTGAGCCATTGATGGCAGCGCCACGAGCAGCAACAGAGCGAAAAGGAAAGAGCAAGTCCTAATCCAACTTCTCATTTGATTCTTCTCCCGGGCGGAGGTTGTGAGAATTCCCCGTGGGGATCCTCACGATCCGCATATTGTGCTTCGGCGTATCGGTCTAGGGGGTAGAGCCGTTCCGCGGTTTTGAGTTCTTGCAATACTGCGCTCTTGCCGAATCAGTTAACCTAAATCCTTTAAATCACGCAGCTCAAAGATAAGAAGCCTGAAAAATACGAGGGCTAATTGATGCTATTGATGCAAGAAGCGTGCCATTCTCTCACTGAAGCAAATTTTCGTTTGATTTGTTGAAATCAGGGTCTTTAAACCCGATATAAAGAAAGAGGTTGGGGACCCCTTATATGAAAAATAGGATAATAATAGGGCAACCTTCCAAAAATGGGCTTTTTGTCCGGCGATTGTCACTCCCGACATGCAGGTCTAAGCTATCCTCCATCCCATGCTGCTTACGCTTGCTCATGTAGGTCCCCGCTCGAGTTCTAAAGACGGCTATGAGGCACTCACCGCCCTCTATATCGAGCGCTGTTCGTCTTTTGTGCGCTGCCAGACAGATTCCTATCGAACCGATGCGGCCCTCTTTGAATGGCTCGATAAGCAACAGCATCGAACCTCCGCAATTGCGGTGCTTCTCGACAGCTCCGGACGCCAGATGACTTCGGAGGGGTTTGCGGCATGGTTGGGCCGCCACCGCGATCAGGGCGCGCAACACATTGTCTTTTGTATCGGCCCGGCGAATGGATGGTCAGAGGCAGCACGCAATCGCGCACAGCTTCTTCTTTCCCTCGGCCCGTTCACCCTGGCCCATGCCCTCGCGCGCTTGGTGATCGCAGAACAGATCTATCGGGCATTTACAATCCTGACAGGCCATCCTTATCACTCTGGCCATTAGCTGTCCTCTCTGGAAAAGAGAGCGCGGCCCTGCTGCCGCTTATGAGCGACTCCCGTAGAGGATTGATCCTGATCAACACCGGTCCCGGCAAAGGCAAAACCACGGCCGCGATGGGTACCGCTTTGCGCGCCGTGGGAAACGGGATGCGCGTCCTGATGCTCCAGTTCCTAAAGGGGTCGTGGCACTATGGCGAACTCGATGCCGTGCAGGCGTTCGGCCAGAATTTCGTGCTCAAGCAGATGGGTCGCGGTTTTGTAAAAGTCGGCGGAGCAGAGGCGGACCCAGAGGACATTCGGCTCGTTGAGGCCGCGTGGGCCGAAGCCCGCGAAGCAATCCTCTCGGGCGAGTGGGACATGGTGATACTTGATGAAATCAATTACGCGATCGGTTACGGTATGCTCGACCCGGCACAGGTAACCGAGACGCTTCGCGAACGACCCGAGATGGTGCACGTAATCCTGACCGGGCGCAACGCGCATCCGAGTCTTGTGGAATTGGCTGACACGGTCACCGAGATGCGCGAAGTCAAGCATGCTTATCAGAAGGGCATTCTCGCTCAGCGCGGAATCGAATTCTGAGGCCTCAGTTCTCTTCAATCTTTTTTTTGCACATTTGGTCTGCAAGATTCTTTTGCGCGTCCGTTCCAACGATATCCAGGAGGATATCGTGCGAACTTTCTTCTCGTGCCTAGCGGCTCTTCTTGCAGCACCGATCGCGTTTGCGCAACAGGGGCCGACCCGGCCCGTGGCACTCACCATTTACAACCAGGGCTTTGCCGTGGCTCGTACCTCAATCGACCTCGACCTTCACGCGGGCATCAACGAACTCACAACGACAGGAGTAACCAGCAGGCTCGAGCCCGATTCAGTTGTGCTGCGCGACCCTGCAGGCAGGCGGATCGTCAACATCATCGAGCAAAACTACGACGCGGGGGTCGTGAACCAGCAGTGGCTGCTGGAAAAATACGAGGGCAAGACCATCGACTTCGAGACCGGCAACGGGCAGATTATTCCGGGCAGAATTATTCGTGCGGGCGGCCCTCAGGGCCAGCCGCTGATTGAAGTGAAGGGGCGAATGCAATTCCAGCTCCCGGGCCTACCGCTATTTCCATCTGCAACCGATGGGTTGCTGCTAAAACCGACGCTCCGCTGGCAGATTCACTCCGACAACTCCGCTCACATTCCCGCGGAGCTCGCGTACATCACCGGCGGCCTCGACTGGGCGGCGACGTATAACGTCGTTGTTCCGGAAAGCGCTGACGTCACAGGCCAGGAAAAAGCTGACCTGCTCGGCTGGGTCACCATCCACAATCAAAGCGGTAGTGAATTTGCACAAGCCACCATCAAGCTCATGGCTGGTGACGTCGCCAAGCTCCAGCCGCAGGGTGGCGTGTATGCCCAGGCGATGAATAAGGCTGCCCTCAGGCTCGACGAGGCGTCCTACGACAGGATTCAGGTGACGCAAAAGGCATTCGACGATTTCCACCTCTATGATCTTCATCGCACGGTTGCCCTTCTTGATGGAGAAACCAAGCAGGTGCAGTTCATCGATGCGTCTGGCGTAACCGTGAAGCGGAACTACGTCTACGATGGCGAAGCCTCGCAACTGCAGCCCATCTATGCTGGCAGTTTCAATCAAAATCGGGCATACGGATTGGAAGTTGAGAACACTCATGTCCGCGTGATCGAAGAGATCAAAAACAGCGAATCAAACCACCTGGGGCTCCCGATGCCCGCGGGGCGGGTTCGCCTTTATCGCCGCGATGCCGATGGACAGATGGAGTTTGTCGGCGAAGACGCGATTGACCACACTCCTACAGAGGAGACCCTGAAGATCGCGACAGGGAATGCTTTTGACGTGAAGGGCTCGCGCCGCCAGACCGACTTTCACATCAGCCAGAACGAACACATCCTCGACGAGACATTCGAGATCAAGATCACGAATCAGAAACAGCAACCGGTCCGGGTGAAGATTGTGGAGCACATGTACCGGGGGGACAACTGGGAGATTACAGGGAAGACCTTCGCCTTCACCAAGCGCGACAGCCACACGCTCGAGTTTCCGGTTCAGGTTCCTGCCAAGGGACAGACCACGCTCACTTATTCCGTGCGTTACACGTGGTAGCCAGCATCTCCGTGACGGAGTCAAGTCTCGGCGAATGGACGGCCGTTCTCAAGGACATTTCTCAGATAGGCTGAGTCCCATTCGTCGAGATTTATCTTCGCGCTTGAAGAGCCTCGGCGACCTCTGCGAAGGCTGCATACACAAGCCCGGATGCCCCGCATGCAATCCATATACAATGGTCAAGGCTTATGTCCTGGTTCAAACGTGAGAACGGCGAATTTGATCCCGGTGCCGGGAGCGACACTGCGGGTGACGATCCTGAAAAACGAGTGCGTACGGAAGGCTTGTGGATCAAGTGCCTGGGTTGTCGCCAGACCATTTGGAAGGCCGATCTCGAAGCGAATCTGAACGTCTGTCCCAAGTGCCAGCACCATTTCAAAATCGGGGCGCGTCAACGATTCGACCTGCTGCTCGAGCCCGGTTATGAACTGGTTGATACCGGATTGCGCTCGACAGATCCGCTCAAGTTCACTGACATCAAGCCTTATCAACAGCGCCTTCGCAAGGCTCAGGAACAGACCGGCCTCAATGACGCCATTCTGAATGCGACAGGCCAGCTTGGTTCGCACTCGGTCGTGATCAGCGCGATGGAGTACGGTTTCATAGGCGGCTCTATGGGGGCGGTTGTCGGGGAAACGATCGCACGTGCCGTGGATCGGGCGCGGCTTGGACGCAAACCTCTCATCGTGATTGCGGCCTCTGGTGGCGCCCGAATGATGGAAGGTGTTGTGAGCCTGATGCAGATGGCGAAGATCTCCACTGCGCTGGCCCAACTCGATGACGCCAGAGTACCTTATATTTGCGTGCTTACTGACCCGACAACGGGAGGCGTGACCGCGAGTTTTGCGATGCTCGGCGACCTGAACATCGCTGAGCCCAAGGCGCTCATCGGCTTCGCCGGGCCGCGCGTCATCGAGCAGACGATCCGGCAGAAGCTGCCGGAAGGG
>Ga0207645_10003409_pt1 | contig 12083 bp, 10 predicted proteins | sample KBSM53metaG_FD_184331 | JGI IMG/M metagenome (GOLD analysis project Ga0207645, IMG submission 184331) | Miscanthus rhizosphere microbial communities from Kellogg Biological Station, Michigan, USA - KBS M5-3 metaG (SPAdes) (version 2) | ecosystem: Host-associated > Plants > Roots > Rhizosphere >...
GATCGCGGTGTTGTCCGCCTACTTGCCGGCGCGGCGGGCGTTGCGCGTCGATCCGACTGTCGCAATGCGAGCAGAGTAGACAGCGCTTCCTCACGACATTGCGAACGGCGCCTCGGATAACGGGCGTGTTACAGAGAGGTAATTGCGGCTCTAGGAAGCTCGGATAACTTGGGGTGGACAACGCATTCTCTCGACGCGAGTCCGTTCGCGCCGCTCTCGCTGTTCGGCAATTCTCCAACGACGAGCCCTATGCCCCTGCCCACCATCTTCGATCCGAGCGGTGTCTCGGACGTCAAGCTTCTCAAGTACGGAAAAGTCTATCTCCTGACGATGGGAGACGGGTCGGAGCTGGTCATCAAGGCCGAGTCGCAGCAATTCCAGATCACAGATCGCATTGCCGAGCGGAAAAAGATGGACTTCGGGTTCCAGATTGCGCAGAAAGTGGCGAGCGCTGGTAACTCGCGCGTGATGGACCAGGTCGAGGTCAAGCGACTTGCCAGGTTGCAGGCGGCCTTTCCCGATCCCGCGTTTGGCTGGGACGTCTCGCTGGATCCGAGATACAATGCGCAGACCAGTTGGCTCCTCATGGAAGCCGCTTCCGGCCTCAAGAACCTCGAGGACGTGATGGGGAAGGGCGAGGGCAAGCAGTTTCTCTCGCTTCTCATGCTGTTCGGGCTGCACCAAAAGGACAATCTGGTCGCTCTCGGAAAGATCCTGGCGATGGACTGTTTCCTCGGGAATTCCGACCGTTTCATCGTCGACGACTCGACGGCGCAGGACCCGATCAAGAACCTTGGCAACGTGTTCTTTCAGAAACAGTCGGACAAGTCGTTCAAAGTTGTCGGGATCGATCCGATGGATCCCAATTCCGGGTGGGCCAAGCTGGATCAGGACATCCTGACGGTTACGCAGGCAGTGTCGCGGCAGGGCGGGCGCCAGGTCACGGAAGAAATGAAGCAATGGCCCGGGTTGATCCTCAAGAGCGACAAACGCATGCGTGACCTGGCCAAGCGCTGCCTGCGGGCCGTCAACGATCACCTGATGGAGTTCGCCAAGCTCAGTGACAAAGAGAAGAAGACGTGGACCGTCCGCGGCAAGCACTTCGATCTCGTGGAGAAGGGGATCAAGAAAGGGCGTGACGAGATCAAGTTGATCGCGAGGGCACGCGTGGCGCCGAAGGGCGGCCGCGCCGGTGCGCCCACCGGGTTGATGAGCCGCATGCAGACGTTGGGTTGGGCCTGAGCGCCGGCTTGCTACGTAAGCCGCAGGTCAGCTGTCGGCTCTGACGATCGCGGTTCGTCCCTGCTTGCAGTTTGCTGACCGCCGAGGAGTGGCGGGCCGGCGCGCGTCGGTCAACATCGAGATGACACGCGTGTCGAACAGTCTCCTCGAGCGAGGCATCCGTGCGGCGACCCTCGTACACTCTTCCCGCCATTGCGCTGGCGATGCTCGCCTGCGCCCCGGCCGAGCCGAAAGCATTCAGCTCGGCCGACGAGCGGGCGATTCGCCAGGTCGATTCACTCTACGTTGCCGCCTGGCTGCGCGACGATACGGCTGCGGTCCTCCGGACACTGGCGCCCGACGCCGTGCTGATGCCGGCCGGGCAGCGTCCGCTCGCGACGCCTAACGATATCCGGGCCTTCTGGTGGCCCGCCGACGGGTCACGGACGAAAATCCTGACGTTCCATCGCGTCATCGACGAGATCGCGGGCGACCCGAGTCTCGCGTGGGTTCGTGGGACGGACACGCTCACGTTCACGTACGACAAGGGTCAGACACACAGCCAGCTCGCCAGCCGCTCGATGACGCTGGCGGTTTGGCGGCGACAGCCGGACGGCTCCTGGCGCATCAGCCGGATGATGTGGGGCGCGCGTGCCCCGTAGAGAACTGCCGTGTTACCCGACGTACGAGAGAACAACGTAATCCGTCCCATCGAATACAAAGTCAGCCACCTCGCGCATGCCCATTTTCGCGTGCGCACGCAGGGATGCCGGATTGTCGCGCCGGATGAACAGAACCCCTTCGCGTCCCGGCTCCAGTTGTCGCAATTCTGCAACCATCTCCTGCGCCAGTCCTTTGCCACGTTCTTCTTCGCTCACGCAGATGGGGCCATAGACATACGCGTCAGGTGAGCCCGGGTATGCGTCCAGCATCGCGCGAATGATGGGAACATCGTCATTCATCTCGCGTGGACTATTCATGAGGAAAGCGACGATGCGGCCATTTCGGCGCGCAACGATCAACGGCATCGCGCGCATCATTGCGGCGACGCGAGAGCGAGGCAGCTCGGCAGACAGCAACCCGCCGCGTTCGGGCTGGTTTGCCGCTTGCAACTCCAGAATGCCATCCAGATCGCGTTCAGCCGCCCTGCCGATCTCCACTCCGGAAATGGTCACGACTCTAACCTCCGGCGCCTAACGCTGCCGTTTCAGATCGCGGCTCAGTGGTCAATGCGGCGCGCATTCGGTTCAGGTCAACTCGACTGGCCCTTGCCGTGCCACTTGAGCCCGATCTGGGCGGATTGGCGTAGGCGCTCCGTCAGCTGTCCGGTGTGGTGTTGGAGATGACGAATGTTCACCAACTGATGCTCGAGCTTTCCCATCTGATACCAGGGGAAACCGCACTCCGGCGCGTTGAGGTCAAGCGAGTCGACGGCCAGGTCGATCCGCGACTCGAGGTCCTTCCAATAGGCCGTCAGCTCCTCCCTCGAGTAAGGAATACGTAGAGTTCCGTCGGGAGCGGGCCCGAGCTCCCAGTAGCCCTTGCGGTGCTGAGACCAGGGAACGAACGCCTGTTCGGACGCGCTCAGGTAGAAGTCGGTGTAAAAGAGCGTGTGATAGATGACCTGCCAGGACTGGTTCCTGTACGAGTCGTCGGCCCAGAGCCCCTCGGGACACGAGTCGAGGGCTGCTCTCAGCATTGCCATGCCCCCGTGATACTGGCTTTTGAGCGCGGCTTGGATTGTCATGGACGGGTAAGTCAGGAGTGTGGCTAGTCCTCGCGCTTCATGCGCTCGCGCCGCGCGCGTTCAGCGTCGCTCGGTGAATCGAGCGCGGTGTCGCCGATCTCGATGTCGCCCGCGCGCTCGTAATGACCGATCAAGAGGCCGGTGCTCGAGACGCGTGATCTGGTCAGCTTGTAGCCGTGCGGCACGGAGCCGTCGGCGAACAGCTTCTTGCCACCGCCGAGGACGACCGGGATGGTGAAGATGCTGATTGCGTCAACGAGGTCATTGGTGAACAGCGCGTGAACGAGCTCAGTGCTGCCCTGGGTGACGAGATTCGGGCCGTCTGCTGCCCGCAAACGCTCCACGTCGGCGATGTCTCGCAGCAGCACCGAGCCCTGCCAACTCGTATCGACGTCGCCCGAGCGCGAAACGAGGTACTTCTTGATGCGCTTGAACAGCCTGGCGATGCGGCCGGCGGAGCCGGTTTCGTCGTAGTAGGGCCAGTATCCGGCGAAGATCTCGTAGGTCTTTCGCCCGAGGAGGAGATCGCAGTTCTCCGTCAAGACGCGGTCGATCTCTTCGCCGAACACCTCGTCGAAGTAGGGCATAACCCAGCCGCCCAACTGAAAGCCCCTGGTGGGATCCTCCCAAGGGCTGCCGGGCGCCTGCATGACTCCATCCATGGAGACCTGGGCGCCGACAATGATCTTTCGCATGTATCACTCCTGCGCAACATTGGCGCCGGCGACGAGCAGGATCAACCGTCGCGACGCGGGCGGAGTACTCGTCACGCTCAATGTGGACGGGCAGGCATCCAGAACCCAGGGGTCGACCGCATGAGGTCGACCCCTGGGTTCTGGATGCTGGATTCGCTCTCAATTGGCGCGCGGCGCATTTGGCGCCGGCGGATCCTCACGCCACCACCACTGTGTCGGCAGGGGCCTAACGCGCGGCCACATCTCATCGAGCGTGTTGCCGTCGTAGAGTCGGCCGTTCTTCATCACGTACCGGATGCTATTTGTGTTCCTGATGTCCTCGAGCGGATTCCGGTCGAGCACCTGCAGGTCCGCGAGCTTCCCGACCTCGAGGGTACCGAAATCCTTCGCGTGACCAATCGCGTCGGCACCGAAATACGTCGCCGCTCGCAGCACGTCGTGCGGCTTCATTCCTCCCGACGCCATCATCCACAGCTCCCAGTGCACCCCGAGCCCTTGCAGCTCGCCGTGTGACCCAAGCCCGACACGCCCGCCCGCGTTCACGATCTTCGCCAGCTGCTCGGCGTGACTCTTGTAGATGTACTGATCGTCGCGGTAGAACGCCGTCGTCTTCCACGCGTCGAGCTCCTCGTGCGGCGTGAAATGCCGAAGCTTCTTGTCCTCGTCGATGTTGTAGTGCGTGAGCCAGTAGGTGAGGCCAATCGGACCACCGTACCCGACGATCAACGTCGGCGTGTACGTGATGCCGCTCGCCTTCTCCAGCTGGACGACGTCGTTGTACAGCGGGAAGATGGGCATCGCATGCTCGAGGCCGGGGTAGCCGTCGTGCATGAGCGTGAGATTCATCGTGAGGTTCGATCCGCCCTCGGTCGTGGTCGTTAGGCCCAGCTCCTTCGCCGCCATGATCACCCACTGCCGCACCTTGCGATCGCCGACCATGTACTGCTTGATCGTCTGCGTGTTGTAATGATCGGCATAGCGGCGGACGACGTCTCGCGCCTCGTCGAGCGATTTGATGTTGTCCGCCGAGAAGATGCCGGGGCCCGTGGAGTAGAGCCGGGGGCCGATCAGCGCCCCGGTCTCCATCAGATCGGAGTACGTGAGAATGTCGGTCGACGACGTCTGTGGATCACGCTGCGTCGTGACACCGTACGCGAGGCCCGCCAGCAGCTGCGTGACCTGATCGCGATGCACGCCCCATCCGAACCAGTTGTGCGCGTGGATGTCGACATAACCGGGCATGATCGTCTTTCCAGCGACGTCGATGACCTTTGCACCCTTCGGAATCGTCACCGAGCCACTGGCCCCCACGGCGACGATCCGATTGTCGGTGATCACGATGTCGCCCTTTTGGATGACCTCATCGCCCTTCATCGTGATGATCCGGGCTCCGCGCAACGCGACCGTGCCGCGCGGCTTGTCCTTCTGCGCTGTGATGACGACGTCGTAGCGCTGCGCCTCGTACACGATCGTTGGTTTCCTGGTCGTGTCCGACCTCGTGGCGGAATCCGACTTCGCAGCGGAATCCGCCGCAGGCCTCGCACCGGCCGCTCCGGCGCCCGTCCCGCCGCCGGCACCGGCCGCGGAGTCAGCGCGAGCGACCGAGTCCCGAACGAGTGAATCCGCCATCGCGAGGTCGTAGCTGAAGAAGCTCTTGCCGATCGAGTAGAACGCGGTGCGACTGTCGTTCGTCCAGCCGATGAAGTCCCCGCCGACTTTCGTTAGGCGAGCCGTCGGCACGACCGAGCTCGACGTCACCGACACCGCGGGCGCCTGGCCGACGACTGGCGGGACGGCGATGAGGTACACGTTGTTCCCTGCCTCGACGAGTGCGCGCCGGCCGTCCGGCGAGAGCAGCACTTCCTCGGGAACCGGCGGTGGTGGCGTGACGCCGGGAGGAAGCGGGACTGCCGGCGGCGGCGGCGCCGCAACGCGCACGACCACTTTGCGGTCGGTGCCATCGAACCGCATCGACACGAGCCCCTCCTGGCCCGCCCAGACGTATATGCGAGAGGAGTCCGGTCCGATGTGTGGAACGTTGCGTCCTTCCTGCGAGGCACCGGCGCCCATCCAGGTCACGCGCGCCACCTCACCGCCGGCCGCGGGGATCGTCACGTACTCGATCTCCGCGCCGCCACCAAGGCCGCCGAAATCCTCGAAGGTCCGCATGCGCACCTGACGCGAGCCACGCACGGCCATGATGCGCGACCCATCGCGCGTGTATCCGATCTTGTCGTAGTACGCCGCCGTTTTCGTCAGACGCTCCGGCTGGCCGCCGCCGTCGGCGCGCACCCGATAGACGTTCCCGCCAGCTGTATCCGTCCACGTCACGTAGGCGATGTAGCGGCCATCGGGCGACCAGACGGGCTGATGCTCGACCATGCCGCCCGGCGTTAGGCGACGCGGATTGCCGATCGTCAGCTTCTGCGCACCGACACCGCCGCGCGCGAGCGTCAGGTCGCCGACGTAGAGATTGTCGAGCGCGATGAATGCGAGGTGCTTTCCATCCGGCGACGGACGCGCGCCGCGAATCTGCGAGACGGTGAGCGTCGAGTCGTTGATGGGATACTCGAACTTCGCGAGCGGGCCCATTTGCTGATCGACGTCGGCCGTGAACGGAATCGCGGTGACTTCGCCCGAGGGCACGGCGACACGCCAGATCTTCCCCTGGAAGCTCGTGATCAGCGCTTTCGAATCGGGCGTGAACGCCGACCCGGGATAGACGTCGCGATCGTTGACTCCGCCACCCTGCGTGTTGTCACGCTGTACGTCCATGAGCAGCCAGCGATCCTCGTTCGTCGTGAGGTCGCGGACCTTCAACCCTTCGCGTCCGTCATAGCGAACGGCGTAAACCAGCCAGCGTCCATCGGGACTCGGCACCGGGCGAAATGCGCCGTCGGCCTCGCCCGAGCGCACGAACGTTTTTCCACTCTCGCGATCGAACTGGCCGATCTGATATTGGCCGAGCCGTCGCGGATTGCTTCGCCCGAGCAGCTCGCGATGATGCTGCTCCTCGTAGCTCTCCTGCTCGGTCTCGGCCGGCCATGTGCTCGCGAGGAACGTGCTCGGCACGTTGCCACTGACGTTGACCCAGATGTACCGTGAGTCGTTCGTCGCGAGCGCGGGTCCGAGGTGTGTTGGAACCGGTGCGCCGCCGGTGGCGGGAGCGCCGTCGGGCCGGAGGCCGGTGAGCTGGACGCCGCTCCCGCCGTCCTTGTGGTACATCCAGAGCTGACCGGCTCGCGCCGCGATCAGGTATTGCCCGTCGGCCGACCAGATGGGGGACGAGAAGTTGATCCGCTCGCCCTTGGTGATGATGTGGGCCTTGGTGCCGTCGGCGTTGGCAATCCAGACGTTCTTCGAGCCGTTGCGGTCGCTCACGAAGACGATCTGGGATCCGTCGGGCGAGTAGCGCGGCTGCTGGTCCCACCCCATGCCGCTCGTGATGCGCGTGGCTTTCCCGCCCGCGATCGGGATCGTGTACAGGTCGCCGAGGATGTCGAAGACGATCGTCTGGCCGTTAGGCGAGACGTCGAGCGAGATCCAGGACGCTTCGTCGGTCGTGAACTTGAGGGGCCGCGTGGTGATGAGCGGAAGCCCGTTTGTGCGGCCCGCCGCTTTTACGGCGCTGTCGTTCTGCGAGGTGGTTTGGGCCGAGGCCGGTGCTGTGAGTGCCGAGGCGAGACAGAGTCCTGTCGCGACGAGGAGACGGAGCTGCTTCATGAACGATCTCCAAAGGGGACAAATACGTGCTGACGTGCGTTCCGTGATCCGAGGACGCACTGTTTGTTCGAACGGGGACGGCGGTCCGGTCCGGCGACCGCGCGCGGGTGCGCTGGGCTCGAAAATACTGCCGCGAGTGAAGTCGGGAAGGCGTGACGGAGTAGCTCCTGCCTTTCAATGAGCGTCACCGAATTCGGTTAACGCTCGCAGGCCTGCGTCCCAAGTTTTCAGTCTCACTTCCGGCTCGTGAAAGAGGAGATGTCACATCCGAGGAGCGATCCGAAGCATCCGAGTGATCCGCTGCATCCGAACACTCCTTCGTCTGTGGGACCGGCCCTCTCATGGCTCGCATCTACGACAAAGGGGTGTTCGGATGCGGCGGGATGCCACGGATCAGCCGGATCGATCCCGACCTGGCGCCTAACGTGGCCCCTACGCGACACTTGTCACTCCTTGCGCGTTACTCGAAGACGACCGCCTGCGGACGCCACGTGTTCGGATCGTTCCAGATTCCGGGCCCAATGAACTCCAGCCAATCCGGCGTCACTTCGATCATCACGAAGTCTCGCGGGAACGCCGGCCAGAAGAACTTCACGGTGGCTGAATCGAGGAACGGCTGCAGTCGCGGATTCTTCGGATCTCGATGCACGGTTGCTCGGCCCATGATCGTCGCGTAGGCCGCGCGCTGGTCCTCATTGAAATAGAGCGTGACGAGCGGGTTCTTCGCGATCTGATCGACCTTCCGGGTCGATGGGCGCGTGAGAATGAAGACCGAAAATCGCTCGCGCGCCGTCGTGGGCTGCTTGAGGCGAAACGCGCGTACGGTCCTCACGCGAGGTCGGTTGAACTCGTCGACGGTCACCAACCCGACGAACGACTGCCGTGCGATCAGCGCGTCGGCACTGTCGAGGACAACGGCTGTGTCACGCGCGAGGCTGAGCTCAGCGCGCGGTATGCTGAGCGTTGTGGCAGTGGTGGTGGCGGCACGGCCGTCGGGCGCACCGCCGCACGCCGTGCCAAGGATCGCAAGGAGCGTTGCCGTGGCGAGGGAAAGGATTCTCACGCGGGGGATGATACGACAAGACGGACCGCCGAGCGACACTGGTGCAATTGGTGCACAGATCACGCACTGAATCTTGCCCCGAGAGCCAACATGCCGGTCAAACACGTTCGCTTCGGAAAGGGCTTCAACGTCGCATTGAGCAACAAGCGCGGCCAGTCAGCGTCGATGGTGATAGCGCCGGGCGACTGCGAGGGCGGCCCCGACAACCGGCATCGCGGTGCCGATCAGTGGCTCTTCGTCCTCTCCGGTTCCGGTGTCGCGGTGCTCGCAGGCCGCAAGCACCGATTGAAGGCAGGCTCGCTCGTCCTCATCGAGCGCGGCACTACACACGAAATCCGCAATACCGGCCGCTCGCCGCTAAAGACACTCAACGTGTACGTGCCGCCGGCCTACCGGTCGGACGGCAACGAGCTGCCGCGCGGGCGCAGCTGAGAACGCGAGGCGTCACGGACGGCGGCCCGTCGCTCCCGCTCGCCGTTCAATGAGCTCGATCGCCAGGCCGTCCGGGTCTTCGATCATGACCGCTTGGGCTTCGCCGAACGCGTATGGCCCTTCGATGACCTTGACCTTTGCAAGGCGAAGGCGCGCCACGAGCTCATCGAACCGCTCGACCGTGAACGCAATGTGATCCAGCACCTGCCCACGCGACCTAACGAGCGGTTGATCGCGACCACATCGATCCCCGACACACTGGCGCGGATACCACGTCATGCTGCCGTTCGCGAACCTGACGCCGCCCGATGGCTGACGCAGCGTGCCGGCCGGCTCGAGCGAGGGCCACCCGGCCTCACCGTAGCTGACGTCGCACGGATCCCACGGCTTGCGAGGTGTCTCCGTTCCACTGCTGTCGCGAACGGGTGGAAGCTCCATTCCCAAGTGCTCGACGTACCAGTTCGCGGCACAGAGCGGCCGCTCGTGAAAGAAGTGGATGTGCGAGAACGAGTCGCGCGTTCCCGGTCCGCCGGTGAGCTCGAACAACACGCCGTCCGGCGCGACGACGTAGCTGAAGCCGCCATCGCGCGGCGGCGCACTCTGTGTCGTCGCGAACGTCTTCGCAGTCACTATGCCTGCGTAGGGCGAAAGCCCCGAGCGCCACACCGTGTTCGTATCGCTGGGTGAAACGAACAACGGGAGATGCTCGACGCCGATCGTCGCGAGGCGCGCGGCGATATCGGTCGTGTTCGTGAACGCGCCGATGTGCCAGAACGCACTCTGCGGCTCCGCGCGATGCAGATCGTCTCGCCACGCTCCCGCGGGTGGTCGGTCCACCTTCTGGAAGAGCAGCAGCATATCTGCTTCGACACCCGGGAACCCCGCGACCTTCGTTCGTCGAGCGGACGGCCAGATCTCGAGGTACCAGTCGATCGCCTTTGCGGGGTCTACCGAGTTGAGCCCGACGTGATGCAGCTGCGGCATCGATGCCGAGATCGGTTGCTGGGCGTGGACCCCGCTCACAATCGCAACGAATGCCACCACGAATGCGACCGCAACCCGTCGCACTACGCGACTGCCTCCTCACGCCGCGGGACCCGCTTGGGGCTCGAACCATCACCAACCCGTTGCTGCTGCGCTCGGCCGAGCCAGACGCCGAGCACACCCCACACAATCGCAAGGGGTATGGTCACCGCCACCAACGCGGTCAGCCCCATGGCAAGACCACGCAGCAGCCCCTCGACCTGGGAACCCACCACGTCACCAACGCGATAGACGAAGGTGTCAATGAACGCCTTCGATTTGTACTTGTCTTCGCGGGATACGACGGTGAACAATGTTTCTCGCGCAGGCCGGACGATCGCCCGTTGTATCGCGCTGAACGCGGCCTGGAGAACCACGAGCGCCGCCAGCGATGCCGAGATAGCCAGTCCTACGAATCCGAACGAAACAATCGCCGGTAGTAAGGCCAACGTTAGGTGCACGCCCAGCCGCTTCATCAATTGCCCGGTCACGAGCGCCTGAAGCACCAGCGTCGTGAGCTGGGTGTAGAGGTCGATACGCGCAAACACCGACGTGCGCATATCGAGGTCGTTCCCGAGGGCGGCAACCATCTGGAGCCGCGTGAAGTAGATGAACGTGCTGATCACCGTGAGGATCAGCACGTATGCGGATATGCCGAGCAGGTACGGTGAGCGAAGCGCCGCGCGGAATCCCTCCCAGGCACTCCCGCCGATGATGGCCCGATCATCGACTTCGCGCGGTGCGCCGGATCCCGCAGCCGCATCCTGGCTCCGAGGTTGGAGTCGAGTGACGGTCCACGCGGCCACAACCGCTATCCCGAGCGAGGTCGCCGCGACGGGCAGCAGCCCCGCCGTGCCCAGCGGACGCGTGAGCTGCGAGGCCAGCCAGGGACCGGCGATCGCACCCAGCGTCCCACCCACGCTGATGACACCGAACAGTCGCTTGCTCTGCTCGAGCGAAAACCTGTCGGCCATGAGCGCCCAGAACACCATCGTCGAGAACAGGTTGAACACACTGAACCAGACGAAGAACACCATCCCGCTCACTTCGCCGATCGCGCCTGGCGCGCCCACGAGAAGGAGATAGAAGCCGACCAGGCTCAGGGCGAAGAACACATAGGTGGCCGTGATGAACACGATGCGCCGGTAGCGGCTCACCAAGAGCGCGAAGATCGGGTTCACCGCGAGCGTGACGACGGCCGTCCCAATGAAGAGCCAGCGCACCGCCTCGATCCCGCGCCGCATGCCTAGCGATTCGCGGGCAGGGCGAATCACCATGAGGGCGGTGAGGATGAAGAAGAAGCAGAGGGCGGAGGCGAATACGGCAGCTCCTTCGCCTTTGCGAACCTGGAAAAACCGCTGAAGCAGGGCCGTCATGTACTTAGCACGCTCCGTTAGGTCAGTTCAGTACTTCACGGCCTCCAACCAGCGCACACTCAACGGAACCGTGTCGAACGGGCGAGCCGTCTCGTCTTCGAGGTAATAGCGCTCGACACCGACCTCCTTCGCGGCACGCAGGACCGCACGGTAGTCGGTCTGCCCCGTACCAGCCGGCACCTCGCTCGAATCGGGGTTCGCGCTGCCGGTGTGCACGCCCGTCGCCACGCCCTTTTTCATATCCTTGATGTGCATCAGCTTCCACCTGCCAGGATACTTTTTGAGCAGGGCCACTGGGTCATTTCCGGGGAGCGACGCCCAGAACACGTCCATCTCGAACTTCACCGCGTTCGAATCCGTCTGTTGCATCAGCACGTCCATCGGGAGCGCGCCGCCGGCTCCTGGCTTGAACTCGTAGCCGTGGACGTGGTAGAAGAACTGAAGTCCTTCCGCGCGCGCGGCCTTTCCCCAGCGATCGAAATCGCCCGCGGCTTGCCGCGTCAGCTGGACGGTGATGGGGCCATCCGGATGCGGGATCCACGCTGTCCCGACGTACTTCGCGCCTAACGCTTTCGCCTCGGCCAGCACGGCGGGAAGACTGTCGCGCAGGCGCTCATAGCCGACGTGCATCGACGTCGCGTTCAACCCAGCGCTGTCGAGCGCGCGCCGAAATGCCTCCGCGCTCATTCCGTAGGTGCCGGCAAGCTCGACCTCGCGGACACCGAGGGCGCGCACTCGCGCGAGCGTCCCCGGTACGTCGGTCTTGAACGCCTCGCGAAAGCTCCACAGTTGGACGCCGAGCG
>Ga0207645_10003416_pt1 | contig 12073 bp, 13 predicted proteins | sample KBSM53metaG_FD_184331 | JGI IMG/M metagenome (GOLD analysis project Ga0207645, IMG submission 184331) | Miscanthus rhizosphere microbial communities from Kellogg Biological Station, Michigan, USA - KBS M5-3 metaG (SPAdes) (version 2) | ecosystem: Host-associated > Plants > Roots > Rhizosphere >...
GGTGACGTGCAGAACCTGAACGACACCAAGGGCTACGTGGCCGAAGCGCTCATTCTCGCGGTCATCTTCATCTACCTGATTCTCGCGTCGCTGTTCGGATCGTTCCTCCAGCCGCTCGCCATCATGCTCGCGTTACCCCTGAGCTTCATCGGGGTGGCGATTGCGCTGCTCATCACCAGGGGCAACATGAACGTGATGTCCATGATCGGCATCATCATGCTCATGGGGCTCGTCACGAAGAACGGCATCCTGCTGGTCGATTTCACGAACCAGGAACGCGAGCATGGCGGCGAACGAGAAGCCGCGATTCTTCGAGCAGCGCGCACACGCATCCGACCGATCATCATGACGACCTTCGCCATGGTGTTCGGGATGATTCCGCTGGCCCTGGCAATCGGTGCTGGCGCCGAACAGCGAGCCCCCATGGCGCGAGCCGTCATCGGCGGCTTGATCACCTCCACGTTCCTCACTCTGTTCGTCGTGCCGGTGATGTACACGCTGCTCGATGACGCTGCCGCGTGGCTTCTCAGCCGTCGGCGATCACCTCATCACGCCCCACCCTCTCGCGATCCGGCTGTCACGGACGCTGCATTCGGGGACTGACAACCGCGCGCGCCGCGTTGTGTCGCTTGACTCTGCGACCCGGCGATTGTACTAGGGTGACGTGAAAGCGGGTGCTTCGTCGCACCCGCAAAAATGAAAAGTGATGGGCATGTGACGTGCACCTTTCCCGCCCGGTTTTTCCCCTGGTTCAGACCGGACGGCTATCCCACAGGAGGCGGTCATGCCGCGCGGTGAAGAATTGGATCGTGAGTTCAAGTTTTCCGACCGGGATGACGAATCAGACGACCTGGGCTACGGTGGCGGGAGCTCGTTCGACGATGACGACGACGAGGACGGCGGCTGGGTCCTGAACCAACGCGACGAAAGCCTGTGGGATGACGCCGACGAGAGCGATGACGGCGACGACGACGAGGAAACCGAGGCGGTCGGTGGTGGCGACGAGGAAGACGAGGAGGAGGCCGAGGTCTTCCCGCGTCCCGGCCGACCGGGACGCCCGCGCAAGACGCCCGCTGAAAAAAGCGTAGTGGCATCCACCGCCCCAGCGGCATCGCCCGCTCCGGCGGCCGCTCCCGCACCCGCTCCGCCCCCGAAGCCAGCCGCATCCAAGGCCCCCGCCAAGGCGGCAACGAAGAGCGCACCCGCGAAGAAGCCGGCAAAGAAGGCGGCTGCAAAAAGCGGGAAAAGTGCGCGCTCCGCGGCGAAGGGCGGAGCGAAAAAAGTCGCCAAGGCCAAGAGCGCAGCGAAAGGCGCGAAAAAGTCGGCCGGCAAGAAAGCCGCGAGCAAAAAGGCCCCGGCTCGCAAAGCGAGCGGCCGCGGCGGAAAGGCCAAGAAGAAGTAGGTCGAGGCAGCGCTCCACCGGCGCGTCAGGCGCCAGTTTTCGATCAGTTATGACCGCGGGGTGCTGCCGGCTCAGTCGGCGCCCCGCGGTTTCGTCTTCCGCCTATCCCGTTCGCATTCACGTCGCACTTACGACCCACTCTCCGCCGGACCATGCTGTCCACCGACCTCTCCGAGCATGCACTGCTCGACGCGCTTCCCGTCAACATTTACGCGCTGGATCTCGAAGGTCACCTCACCAGCGTGCGCCAGGCAGCACCGCGGTTCAGCGAAGATGGGGGAGCGCCCACCGCCACGATTGGCGATGCCAGCCGTGGGGCACCGATTTGGGATGCAATGCGCGGTACCATGTCGCGCGACCAGATCGAGTACGGAATGCAGCTTCTTCGAACCGGCCGAGCCCCGGTCGTTCGGTGGGAGCTTGAGCGCGGTCGCGGGGACGACCGCATTTTTCTGGCGCACATGACACCGCTACATGACGACGCTCGCGCCGTGACCGGTTTCGTGGTCTGCACTGTCGATATCACCTCGACGGATCACGCTCGAGAAGCCGTCGTCGATTCCGGCCTCGCGTTTGCTCGCGCCGTCGACGTTGGCGAAGCGTACCACGAAGCCGCGCAGCAGCTCCGTCAGACACTGCGCGCGGATGTGGTCGTCGTTGCCGTGAGCGATGACCACGGCACTTCCCCCCGCATCGTATATGACGCCGGGTCCGAGAGCGATCGCCGATCGCTCGAGCAACGCTTCGCTCGCGCCTGGCATTCCGCGCTCGAGAACGGCGGTGTTGTCGCGTCGCGTGCTGGTTCGACCGTCACCCTGACAGCCGCACTGCCCGCCCGATCCGGGCCGCTCGGCGTCATCTCGATCGACATCGACGCCATCGACTCCCCCGAAGAGATGGCCGAGGCTCGCCGCTATCTGTTGGCTGTCGCCACACAGCTCTCGGCGGCCATCGACCGCGCACGGCATGTTGCGAACTCAGGTCGTCGGCGCAGGAGCGGCGCGATCGGCGAAGTCGCGGCGGGGGTCGCGCAAGAGCTTCGTAACCCGATCTTTGGGATCTCGTCCGCCGCTCAGCTACTCCGCTTCCGGGCGCGAGAAGACCCGGTCATGGAGACCAACGTCGGACGTATTTTGCGCGAGGTTGAGCGACTCAATCGAATGGTCGGCACGTTGGTCGAGCTCGGGCGGCCGATCGTGCTGAAGTTGGCGCACGCCGATCCCGATGCGGTTTGGGACGCTGTGCTCGAGTCGGAGCGTGGTCGGCTCGAGAGCCGCGCAATCGCCATCCGGCGAACAACGCCGGCGACGCCCGCGTCGATCGTCATCGACGGCGAGCAGTTGGCCCAGGCGTTCAAGAGCATCCTCACGAATGCGGTCGACGCCGCCCCTGTGGCGTCGGATCTGTCGCTCCAGTCAACGCTGCTCCCAAACGGTGGATGGCGGTGTCGGCTCACGAACGGCGGCGCGCCGATCCCGGCGGAGATGTTGCCGCGAGTCTTCGAACCGTTTCTGTCAACGAAGCCAGGAAGCCCCGGGATGGGGCTCGCGTTCGCCCAGCGAATCGTCGAGGAGCACCAGGGCACGATCACCGTCGAAAGCTCTGCGGAAATGGGCACGACCGTCGCGGTTAGCCTTCCGAGCACCCCTCGTACCGCCACGCTGACGTGATTATGTTCGCATCATGGCTGAATCACCGGTTGCTCTTCTCCGCGCGCACGCCCGCCACGCCCCCTGGAACGCTCGCGGGCTCGCGGCCCACGTCACCGCATTAGTCGACGCGGCGGGCATGCGGCCCACGAACGCGTCTGCCAGAGCCGCCCCGAGCGCCCGAGCAGTTCGGTTCTACGTGTCGAACGGCCTGCTCGACCGGCCGGAAGGCACCGGCACCGCGGCGATCTACAACTATCGGCATCTGCTCCAGCTGCTAGCGATCAAGATTCGGCAGCGCGAGGGCCAGACGCTCGATGTCATTAAGCGCGAAATGCGCGAGACCACGGGAGACCTTCTCGAGCGTCGCATCGCTCAGTCTCTCGCGCCAGCCCTCGGTGCGCGTGCCGACGCCGTCGTCGCGCAGGACGATCAGCAGGCGTTCGCGTGGCGTCGCGTTCCCGTCGCGGATGGAATAGAGATTCACGTCCGCGATGACTCCCCGGCATCGAGCGAAGATGCGATCGTCGCCATGCGCGAGGCCGTCCGCGCCGCTCTGGGCCGTGCCGACATTCGCGGCTGACGTTGCCCAACCTCTCGGTCAGAGCACGCGCTGCAAGGTGTTCGCTCCCCACTCGAGGAGTTGTTCGAGCCAAGACCGTCGGTTGAATTCCTCGAGCTTGATCTCTTTCGCATAGCGGAGATCATCCAGGAACAGCGAGTCGAGTGTGGCACCCACGCGCTCGTCGAGCGCGACGAGATTCGACTCGTTGTTGAACACCAGAGATCTGTTGTCGAAGTTGAGTGAGCCAACTGTCGACCACACGCCGTCTATCACGAACGTCTTCGCGTGCATCATCGTCGGCAGATACTCGTACACGTGCACACCACCCTTGATCAGCTCGGGATATCGTGCACGGCCAGCGTACAACGTGGTCTTGACGTCGCTCTTGTCGCCCGCCGTCAGCACACGGACATCGACGCCGCGCTTCGCCGCCCTAACGAGTAGGCGGCGAAAGTCGTCGTCGGGCACGAAGTACGAGTTCGAGATGTAAAGCGTGCGACGCGCGCCGCTGATCGACAGCGCCAGGAACCGCTCGGCGGGCGTACTGCCGGCCGTCGGAACTGAGTGAAACAACGCCGCCGGCACCGGTCCGACCTCGACAAAGGCCTGTGGCGGGAAGAACAAGTCGCCCGTGATGAGCTCACCGGCCGCCTCTGCCCATCCGGACGCGAACGTGGCCTGGAGTTGAGCGACCGCGGGCCCTTCGAACCGCACGTTCGATTCACGCCACTCGTTCTCCGAGTGCCCGCTCCCCATCCAGTAGTCGGCGAGACCGAAGCCACCTGTGTACCCGACGCGACCGTCCACGACCACGGCCCGGACGTGCGACCGCGTCGCCGCCCGGTGCAGCGTGTACCAGTGAAGCGAGCGAAGCCACGCGACCTCCACACCTGCCCGCTTCAGGTTCTCCGCCCAATCACCAGCGAGGTCGTGCGAGCCGAAGGCGTCGAGCAGCAGGAGCACTCGCACCTTAGCTCGCGCGCGATCAGCGAGGTATTTCGCCATCGAATCCGCCACGGCGCCCGGCTTCGAGAAATACATCTGCACGGTCACCGTTTGCGTGGCCGAGCGAATGTCAGCCCACAACCGCGGGTACACTGCGCCATTTGCGAGCACTTCGACTGCGTTGCCGTTCTCGAGCTTCATCCCCGAGAACAGCTGCATGGTGCGAATGAACAGTGAGTCGCGAACCCCGGGCAGCTGCTCGTCGCCGGCTGCGAGGACTCTTCGTACGGGAGTACCGCGCGTGACTGTCAAAAGCCCGATGAGCGCGAACGCGAGTGTCGCCAACACACCGAGCACGGCACCGAGCCGCTTCATAAACCGAGTCATGGAACCACCGTAGACGCTCGCCGATTCTACCTGACACCTGTCGCAGCGCAGAGGCCGTTCCACACGCTCACGGCTTTCGCATTACCGCCAAATCCCCGCCCTTATGTCCGCACCCGTTCGCACTGATCGTCCGCTCGACGGAAAAGTCGCGGTTCTCACCGGCGTCTCTCGGCCAGGCCAGGTGGGTGAAGTGGTCGCGCGTTCGTTAGCCGAACAGGGCGCGTCGGTTGTGCTGATCGATCGAACCGGGGTGGAGGCCGAGGCCCGGGCGGCGGAGCTTCGCGAGCGGCGGCTTCGAGCGATTGCAGCGCGCGCGGATCTGACCGACAGGGCTCAACTCGATGCGGTCGCGACGTCAGTCGAACGGGATTTCGGCGCGGTCGATGCCCTCGTCAACATCGCGGGCGGCTTCAGCATGTCGGGCAAAGTCGCCGACAGCGATCCGGACGCGTGGTCGAGGCAGTTGGACGTAGGCCTCACGACCGCGTACCTGACGACACGCGCCTTTCTTCCCCTGCTTCGAAAGCGTCGCGGCGCCATCGTCTTTTTCGCCTCGGCAGCTGCCTTGCCGGGTGGCCGGATCGCGGAAATGTCCGCCTACGCGGTCTCCAAAGCCGGCGTGATCACGCTAATGCGCTCGGTAGCTCAGGAAGAGCGCGATTCAGGGGTCCGGTCGAATGCTCTTGCCCCCACCGCGATTCGGACGACCGCGAACCTCGAGACCATGGGTTCGGCTCCGCGATACGTCGAACGCGAGGAAGTTGCCGACGCCGTGCGCTTCCTGTGTTTTTCCGACGCCGCACAGTCCATCACAGGTCAGGTGATCCAGCTCGGCTGACCGGTCGCTGCTTCGGTATCACGACAGCCGCCCGACACACGAGCAGCGGATTACCGCCAGGAACCACACATCACAGTGCCCACGGCCAGTAAGGCGGTGAGGCGTGAAAGACAACGAATGTGAGACTCGGCTCTAGCTTCACGAGACGCGCGACAGTACGCTACCGCATGAGCCTCGCCGCGCACCGGCGAACCGCCACGCGCACGATTGTGCTCGATCGATCGCTCGAGGCATTGCCGCTATTCCGCTTGAGTGATTCGGCCGATGACTCGGCGGTCACCTACGCTCCCGAATCGGGAGGACGGTGGCGCGTCCTGCCAACGCCCGGTGACCGCGTTCCCGGAACGTTCGACCAGGACGTGTACGTCGAGCTGCTGCGACGCTACCACGAAGCGAACTGCCCCGAAGATGGCTCGCTCACGTTCACGCTCCACGCCTTCCTTCGCTCGATCGGCCGACGAGTCGACGGGCGCACTTACGAACAGCTTCGCGGTGCACTAAGTCGCCTCGAGCGCACCGCCCTCGAATCGAGCGGCGTTTACTACGATGCCGCCGGCGCTACCCGTCTCGAGGGTCGCTTCACGATTCTCAGCTCCATCGCTATCGAACGCCGTCGATACAGTGACCGCGAGCAGCTCGCACTGTTCCCGACTTTCTCAGCGTCCGAGCCCGGAGACGCACGCGTCACGATCTCGAGCGTGATCCGCTCGAACATTGCCGTTGGTCACATCGTGACGCTTTCCGCACCGCGATATCTCAATCTGTCATCACCCGTGGCGCGTCGATTGTACCGGTTGTTGGAGGTCGCACGAGAAGACGGGACAGTGACGTGGCGAATCGCTCTCGATCAGCTCGCCGAACAGTTGCCGCTCGCTCAGCGTTATCCATCGCACCTGCAGCGTGTGTTGCAACCGGCGCATCAGATGCTGCTTGCGGAAGGCCTGGCCCGCGATATTGCCTTTAAGCAGCATCGGCGCGAATGGTTCGTTGACTACGTATTGGCATCGCGTTTGGTGTAGGACCTGCGAACCACCCTACATTTACCCGAGTCGCTCCGCACCTGAGTTGCTCCGCCCGGCTCCACTACAACGAAACGGAGTTTCCATGGCAACGAAGCTCGACAAGACGATCAAGCGCGAGATCGAAATGGACGGTCAGGCTTACATGGTCACCATCTCGCCCGATGGCGTGAAGCTGACGCAGAAGGGGTTCCGCAAGGGGCGAGAGATGTCATGGCGCGCGCTGTGGGCCAGTGGAAGTGAAGAAGGGGCCGGTGCAGGCGCCGGTGGAAACGGCCAGTGACGCACACTGCTTGCGTACAGTCCGTTTGAGGGCGCGCGGAACTCCTCCTCCCACACCGCGTATCTAGTTTGTCTACACCCCGTTGAGCTGAGCAATTCAATGAATCGAAAACGCACTGCGCTCCTCGCGAGCCTTGTCGCCACGCCGCTTCTCGTGGGCGGGTTCGTTTTTCAGGAGCGTGCAACCACAGACGGCGCTCGGCTCTTCGGCCAGGTGCTCGACCTCGTTTCCTCGCGCTTCGTAGACACGGTCGATACCGGTGCGCTTTACGAAAAGGCCGCCCGCGGGTTGGTCGGCCAGCTGCAGGACCCGTACAGCGAACTGATGTCCCCATCGCAGCTCCGTTCATTCAACAGCAACACAGGTGGACGCTACGGCGGCCTTGGCATGTCCATCGAGGAGCAACAGGGCAAAGGCATCACCGTCGCCAAAGTCTTCCACAACACCCCGGCTGAACGCGCGGGCATTCGCGAAGGTGATGTCATCGTGTTGGTCGATACGATCTCTACTCGCGGGTGGACTTCGAAGAAAACGGCGGATGCGCTCACAGGCACTCCGGGCACGAAAGTGACCGTCGGGTTTGCGCGTCCAGGCGTCACCACGCCCATCAAGATCGAGTTCACCCGCGCGGTGATTCGGGTACCGGCGGTGCCCTACGAGATCACGTTCGATGGAAAGGTCGGCTACATCCCTCTGGATCAGTTCAACGAGAACGCCACGTCCGAGCTCACCGAGAGCGTTCGGCGTCTGCAGAATGCGGGCGCGCGCGGGATCGTCCTCGATTTGCGTAATAACCCGGGTGGCTTCCTCGATCAGGCGCTCTCTATCAGCAATCTCTTCCTCAAGCAGGGGCAGGAGATCGCGAGCGTGCGCGGGCGAAACACCGAACCGCAGATGTACTTCGCGCGTGAAAAGCCTGCCGCGCCCGACGTTCCGCTCGTAATTCTCACGAACCAGTACACAGCGTCCGCGTCGGAGATCGTCGCTGGCGCGCTGCAGGACCATGACCGCGCGGTCATCGTCGGCAACACGTCCTTCGGCAAGGGGCTCGTCCAGACGCTGTTCAATCTGGACGGCGGTTGGGCGCTCAAGATGACGACCGCAAAATGGTACACGCCGAGCGGACGCTCTATCCAGAAAGAGCGGAAGCTGATGCCCGACGGCCAGTTCGTCGAAGTGCATCCCGACTCGCTCGAGTCCGATTCCGCGCGCAAGTCGCGCCCCCAGTTCAAGTCCGATGCCGGACGCGTGGTCTACGGCGGGGGCGCCGTCACACCTGATCTGCTCGTCCAGGCCGATACGCTGACGACGGCCGAGCAGGATTTCCGCAAGGCGATGGCGCCCAAGTCACAGGAGTACTACGTCGCTCTCTATGATCTCGGCTATGAGCTCAAGTCTCAGGTGAAGCCGGACTTCGCGATCAAGCCGGAATGGCGTGCCGATTTCCTCAATCGACTCGAGAAAGCCGGCGTGAAGGTCGATCGAAAGCAGTGGGACGCCGCTTCATCGCTCGTCGATCGCGATATCGAGCTGCGCGTCGCTCGCGCCGCGTTCGGTGACTCGACGGTTCGCCGGCGGACTCTCGATGATGATCCGCAGTTGAAGAAGGCCATCGAGATCGTCCAGAAGGGCACGTCCCAGAAGGATCTCTTCGCCCTCGTCGCTTCGAGGCCGCAGCGATAGCTTTCCGGCATGACGAGAAAGGCCTACTGCGCCGCCACGACCCTCGTCGTGGCGGCTTTCGCATCTGGGTGCCACCCGACGCCAACTCCATCCTCTGCCGCGGTCGCGGAAATCGGCGGCGAGAGCGTCGCCGTATCCGTTTCACCTGAGCCCGGCGAGTCACATTTGTCGAACATCCGCCGCCTCACCAACGGCGGCGAGAATGCCGAGGCGTATTTCAGTCACGACGGTCAGTGGCTGACGTTTCAATCGACGCGCGATGGCCGCACATGCGATCAACAGTACACGATGCGCATCGACGGCTCGGCCGTTCGCCGAATCTCGAACGGCGACGGAAAAACGACGTGCGGCTATTTCTTCGACGGTGACCGTCGGCTGTTCTTCGCGTCAACGCACGCGAACGGGGCCGCGTGCCCGCGCCGCCCCGATCCGTCGCAGGGGTACGTCTGGGGGCTCGACAAATTCGACATTTACACCACCGACCGGAACGGTTCCGAGCTGCGGCGCCTAACGAATAACAACGTCTACACCGCGGAGGGGACGCTCTCTCCCGACGGCAAAACGATCGTCTTCACATCCCTCAAGGACGGCGATCTAGACATCTACACGATGAACGTGGACGGGTCGAATGTCCGGCGCCTTACGACGGCGCCCGGGTACGACGGTGGGCCGTTCTTCTCACCCGATGGCAAGCGCATTGTCTACCGCGCGTACCACCCGACTGACTCGGTAGAGCTTCGGACCTATCGCGAGCTCTTGCGGCAGGAGATGGTGCGTCCGAACAAGATGGAGATCTGGGTGATGAACGCCGATGGATCCGACCAACATCAGATCACGAACCTCGGTGGCGCGAACTTCGCGCCGTTCTTCACTCCGGACGGCCGGCGCATCATTTTTTCCTCCAACTACAAGAATCCACGCAGCCGGAACTTCGACCTCTACCTCGTCAATCCGGACGGGACGGGTCTCGAGCAGGTCACCACCAACCCTGACTTCGACGGCTTCCCACAATTCAGCTCCGACGGTCATCGTCTGGTCTGGGCATCGAATCGGTTCGACGCGAAGCCCGGTGAAACGAACATCTTCATCGCCGACTGGAAGAACTAGCGCACAGGAGAAGGAGCCAGCATGCTCGGCACGATCCTACTCGCGATTCTCGCCGCATTCGGCCTGAGTATCATCGCGGCCGGTGTAAAGATCATCGGCCAGGCAGAAGTCATGGTAATCGAGCGCTTGGGCCGCTTCCATCGCGTCGCTCGATCAGGCTTGAACCTTCTCATCCCCTTCATCGAGCGACCACGCCCGATCGACGTCCGCTACATCGAGGCTGACGTGTCGGGCATGAAGCGCATCACGGCCGGCACAACGTCGCGTATCGATCTGCGCGAGCAGGTCCTGAACTTTCCGAGCCAGCCTGTCATCACCAAGGACAACGTCACGATCGACATCGACGCGGTCCTGTACTACCGCATCGCCGATCCGCAGAAGGCGACCTATGCGGTTCAGAATCTTCCGTATGCCCTCGAGACCCTAACGAGGACGACGCTCCGAAACATCGTCGGCGAGATGGAGCTTGATCAGACGCTGGCGAGCCGCGATCAGATCAACAAGCGGATGCGTGAAGTGATCGAGGAGGCGTCCATCGGCTGGGGCGTTGACGTGACGCGCGTCGAGCTGCAGGCAATCGAGCCGCCGCGCGATATCCAGCAGTCGATGGAGCTGCAGATGCGCGCAGAGCGCGAGCGTCGTGCGGCCGTCACAAATGCCGAGGCGGGCAAGCGCGCCGCCATCCTCGAAGCCGAAGGCCTCCGTGAGTCGCAGGTGCGAAAGGCCGAGGGCGAGAAGGAAGCGGCGATCCTCCGCGCCGAGGGCCAGGCCGCGGCGCGGCTCGCGATGGCCCAGGCCGAGGCCGAGGCGATTCAGCGGATCACTGCCTCACTGCCGGAAGGACAGGCCGCAATGTACCTGCTCGGTCTGAAGTACCTCGAGGCGCTGCCCGCGGTTACGCAGGGAAAAGGGACCACGATCTTCCTGCCGGCCGAAGCCTCCGGCGTGATGGGCGCGCTCGGCGGGATGCGTGAGATGCTGAAAGCGACCGCCGGTCAGGGTGGCGCGGTGGGCGGTCAGGCGACATATACGCCGGCTCCTCAACGCCCCGCATTCAAGTCGATCGCCGACGGAACTTCGGGGTCGAACATCGCTGGGTCGAGTCCGTCCGGATCACCCGACAATACCTAGGAGCAGGCGCGAATTGGCGAAGGCTATCACGCGAGAACGCGCCGAGCGAATTGCGCGTGCGCACGCCTGTGAGCATTGCCAGGAATACAGCTATAAGAAGCTGGTGGTGAAGCCATCCAGTCCCGCCAACAAGGCGGAGTTCAATGAGCTCTGGCACGCCGTCAAGGTCTGCGGCGTGTGCGGCCTCCAACAGGAAATGGGCATCGACGCGGAAGGCGACATAGTCTACGTCGCGTGACCCCGCGAGATGGCCGCTCAGGGCCAGGGCGTTTTTTTTGAGTACGGCCGGCCGAACACCGCGCTGAGCGCCGCGTCAGGATCCTCGGTGCGCACCACAGCGTCGATGCGCTCTCCCGTGTGCATGATCGCGATTACGTCGAAGAGGTCCTGGCCGCGATCCCGTCCAAGGGGCTTGTGCATTTCGATGCCGACACCTCGGTGTCGCCGGGGTCGCGTGACGCGATCCTCCGCGCGGCGGGTGCCGTGATTGAAGCGGTCGACATGGTCATGAAAGGGGACGTGCAGAACGCGTTCTGCGCGGTGCGTCCGCCGGGTCACCATGCGCTGCCCGACCGCGCGATGGGATTCTGCGTGTTCAACAATGTCGCCGTCGGTGCCGCGCATGCGCGCGAGGTTCATGGAGTCGCCCGCGTCGCCGTGATCGATTTCACCAACGAGTGGCCGTCAGGACACGACCAGATGCGCTACACGCTGCAGGATCTCGAGGGATGGATGACGGCGGCCGGCTTCACTCGGCAGCAGACGTTCGACTTCCCCGAGAACAGTTTCTACGTTCTCTACGGGAAGAGCTGACGGCTGATAGCTGGCGGCTGGCAGCTGATAGCTGGCAGCTGATAGCTGATAGCTGATAGCTGATAGCTGCGGACTGAGGGCGACGCGCGCCGGCCGCGAAGTTGTGTGAGAATGTTCGCGGCCAATGTCCTCATACTCCGCGAAAGACATCACAGTCCTTGAAGGGCTCGAGCCGGTACGCAAGCGGCCCGGCATGTACATCGGGGGCGTCGGCAGCGCCGGCCTTCATCATCTCGTGTGGGAGATTCTGG
>Ga0207645_10003419_pt1 | contig 12071 bp, 8 predicted proteins | sample KBSM53metaG_FD_184331 | JGI IMG/M metagenome (GOLD analysis project Ga0207645, IMG submission 184331) | Miscanthus rhizosphere microbial communities from Kellogg Biological Station, Michigan, USA - KBS M5-3 metaG (SPAdes) (version 2) | ecosystem: Host-associated > Plants > Roots > Rhizosphere >...
CCTTCGTATCCTTCACTTCGGTATGCTCGAACACATGCGAGCCGTCGCCGTCGATCAGTCTGGCCAGCGCCGCGAGATACTTGCGCGGATGAAACTTGGCCTGGCCGCCGTACGCGATGCCCGGCGTGCCGAAGAACGGGACGGCATCGAGGAACCGCGCCTCGAACCCGAGATCGTCGGCCAGGCGCGCCTCTTCGCGAAGGTGCTGCACCGCGCGCCCGTCGGCGCCGGGCACGGCGTGCTTGTAGCCGTCCACCCACGCCCACTCGCAGTCGACCCCTTCCTGGCGGACGATGCGATCGATCTGCTCGATGGCGGCGAGGCCGGCATCCCATGCGGCCCACGCGTGATCGCGGCCGAAGTGCTTCACGAGCTCGCTCAGGTCGGCATCCGTCACGCACGTCACGTGCGCCGTCGTCAGCCCGGAATCGACGCCGCCGCAGCGCCGGCGATCGAGGACCGCGACGCGGTTGCCGTCGCGCTTCAAGAGGTACGCGGCCGTCAGCCCGGTAATCCCGGCGCCGACGATCGCGACGTCGACGGTCACGTCGCGGTCGAGCCGCGGGTACCGCGACACCGACGCCGAATCCTCCCAGTACGACTGCGTCTCGAGCTCTACCGCTTTCGCCATGCCGCGACCTCCAGCGCCTGCGAAATGAGCAAGCCGCCGGCCATCGCCGGGGCCGCGTCCTGATGGCGCGCCTCCGGATCGGCCGAAGCTACTGGCTGGACGCCTTCGCCATGCAGGGCCTCGGCCGCGCCGCGCTGCACGGCCAGCACACGGCGGACGTGGCCATCGTCGGCGGCGGCGTCACCGGCTGTGCCGCGGCGCTCATGTTCGCTCGCGCGGGCGTCAAGGCGATCCTGGTCGAGTCGAAGGAGATCGGGCGCGGCAGCACGGCCGCAAGCACGGCGCTGCTGATGCAGGAGCCCGACACCGACTTCGTCGACCTCGCGCGCCGCTATGGCCCGGCCACGGCCCGGCGGATGTGGCGGTGCAGCCGCGCCGCCGTCGCCAGTATCCGCCGCACGCTGTCTGATTTACATGCACCCGCCGTACAGGGTCTCCCGTCGGTCTATTACACCAACACGCCGCAGGCGACGCGGCGGCTGCGCCGCGAAGTCGAGCTGCGGCGCCGCGCCGGGTTCCCCTGCCGATGGCTCGAGCCGGATCAACTGCGCCGGACCGCAGGGCTGGAGGCGGCCGGAGCGATCCTGACGCCGGGCAACGCGCAGGCCGATCCGTATCGCGCGTGTCTCGCCATCGCGCGCGGCGCGGAACGCGAGGGGGCGCGCCTCTTCGAGCACTCGAAGGTGCGGTCGATCGAGGCGACCCGCGACGGCGTCACCCTCCGCCTGCGCCGCGGCACCATCCACGCCGGCTGGGCCATCATCGCGACCGGCTACGCGACGCCGGAGTTCGAGCCGCTGCTCGCCCGTTTCCGCATGATGAACACCTACGTCATCGCGACGCCGCGGCTGGATGCGGACACGCGCGCCCGCGTCGGCATCGGCGACGTGATGCTCTGGGACAGCGGCCGCCCGTACCACTACCTGCGCTGGACGCCTGACGGACGGCTGCTGTTCGGCGGCCGCGACGCGCCGTATGTGGCCGGGCCGCGGCGACCGGCGAGACTGCGCCGCGAAGCGCGCCACCTCTCCCGCGATCTCGTGAAGCTGTATCCCGCGCTGGGCGGGATCAGGCCGGAGTACGCATGGGAGGGACTCTTCGCCGCGACGCCCGATGGGCTGCCCTACATCGGCGCGCACCCGCGCTATCCGCGACAGCTCTTCGCGCTGGGCTACGGGGGGAACGGGATGACGCTGGGGTATTTCGCGGCGCAGGTGCTCGCCAGGATGGTGCAGGACCGTGCCCGGCCCGACGATGCGCTGTTCGGGTTCGACCGAGGTCGCATGCGGCGGCGCTGAGAGCCGTTCAGTGCCTGAACGCCACGATTGCGCTGATCGCCGCGACCTGGCCGATCCAGAAGACAAACGACCATCGCAGCATTTCGGTTCGCGTCGTCGCGAGCTCCTGCGTCACGTCTCGCCGAAGCGCCGCCAGCTCGGTGGTCAGTCGCGCCTCGTACTTGTCGGTCGCGGCGGCAAGCTTGTCGGTCGCAGCGGCAAGCATTTCTTCACTCCACGTCTTTCGTTCTGCTTCCATGAACTCGATCAATCCGAGAGTGGCACCGTCGCCCAGCGCTGCGCGCAGCACAGCGGGGACCCGCGCGGCCATATTGTGCTCCTAGCTCCTCACTGACGACGACGGTCTCATCGTCGGACGACGAAGTCAAGAGGCCAGGTTACTGTGGCGAGGTTACTGTGCCGCGGCCGCGGTGTGGCGCTCGCGCACGAAGCACGCGGCGTGGCCGTCCAGCACCGTGAGCGGCATGCCCCCGGCTTTCAGGATCCATGCGTGGAACGCCGGCAGGTCGAATTTCGCGCCCTGCTCGCGTGCGGTCCGATCGCGCAGCTCGTGGAATTTGCGGGCGCCCAGCTTGTACGCGAGCGCCTGGCCGTGATAGTCCGCGGAGTAGCGGAGCGTTTCCGTGTCGATCTGCAGGTCCGATTCGAAAGTGTGCTCGCGCATGTAGGCGATGCCGCGCTCGCGCGACCAGCCGAGCGCGTTCATGCCGGTGTCGAGGACCAGCCGGGTCGAGAGAAACAGGTCCATCGCCAGGCGCCCCGCGCGCGCGTACGGGTCGGAATACATCCCCATCTCGCCGGCCAGGTCCGACGCGTACTCGGCCCATCCCTCGGTAAACGCGGTAAAGAAGTAGTTGCGGCGGTAGGGCGGCAGCGCCTCGTTCTCTTCCTGCAGCGCGATCTGGAAATGATGGCCGGGGATGAGCTCGTGGTAGATCGTCGCTTCGGCCATCAGGATCGATCGTTCCTCGGGCTTGAAGCCGTTGAACAGGTAATAGCCGCCGGGCTCGTCCCCCGTCGGCTGCTGGTAGTAGCCGTAGGTCATCGAGCCTTCGAGGGCGGGATCGAGCCGCCGCACGCCGTACGGCGCCTTCGGCTTCAGCGGAAAGAACTCCGCCACCTGCGGCTCGATCCGGCGGATCGCTTTCATCATGCGATCGCCGATCTCCTCCGACGAGGCGGCCTTGAAGCGCGGGTCGTTGCGCAGATAGGCGTGGAAGTCGGCCAGCGAGCCGGTGAAGTTCGCCTGGCGGCGGACCTGATCCAGCTCGTTCTCGAGGCGCGCCACTTCGGAGACGCCGATCGCGTGGATCTCCTCGGGCGTCAGCGCCAGCGACGTGTGCGCCTTGATCAAGTACTGGTAGTACTCACGGCCGCCCGGATACTGCACGAGGCCGACCGACGCCGGCGCCTTGGCGCGATACGGACCGTCGACGAACGCGGCGAGGCGTGCGACTGACGGATTCACCGCGTCGGCGATCGCCGCGTCGATGCGCTGCAGCGCCGGTTCGCGCGCGTCCGCGGGCAAGGCGGCGAGGCGCTCGGCCTTCGGGCGGAACGGGCTCGATGCGGCCGGGACGGCAAAGCCGTGGAGGTACGGCAGCACGAGGCGCAGCTCCTCGGCGGGCGCCACGATGCCGCGCGCCATCTGGCTGCGCAACCGCGCCTCGTAGGACGCCATCACGACGGGGACGCGGTTGAGCGCGTCGACGTAGGCCGCGACGTCGGCGTCGGTCTTCAGCGGCAGCACCGCGAACGATCCGGTCACGCCGCGCAGCGGCGACGCGTACGGCGTGATCGGCACCTGGAACCAGAAGTAGTTCGCCGCGTCCCTGGCGATGTCGGCGTCCCGCTCGAGCATCGCGTAGGTGATCCAGTCGTCGTGCGACAGGCGATCCGGCTGCACACGATGCAGCCGAACGAGAAACTGATCCGCCCACGTCGAGTCCGCCTTCGCCTGTTCGAAGGTCGGGAGCACGCCGAGTCCGCGGCTGGCCGCCACCGCGGGACGCGCCGAGTACTCCGTGACCAGCGTCTTGAGCGTCGCGGCGTCAGAGGCGGCTGGCTGCGCCAGCAGCGACGGCCCGATCCACGTGCACGTGCACGCGACCGCGACCGCAAGACCGATCGACCGCCGCGTATTCCGCCTTCGCCAAGGCTCCGGCGGACACGTCAGGACCATTTCTCCTCCCATCCGCCCGCCGGCGTGGCGGACAGCCGCGACAGCGCGAACTGCGGCTCGGGCTGCGCCGTGCCCAGCACCACCGAGGCGATGTGCTCGCCGATCGCCGGGCCCATCTTGAAGCCGTGGCCCGACCCGCCGCCGGCGATCCACACGTTGGCGGCCGCGGGATGGCGATCCACGATGAAGTGCGAGTCGGGGCTCGCCTCGTACTGGCACACCTCCGACCCGAGGAGCGGCGCGGCCGAGAGCGCCGGGAAGCGGCGCGTGAGAAAGGCGCGCGCCGCGTCGATGCCGGCCGGCGTCGCGTCGCGCGAGCCGCCGGTGGGATCGAAGATCGGCCCCGACGAATCGTCGGCGACCTTGAAGCCGCGGTTGGCGTTGCCCGGGATGCCGTACATCAGCCGCTCGCCGTAGTCCACCCACACCGGCATCTGCGGATCGAGATAGCGCGTGTCGCCGGGCGCCGTCCCGAAGTAGTAGACCTCCTGGCGCGTCGGCGTCACACGGCGGCCGATGACGTCGGGAAAGAGCTGGCCGAGCCACGGGCCGCACGCGAAGACGAAGGCGTCGGCCTCAATGGCGTCGCCCCCCTCGAGCGCGATGCGCCGCACCGGTGTGCCGTCGAAGCGCAGCGGCCCGCGCACCGCCGCCTGGCGGTAGTCCCCCTTCTCCGCCCCACTCTCAGCAATGAAGCGCAGCAGGACGTGCTCGCACGCGCGCCGCGCGTAGAGATACCCGGCTTCGGGCTCCCACAGCGCGGAGCTGATGCCGTCGAAGGAAATCTGCGGGAATCGTTTTGCCGCCGCCGGCGCGGTCAGCTCCTCGATCGGGAGCCCCTGCGCCTTCAGCGCCACGGCCGAGGCGCGGCCGAACGAGGCGTCGGCGCCGAACATCCACAACGCGCCGGTCTTGTGGAAGAGACCGCGTTCCCACTTCGCGTCCCAGGCCTGCCAGAGCTGCATCGCGCGCGCCGCCATCCGCGTGTAGATGGCGCGGCTGCCGTAGGTGGCGCGGATGACGCGCGTCTCGCCGCCGGAGCTCGCGCGCGCGTTGCCCGGCCCCCACGCGTCGACCAGCGTCACGCGCGCGCCGCGCCGCTGCAGCTCGAGCGCCGTCCAGCCGCCGAAGGCGCCGGCGCCGACGACGACGACACGCATCGACACACCCTGCGACACGCCGTCGATGCCCGCCGCCGACGCCATCATCGGCAGCAGGATCGACGCCTTGAGCACGTCCCGGCGGCTGGCTCCCATCGCGGCACGCTCACTGCTGCTGCGTCGTGATCCTGGGCCGCGCGGCCTCGTTGGCGGTGATGAACTTCGCGACGTCGCTCTTCAGCGCCTTGTGCGCCGAGGGGCGCGTGTACATCATATGCCCCCCTTCGTAGTACGAGAACGACACGCGATCGGTGAACGTCTTGTCGTAGCCGAGGTGCCAGAAGTTGATCTCGGCCCCCATGAACACGCACGCCATGTCGTAGTAGCCGGCGACGACGTGCACCTTCAAATACGGATTGCGCGCCATCGTCTGGCGCAGCGGCTCGGTCATGTCCATGTACTTGTTCTGGTCGTAGGTCCACGGGCGCACGTTGCCCGACGAGTCGTAGTGGATGTCGCTCTCCCACTTCAGCTCGTTGCGGACGTAGTCGCTGAACATCGCCGTGTAGGCCCCCTGCAGCGCCGTGTTCGAGGGATCGAATTCCTGGTTCTCGCCGGCGGCGTCGACATCAGTCGCGGTGTAGCGCGTGTCGAGGCGTCCGACGACGAGCCGCTTGTCGCGCAGCAGCTCCTTGCGGAAGCGGCCGGGATCGATCCGCAGGTTGGCGCGCTCGACGTACTCGGCCGAGAGCCCCGTCAGCCGCGCGATCTTCTGCGCCACAACCTTGCGCTCGGCGTCGCTGAGCGAGTTCCCTTTCAGCAGCGTCGTCGCGTACTCGCCGGTGGCGAAGGCGCGCGCTTCGTCGGCCACCTTCTTGATGTCCTTCGCCTGCAGATCGGCCGGCAGGCGCTTGTGATACCACGCGGTCGTCGTGTAGGTCGGGAAGTACGACACGTAGCCGATGTCGTTCTGCGGCCCCGTCGAGATCGTCTGGTAGGTGAGCAGCGCCGAGACCAGCACGATGCCGTTCAACTCGATGCCGTGGCGCGTCTGCAGCTCCTGCGAGAGGCCCGCCGAGCGGATCGTGCCGTAGCTTTCGCCGATGAGGAACTTCGGCGACGGCCAGCGGCTGTTGACCTTCAGATACTCGTTGATGAAATCGCCGAAGGCGCGGATGTCGCCGGCCTGGCCGTGGAACTGCGCCGCATTCACGCCCGCGACGGCGCGGCTGTAGCCGGTGGAGATGGCGTCGACGAAGACGAGGTCGGTGACGTCGAGGAGCGTGTTCTCGTTGTCGACCAGCTTGTACGGCGGCGCCGGCTGGAAGCCGTCCTCCGCCATCTGCACGCGGCGCGGCGCGAACGAACCCATGTGCAGCCAGATCGTCGCCGAGCCGGGGCCGCCGTTATAAAGGAAGGAGACCGGACGCGTCTTCGCGTCCTCCCCGTCCTTGGTATACGCGACGTAGAACATCTTTGCCGCGACCTTGCCGTCGTCTCCCCTGATCGGGAGCGTCCCGGCGGTGGCGGTGTATTTGAGCTCACGCCCGTCGAGCCGCATCGAGTGCGAGGTCTGCGACGTCTTGTCGTTGGTCTCGGCTGCGGACGGCGCCGCGGCCGGGGCGCTGCTGGCAGGCTGCGCGGCGGCGGGCAGCGCGATGACGAGACAGAAGAGGACCGCGAGGGAAAACCGTGTGCGCATGGGCCGGATGATACACGCTAACGGGGGACGGCGCGGAGCGTCCAAGAGTCATGAGTGAACTTCGCCTCGCCGCCCGCCTCCTGATCCAGCGCCCCGCGTTCGCCGCGACCGCGGTGGCCACGATCGCGCTGGCGATCGCCGCCAATACCTTGATGTTCGGGATCGTCCGCGCCGTCCTGCTCGACCCGCTGCCCGTCCCCGCGCCAGGGCGCCTGGTTCGCGTCGAGCAAGTGCATCGCACAGGGGTGACCAACGTGACCGGCGCCACGTTCGTCGACCTGCGCGCGCGGGCGCGGACGTTCTCCGCGCTCGCCGCGTTCCGCGTGTCCCCGGCCACGTTCAGCGACCGCGATGCCCCGCCGATCCAGGCGACCGCGACGACGATGACCCCGGGCTACTTCGAGGTGATGGCGCTGAAGCCGATCGCCGGCCGGGCCCCGTCGGCGGACGACTTCAAGGCCGGCGCGGAACCGGCGGTGTTCATCAGCGCCGCGCTCTGGCGGCGCGTGTTCGACGGCCGCCCCACTGCGCTGGGCCGCACGGTGCTCGTCAACGCCTCCGCGCGCACGATCGCCGGCGTGATGGACGTCCCGGCGTCGATGCCCGGCGCGTCAGACCTCTGGCTGCCCTACGCGGATGATGCGGAGCTGCTGCGCAACCGGCGCGCGCGGCTGTTCACCGTCGTCGGCCGGCTCGACGCGGCGACGTCGGCCGACATCGCGTCGGCCGAGCTCGAGGCCATCGCGCGGCGGGTCCGCGCGGAAGCGCCCGAAGCCGGCGCCGATCTGTCGCTCCGCGCGACCCCGCTGGCGGCGCGGCTGGCGCAGCCCGTGCGAACGTCGTTGCTGCTCTTGTGGAGCGCGGTCGGCCTGCTGCTGCTGATCGCGCTGGCCAACGTCGCCAACCTGCTGCTCATGCAGGGCAGCGTTCGCGCGCGCGAGCTGTCGTTGCGGACGGCGCTGGGCGCGTCGCGGGGCAGGCTCGTGCGCCAGCTCGCGGTCGAGAGCGGACTGCTCGGCGCCGCCGGCGGCGCGCTGGGCGCCGCGCTCGGAGCCTGGGGCGCCGCCATCTCGCGATCGCTGCTGCCGGCGTCCCTGCCGCGCGTGAGCGAGATTCGCGCCGACGCCGCGCTGGTGCTGCTCGCGGTCGGCCTGTCGGTCGTCGCGACGATGCTGTTCGGACTGCTCCCTGCCCTGCATGCGGCGCGGCGCGACCCCGCCGCCGCGCTGCGGGCGCGGGACGCCGGCGGATCCGGATCGCGAGTGCGAAACGCGCTGATCGCGGCCGAAGTCGCGCTCACGCTCGTGCTGCTGTTCGGCGCCGGGCTGCTCGGCCGGAGCATGCTGCGCGCAGTGCACGCGCCGCTCGGCTTCGATCCGCGTGACGTCGTCACCGCCGATCTGTCCCTGCCCGCGGCGCGCTACGACGGCGCCGCCGCGCACGCGCGCTTCTACGCACAGGCGATCGAACATCTCCGTGCGATTCCCGGTGTGACCGCCGCCGGCGTCACCGGTGCGCTGCCGCTCTCGCCGACGGCCGCCACGACGATGATCCCGCAGGATGGCCGGGTCGATCAGCAGGCCGCCGCGGACGTCATCGCGATGACGTCAGGTGCGCTCGACGCACTGCGCATCCCGGTGCTGAAAGGACGACTCATCACGGATCGCGATGGCGCCGGCGCCGCGCCGGTCGTCCTGGTCAACGAGACCGCGGCGCGGCAGTTCTGGCCGGCCGGCATCGATCCGATCGGCCGGACCATCGAAATGCGTGACTGGGGCGCCCCCTATCCCGCGACCGTCGTCGGCATCGTCGGCGACGTGCGCCAGGCCGCGCCCGAGCAGCCGCCGGCGCCGGCCGTGTTCTATCCGCTCGCGCAGTTCCCGCAGACCACGCTGACGCAGACGGTGGTGGTGCGGACGGCGGCGCCGATCGAGCGGATCATGCCGCAGATCCGCGCGGCCATCGCAGGCGTGGACGCCGATCAGCCGATCGCCCTGGCCGCGGCCATGACCGATCGCATTGCCGCCAGCCTCGCCCCGCGACGGCTGAACGTGCAGCTGCTCGGCGCGTTCGCCGCCGCCGCGCTGCTCCTCGCCGGCGTCGGCATCTATGGCCTCGTCGCCTTTGCGATGGCGGCGCGCACGCGCGAGATCGGCGTGCGCATGGCGCTCGGCGCGTCACCGCGGCAGATTGCGCGGTTCGTCGCCGCGCGCGGCCTGTTGCCGGTGTGTGCCGGCGTGGGGATAGGCGTCGCCACGGCTCTCGCCAGCGGGCGCGCATTCGACGCGATGCTGTTCGGCATCACCGCCCGCGATCTGCCGTCGCTGCTTGCCGCCGCAGGATTGATCGCCGCTGCTGCCCTGCTCGCGACCGCCGGCCCGGTCCGCCGCGCCGTGCGCGTCGATCCATGGCTGGCGCTGCGGCCGGAATGAGGCCTCAGGCCCCGGAACTGTGAGCGCGATGCAAAAAGTGCATGGCGAAGGACCGGCGGAAGCGCGCGCGCAACCGCCGTTTCTGACGATAATGTCTTCACTCAACTAAAGTTGCGTCTGGGCCCTCTCCATTGGCGGGGTTCTTGCGCTGCTTCTTTTGCGAAAGGTCCAAAAATGCAGAAGAAGTGCGTCGGTGTCTCGCTGGGGGCCCTCGCAGTTCTCTTGATCGCGGCGACGGCGGTCTACGCCCAGACCCCGATCGCTTCGGTCGGACTGTCGTCAGGGTGGGCCACGTTCGGCCAGGCCGCGCCGCAGGGAGCGGCGCCGGCGGCGCTGAAGGTCGGCACCCTCACCACACAGACCGACGTGAAGAGCCGCTGGTCCGACGGCTCGATCAAGTTCGCGCTCGTCACCGTCAACGTGCCGTCGGCCGGGACCTACGCGATCACCGCCGCGTCCGCGCCGGCGGGCACGCTTACGCCCACGCTGCCGACCGCGTCGGTCACGCTGACGATCGGCGGCGTCGCCTACGTCGCCACGCTGCCGTCCACGCCCTCGACCGATCTCTGGATGTCGGGACCGCTGGTCTACGAAGGACGCTCGGTGGTGACACCGACGGCCGGCGCGACCGCGCATGCCTTCCTCCGCGTCGTCTTCGACACGCGCGTCTACTCCGACGGCAAGGGCCGCGTCGACGTGACCGTCGAGAACGTGCTCGACAAGACCGGCGCGACGACGGTGACCTACGACGCCGCGATCGCGGTCAACGGCACGTCGGTGTTCACCAAGGCCGCCGTGGAGCACTATTACCTGACGCGCTGGCGCAAGATCTTCCCGATCGCCGGCACGGCGTTCGCCTCGATCACCCCGGACTTCTTTCCGTTCCAGACCTCGCGCATCCTGCCGAAGTACCTGTCGCTCGTCGCCAACCAGGTGAGCGCGCCGACCGGCGTGTACTACGACATCCTCAAGTCGGGCGCGCTCGACCCGAACATGCCGGCGCACGGCGGCCGCGCCGAGCTCGCGCCGTATCCCGACTGGACCGCGCGCTACCTTGTACATAAGGACCAGACGCAGCGCAGTTTCGTGCTCGCTAACGGCGATCTCTCGGGCTCCTGGCCGGTTCACGTGCGCGAGGCCGAGGGCAGTCTGAAGCCGGGGGTCGGCACCGAGCGCCTGGTATCGCTCGATCAACGCCCGACGATCTGGTACGACCCGCGAGCCAAGGCCGACCTCCTCGACTACGTCAAGGGATCGCCGATGCCGATGGTCGAATACGGATCGATCGTCCCCGGCCCCGGGCAGTCGGCGCTCATTCCTGACGACGCGCACCAGCCGTCGATTGCCTATGTGCCCTACCTGGTTACGGGCGATCGCTACTACGCCGAGGAGATGGCGTTCTGGGCCAACTACGGGATGATCCGGACGTATCCGGCCGACGATGTGCGCGGCGCGAATGGGATCCTCGCCTACAACGAGGTCCGCGGGTACGGGTGGGCGCTGCGCAACCTGGTCGAGGCGGCGGCGATGTATCCCGACGCGTCGCCGGTGAAGGCGTATCTCTCGTCGAAGGCGCTGGCCAACCTGCAGTGGCTCGACGCGTTCGCCAACGCGCAGAACCCCGTCACCAATCCGTTCAAGGTGATGTGGATCGGCAAGCGCCCCGACGGCAACCAGTTCATCTCGATGTGGGAGCAGAACTACCTGGCCTACGCGATCGACCGCGGCCTCAAGCTCGGCTTCACCGCGGGTCAGGCGCATCGCGACGCGATCGCCAACTTCCAGCTCCGGCTGTTCTCGAGCGATCCGCAGTATCCGAAGGCGCAGGGCGCGCCCTATATCGTCGCCGTCGGCACGCCGCCGGCCGGGACGGTCTACTACGACTCGTACAACTCGTTCACCTTCTTCACCTCGATGTCGCAGGTGTGGGCCGGCACGGCGGGCAACGAGCGGCCGTTCGCCGGCTATTACGGGCCCGAGGCTCGCCTCAACCTCATGATGGGGGTCGAAGCGGGATGGACCGGCGCGCAGGCGGCCTACGACTATCTGTGGCCGTCCATCGGCGTGACGCCGGTGTGGGGTGCGCTGCCGGATCTCGCGCAGCGCGCCGGATGGGCGCTCGACTTTTATCCGGCCGCGCGCGGCATCAGCGCGCCGACGCACCTGCGCGTCATCCGCTGAATCCGGTCCAGGCGAGTTCCATCGCGCACTGAGTCAGCCGTTTCGCGCGTCTCCTCCGCGGCCGAGTTGCACCCGGCGTGTATCTTGCTCCCCGGAAGGGTGTGCACGCGGGTTTCCGCAGGTCGATCCTTGCCGTGATCGCCGCGCTGGTGCTGACTGGCTGCGGCCGCGAGGACGAAGCGATTCGTCAGCACCGCCAGGCATTCGAGTCGCTGGGATCGACGATGGCGGCGATTGACGAGGCGTGGCTGGCAGGCCACCTGTCGGGCACGTTCACGGTCACCGCTCTCGCGCAGACGCTGCAGCTCGCCGAGCAGGAGCGCGCCGCGCTCGCCGCGTCGCCCGAGATGCTCGCCGATCCGCGCGGCGCTCAGCTCTCGCAGTCCGCAGAACGGCTGTCGCGCCTCCTTGCCGCGACGATTCGCGACGTGCGCGCCGCCGACGCCGGCGCCGTGCGCCGCCATCTCGCCGACAATCCCCTTCCGCCGCAGGGACGATCGTGAGCGTGATCGTCGATCTGATCCTCGGCGTCGTGACCAGCATCG
>Ga0207645_10003425_pt1 | contig 12059 bp, 8 predicted proteins | sample KBSM53metaG_FD_184331 | JGI IMG/M metagenome (GOLD analysis project Ga0207645, IMG submission 184331) | Miscanthus rhizosphere microbial communities from Kellogg Biological Station, Michigan, USA - KBS M5-3 metaG (SPAdes) (version 2) | ecosystem: Host-associated > Plants > Roots > Rhizosphere >...
GCCGCGACCGAACTGCGCCGCCTTGGTCAGGAAGAACGTGTTGGGCGAGGGGCCGATTCCGATCGTGAAAAGGCGCCGGTCGCCCAGCTTGTCGTGCAGCAGGCGCAGGATCGCATCCTCGTTGCCGACGGCGCCGTCGGTGAGGAAAACGACCTGCCGCATGAGCTCCGATTCCGGCGGGCCGTCCAACGCGGCCGCGAGCGCGGGCAGCATTTCCGTCCCGCCGCGCGCGCGCAGTTTGGCGACAAACCGCTTTGCCTGCGCGTGCGTCGCCGCGTCGAACGGCATGGGCGCCGTGAACAGCGATGTGCTGGTCGAATTGAATTCGATGACGTTGAAGCGATCGCCTGCCTGCAGCCGGTCGAGGGCCATGGACAGCGCGTCGCGCGCCTGCGCGATGGACACGCCTTCCATCGAACCCGACGTGTCGACGATGTAGGTGATCTCCCGCGGCGCGCGCGGCGTGTCGGCATCCGCGAGCGTCGGCGGCAGCGTCATCAGCAATGCATACGTCTTGCCGCCGAGCGTTTCCGTGAACAGCGCCGCACCCGGCGCGCTTCCCACATCCGGCGTCCAGACCAACTCGAAGTCGCGCGCGGCGGGCACGGGTCCATCGCCCAGCACGATGCGATAGCGGTTGCCGGGACGTTCCTCGACGTCGATGGCGTGGTAGCCGCTCGCGACTTTTGCCAGCGGAAATCCCGCGTTCATGTCGATCGTGATCGACACCGGGTTCGCGTGGCCGTCGCGTGCCGGAACGAACGGCGGCGTGATACGGTCGGCGTCGGGCACTTGGGCCGTCACCTGCGACCAACCGATGCCCATGGCCTCCGCTTCCGTCGCGGCGCCCGGGATATAGCGCGGCGTGATCGCGAGCGGGAAGCGCAGACGGAATGCGCCGTCGCCGTAGCGCAGCGTCTCCTCGTATTCGAGTGCGACGACGATCTCCTCGCCGGGCCCGATGTTGGCCACGCTGGTCGTGAACATGTTCGGCCGCTCCTGTTCGAGCAGCGTGGTCTTGCGTCCTTCGGCCTTGGCGTTCTCGTACGTGCGGCGCGCCTCCGTGCGCTCCTTGATCTGCCCTTCGATTACCCGCTCGCCGACGCGCATCGTCAGGTGGTCGACGGCGGCCTGGTCCGGCAGCGGGAACACGTACACGCCCTCGCGCCACTGCGCGGTTGGATTCGCGAAGCGCTGGGTGACCTGCACGCGGGCGACCATTCCGGTGACGTCCATGTGAACGTCGGTGCTCAGCAAAGGGGCGGCCGCTCGTTCGCCCGTGTCATCGCGCAGCAGCAGCGTGCCCTGTCCGGGGTCGCCGGCGGTTGCCGCATTGGCCTCGACGCTGATGATGAAGACCGCAAGCGCCAGCACCAGGCTCACGAACAGGCCGGTCCCGAGGCTTTCGAGTGCGAACCGGCCGAGTTGGCGCCACTCCTGGCGCAGGAAACGGGTCCCTTCGATGCGATCGGCATGCGGCATGGCTTAAGTTCCTGGCGGGCGCCGGCGGACGGTGGGTCGATTTCCGGAGAGAGTCCGCGGGCTTGGCCCTCTCCTCGGTATCCATTTCGCGCGTGCATTGCGGCACGCGGGCGCGCGAAAAACGCCAAACCGGCGAAGAAAAATGGCAAACCTGTGGCAGATCGGGCAGGGTGGGCCAGCAGTTCCAGGCGCTGCGGTATATTCCATTGCAACATGAAGCGCATCGCCATCGTCGAGGACGAACCCGCAATTCGCGCCAACTACGCGGACGCGCTGCGCAGGCACGGCTACGAAGTCGCGACCTATGCGAACCGTGCTGATGCGCTCGGCGCGTTTCGCGCGCGGCTTCCCGATCTTGCCTTGGTCGATATCGGGCTGGGTGACGATATCGACGGCGGGTTTGCGCTGACGCGCGAATTGCGTGCCCTTTCGGCGACGGTGCCGATCATCTTTCTGTCCGCGCGCGACAGCGATTTCGACATCGTCGCGGGGCTGCGCCTGGGCGCCGACGATTACCTCACCAAGGACGCGAGCCTGCCGCACCTCGCGGCGCGCATCGCTGCGTTGTTCCGCCGCAGCGAGTTGTCGGCCGCGCCGCCGTCAGGCGACGACGTCCTCGAGCGCGGGCCACTCACGCTCGACGTGCCGCGCCTGACCGCAAACTGGAATGCGCAACGGGTCGATCTCACGCTGACCGAGTTCTGGATGGTGCACTCGCTCGCGCGTTTCCCCGGTCACGTCAAGGATCGCGACGCGCTGATGCGCGACGCCAGCATCGTCGTCGACGACAGCACGATCACGTCGCACGTGAAGCGCATCCGGCGCAAGTTCCAGGCAGTCGATCCCGCGTTCGACCGCATCGCCACGGTCTATGGCATGGGTTATCGCTGGAACGCGGAATGAGGTTGCCCCGCATCGCGCTGTCCATACGCGCGCAACTGCTGCTCGTCCTCACGGTGTTCCTGGCGTTGCCGTGGCTGGGCGTTTCCTACGTGCGCGAGCTGGAGCGCCTTCTGCGCGATGCCCAGGAACGAACGCTCGCGGGCACTGCGCAGGCAGTGGCGACCGCACTGCACGACCGCCCGCGCCTGTTCGCCACGCGGCCCGACGGCATCGCGGCGTTCGCGCAGGAACGCACTGACGATGCTGCGAAAAGTTCCGATCGGGCGCCGTTGTCGGCATCGCCCGAGGTCGCGCAGATCATCGACGGCCTCTCGCGGACGACCGCTCGGATCTGGGTCATCGACCGCGACGGCACGGTCCTGGCGCGTGCCGGCTCGCTCAAGGCACCTCCGTCGCAATTGCCGGCCGAGTCATTCGGCGCGCGCCTTTCGCGCGCCACGACGGGACGCCTGTATGCGCTGGTGCTGGATCAGCCGAGCGAGGATTTCGCCGACGACGCGGCCGACAACGGAACGCCAGGCGGACGCGATGTCGAAGGGGCGCTCGCCGGCATCCTGACCACCGAGCGCCGGCCCACGTCGGACGCGAAGGCGGTGGTTGTCAGCGCGGCGCATCCTATCTGGGTCGGCGATTCGGTGAAGGGGGCGGTGATCGTCGAGGAAACGGGCAACGCGGTGCTCGCGCAGCGCAACCTTGCGTTCGAGCGTTTGTTCAACATCGTGCTGGCCGTCCTGCTCGTCGGCTCGCTCGCGCTGACGCTGTACGCGACGTGGCTTTCCTCACGCATCCGACGCCTGCGCGACGACGCGGAGCTCGCCATCGACGAGCAGGGCCGCGTGCGCGCGGCGCTCGCGAGCTCCAACGCCGGCGACGAGATCGGCGACCTGTCGCGCAGTTTTGCGAGCGTGCTGGCGCGGCTGTCCGACTACGCGAGCTACCAGGAAAAGATGGCTGGCCGGCTGTCGCATGAGCTGCGCACGCCGATCGCCGTCGTGCGCAGTTCGCTCGACAACCTGAAACAGACCTCGCTGCCGGACGATGCGCGCGTGTACATGGTGCGCGCACAGGAAGGCCTGGCGCGGTTGACGACCATCCTGACGCGAATGACCGAGGCGGCGCGGCTCGAACAAAGCCTGTCCGAGTCCGAGCGCGAACGCTTCGACGTCGCGAAGGTCGGGGCGGGCTGCGTGGACGGATATCGACTGGCGTATCCCGCGGCGTCTTTTGCCTTTGTCCGTCCGTCAGCGGAGTTCATAGCCGTGGGCGCGCCCGACCTCATCGCCCAGATGCTCGACAAGCTCGTCGCCAACGCCGTCGAGTTCGGCAGGGATGGAGTCATCGACATCAGCCTCACGCGGGACGATGGCGACGCCCTGCTGTCGGTCAGCAACGAAGGGCCTCCGTTGCCGGAAATGGAATCCGGGCATCTGTTCGATTCGATGGTCTCGGTCCGCGGCGGCGGCGACGCGGCCGAGCCACACCTCGGGCTTGGCCTTTACATCGTGCGGCTCATCGCCGAATTCCACGGAGGGCGCGCGCAGGCGGCGAACCGGCCCGACGCGGCCGGCGTCGTCGTCAGCGTAACGATTCCGCTGCCCCACTGAAGTCTCGGCGCGCGTAACGTCGCACGGTCTCCGGTTTCAGGGGCCGACTTCGAACGGCGCGCGGCGAAGGTCCAGCGCCGGATTGCGGTCGAAGAAATTCGCCGGCTTCAGCTTGAACGACATAGTTTCGAGCGACAGCACCGGCGAGTCCTCGGTCGCCGTGACGTGGTGATGACCGACCGTCAACCAGAGCACGATATCGGTGTTGACGATGCTCTGGTTGTTCTGCTGATACGCCGGCAGGCCTGGCTCGCCCGGATTCTGGTTTGGCGTGTCTCCCGCCGCGAAGCGCTGGTCGGGATCGAATTTTGTGATCCAGAGCGGATGACCGATGAAGCCGGCACGCTTGTAGTCGGCTTTTTTCAGCAGCGGCTCTTCGACGCTGTGAGTCTCCACCATGTAGCCGGTGTTATAGCCTCGCGCATTGGTGCGGTTGGGATTGACGACCTTCCACAGCGTACTCTCGTGGTCGAGCCGGCCGTCCAGTTCCCGCTCGAGACGCTTTTCCTCGACGGCCCATACGCTCTTGCGCGGACCCGGGACGTTTTCCTTCACCTTGAGCTCGCTCAGCATGAAACTGTTGTTGCTGCCGTCGATGTCGAGGTCCAGACGGAAGTTGAAGAAGTGGCTGTGGTTGGGCGCCACCAGGTTGGGTGCGATCAGCGCTCCGAAGCGCGTGTCCTGTGCGGCGGACGGCGCGGTCAGCGTCGTGCTCCTCACGGTCTTCGGCGCGTCGATCCCTGTCAGCCCCACGTCGACACGGATCACGCCACTCTGGTTGAACACCCAGTCCACCAGGTAATCGTAATTGCCGAGCTGGGCGATCGTGCGCACGACGAGTTCGACGTCGGCGCGACCTTCGTAGGCGCCGCCCGCAAACAGCTCGAAGTGCCGCCACGCCGGGTTGCCGGTCAGCCGTTCGAAGATTCCGACAACCTGCGGCAGCGGCAGCGGAACCACAGGCGCGCCCGGGACGGCGGCGGACACGACGGCGTCGATGAGCGTGGCGTTTTCGGGAGTATCGAGGCCCAGCCGCAGCGGTGAGGATAGGAGTCCGAATCCGAACTCGCCCGCGTCCATGTACGTGCGATAGAACCAGTTCACGTCGGGATCCTGGTAAGGCACGAAGATTTCCGCCAGCGATCCCTGGTAGAGGACCGAACGCCCGTCGTAGGTCGCCAGCGAGATCACGGTTCCGGCCCGGCGTTCGAAGCGCACGTGGAACTTCCATTTCTGCCATTCGACGATGTTGCCGTTCATGCTGATATTGGTGCCGAGCGGCTGCGTGATGCGAATGGGATTCAGCGCCGGCCGCAATCCACCGGGCATGGCAGCGACGGTTGCTTCATCGAAATTGTTAGCGGAAGACGGCAGCGGCAACGGACCGGTATCGATTACCTGCAGCACGACCTGGTCGTCGAGGTCGATGATGGCCTGGAGACCCTCGATCGGTTTCGCGTAGAGGTTGATTCCCGCGAAATCCGTGTAATACATCTGTGCCTTCACGATCCGGTGCGATTCCTCCGGTAGGCCGAACGAGCCGGGCGTGAGCGGAGTGACCAGGACGTTGAGGCGTTTTTCGGGAGTGTCGAGGCCGCGCAGGGCAAGCGCATTGCGCACCGCCGGCGTCTCCACGGCAAAGCCCAGCGTCGAGACCTCGGCAATGGTGAGCCCAAGCTGGCCGTCGCTGGCTGGAATGAGCACAGGCGGCGTGAATGTGCCGGCGGTCAGGTTGACGATCGACCTGTAGCTCTTCTTGTTCTGGCGGAAATAGACGGTGGCCGAACGGGTCGTCAGCGGATCTCCCGCGTGAAAATTGAGCACGACGTCTTTGCCAGGTTCGCGCAGGTCGATGCTCTGGAATATCGCCGTGGGGAGCGCGGCGCCTGCGCTTTGCAGGATGTCCGCCGCCGTCATGATCTCGAAATCCTCGAGCGGATCCATCGGATGCTGCGGAATCGCCTGTACCGACGCCCATCCGGCGCCAAATGCAAGAGTCGCGAACACGCGGAATGCACGGCGGAACATCGTTTTCATGTCGGGGCCTCTTTTGACGAAGTCGAAATGAAGATGGATGCTGCTACACAATGTACTCGACAATTTGTCAACGCGGCAATAGGACCGGAGGACCTGAAACGAAAGGGAACGGATGGCGCCGAGGCTCCAGTCGGCGCCGCGCCGGGAGACGAGGGGGACTGCGGTCCCGCCTAGCGCTGTGCAGCCCTGGGCTTCACCGGCCCGCTGATTCCCAGCTGGTCGACGAGGAATGCGTAGACATCGGCCTTCTCCTCGATGCGCTTCGACAACGACGTGCCGATGCCATGTCCAGCGCCGGCCTCCGTGCGCAGCAGGATCGGATTCTTCGACGAAGTCGCCGCCTGCAGCCGCGCTGCCATCTTGAACGATTCAAAAGGCGCGACGCGTCCGTCGTTGGCGCCGGTCGTCAACAGCACGGCCGGATAGGCCACGCCATCCTTGACCCGCAACAGCGGCGAATACTCGTACAGCGCCTTGAACTGGGCGGGATCCTTGACCGTGCCGAATTCGGTCGTATTGAATTCGCCGTTGGGCTGCGTTTCCCAGCGCAGCGAATCGTACATGCCAACCTGGCTTACCACGGCGCGCATCGACTGCGGATGTTGCGTGAGCGCGGCGCCCATCGTCAGGCCGCCGTTGCTCCCGCCCATGATCGCCAGCCGATCGGCGCTCGTGTACCTGAACTCGGTCAGGTAGCGCATGCCGGCGTTGAAATCATCGAACACGTTCTGCTTGCGTGTGAGGTTGCCAGCGAGGTGCCACGGCTCGCCGAATTCTCCGCCGCCACGCACATTGATGACGGCGAACACGCCGCCGTAGTCGAGCCAGAGGCGGTTCATCGGGTCGAACCAGGGCTGCATGCTGATGCCATACCCGCCGTACGCGTAGAGGAGCACCGGATTGCGCCCGTTGCGGTTCATTCCCTTGCGGTACAGGATGTTGATCGGAACCTTGGTGCCGTCCTTGGAGATCGCCACGTCGCGGAGCACCGTGGCATCGGCGAAGTTGAACGAAGGTTTGCTGGTGAGCTGTGTGGCCACCAGCTTGTCCTGTCTTGCGTCGTAGCGGAACCACGTCGGCGGCGACACATAGCTCATCGTGTGCACCAGGACGTCGTCGCCGGTCAGCGCAATGCCGATGCTGATGTCCGAAATCGGCTCGGCGGGGACGTCGCCCAAGTGTTTGCCATCGAGGGCGAAAATGCGCGCGGCCGATGGACCGCCGTCGCGGTATTTTACGTACAGACGGGATTTGGTCGGCGTGACGCTTTCGGCAACGATGTTCGCTTCCGGAATGACGACGACGGCGTTGGTAAGCGACGGACGATCCAGCGGGATCGCGATGATGCGGCCGAGCAAAGCATCCTTGACCGACACTCCGTACAGTCGACCGTCGTCGCCGAACGCCATCTGCTTGGCGCCGTCCTTGAAGCCGGCCACCTGCGTCCATTGCCCGGCGGAATCGCGGACGTGAAACGCGACCTCGCCACCGTCCCCGTTGTGCACCTTCGCGAGCAGGTAGTTGCCGTCGCGGCTGCCCTTGAGTTCGATCTCGGCGATACGCGGGAAGTCCCGGCCGATGACGTAGCGATCGGCGCTGACGGGCGTTCCGAGCTGGTGAAACCACACCGTCTGGTAAAACTGCCGGTCGGCCGGTGGGCGCTCGCTTCCCTGCGGGTAGCGCGTGTAGTAGAAGCCGCTCCCGTCGGGCGCCCACTCGGCGCTGCCGCCGGCGGTCGGATTCATCACCCCCGGCACGACGTCGGGCAGGCGCTTGCGCGTCGCCACGTCGTAGACGTAGGCCGTGCCGATTTCGCTGCCGTCGACGGACAGCGACACGACGACGCGCTTGCCGTCGAAGGAGGCCCGGTAGAAGTCGATCGTCGTGCGTCCCTTGGCGTCGAGGACATTGGGGTCGAGGACAACCGTCTCCTTCGCGATGTTGCCGTCAGCCGGCAGCACGACGAGCAGTGGCTGGTTCGCCGGCGGCGCCCGCTTCATCGCAAACAATCGCTGGCGAAACTCGAATCCGTAGCGCCGGATCGTTTTCGCACGCAGCAGCTCGCTCGCGCGCCGGGCGATCTCCGGTCGCTGCGCGATCCCGTCCAGATACGCCCGCGTGATCTTGTTCTGTTCGGCGACCCACGCTTTCACGTCGGGGGTGTCGTCGGCCTCGAGCCAGCGATAGTCGTCGCTGACCGCGACGCCGTGGTAGGTGTCGACGACCGGTTTGCGCACCGTCGGCGGGTAAGTCATGTCGGCGGCGTTCGCGCCGGCGGCAATGACGAGTGCGCAGGCGAGGGCTGTTGCCGGCCCGGCGAAGCAAAGGGTTCTCATGGTTGTCGAGTACGCGCAGCCGGAGCTTGGCGAAGCGGCATTGTACGCTCGTGAGAGCGGCGCAAACGCACCGAATCGACGCGCATATCGGGGATAATGCGGGGCGCTTCCCGACCCGAATCCCGACATGACTCCTCCCTCCCTTGCATCGCTGCTGCAGCATCCCGCGTTGGTGAGCGCGATGTTGCTGACCGCCTCGAACCTGTTCATGACCATTGCCTGGTACGGGCATCTGAAACACCTGCAGACCTCCCCGTGGTGGGCGGCGGCGATGATCTCCTGGGGCATCGCGTTTTTTGAATATTTGTTGCAGGTGCCGGGCAACCGCATCGGTTTCACCGTGATGTCGCTGGCGCAACTGAAGATCATGCAGGAGGTGATCACGCTCGCGGTGTTCGTGCCGTTCGCCGTGCTCTACATGGACCAGCCGGTGAAGCTCGATTTCCTGTGGGCCGGACTGTGCCTGATGGGCGCCGTCTACTTCATTTTCCGCAGCTGACCGCATCGCACGCATGAACTTCCTGCGCATCTACTTCCCCTTTGCGGCGGGCTACCTGCTCTCCTACCTGTTCCGTACGGTCAACGCGGTCATCTCGCCCGAGCTGGTTCGCGACCTGACGCTCCACCCGTCGTCATTGGGGCTTCTGACCAGCGCCTATTTTCTGGCGTTCGGCGCGGCGCAGATTCCGGTCGGCATGTTGCTCGACCGCTTCGGTCCGCGCCGCGTCGAACCTGTGCTGCTCTCCATCGCGGCGACCGGCGCGTTGCTGTTCGCCAACGCCGACTCGTTGCCGGCGCTGGCGTTCGCCCGCGCTGTCATCGGCCTCGGCGTGTGCGCGTGCCTGATGGCGCCGCTGAAAGCGCTTGCCGCGTGGTATCCGCCGGAGCGGCTGGGTTCACTGGCAGGCTGGATCATGGTGGCGGGTGGCCTCGGCGCGCTGGCCGCGTCCACGCCGCTGGAGCTTGCGTTGCGCGTCACCGGCTGGCGCAACATCTTCGTGGCACTCGCCGTGACGACGTTTGCCGTCGCGCTGTTCATCGCGTGGCGGGTCCCCGATATCCCGAAGCCCGCGCATGCCACCGGATTCCGTGCGCAGTGGGCCGGCGTGACTGCCGTGTTCCGGCACCCAAGGTTCTGGTGGCTCGCGCCTCTGGGTGCGTTCTGCATGGGGTCGTTCTTCGCGATCCAGGGCCTGTGGGCGGTGCCATGGCTGATGGAAGTAGAAGGGGAGACCCGGTCCGGGGCGGCGCGGCATCTGTTATTCATGAGTGCCGCGATCCTGCTGGGGTTTGTGTCGCTTGGACTGTTCGGCACGCGGCTCGCGGCGCGAGGCGTGCACGCGCGGCACATCTTCTCGCTGGGATTCGGGTTGGCTGTCGTGGCGTTGGCCGCGATCTTCCTGCGGATCCCGGGCGGCTACGTGTGGTGGACGCTCTACGGCCTGGGGACGTCGGTCAACGTGTTGGCGTTCGCTGTGCTGAACGAAGGCTTCGGCCGGGACTTGGCCGGTCGCTCGAATACGGCGCTCAACCTGATGATGTTCGGGGGCAGTTTCCTGATGCAGTGGGGCATTGGTGTCGTCGCCGAGATCGCGCGCCGCGGCATGTCGCTCGACGAGGCCGGTGGGTTGCGCGTGGCGTTCGGCGCCGCGCTTGCGGGCAACATCGTGACCTATGCATGGTTCGCGCGCGGCTGGAGACGCTTTGCGTCGCCGCGCGTTCCCGCGCAGGCGTCGTAGCATGCACCTGCACATCCTTGGCATCTGCGGCACGTTCATGGGCGGCCTCGCGGCCATCGCGAAACGTGCCGGGCACGATGTGACGGGCTGCGACGCCAACGTCTATCCGCCGATGTCCACGCAGCTTGCGGCGCTCGGCATTGGACTCACCGAGGGCTGGGATCCCGCGCAACTTGCCGGCGCGGCGAAAGGCGCCGACGTGTTCGTCGTCGGCAATGTGGTCTCGCGCGGGAATCCATTGATGGAAGCGATTCTCAATGCAGGATTGCCGTACATCTCCGGCCCGCAGTGGTTGTACGAAAACGTTCTGCACGACAAGTGGGTGCTGGCAGTCGCGGGTACGCATGGCAAGACGTCGACATCGGCGATGCTCGCCTGGATTCTTGATCACGCCGGTCTCGATCCCGGCTTCCTGATCGGCGGCGTGCCGGTCGACTTTCCTGTCTCGGCGCGTCTGACCGACAGTGCGTTCTTCGTGATCGAGGCCGACGAATACGACACGGCGTTCTTCGACAAGCGCTCGAAGTTCGTGCATTACCGAGCGCGCACCGCGATCCTCAATAACCTCGAATACGATCACGCCGACATCTTCCCGGACGTGAGTGCCATCGAGACGCAGTTTCACCATTTCGTGCGCATGGTGCCCGGCAACGGCCGCATCGTCGCCAATGGCGGCGATCCGGGCGTCGCGCGCGTCCTTGCGCGCGGATGCTGGAGCGAGGTCGAGCGGTTCGGCCTCGCGGACGTGGCCGGCACCGGTCCGGATTGGACGGTCGCCGTCGACGGATCGATCCTTCTGGGGGGCGCGCCGCAGGGAACGCTTGTGTTCGGAGAAGCCGGCAGGCATAGCCAATTGAACGCGCTGGCGGCGCTGGCTGCCGCGCGCCACGTCGGTGTTCCGGTCGCGCACGGACTCGCCGCGCTGTCCGAGTTCCACGGCGTGAAGCGCCGGCTGGAATTGCGCGGCGCCGCGCGCGGCATCGCGGTCTATGACGACTTCGCGCACCATCCGACCGCCATCGCGACCACGCTCGACGGCCTGCGCCGCAAGGTGGGCGGGGCGCGGATACTCGCCGTGCTCGAGCCGCGCTCGAACACGATGAAGATGGGCGCGGTCAAGGACGCGCTACCCGGAAGCCTCGCCGCAGCCGACCGGGTGTTCTGCTACGCGGCAAACCTGGGTTGGGATGTGGCGGGCGCGATGGCGCCGCTGGGCGCCAAGGTCACCGTCTTCAACGACCTGCCCGCGTTGGTGCACGCGGTCGTCTCCGAAGCGCGACCGGGCGAACATGTTCTCGTCATGAGCAACGGCGGATTCGGCGGCGTGCACGAAAAGCTGCTGGCAGGACTCGCCGCCGGATGACGCGCGCGACGCTCGTCTATTTGCATGGCTTCAACTCGTCACCGCAAACGGTGAAGGGACGCAAGCTCGCCGCCGCGGCCGCGGAATTGGCCGCACCTGCACGCGTGTACATCCCGCAACTGCATCACCGTCCGGCGACGGCGATGCGCGACGTGCGCGCGTGGCTCGACGCGAACGTCGCGGATCGCACGGCGCTGACCTTTGTCGGCAGTTCGCTGGGTGGGTACTACGCCACGTTTCTCGCGGAAGAGTTCGGCGCGCGCGCGGCGGTGATCAACCCCGCGGTCCGGCCGGCATCGTCGCTCGCAGCGTACGTCGGCCTGCAGCGCAACCTGCACACCGGAGAAGCGTGGGAATTGACGCGTGGACATTTCGCGGAACTGGAAGACCTTTACGTTACGCGCCTGTCGCGATTGAACCGCTATTTCCTGCTGATGCGTTCCGGCGACGAGCTGCTCGATTGGCGGGAGGCCGTCATGCGTTATGCGGGAGGGCAGCAATTCATCGCGGGGGGTGGCGACCACGGCTGGGAAGACATCGACGGCGAAATTCCTTCCATCCTGCGCTTTGCCGGGGCAGCGCACTAGCGGCGCGC
>Ga0207645_10003439_pt1 | contig 12030 bp, 9 predicted proteins | sample KBSM53metaG_FD_184331 | JGI IMG/M metagenome (GOLD analysis project Ga0207645, IMG submission 184331) | Miscanthus rhizosphere microbial communities from Kellogg Biological Station, Michigan, USA - KBS M5-3 metaG (SPAdes) (version 2) | ecosystem: Host-associated > Plants > Roots > Rhizosphere >...
CGCCAAGGTCACGACGGCCGTGCCGGCCAAGCCGTGAGCGACGTCGTGCGTGACGTCGGGCGCGACAGTGCCATCGAGCTGACGCCACCACCGCGCCGGCGGTGGTCGCTCGCGGGGGCGGTGGCGAATCAACGGCGGTTCGTCTACCTCGTGATCGCGTTGTGCCGCGCCGAGGAGTTCTGATGACGTCGCAGATGATCGTGCTGCTCGTCGGCTACGTCGCGGCGGTGCTGATGCTGGCGGTGCCGATGGGGCGCTGGCTCGCTGCGCTCGGCACCGGCCGGCTTGCGCGGCTGCAGCGTTTCGACACCGCGCTGCTGCGCCTGTTCGGCGCCGCGCCCGAGCGTGAGCAGGGCTGGCGCGACTACGCCACCGCGCTGCTGGTGTTCAACGTGCTCGGCGTGGTCGCCGTCTATGCCTTGCAGCGGCTGCAGGGCGCGTTGCCGCTCAACCCGCAGGGCCTCGCCGCGATCGCGCCCGACTCTGCCTTCAACACCGCGATCAGCTTCGTCACCAACACCGACTGGCAGGGCTATGCCGGCGAGTCGACGATGAGCCGGCTCACGCAGATGGGGGTGCTGGCAGTGCAGAACTTCCTGTCCGCCGCCACCGGCATCGCGGTGGCCTTCGCGCTGATTCGCGGCTTCGCGCGCCACAGCGCGCACACCCTCGGCAACTTCTGGGTCGACGTGACCCGCGTCACGCTGTACCTGCTGCTGCCACTGAGTCTCGTCTTCGCGCTCGGGCTCGCGAGCCAGGGCGTGGTGCAAAACTTCAGGCCCGATGCGCAGGTGACGTTGAGCGAACCGGTGCACTACGCCGAGCCAACCGCCACCGTCGCCGACGGCACGGCGGCCAAGGCGGCGAAGACCGCCGCGACGCAGACCCTGCCGATGGGCCCGATCGCGTCGCAGGAGGCGATCAAGATCATCGGCACCAACGGCGGCGGCTACCTGAATGCCAACTCGGCGCATCCGTTCGAGAACCCGACGCCGTGGACGAACCTGCTGCAGATGCTCGCGATCCTGCTGATCCCCGCCGGACTGTGCCTGGCCTTCGGCGAGATGGTGGGCGACCGGCGCCAGGGCTGGGCGCTGCTGATCGCGATGACGCTGATCTTCGTCGCCGCGGTCGTCGCGATCATGCTGGCCGAGCAATCGGGCAACCCGAGGTTCGCGGCGCTCGGCGTCGACCAGGCCGCGAGCGTGCTGCAGTCGGGCGGCAACATGGAAGGCAAGGAGACGCGCTTCGGCATCGCGGCGACCTCGCTGTTCGCGGCCGTCACGACCGCCGCCTCGTGCGGCGCCGTGAACGGCATGCACGGCTCGTTCACGCCGCTCGGCGGCGCGGTGCCGATGCTGCTGATCCAGCTCGGCGAGGTCGTGTTCGGCGGCGCCGGCTCGGGCCTGTACGGCATGCTGGTGTTCGCGCTGCTCACCGTCTTCATCGCCGGGCTGATGATCGGCCGCACGCCCGAATACCTGGGCAAGAAGATCGTGCCGGCCGACATGAAGCTGGTGTCGATCATCATCCTGATCACGCCGCTGATCGTGCTCGCCGGCACCGCGGTCGCGGTGCTCGCCGATGCCGGCACCGCCGGCATGGCGAACCCCGGCGCGCAGGGCTTCGCCGAGGTGCTGTACGCGTTCTCGTCGGCGGCCAACAACAACGGCAGCGCATTCGCCGGGCTGTCGGCCAACACGCCGTTCTACAACGGGCTGCTCGGCATCGCGATGTGGTTCGGGCGCTTCGGGGTGATCGTGCCGGTGCTGGCGATCGCCGGCGGACTCGCGGCGAAGAAGCGCGTGCAGCGCATCGGCGAAGACGGCCTCGCGACCGCGATGCCGACCCACGGGCCGATCTTCATCGTGCTGCTGATCGCGACCGTGCTGCTGGTCGGCGCGCTGACGTACGTGCCGGCGATCGCTCTCGGCCCGCTGGTCGAGCACCTCAACCTCTACACCGTGAGCGCCGCGCCATGACCACCCACTCCAACGCGGCGGCGCTGTTCGCGCCCGAGCTGGTGAAGCCCGCGCTGCACGACACCTTCGCCAAGCTCGCGCCGAGCGCGCAGTGGCGCAACCCGGTGATGTTCGTCGTCTATGTCGGCGCGATCCTGATCAGCGGGCTGTGGCTGCAGGCGCTCGTCGGCCAAAGCGAGGCGCCGGCCTGGTTCATCGGCGCGAATGCGCTGTGGCTGTGGTTCACGGTGCTGTTCGCCAACTTCGCCGAGGCGCTCGCCGAAGGCCGCAGCAAGGCCCAGGCCGCGAGCCTGCGCCGACTGAAAAAGCGCGGCATCGCCAAGCGCCTGCTCGAGCCCCGGCACGGCGCCTCCTGGATCCCGGTCGAGACCGACGAGCTGCGCATCGGCGCGGTGCTGCTGGTCGAGGCCGGCGACACGATGCCGTGCGACGGCGAGGTCATCGAAGGCGTCGCCTCGGTCGACGAAAGCGCGATCACCGGCGAATCGGCGCCGGTTATCCGCGAGGCCGGCGGCGATTTCTCGTCGGTCACCGGCGGCACGCGCGTGTTGTCGGACTGGATCGTCGTGCGCTGCACCGTCGACCCGGGCCAGACTTTCCTCGACCGCATGATCGCGATGGTCGAGGGCGCGAAGCGCCGCAAGACGCCGAATGAAGTCGCGCTGACCATCCTGCTGGTCGCGCTGACGCTCGTGTTCCTGATGGCCACGGTGACGCTGCTGCCCTACTCGCTGTATGCGGTCGATGCCGGCAAGGCCGCGCATCCGGCGAGCACGCCGGTGACGATCACGGTGCTGGTCGCGCTGCTGGTCTGCCTGATCCCGACCACGATCGGCGGCCTGCTGTCGGCGATCGGCGTCGCCGGCATGAGCCGCATGCTGGGCGCGAACGTGATCGCGACCTCGGGCCGTGCGGTCGAGGCCGCCGGAGATGTCGACGTGCTGCTGCTCGACAAGACCGGCACGATCACGCTCGGCAATCGCCAGGCCGCGGCCTTCATGCCGGCCCACGGCAGCACCGAGCAGCAGCTCGCCGACGCGGCCCGCCTCGCATCGCTGGCCGACGAAACGCCCGAGGGGCGCAGCATCGTCGCGCTCGCGGCGCAGAAGTTCGGTTTCGCGACGGCCCGGCTGGCCGCCGACGCGAGCGCCGTGCCGTTCAGCGCCCACACGCGCATGAGCGGCGTGAACTGGCAAGGCCGCCAGATCCGCAAGGGCGCGGCCGACGCGATCGCCCGGCACATCGCCGGCCTGGGCGGCGCGTTCAATGCCGAGGTGACGCGCGCGGTCGAAGACGTCGCGCGCCGCGGCAGCACGCCGCTCGTGGTGGCCGACGACGCGCAGGTGCTCGGCGTCGTCGAGCTCAAGGACATCGTCAAGGGCGGCATCAAGGAACGCTTCGGCGAGCTGCGCCGCATGGGCATCAAGACCGTGATGATCACCGGCGACAACCGGCTCACCGCCGCCGCAATCGGCGCCGAAGCGGGCGTGGACGACGTGCTCGCCGAGGCCACGCCTGAGGCCAAGCTCGCGCTGATCCGCCGCTACCAGGCCGACGGCTACCTGGTCGCGATGACCGGCGACGGCACCAACGACGCGCCGGCGCTGGCGCAGGCCGACGTCGCGGTCGCGATGAACAGTGGCACGCAGGCCGCGAAGGAGGCCGGCAACATGGTCGACCTCGACAGCAACCCGACCAAGCTGATCGAGGTCGTCGAGATCGGCAAGCAGATGCTGATGACACGCGGCTCGCTCACGACCTTCTCGATCGCCAACGACGTCGCGAAGTACTTCGCGATCATCCCGGCCGCGTTCGCGTCGACCTGCCCGCAACTCAACGCGCTGAACGTGATGCACCTTGCGTCGCCAGCATCGGCGATCCTGGCGGCGGTGATCTTCAACGCGCTGATCATCGTCGCGCTGATCCCGCTGGCGCTCAAGGGCGTGGCCTATCGCGCGCTCGGCGCCGCCGCGCTGCTGCGGCGCAATGCGCTGGTCTACGGCCTGGGCGGTCTGATCGTGCCGTTCGCCGGGATCAAGCTCGTGGACTTGCTGCTGTCGGCTGTCCACTTGACATGACACTCGCCGTTCTGAGTTGTGAAGGAGTGGCCGCTTGCGGGGCCATTGCGGCCGTTCGTTTCCGATGGAGCCCGGAGCGTGAGCAGGCCGCCGGGGCGCTCTGTTCCGCTCATGTCCCCCGGCGCCGGCCTGCGGCCGACACCTCCTCCTTTACTTCGCTCCACAGAGCGCCCCACCGTCCTGCTCTGCCAACGCCATGGCTGTTCGACCCTCGCATGCCAATACCGATTGCTGCCAAGGACGTCGGGTGGGCGGCGGAGCGAAGTAAAGGAGGAGGGTCGGGCGCAGCCCGGCCCGGGGGACATGAGCGGAGTCGGCCACCCGATGGCCTTGGCCGCCTCGGACTCGGCGAAGGGTTGGCTACACCGGGCCTCGAGCCGACACCCGAACTCATAGCCACGTTTCATGCGTCACCGACGACGCGCCAAGCGCCAGAACCACCGAGATGAAGATGAATCGGAGCCCGCCATGAATGCCCTCCTCGCCGCAGTCGCCGCCGTTCGCCCGGCCGCATCGATCCTCGTGCTGCTCAGCGCGATCACCGGCATCGCTTATCCAATGCTCGTCACCGGCATCGCGCAAGCCGCCTTCCCGCACGCGGCGAAGGGCTCGATCGTCGAGCGCGATGGCCACCCGGTCGGCTCGTCGCTGATCGGTCAGTCGTTCAGCGCGCCGACGCATTTCTGGGGCCGTCCGTCGGCGACGACGCCAATGCCGAACAACGGCCTGGCCTCCGGCGGATCGAACCTGGGCGCGAACAACCCGGCGCTGCTCGCTGCGGTCAGGAGTCGCGTCGATGCGCTACACGCGGCCGATCCGGACAACCCACTGCCGGTGCCGGTCGATCTGGTGACCGCGTCGGGCAGCGGGCTCGACCCGGAGATCAGCCTCGCCGCGGCGCTCTACCAGGCGCCTCGAATCGCGCGTGCGCGCGGCGTCGCGCTCGCGCAGGTGCGCGCGCTGATCGAGCAGCAGGCGATCCATTCATGGCTCGGTGTCGTCGGCGAACCGCGTGTCAATGTGCTGGCCCTGAACCTCGCGCTCGACGGCGGGGCCGTCACCCCGCGCCGATAGACTGCCGGCATGCCGGACCTGCAGCGCCCCGACCCCGACGAGCTGCTCGCGCGGACCGAGGCGGCACAGCGGCGAGCGGCGCGCGGCCGGCTGAAGATCTTCTTCGGCGCGTCAGCCGGCGTCGGCAAGACCTTCGCGATGCTCGAGGCCGCGCAGCTGCTGCGCGAGCAGCATGTCGATGTCGTCGTCGGCGTGGTCGAGACCCATGGCCGCGCCGAGACCGCCGAGCTGCTGCAAGGCCTCGAGGTGCTGCCGCGGCGCGAGTTGCCGATCAAGGGCCGTGCACTGCTCGAGTTCGATCTCGATGCGGCACTGGCGCGCCACCCGGCGGTGCTGCTCGTCGACGAGCTCGCGCACAGCAACGCCGCGGGCTCGCGCCACCCGAAGCGGTGGCAGGACATCGAGGAGCTGCGCGCGGCCGGTGTCGGCGTGGTCACGACCGTCAACGTGCAGCACCTCGAAAGCCTGAACGATGTCGTCGGCGGCATCACCGGCATCCGCGTCGCCGAGACCGTGCCGGACCACGTCTTCGACGACGCTGACGAGGTCGTGCTCGTCGACCTGCCCACCGACGAGCTGCTGCGGCGCCTGGCCGACGGCAAGGTCTACCTGCCCGAACAGGCGCAGCAGGCGGTACAGAACTTCTTCCGCAAGGGCAACCTGATGGCCTTGCGCGAACTGGCGCTGCGCCGCACCGCCGATCGCATCGACGACGATGTGCGCAGCTATCGCCGCGACCACATGGGCATCGAGAGCAAGCGGCTGTGGCAGAGCGGCGATGCGCTGCTGGTATGCGTCGGCCCCGACGCCGGCGGCGACAGGCTGGTGCGCGCGGCAAGCCGGCGCGCGAGCCGCAGCACCGCGCCGTGGCATGCCGTCCATGTCGAGACGCCGGCGCTGCGGCATCTGCCCGAGGCGCAGCGCGGCGCGGTGCTGAAGACGCTGAAGCTGGCCGAATCGCTGGGTGCGGTGACGGCGACGCTGAGCGCCGCCGATGCGGCCGGCGCCGCCGTGGCCTATGCCCGAGAGCACCATCTCGGCACCGTCGTCAGCGGCCGGCCGCAGGCGCCGTCGCGCTGGCGCAGCTGGTTCGGCCGCGAGCCGTTCGCGGCGCGGGTGACGCGCGCCGCGCCCGAGATCGAGCTGATGCTGGTCCCGACGCCGCTGCGCGGCGCAGCACGGCCGCCGCCCGGCCACGGCGCGACGGCTTCCGCCGATGCCCGTGCGCGCTGGGCCGGCCACGGCTGGGCGCTGGCGTCGAGCGCCGCGGTGGCGTTGCTGGCGACGCCGCTGGCCGGGCTGTTCGACCTTGCGAACATCGTGATGCTGTTCCTGCTCGCGGTCGTCGCGGTCGCGCTGCGCTTCGGCCGCGGCCCGGCCCTCACGGCCGCGGTGCTGAACGTGATCGCGTTCGACTTCTTCTTCGTCTCGCCGCGCTTCTCGTTCGCGGTCGGCGACGCGCAGTACCTGCTGACCTTCGGCGTGATGATGGTCGTCGGCCTGGTGGTCGGCCAGCTGACGGCGTCGCTGCGCTACCAGGCGCGCGTCGCCGGCGAGCGCGAGCAGCGCGCGCGGCGCCTGTACGAGATCGCGCGCGAGCTCGGCAAGGCGCTGACGCGGGAGCAGGTGGCGCAGATCGGCGCCCGCGCGATCGAGGCCGCCTTCCGGGCCAAGACAGGCGTGTTGCTGCCCGACGCGCACGACCGCCTCACGCTTGCGTCGGCCGGCGTCGGCGGCGTGGCGACGATCGACCCGGCGCTCGTCCAGTGGGCCTTCGACCATGCCGAGGCGGCCGGCGCCGGCACCGGCACTCTGCCGGCGGCGGCGCAGCTCTACGTTCCGCTGGTCGCGCCGATGCGCACCCGCGGCGTGATCGTCGTCGAGCCGGAGAACCCGCGGCTGCTGGCCGTGCCCGAGCAGCGCCAACTGCTCGACACCTACGCCGCGCTGATCGCGATCGCGATCGAGCGGGTGCACTTCGTCACCGTCGCGCAGGACACGCTGGTCTCGATGGAATCCGAACGCCTGCGCAACTCGCTGCTCGCCGCGCTCTCGCACGACCTGCGCACGCCGCTGACCGCGATCGCGGGCACTGCCGAGACGCTGGCACTGGCGCTCGCCCGCGAGGCCCCCGCGCACGCGTCCGATGCGCGGGCGATCACCGAGCAGGCCCAGCGCACGACGCAGCTCGTCAACAACCTGCTCGATATGGCGCGGCTGCAGGCCGGCGCGGTGACCTTGCGCTGCGACTGGCAATCGCTCGAAGAACTGGCCGGCAGCGCGCTGCGCTCGGTCGCGCCGGCGATGGCGTCGCACCGGGTGCGCATCGCGTTGCCCGAGACGCTGCCGTTGCTCTACGCCGACGGCGTGCTGATCGAACGCGTGCTGGCAAACCTGTTCGAGAATGCCGCCCGCTACACCCCGCCCGGCACGGCCGTTACGCTCAGTGCGCGCCACGAAGGTTCGCAGATCGTGGTCGACGTGGCCGACGAGGGGCCCGGCCTGCCGCCCGGCGACACCGAGACGCTGTTCGACAAGTTCAAGCGCGGCGACCGCGAATCGCACACCGCCGGCGTCGGCCTCGGCCTGGCCATCTGCCGCGCGATCGTGCAGGCGCACGGCGGCACGATCAGCGGCCACAATCAGGCGCCGCCGCAGCACGGCGCGGTGCTGCGCTGGACCCTGCCCTTTCGCTCGCCGCCGGCGCTGCCGACGCCGGCACAATGACCGGGATGAACCAACCGGCGCGTCTGCTCGTCGTCGAAGACGATCCCGCGATCCTGCGCTTCGTGCGCCAGGCGCTGGAGGCCGAGGGCCATCAGGTGTTCGAGACCGACACCGTCAAGCGCGGGCTGATCGAGGCCGGCACGCGCCGGCCCGACCTGCTGATCCTCGACCTCGGCCTGCCCGATGGCGACGGCATGGGTCTGCTGCGCGACCTGCGCGGCTGGAGCCCGCTGCCGGTGATCGTGCTGTCGGCGCGCGGCGACGAGCGCGACAAGATCGAGGCGCTCGATGCCGGCGCCGACGACTACCTCGTCAAGCCGTTCTCGGTCGGCGAACTGTCGGCACGGGTGCGTGCCGCGCTGCGCCGCCGCGACCGCTCGGCTGCGCCGGCGTCGAGCATCGTCGCGTTCGGCGACTGCGAGCTCGACCTCGCGCGCCGCCAGGTGCGCCGCGCCGGCGCGCATGTGCACCTCACGCCGGTCGAGTACAAGCTCGCGGCGGCGCTGGTCGCGCGCGAAGGCCAGGTGCTGACGCACCGGCAGCTGCTGCGCGAAGTCTGGGGGCCGGGCAGCATCGAGCACAGCCACTACCTGCGGATCTACATGGCGCATCTGCGCAAGAAGCTCGAGTTCGATCCGGCCCAGCCGATGCACTTCCTGACCGAAACCGGCGTGGGCTACCGCTTCGTCGCGCAGCCCTGAGCAGCTGCAGCGGCGACGCGTCAACGCGAACTCAGTGCGCCTCTTTCGCGTGGTTGATCGTGTACTTCGGGATCTCGATCACCACGTCCTGGTTCGACAGGATCGCCTGGCACGACAGGCGCGAGTTCGGCTCCAGGCCCCAGGCGCGGTCGAGCAGGTCTTCTTCGCTCTCGTCCATCTCGCCGAGCGAACGGAAGCCCTCGCGCACGATCACGTGGCAGGTCGTGCAGGCGCAGCTCATCTCGCAGGCATGCTCGATCTCGATGTGGTTGTCGAGCAGCGCCTCGCAGATCGACGTGCCACTCGGCGCCTCGATCTGCGTTCCCTGCGGGCAGTATTCGGCGTGCGGAAGAATCTTGATGATCGGCATGGAAAAGACTCAGACTTGATCGACACGCTTGCCGGCCAGGGCCCGACGGATGCTGCGGTTCATGCGCTCGGCAGCGAACGCTTCGGTGCCCTTGGCGAGCGCTTCGACGGCGGCATCGATCGCGTGGTGATCGGTGCTCTCGCGGCTCGCCTGCATGGCTGACAGCAGGGCTTCGATCTCGTCGCGCTGCGCGGCGTCGAGCAGATCGCCATCGGCCGCGAGCGCCGAGCGCGTCGCCAGCAGCATGCGCTCGGCCTCGACGCGAGATTCGCGCAGGCTGCGCTCGATCATGTCCTGCTCGGCGGTGCTGAAGCTTTCGGTCAGCATGCGCGCGATCTCGTCGTCGGCCAGGCCGTAGCTGGGCTTGACCGTGATCGCCGCCTCGACACCCGAGGTTTCTTCGCGCGCCGTCACGTTCAGCAGGCCGTCGGCATCGACCTGGAAGCTCACGCGCACGCGGGCCGCGCCGGCGACCATCGGCGGGATGCCGCGCAGCTCGAAGCGCGCGAGCGAGCGGCAGTCGCTGACGACCTCGCGCTCGCCCTGCACGACATGGATCGCGATCGCGGTCTGGCCGTCCTTGAAGGTGGTGAAGTCCTGGGCCCGAGCCGTCGGGATCGTGCTGTTGCGCGGGATGATGCGCTCGACCAGCCCGCCCATCGTCTCGATGCCGAGCGACAGCGCGATCACGTCGAGCAGCAGCAGTTCGCCGGCGCCGGCGTTGCCGGCGAGCGCATTGGCCTGGATCGCCGCGCCGAGCGCAACCACTTCATCGGGGTTGAGGTTCGTCAGAGGCGGCTTGCCGAAGAAGGCACCGACCGCTTCCTGCACCATCGGCATGCGCGTCGAGCCGCCGACCATCACGACGCCCTGCACCGCCGACTTGTCGGTCTGCGCGTCGCGCAGCACCTTGCGCACACTGGCGATCGTCGTCTGCACCAGGTGGCGCGTCAGCATCGTGAGCTGGTCGCGGCTGACGACGACGGAGAGCTCGCCGGCCTCGAGCGGGCAGGCCATTGTCGTGTGGTCGACGCTCGAGAGCTTCTCCTTCGCGGCCCGCGCGGCCACGAGCACGGCGCGCTTGTCCTGCGGCGTTGTCGCTTCGAGCCGTGACTGCAGCAGGGCCCATTCGGCGAGCGCAGCGTCGAAATCGTCGCCGCCCAGGGCCGAGTCGCCGCCGGTCGCGACGACCTCGAACACGCCCGACGTCAGGCGCAGCAGCGAAATGTCGAAGGTGCCGCCGCCGAGGTCGTAGACCGCGTAGAGCCCTTCGGAGCCGTTCTCCAGGCCGTAGGCGATGGCCGCCGCGGTCGGCTCGCTGATCAGGCGCAGCACGTTCAGACCAGCCAGCTGCGCGGCGTCTTTGGTGGCCTGGCGCTGGGCCTCGTCGAAGTAGGCCGGCACCGTGACGACGGCGCCGAAGATGTCGTCGACGAAGGTGTCTTCCGCCCGATGCCGCAGGGTCGCGAGAATCTCGGCCGAGACCTCGACCGGCGACTTGACGCCGGCCACGGTGCGCAGCTGCACCATGCCGGGCGCATCGACGAAGTCATAGGGCAGCTTGGCACGGCCCTCGATGTCGGCGATGCCGCGGCCCATGAAGCGCTTGACCGACACGATGGTGTTGCGCGGGTCGACCGCGGCCTCGGCGAGCGCGGCCGCGCCAATCTGGCGCTGGCCGTCGGGCAGGTAGCGGACCGCCGACGGCAGGATCACGCGGCCGGCCGCGTCGGGCAGGCATTCGGCGACGCCATGGCGCACCGCCGCGATCAACGAATGCGTGGTGCCGAGGTCGATGCCGACGGCGATGCGGCGCTGGTGCGGGTCGGGCGCGCCGCCGGGCTCGGAAATCTGCAGGAGGGCCATGTCAGTTCAGCCGGGCCGCCCCAGGGTGTGACGCGCTCCAAGGGCCACGAAGGAGCGACCCTTTCGGATCCTTGGGGGCAGCGAACGAAGTGAGCGTGGGGATTTCATTCGGCTATTGTCCCAGCGCTTCGAGACGCTGATCGACGTCTTGCGCAAAGCGCTCGACGAACATGAGGGCTCTGACCTGCGCCGCGGCCGCCGCGTAGTCGTGTGCATCGTCGAGGGTGTGCTGCAGCTGCGCCAGCGCGAGCGCCCGGTGCGCCGCGACCTCGTCGGCCAGCGCTTCGACCGCGGCCAGTCCGGCTGCATCATCGAGCGCCTCGCGCCATGCCATCTGCTGCATCAGGAACGCCGCGGGCATCGCGGTGTTGTGCTCGGCATCGATCGGTGTCGCGTTGAGCTCGCAAAGGTAGGCCGCGCGCTTGAGGGGATCCTTCAGGCGCCGATAGGCTTCGTTGACGCGCACCGCCCATTGCATCGCGATGCGCTGCGCCGCCGCGCCCTCGACCGCGAACCGATCCGGATGCACTTCGGCCTGCAACGCGCGCCAGCGCGCATCCAGTGCCGCGCGGTCGAGCGCGAAACGGGCCGGGATGTCGAACAGCTCGAAATCGGTGTCGGTCAGGTTCATGGCAGACAAACAAAAGGGCGCGGCCTGCGCCGCGCCCATCGATGCATCGACGATGCAGGCTATACGCGGAACGATTCGCCGCAGCCGCAGCGATCCTTCTCGCGCGGGTTGTGGAACTTGAAGCCCTCGTTCAGCCCTTCGCGGACGAAGTCGAGCTCGGTGCCGTCGAGGTACGGCAGGCTCTTCGGGTCGACGATCACCTTCACGCCATGGCCTTCGAAGATGGTGTCTTCGGGCGCGAAATCGTCTGCGTACTCCAGCTTGTAGGCCAGGCCGGAGCAGCCGGTCGTCTTCACGCCCAGGCGCACGCCCACGCCCTTGCCGCGCTTGGCCATGTAGCGCGTCACATGGCGCGCAGCAGCCTCGGTCAACGTGACGGCCATGGGCTCACGCCGCCTTCGCGACCGACGCGGTCTTGGCCTTGTAGTCGCTCACCGCCGCCTTGATCGCGTCCTCGGCGAGGATCGAGCAGTGGATCTTCACCGGCGGCAGAGCGAGCTCCTCGGCGATGTGCGTGTTCTTGATCGTGAGCGCCTCGTCGAGCGACTTGCCCTTGACCCATTCGGTCACGAGCGAGCTCGACGCGATCGCCGAGCCGCAG
>Ga0207645_10003444_pt1 | contig 12020 bp, 20 predicted proteins | sample KBSM53metaG_FD_184331 | JGI IMG/M metagenome (GOLD analysis project Ga0207645, IMG submission 184331) | Miscanthus rhizosphere microbial communities from Kellogg Biological Station, Michigan, USA - KBS M5-3 metaG (SPAdes) (version 2) | ecosystem: Host-associated > Plants > Roots > Rhizosphere >...
ATTCTTTGGCGGTTTTCATAGGATAGGGATTCGGTAAAGGACATTGCACATCACATCGCCACAGTTTATCACTTGCACGATGTCTGCACCTGTGAGGCCATTAAGAAAGTTTAAAAGATTGTCTTGCCTAAGGTATTCAACCTTATATTGCCAAGCTTTGCAAGTGTTCAGGTGGCCGATGGAATAGCGTTGCACAGCTTCCGCAAAGCGGAGTAATTTATGTAAAGGAACACAGTCGAAAGTATCACATTTATCGAGTGATGCTCCATACACGTCAATATTGACACTCTCAGCTATCTCTTTTGTCTCTTGTAAAGTCATATTACTTGTTCCTTCTATTCCAGTCCTCTAATGGGAGAAACACGAAAATTGCCGTGATACAAAGTGAGATGTAGAACCAAGTTATCATAATCTTATAAGGTCTTGTTCAATTATTGAACATTACTTGATATGCAAAATAGCTGGGTTCACTGTGCCTTTTACGTCCTTAGCACCGTAGGATTCATTCCATTTTGTGCGAAATTCTTCTCCTCGACTATGGCAATGACCGACGATTTGTGCAACCATACCGGCCATAAAGCCAGTGATACCGCCAGCTTTGACTTGTTTATCTGCGTCGTTGATTATTTGATGTGGGTCAAAAGGCTCGTCTTTGTCTAGGACGTTCATAACCTCACGAGCTACGTCAATGCAAGCTTTACCATAAGGATCTTGATTATTGGCTACCCATTTATTCCAGTCGTTTTGTTTTGTTATCATAAAGTAAAGCTGCGTTTTGTTGACCGAGTCGCAGCGAACCTTCTCGGACTCTCCACTATGGCAAGGGAGAGTTAGATTTTACGCGATGTAAGTTTCACTTTGACGTTCTTGGCTTCCCAGTCTTCAAGCTTGGACTTAATGACTGCTCGATGCCACTGAAGTGAAGCTTTCTTGTTTGAGCAAGGTGCATAAAACTTAAGCGTAACTATAGCTTTGAATTCGTGAAGTGGTGCTTCTTTTGTTTTCATATCACTTCACCATTGTTACGGTCAGATTATAAGAGTCACCGAGCTGTGATGACACACGATAGCCTTGGTTCATAAGGCTACTCATGACATAGCTGAGGCGGTTCGTAGGGTTAGTATCCACGCTATAGGGGTCTGTCAAGACTGTGTAGCCAAGCAGCGGTTGCTGGTCAGACATCTCATCGACATTATAGACTGCAAAGCCTCCCCACGTATAGGTGGTGGCTGCCGGGGCTTGGTCGATACGATAGTAATATGAGCGAGCCGACAAGATAACGACTCGATGGTTAGTCTGGGCTGGCCTATCTTGTGAGAAGGCGACCGCCGAGATGGCGGCTATTATAGGTATGAGTTTCATATGTTTATGGTTTGTTAAGATTCTGTGCGATGGCTTCTTCTACCTTTACTTGTATCGCTTCATTAACTATCTTTGTTAAGGTGTCAAGCGATATACAACAGGTTGTGGTTAGCCCAGGTGTTTTGTTTACAAAACGTAAACCTTTCATTTCACAAATGGTCTTAACTGTTTCTTCTGTCATAAGGTTTGTTTGTTTTATATGTTAACTGCCTACTGCCCCTTAGAGTGCATTGTCTAAGAGGCAGGTGGCAACTAACGACTATACCATACCCGCAAGGGCTTGACGCTCTTGCCAGTCAGACAGCTCTTTGACGAGCCAGCCCAGGGTCTCGGCATCCTTATCGGACACAGAAACGGACTGAGTGGTGCCATCGTTGGCTTCATAGGAAGCCTCGAACTTCTTGGTGAGGTCCCCTGTGGCCGTAAAGGTCTTGCCAATGTTTGACAGCTTGTTACTGACAAACGAGGCCAGGTTCGGTCCCGCGATAATACGAGCTGCCGTGAGCTTGTACTTGTTGGCGAGCTTCTTAGGACCAGAAGGCTTGCGTTCCGAGGCACTCGCGTCGAAGGCGATAGAGGCTGCAACCTTGTCGGCCAACGATTGAAAGGCACTGGCTTCCTTGTTCTCTTGAGCGAGCACACGATCAAAGTAGTCGCCTTCGGATTCGCTATACTTGGTGACTGCCTCGCCGTCCTTGATGACCGGCTTACCGTCTTTGCCCTTGACGGGTTCCGTGAGCCGCTCGATACCTGTGAGTTGCTCCACGCCCTTGATCTCGGTCACTTCGGGCTTGCCATCAGCCGCAGGCTGAGCTTTGCAACCGTGGAGGAACGTATCACGGAACTCAGCGAGAGAGCCGCGATATATTACGTTATTTACTGCTTCGTCGAGACAAGCGCCTTCTTTTTTGGCGTTCGTGTCGAACTCAGTGACGGACTCAGGCACTTGGAAGTTGACCTTTAGGCCGAGACTTTTATATTCACGTGTCTTCATGGTTACGATTACTGTATTTTGCCAAGTATTAAGTTTTTTCTTGACCTGGCGGCAAGATTGCAGTGGAATCGGCCACCGCACCCGTTTGGCTGGTTTGATCAGCCGAAATTTTATTTTGCGGCCATTTACAGTCAACAACTAAAGACTCGTATGTTTCGTCTTTAAAATGCTGTAAGGATTCTGGCAACCGGAGGTTTATAAGTTGCATATACGCTAATTCCTCCTCACAACGCTCTTTCTTGTTATGAGCTTTCCAGAACTGTGCAGATAAGTGCACCTGGAATAAACAATGATGCCATAAGAGTTTTTCTTCCATAATTTTATTTAGGCATTGGCGGCATTATGTTAAGAGGCACGATAAGAAAGTCACAAAGATTTGTGCTCATTGGCGGTCCACTACTTTCGAGCATGATCTCGGATACTTTGCCGTTGTGAGTAGCACGTGCGATAGTGTTAGTAAAGTATCGTATTTGCACCACATCATAAACTGCGCCAGTGTGCATACTAAGGTGACCGACGCTATTAGTGGTAGGCACCACCTCGCGCACTATGACAGCCGAGGTTGCTGGTCCTGGCGGTGCCTCAAGTTGAGCGAAAGTGGCTGCTAAGGCTAAGGTTATTAGTTTCATACTATAACTTTATATATCTCAACCGCTATGATTTCAATACCATTATCCCAACGATATCGAGAGCCTTCTTCACCTTGGTCTTCTGGTAACCAGTTACCATCAAGTTCTGTCATAAGTTCGTGAGCCGCCTCGCAAGCTTTATCTAAAGTTTGAAAGCAACTAATTATACGGTAACCTTCAAAGTCTTTACCTTGCACTAATATATAAACATTTGCCATAGGTTTTGTATTGTTATTAAACTTCCACTACTAAAGAGCGATTCATATATACTTCTATGTGATTACTTAGCTCCTGGGCTGTAATCTCGTCACTCATAAGAGGCTTCACCCCTAAGAGTTCCTCGTATCGGGACTTAAAAGTTTCTAAGGCACCATTGGCGAGCATCTTCTCGGCAGTCTCATAGAACGCATTGCGCTTAGGTTTGACGGCCTTCTCGGGCTTGGCGGCTAATGTTGCATTGCGACGCTCATAGACTAGATTATCTCGGTGACCTTTAAAGATGCGACCGTCGTGCAGCTCCATCCATACGTCGATACCGTTGGTTATGCGGGGGATACCTCTGGTGGTATCCTCAATGCCGACTATCTTGGCGATACGACCTTCTGGGTTCAGCCACCAATAAAATGTTTTGTCGTGCAATAGGACACCGTGAGTGTTCGCCCATTCGACGCATGCTTGGTCGCTTTGAAAGCGGCTAAGGTCGGCTAACAGGTCACGACGCTGAGCTTCTGTCCTATCAGAGTCCTTAGGACTTATGATGGACTTAGCACGAGCTGAGTAAACCTCTAGCCAGCCCACGAAAGTATGTGCGTCCACTGGCATGCTTAGCAAGCCACTGAGCTTAACCTTGATGTCGGCTAAGGGGTCGATGTTGGAGGTTTCCATACTACACCGTTAAATGGTCATGCTTAGCCTCAACGATGACTACACGTTGTAGCTTATTGTAACGAACTTCAACCTTTACGCCGGGTGCAAAGTCTCGTATGCTGCAATAGGCTCCACCGAATTGAATGGACTCCATTCTGAAGTCAACGCCAGAGGTGAAAGCTGCGGCGGCATCTCGTGACGACTTGTAGTCTCGACCATAGGCCGGACTAATAACGACGTAATCTTTGGTTATCCTTTTCTTTATATCTTCGTGAATGCTATTTGCCATAGGTTTTTATAATGAAGGCCACAAGCTTTGCGCGGGTTGCGCTGATTTATTAGGGCATAGGGCGATCATTAGGGCATAGCCTAGCAGAGCATGGCGAGGCGCGCAAGGGGCGAGGCGAAGATTTAGAGAGATTTATTTAGGCCGATTGGCATGCTTCATGCTAGGGCATGGGGTCTTTACCCTATTGCCATGCGAGGGATATATTGCTAGAATGATATTGATAGTGATAACCTTAACCATAACATAAAACGAAAGGTAATATAGTGAACATAGACGACATGAAGAAACCTCGGTATGACCTTAGAGAGAAAGCGTTCCGCCGATATGAGGGTGATATAGGAAAAGCGTGCTTGGCGGAGCGGACGGTTGTGACGCCTAGTATGCGCCAAGGTCCTGATACGTATTGTATGCGCTTTAAAGATGCCATTCTCGGGTATATCAGGTATGGCTATAAGAGTGATGTGATACCGAGAGGCATTAACCTTAAAGAGATTGTAGCGTTGCCGTTGCAAGATGGTAATGTGTTGCTTGAGAATAGGAACTTTACGAATGCAAAACTTTTTAAGCAGAACAGTGACGTGTTACCGGCAAATGATTTGCCTGGGCTGAAAGTTTTTATGAAGCGTTATCAGATGATGCAAGTGCCGCCTGGGATGTATATAGTTAGTTACCAGAATGCGCATGAACAGAAGGGTGCAATGGACCTTATTAAGTCAATGTGTTCACAAGAGACGATGACGCATTTTATTAAAGATGACTTGACGGGTTTTATAGTCATAGAACAGACATAAAACTTTTATAATCCGCCTCGCTTTAGCGAGGAAGAAAAGGGTCTTGTTCATTGTTTGAACAAGACTTTTTTTTTATGCTTATATTCGAGTCTAGGCTAGCCATGCAAGCTACCCTAGACCAAGCGATGCTTGGCGGTCGTGAGTCATTCTTTGGCTTGGCGGCTATAGATGAATAAGTCATGAGAGAAGATATATCTTTCTAGGCCCACTAACTTACTAGTCCCCTACCCCCCTGCCCCTTATATATAGAACTTTTTCAAGACTGCCAGCGCCAAAGCTTCTTAATAGTAATTTTTTTTTTTTTTCAATCTATATATGTAACCGGGGGGGGGTACCGTGAGTTGGTGGACCTAGATAGCATTATGTTTTTAATGGCCTTCATAAAAAATAGGCCCTACCCCTTCGAGTAGAGCCATTGGATATGATCGACGTAGCCTAGCTTTAAGGCTTCTTAGCCGGAGCTAAAATGCTAGCCTCGCGTTCCTTAATTGCTGCAATCTCTTCGCTGACCGCATTGCTAAGAGCATCCGGCTGAGCAATGATGAAGCCATGCTTCACGGCCCATTGGAGATTCGCCGAATGATTGCCTAGCCTCATGGAAACCCGCCCGAATGTTGGGGCATCAAGCTGTCCGCTAGAGAATAAGGTCGCTGCCGCCTCGGATGCAATCCGGCCTTGCTCAGCGCCAAAAGACGGGGGATTATTATGCAATGCTTGTGCAAGGCATTTCGCCAATGCTTCAGTTTCTGTTAATTTATTTGCCATAGGTTTTCTGCTATTGATAGCCTTGCCCGATCACCGGGAGATATCGAAAGCTATTATTTAGCATGCCTCACATTAGATCATATCCCGCCTAGCCGCAAGAAAAAAGTGTCCTAAATGCAAAATAAATCTGGGGACTATTTCCCAGGCGGAGCATGGCTTGGCATAAGAATTGCTGTCATAGCATTTAGCGTGCCAACCTTAGCTTGGCATGGATCATGCTGCGTAGCATGATCCATGCCAAGACCCCGGCATCCCCCACTTTTTTTTGGGAGCAGCTCAGCTGTGCGGAGGCTCCACACAAAACTTTACCAAAAATTGAAAATCGGCTATAGTCTTAAGGGCTTCGCCCTTGTCTTGTTCAATAAATGAACAATACTCGCTGCGCGATACTTAACCTTAGTATAAGCATATATAATAGGCCCCCATAGGCTACGTCCTCACATAGGTATATCTCCCTATATGCAAGGGACGGATCGTATGCTAGGCTTTTAGGTATGGAACGGGACGTAAGGCCGCCGAGCCTAATAAGTACTCAAGTGCAGAATCATGCACAGCCAGGCCGTAGCGAGCGCAGCGATTCTAGCGCGTCTTATAAGAGTCCGGGAGCACCCGCTAGCTCACCGACTTCGCCGGTTAACGGGTTCAATCCTATGCACGACTACAGCGATAGGGTCCGTGCTATCATCCTTGCACAGCCGCTGAACTTGATTAATCCTTTGAACTTCAGCGTCATTCCTCGTGTTAAATCATAATGATATGGCCTCACTAGATAACACTGTATATTGCATACGATGGACCTCAAAGGTCACAGGGGTGTGCAAACGAGGCACCCGAACCTTTCCGCTTGACGAGGCTACCTTGTTAGCCGCCGAGCTTAACCATGATTATCCACATATAGAGTATGTGGTCGAGCCTGTGCCGCAGGCACCCGCCAGCTCACAAAACTTTTCATTATGAACGAGATTCCAGAGAATATACCTGTGAAGGTCATATCCGAAGTTTTTGAGCCGCCGCCGTTAGCTAACGCGAAAGACCCTTTCTATTTCAACAAGAAGGAAAAGCCGGTACATCGGGCGATGCTTCACTTGGCGGCTCAGGGATATGACGTTAAGGAAATCGCAGAGCGCACGGGCCGCACACCAGTCTGTGTTAACAATATCCTTCGCCAACCGATGTTGCAGTCAACCTTAGTCAAGGAGATTCATCGAGTCAACGGCGAAGACCAAGAGGTTGTGGAGGTCATCAAAAGCAACGTGGTCAGCGCAGTCAAGACCTTAGCCTCGATTATCAACGATGAAAAGGCAAAAGGTTCTGACAGGATAGCCGCCGCCAATGCCTTGTTAGAGAGACGCTATGGAAAAGCGAACCAGCCCATTAATCGGGGCACTGATGTGGACCTTAATAGTCTCACCGATGCAGAGCTGGCGGCGATGTTGCCGCAGACAGGGGGGACCGCCTCGTCATGAACATGACCCCTTTCAATATTCTTATTGTCGTCGCCATGATACTTTCTATCTGTGGGATGATAAGACCTCAGTGGCCGCTAGTGGCGACCGCCGTGCTTCTTTTGGCCGTGGCACTACTGATTAAGTAAAAGACTTGCAAACCTTAGAATCACCAGCTAAAGTTCTGCTTGAGCGTCGCGAGTTGCGACGTTCTTTCCGTGCCTGGTGTTTGTCTGCTTTGGCGGACCGGGGCGAGAAGCCTGCCCGTCATCATGAACTTATCATCGAGACTCTTGAGAGCGTCACACGGGGCGAAGTCAAAAACGTGATGTTCCTCATGCCTCCCGGGTCTGCAAAGAGCACCTACACCTCAGTACTCTATCCTCCGTGGCACTTGGCGGTCAGACCTCAAGACCTCATCCTTGCGTGCTCATATAGCTATAGTCTTATTGAAGGATTTGGCCGCCGGTGCCGCGACTTAATTGAGCAGTACAAGAATCAGCTAGGCTATACGTTGTCTAAAACAGCTGCCGCCGCAGGCGACTGGCGCATATCGAAAGGTGGCGGATACTTTTGTGCGGGCGTAGGTTCCGGTATCGCTGGTCATCGCGCCGACCTCGCCTTCATTGACGATTATCTAGGTTCTCAAGAGGAAGCCGACAGCAAACTTATCCGTGACAAACAGTATGCATGGTATCGCAACGACTTTTGGCCTCGCTTGAAACCCCAGGCGGCGCAGATTATCATAGCCAACAGGAGGCACGAAGATGACTTAGTGGGGCGGCTCTTAGCTGAGGAGGGTGACAAATGGTTAGTCATTAGACTACCCATGCTGGCCGAGGAGCGTGACCCACTCGGGCGCATTAGTGGGGAAAAACTATGGCCTGAGTGGTTCACCGATGAGATGGTAGCCACTGCGAGGAAGAACCCGCAGGTTTGGGCTGGTCTTTATCAACAGCGGCCTGCCCCTGAGGAAGGTAACTTCTTTAAGAAGGACTGGATAGTGCCTTATACCTTGGCTGACTTGGCGGAGGTCGAGGCTCGTGGGGGTCTCCGATACTATGTGGGGGCTGATTATGCTGTCCGTAAGGGTACAGAGAATGACTCTTTCTGCTTCCTTCCCGCCGGGGTCGACTCTAGCGATAGGTTGTGGGTGCTCCCCGATTGGTATTGGTGTCAAGCCGATACGGGTGAAGCCGTTGACGCTCAGATTGCAATGGCTAAGAGACGAAAACCTTTATGCTGGTGGGCGGGAAGGGAGTCTATTACGGGTGCCATTGAGCCGTTTCTCTTTAAACGGATGCGAGAGGAACAGTGCTATATGCCTATAGTGGAACTCAGTGAGGGCAAAGATAAGTAAGCTAAGGCACAGAGTATTAAAGGCCGTATGAGCCAGAAGATGGTCCTTTTCCCGACGTTTCTGCCTGAATGGGAGACCGCCTTGAATCAGCTCCTTACGTTCCCCGCTGGCACTCATGATGACTTTGTGGATGCCTTGGCTAAGATTGGTCAAGGGTTGAATATTATGACACCGGCTGAGAGAGATGCGCCGCCGCCGAAGGATAAGTTGCCATACTTATGGGAGCCTACCTATCGAGGTCTCAAGGACTCACATAACCGTATGGCGTTCGCTAAGCAGCTTTCTAAGTTAGATAAATAAGATGCCACCACTTTTTACAGGAACAGAGTCCGTGCAAGGCCCATTAGGAATGCCTACGTTGGGCATTATGCCTCATCCTAGTGATGAGCCGCCGGACCCGACATCGGACATGGGTATGGCGCAGCGGGCCGAGGTTAAGCGGTGGGTTCGCGTCATTAAACAGGACAAAGCACATTGGAAGAATGACTTTGACCGGATGCGCCGCAATATGGAGTTCGTGGCTGGCTTGCAATATACGGGGCAGTCGAAGATTGAGGAAGAACGTTATATTGCGAACTGGACGTTGCAGCGTATCAATCAGAAGGTGGCGACTCTTTATGCCCGTGACCCTAAGGTGGTCGTTAAGCGTCGTAAGCGCATGGACTACCAGCTATGGGACGAAAAGATGGAAAGCATTCAGCAGGCCGTAAGTTCGTCAGTCCAGCTCGTGGCGGCTAGGCAAGAGCCTGCACCTGAGGCTATGGCCATCATGAATGACTTTCAGAGGGGCCGTCAGATGCAGGAACTTGTGGAGAAGGTGGGCCGCACGCTTGAGATTCTTTTTCAGTTCCAGATGGACACGCAAGAGCCGAACTTTAAGGTTCAGGCTAAGCAGTGGGTCCGTAGAGTGTGCGTTTGTGGTGTTGGCTATCTTAAGGTGCTTTTCTGTCGTGACTACAGCGACATTACTCATAGCGAGACAAGGCAGGCCGCCGGTGAGCGTGCGAAAATGGCACAAGAGATTTTACAGCGCCTTGTAGACGGCAAGATAGATGAGACTAGTGCCGATATGGGCCGACTACAAAATCTTGTCAGTAGCTTGCACATGGAGCAGACAGATAGTGAGAAGACGGACATGCAAGAGAAGCTGGTGTTTGACTTCCCGGCCGCCACCGCCATTATTCCTGACCGTAATTGCCGTATCCTTAAGGGCTTTGTCGGGGCGAAGTATGTCACTGAGGAGTTTATCTATCCTATCGAGTATGTCAATGCAATGTATGGGACGCAGATTAAGCCCGGTGGTGAGGTGAAAGTATTGTCGCCCGACGGTAAAGAAGATGCAAACGAGATGCCGAGCGTCAATGCGGACCAGCAGTTGCCGTCTCAAGGCCAGGTAGCCATCTGGCAAGTGCACAATTTACAGGATAAGACGACCTTTATTGTGTGCGAGGGTTATAAAGATTATGTGATGGCTCCTGAGGTTGTGACTCCGGCGACCTCTGGCTTCTGGACAATTTTTCCCTTAACCTTCAATGATGTCGAGTCCGAACCTAACTGCAAGAACACTATATTCCCACCCTCTGATGTCGACCTTATGCGTTCCGCTCAGAGGGAATGGAACCGAACGCGTGAAGCTCTTAGGGCACAGCGGAAGGCCAACGCCCCGAAGTATATGTGCCCTAAGGGTACACTTTCAGAGAATGATAAGACCGCGATACAGATGGCACAGGATAATCAGGTTATCGAGCTTGAGAATCTAGCCCCCGGACAAGACCCATCGAAGGTTGTTGTGCCTTTGCAGACCGCCGACATTGACATGAAGGTGTATGACACGGGTCCGCTTGAGCAGGACGCTATGTTGGTCAGTGCCTTACAAGAAGCGAACATTGGGGCTGCACAGCCGAATGTGACCGCCACCGTCGGTTCCATCGCGGAGCATAGCCGCCAGACGATTAATTCCTCGAATGTGGATGATTTGGATGACTGCTTGTCGGCGGCCACGAAATGCGGGGGTGAACTCCTTTTGATGGAGATGAGTCCAGAGACGGTGCAGAAGATTGTCGGTCTAGGGGCTGTATTCCCTGCACAAGATAGAGCCGCGTTCCTTAACGAAGTCGAGCTTGAGGTTGAAGCCGCCTCGTCAGGGCGACCGAATAAGGCTATTGAACTTGACAATTTTCAGAAGATGGCACCCTTCCTTATACAGTTCGGGGCGAATCCCCAGGCGGTCATACGGGAGGGAATCAAGCGTCTTGATGATAGGCTCGACCCGGCGGACTTCTTCCCTGCTGGTCCGGTAGGCGGACCCCCTCCGACCCCGGAAGGTTCACCACAAGGAAACCCGCCGGGCGCGCCTAGTCAAGAGCCACAGGCTCCGCCAACAGTTTCGAATGGGAAACAACAAATGTATCCCGCTCAACAGCCAATATAGAAAGACACCAATATGGAACCTATTACAAATTTAGACGTAAAAGACAGTGCCGATACTTCGTCAGTAGCGGCCGACACTAGCGTCGATAATGCTAGTGACGTAAAGGTCGATTCGTCAACGACCGATGTAGCCAAAGTGCCTAGCGAGAAGGCACCGGAAACGATGGGTGACGCTATTAAGCAAGCCCTCGAAGCCCGTGAAAAAGGTTCGCAACCGAAAACTGAGGCTAAGCCAGAGAGTGATGTTCAAAATTTGAACAAGACTAAAGAGGCTGGCAAAGAAAAGGACGGCGAAAAGGAAGAAGTCGCCGAGGGTGAGACAGAGACCGTAGAGACGGAGGAGAAAGGTCCAGTACCGCTGGAAAGGTTCCAAGAAGTTGTCAAGGAACGGAGAGAGCTTGAACAGAAATTGAATGATTATCAGCCGCTGGCAGAGCAGCATCAGAGGAATGTGCAGTATTGCCAAGAGGCGGGTATCACGCCAGAGCAGTATCGGGAGGCGTTAGAGGTTCAGGCTCTTATAAATAACAATCCGGCAGAGGCGTTGAAGCGTTTGACTTCGATTGTCGATACTTTGCAAGGGGTCACAGGCGGAAAGTTGCCCGCCGACCTTCAAGGCGAGGTTGATGCCGGCGAGTTGCCGTTACAAAGGGCGAAAGAGATCGCGCAGTTGAGAGCACAGCAGCAGTTTGGGCAACAGCGGATGGCCGCCAGTCAGAGAAGTGCCCAAGAACAGGCTCAAAGGCGCGAACAGGAGTCGTTGATGCAAGCGTCCCAGAGTTGGGAGCAGCAAAAGCGCAAAACGGACCCTGATTACAAGCCACGTAGTGATAAAGAGTCTCCTGTAGGTAAATGGGAGCTGACTAGGGCTTGTTTCCTTGACAAATTGCATGCTCAAGATGACAAAGGTCGGTATGTGAATCAGGCTAATACGCCTGCACAGATGACCGCGTTGCTTGAGGAGGCTTACAATGAGGTGAGCCGGAGCTTTCAAGCGAACAGACCGAAACCGCCGGCAAAACGGGCGCTGACTCACAATGGTTCTTCCACAAATCCGCCGAAGTCGTATGCTGATGCCAAAACGATGA
>Ga0207645_10003447_pt1 | contig 12014 bp, 8 predicted proteins | sample KBSM53metaG_FD_184331 | JGI IMG/M metagenome (GOLD analysis project Ga0207645, IMG submission 184331) | Miscanthus rhizosphere microbial communities from Kellogg Biological Station, Michigan, USA - KBS M5-3 metaG (SPAdes) (version 2) | ecosystem: Host-associated > Plants > Roots > Rhizosphere >...
GAACAGCGCGCGGATCTCCAGAAGAAGGTCGACGCGATCAACGCAAAGACTCCCGCGCCGGCGCGCGCGACGGTGAAGGACTTCGTCGATCACATCGACTACGCGGTGAAGCTGATCGGCATCGACCACGTCGGCATCTCGTCCGACTTCGACGGCGGCGGCGGCGTGGACGGCTGGAACGGCGCCGACGAAACCTTCAACGTCACGCTCGAACTGGTCCGCCGCGGCTACACCGAACCGCAGATTGCCAAGCTCTGGAGCGGCAACCTGCTCCGCGTCATGGACGAAGTCCAGGCCGTTGCGAAGAAGAGCAAGTAGGGCTCAGGAAGAAGGGCCGACGGATAGGGCTCGGGAAGGGCTTAGGAAGAGGCCACGGGACAGCCCGATTTCCCTTTGCCCTTACCCGGCCCCATCCCTCGGCCCTCTGCCCTCTGCCCTTCTGCCCTAACCCCGGCCCTCTCCCTAGGCCCTCTTTCCACTGCCCGACGGGGAACTCGCGCAGCGAGTTCCTCGTATTTGGCCTACAATGCAGTCATATGCCTGACATCTATCTGGGCGAGCTCGAACAGATCGTGCTGCTGGCGGTCCTCCGGCTGGGCGACGAGGCATACGCCGTCCCCATCCTCGAGCAGATCGAGGCGCAGACGGGTCGGACGCTGGCGCGCGGCGCGCTGTATACCGCGCTCGACCGGCTCGAGGCGAAGGGCTGCCTGCGATCGCGGCTCGGCAATCCGCTGCCGGAGCGCGGCGGGCGCGCGCGGCGCTACTTCACCGTCACCGCGGCCGCCGTCCAGGCGCTGAAGCACTCGCGCCTCGCGCTGCTGCGCCTGTGGGACGGCCTGGAGCAGATCAGGTGATCCGCCTTCGCTCGCGTGCATCCCCGCGCGAGCTTCGGCGGGACAAGGTCCGCCTTCGCGAGCGAATTCCTCAGAGCGCGCGACGGCGGGACACGCCGCCGGCCGCGGCGAGTTGGCTGCTCGCGTGCGCGCTCAGCCCCGACGAGCGCGACATGGTGCTGGGCGATCTCTGCGAACAGCTCCCCCGCCACGGCCGCGGCTGGTACTGGCGGCAGTCGATCGGCATTGCGGCGCACGCGATCCTGCGCCGCGTTCCCACGGATTTACGACGAAGCGGAGACGGCATCATGCTGACAGCTCTCAAGGACGTCCGGTACGCGTGGCGCTCGCTGTGGAAGCGGCCGATGCTCACCGCCACCATCGCCGTCACCCTCGCGCTCGGCCTCGGCGCCAACGCCGCGATCTTCAACCTGATCGATCGCATGGTGCTGCGCCCCTATCCCCTGCTCGATCCCGATCGCGCGGTGCTGCTGGCGGAGACGGGGGGAGCCCTCGAGTTCAAGAAGGAATCGGTCTCGCTGCTCAACTTCCTCGACTGGCGCGCCGGCGCCGACACGATGACCCACCTGTCGGCGATCCAGTGGTGGGACGCCAACCTCGTGGACCGCGACGATCCGGAACGGCTGCCCGGCTTCAGGGTTTCGGCCGACTTCTTCGACGCCGTCGGGATCCGGCCGGCGCTCGGCCGCGGCTTCGTGCGCGACGACGAGACCCTCGGCCGCCATCACGTCGTCGTCATCGGCGACGCGCTGTGGAAGCGCCGCTTCGATGCCGACCCGGGGATCATCGGGCGCACCATCATCGTCGACGGCGAGCCGCACCAGGTGGTCGGGGTCGCGCCGCCGCGCTTCCTGTTTCCGGACGGCTCGCAGATCTGGGCGCCGATCGCCTTCGATCCGAAGGATCCGCCGAAGCGGCAGATCCGCTACCTGACGGTGATCGGCCGCCTGCGCGACGGCAGGTCGCTCGAAGACGCGCAGGCGCAGATGGCGGTGCTGGCGGATCGGCTGGCGCGCGAGTATCCGGACGCGAACCGCGATCACGGCGTCCGCGTCTACACGCTGACGCAGGGGATGCTCGACGAAGGCAGCGGCCCGATGCTGTCGCTGTGGCAGGCGTCGGCGTTCGTCGTCCTGCTCATCGCCTGCGCCAACATCGCGAACCTGATGCTGGCGCGCGGCGCGGAGCGGCGGCGCGAGATCGCGGTGCGTCTGGCGCTCGGCGCCGGGCGGAGCCGGGTCATGCGCGAGCTGCTGACCGAGAGCCTGCTGGTGGCGCTGATCGCCGTCCCGCCGGCGCTCGCCGTCGCGTGGGTCAGCCTGCGCGCGATCAAGAGCAGCATGCCGGCCAACATCGTCCGCTTCGTGCCGGGCTTCGATTCGCTCGGCCCCGATACGCGGCTGTTCGCGTTCACGATCGGCCTGGCCGCGCTCACGGCGTGCATTTTCGGCCTGCTGCCGGCGCTGCAGGCCTCGAAGTCGCAGGTCTCCGAAGCGCTCAAGGAGGGCGGACGCACGGCCACCGGCCGCCAGTGGATGCGCCGCGGCATCGTCATCGCCGAGATCGCCATCGCGCTGCCGCTGCTGGTCGCGGCCGGGCTCGGCGTGATCGGCACGAACCGCTTCCTCAACGGACCGCAAGGCTACGATCCCGACGGCGTGCTGACGATGAAGCTGGTGCTGCCCGATCGGACCTACCACGATGCGGCGTCGCAGCGGCGGTTCGTCGAACGCGCCATCGACGCGTTGAAGAGCGTGCCCGGGGTCGAACACGCGGCGATCGTCAACAACCCGCCGGCGTCCGGCGGCAACTCGGCGCGGCCGATCGAAGTTGAAGGGCAGCCGGCGCCGAATCCGCGAAACCTGCCCACCGTTGACAACCGCGTCGCCACGCCCGACTACTTCACGGTGATGGGCATCCCGATCGTGCGCGGCCGCGCCTTTACGACCGCGGATCGCGAAGGATCGGCGCCGGTGGCGATCATCAGCGAGGCGATGGCCAAGAAGTACTGGCCGGGCGAGGACCCGATCGGCCGTCGGGTCATCATGGAGAAAGGACAGTGGACGGTCGTCGGGATTTGCGGCGACATCATCCACGACTGGTTCCTGCGCCGCAACAACGCTTCGATGTACCGTCCGTTCGCGCAGGTCCCGTCCGACTATTTCGGCGTCGTGCTGAAGACCGACGGGGATCCGACGCGGATCGCGGGGGCGGCGCGGCAGGCGCTGCTGCGCGTCGACGCCACGCAGCCGGTGTTCGAGATGATGCCGATGCGGCAGGCCCTGCACGAACGCACGATCGGCCTGCAGTACCTGGCGGCGATCATGACGGTGTTCGCGGCGCTGGCGCTGCTGCTCGCCGCGGTGGGCCTCTACGCCGTCATCTCCTACCTGGTCGCGCAGCGCCGCCACGAGATCGGCCTGCGCATGGCGCTCGGCGCCACCGGCGCCGACGTCATGCGCCTGACCGTCGGCCAGGCGCTGAACCTGACCCTGATCGGGACGGCGATCGGCCTGGCGTTGTCGGTAGCGCTCAGCCGCCTGATGGAGGCGGGCCTGCTGGGCATCGCCACGAGCGACGTGCGCGTGTTCGTGGTCTTCTCGACCGTCCTGATCGCGGCCGCAATGCTCGCCGGCTACCTGCCGGCCCGGCGCGCGGCGCAGATCGACCCGATGGTCGCCCTGCGGGCCGAATAGCCGTCCGCCTTCAGGCGGAAGGACCATATGATCGAGTGATGCATCCGCTCGTCATTGGAGTCGCCGGCGGATCCGGCTCGGGCAAGACCACGGTGGTCCGCAAGATCGTCGACGCGCTCGACGATGCGCGGGTCACGGTGCTCGAGCACGATCGGTACTATCGCGACCGCAACGACCTGAGGTTCGAGGAGCGGCTCGCGCTCAACTACGATCACCCCGATTCGCTCGAGACCGACCTGATGGTGCGGCACGTGCAGCAGCTGCGCGCCGGCGAGTCGATCGAGGCGCCGCGCTACGACTTCGCGCGCTTCACTCGCATGGCCACCACCGAGACGATTGTCGCGCGGCGCGCGTTGATCGTCGAAGGGATCCTGATCTACACGGACGCCGAGCTGCGCCGGCTGATGGACATCAAGGTGTTCGTCGACACCGACGACGACACGCGGTTCATCCGCCGGCTGCAGCGCGATATCAAGGAACGCGGCCGCACCGTGCAGTCGGTGATCGACCAGTACCTCTCCTCGGTCAAGCCGATGCACCTGGAGTTCGTCGAGCCGAGCAAGCGCTACGCCGACATCATCATTCCCCAGGGAGGACACAATGCCGTCGCCATCGACATGCTGCTGACGCTGATCCGCGGCCTCACCGCCAGTTGAGCGCGCGCGCTCCTTCGTATCCTTCGCCCCCCGTCGTATCCTTCGTTATTTCACTCGGTGCACCTCGTTCAGCATGACCGGCTGGCTGGAGAAGTTCTCCAGGGCGATGGTGCCGTCGTGTTCCTGTGTGATCTTCGTCGCGATCGACGCCTTGCCGACCCCCTGGCCGTCCTTGTCGACCTGCAGCTGGATCAGCGTGAACGGGTAGTCGATCGTGCGCGGGCGGTGCGCCGCCTCCCACGCCGTGACGTAGCGATCGGTCATCAGGAAGATCATCCGTCCGCCTTCGGCCTCGGGCTTCTGCCGCGCGAAGTGGACGTCGTAGCGCAGCGAGCCGGGCGTGTTGAGGCCGCCGACGACCGGCAGCTTCTGCAGCGCCGACAGCAGAGCGTCCTGTCCCTTTTCCCTGAAAACGGACAGCAGCTGGTCGCGCTCGGCGTCGGTGGACCAGCGGTTGATGGTGATGTCGACAGATGATGTGCTCGCGCGCGGCGCCGTATTGCTGATGTCCACCGCGAACGCGGTGAACTTCTCGGGCGCGGCCATGTTCGACTGCGCCGCCGGCAGAGCCAGTGAGACGGCGACAAGTGCCGCGGACATCGCGGCGGTCAAAGTTACACGCATGAAAGCCTCCAACAGGATTCGTTGAGGGCTCTTACTGCATTTCCTGGACCAGCCCCGCCTTCGGCAAGGCTACGGCGGGGCAAGCCGCGAGGCTGAGGCATAATCGCCGCCGGAGATGCCTTCCGCGCGCCGTGACCGGCCTGCCTCGCCGAAGCCGCGGCGAAGGCGGGGCCTGGCGATTTGCCTGCTGCTGGCGATCCTGCACACCTGGCCGCTGGCCCTCCACCCGAGCCGTTCCTCGCGGAACGACAACGCCGACACGCAGCTGAACGAATGGATCATGGCCTGGGTCGCACATCAGCTGCCGCGCGATCCGCTGCACCTGTTCGAGGCCAACATCTTTCATCCGGCGCATGACGCGCTGGCCTTCTCCGAGCCCCTGATCGTGCCGGCGCTCGTGGGCGCGCCGCTCGCGTGGGCTGGCGCGTCGCCCGTGCTGGTCTACAACATCGTCCTCATCCTCGGCTTCGCGCTGACGGCGTTTGCCGTCTGCGTGCTCGTCGCCGAGTGGACCGGCTCACTGCCCGCGGGACTCGCCGCCGGCTCGGTGTTCGCGTTCAACGCGCACACGCTGGAGCGGCTGCCGCACATCCAGGGCATCCACATCTACACGCTGCCTGTCGCGCTGCTCGCGATCGATCGGCTGGTGGCGCGCGCCACATGGCGATCCGCCGCGATGCTGGCGGCGGCGATGGTGGCCGCCGCCTACACGTCGGGGTACCTGGTGGTCTTCGCCACGGTGATGGCGGCGATCGCGGTGCTCGTCCGCGCGCGCGAGTGGCGGCCTCAGGCGCGCCGCTTCCTGCTCCATCTCGCCGCGGCCGGCCTCGTCTCGGCGATCGCGATGCTGCCCGTCTACCTGCCCTACGCGCGCGTGGCGCGCGATCAGCACATGGTGCGCACGCTCGACGCGGTGCAGGACTACTCCGCGACGCCGGCCGGCTATCTCGCGACCGAAGCGCGCCTGCACTTCTCTGCCTGGAGCCGCCGGTTCTTCCAGGATCCCGTCAACAGCTTCTTTCCCGGCTTCGCGATCATCGCGCTCGCCGGCATCGGTATCGTGCTCGCCTGGCGGCGGCGGCCTGCTCCAGGGGATCCACTGCGCGCGCGCGTGCTGATGCTGATCGCGATTGGCCTTGCCGGATTCATCCTGTCGCTCGGCACGGCCACGCCGGTCTATAGCTGGCTGTTTCACGTCTTCCCGCCGATGCAGGGGCTGCGCGCGGCCGCGCGCTTCGGAAACCTGTTCCTGCTCGCCGTCGCCGTGCTCGGCGGACTGGGACTGGCACAGGCTCTTCCGCCTGAAGGCGGAAGCCGCGAGATCCGTGCGCGTGGCTTCCGCTTTCAAGCGGAAGGCGGCTGGCTGGCCCTGGCCCTGGTGATCGTCGTCAACGCCGAAGCGCTGCGCGCGCCGTTCACCTACCAGCCATTCGCCGGCATCCCGGCGATCTACACGCTGCTCCGCGACGAGCCCGGGCCGGTCGTCGTCGCCGAGCAGCCGTTCTTTCCGAGATGGGCGATCTTCGAGAACGGCCCCTACGTGCTCGCCTCGACGGCGCACTGGCGGCCGCTGATGAACGGCTACAGCGGCTACACGCCGGCGACCTACCAGCACTATGCCGATGCGTTCTGGTACTTCCCCGAGGACTGGGCGATCAAGGCCATGAAGGATGCGGGCGTGACGCACGTCGTCGTCCACCCGAAGCTCTTCGCGCGCGATCACCAGGATCCGCTGCCGGCGATCGCGAGGCGCGCCGACTTCGAGCTGATGGCGATCGGCGACGAGGGGATCAGGCTGTACCGATTGAAGCGGTAGGCCGGACCAGTCCTGTCAGCGAGAGCGTCCCCTCGACGACGAACAGCACGCCGGCGATGAGGACCCAGCCGTCGTCGCCGGTCTCTCCGAAGAGTGCCCACAGGCCGAGCGCGAGCAGCGCGACGGCCCAGACGGCGAGCGTGGCGCGAAGCGGCGCGCGCCCCCGCCAGCCCCCGGCCGCGATGCAGCCGGCGCCGGCGCAGATCAGGCCGCTGACCATGGCGTGCTCCACGTAGGACGGATGCCGAAGGAGCAGGTACATCACCGTCATCCATCCCGAGACGAGGATCGTGAGGACCGACGTGGCTGACAGAAGGATGGGGAGCATGTCTGACTTTATATCACAAAGCGTGGCGGGGCGCTAGACTGATCGGATGATCTCCGTCAGGATCCGCCGACTGCACCCGTCCGTGCCGCTTCCCGAGTACCAGACTGCCGGCGCCGCCGGCTTCGACCTCGCCGCGAGCGAGGACATCGTCGTCGCCCCATCGTCGATCGCGCTGATCCCGACGGGCCTCGTCATTCAGGTGCCAGCGGGGCACTTCCTCGGCATCTTCGCGCGCAGCAGCACGCCGCTCAAGCGCGGCCTGATGGTCGCCAACGGCGTCGGCGTGATCGACCGCGACTACTGCGGCCCCGAGGACGAGATCAAGATCCAGGTGCTGAACTTCACCGCGCAGCCGGTGCAGGTGAAAAAAGGCGATCGACTTGCGCAGGGACTGTTCCTGCCAGTCACGCACGTGAGCTGGCAGGAGGCCGAAGGAGATCTCCGTGAAGGATCGCGCGGCGGCTTCGGCGCCACGGGAACCTGACGCCACAGATGCACACAGACAAACACAGACAAACACAGACAAACACAGTTATCCGTGTTCATCCGTGTTTATCTGTGGCCTGATCCGTGTTTATGTGTGGCTCTACTTCGCTGTGGCGGCTCCGGCGAGGACGGGCGCCTTGGCGGTCTTGCGGCGCTTCATCCGGTCCTGCATCTGCTCCATGTAGACGTAGAACACCGGCGTCACGTAAAGCGTCAGCGTCTGCGACACCAGCAGGCCGCCGACGACGGCGAGGCCGAGCGGACGGCGGGCCTCGGCGCCCGCGCCCCAGCCGAGCGCGATCGGCAGCGTGCCCATCAGCGCCGCCATCGTCGTCATCATGATCGGCCGGAAGCGGACGAGGCACGCTTCGTAGATCGCGTCGGCCGGCGAAATGTCCCCTTCCTTCCGGCGCTCGATGGCGAAGTCGATCATCATGATGCCGTTCTTCTTGACGAGGCCGACGAGCATGATGATGCCGACGAACGCGTAGATGTCGAGATCCGCCTTGAAGATGAGCAGCGTCAGCAGCGCGCCGAAGCCTGCCGAGGGCAGCCCCGAGAGAATCGTCAGCGGGTGGATGAAGCTCTCGTAGAGAATCCCCAGCACGACGTAGATCACGAAGATCGCCAGCGCCAGGATCAAGCCCAGGCCGCGCATCGACTCCTCGAACGCCTGCGCGGTGCCCTGCGGCGTCACCGTCACCGTCGCCGGCAGCGTCTGGCGCGCCATCTCCTGCACGCGCGCGAGCGCGTCGCCGAGCGCCACCCCCGGCTGCAGGTTGAACGACAGCGTCACCGACGGCAGCTGGCCGATGTGATTGATGGACTGCGGGCCCACGGTCTGGCGCGTCGTGACGACGGCCGACAACGGGATCAGGCGATCGCCGGAGCCCTGCACGTAGAGCATCGACAGCGCCGCCGGGTTCTGCTGGTACTCCTGCGCGACCTGCATCATCACCTGGTACTGATCGTCTGGAGCGTAGATCTGCGAGACCTGGCGTGAGCTGTAGGCGGCCGACAGGGCTGACTGCACCTGGTCCACGGTCAGGCCGAGCGCGGCGATCTGCTCGCGATCGAGGTCCACGCTCAGCTGCGGCGTACGCAGCTGCAGGTCGGAGCTGATGTCCTGGAGCCCCGCGATCTCGCGCAAACCCGTCTCGAACTGCGGCGCGACGCGGTAGAGCTCGTCGGTGTCGGGGTCCTGCAGCGCGATCTGGTAGTTGCCGCCGCCGCCGCGGCCGCCGCCGGGGCCGCCGCCGATGCGGATCGCGGGCGGGTTGCTCAGCGTCACGCGCACGCCGGGCACGCGGTTCAACTTCGGGCGGAGCTCCTCGATGATCTGATCGGCGGTCTTGTCGCGCTGATCGCGCGGCTTCAGATCGACGTTCAAACGGCCGCCGCCCGAGTCCCCCGTGAACGCGGCGACGTTGGGATCGTTCCTCAGGATCTCCATGATCTGCCGCATCCGCAGCACGGTGTTGTCGTAGCCCACGCCCTGCGCGAACTCGACGCCGCCGCTGATCTGGCCCGTGTCGACGCTCGGAATGAAGCCCTTCGGGACGACGCCGAAGAGGTAGATGGTGCCGGCGAGCAGCAGCGCCGAGACCAGCATCGTCACGGCCCTGAAGCGGATCGTCTGCTTCAGCGTCCAGGCGTAGCCCTTCAGCCAGGCCTCGAACGTCCGCTCGACGGCGTTGTAGGCCCAGCCGTGGTCCATCGAGTGCAGCGGCTTCAGGAAACGGCTGCACAGCATCGGCGTGAGAGTGAGCGAGACCAGGCCCGAGACGAGGATCGCGACGCCGATCGTCACCGCAAACTCGTGCATCAGCCGGCCGACGATGCCGCCCATGAACAGGATGGGGATGAAGACGGCGGCGAGCGAGACCGTCATCGAGATGATCGTGAAGGAGATCTCTTTCGAGCCGTCGAGCGCCGCCTGCATGCGCGGCTTGCCCATCTCCATGTGGCGCACGATGTTCTCGAGCATGACGATGGCGTCGTCGACGACGAAGCCGACCGACAGCGTCAGCGCCATCAGCGACAGGTTGTCGAGGCTGTAGTTGAGCGCCCACATCACCGCGAACGTGCCGACGATCGAGAACGGCAGCGCCAGGCTGGGGATGATCGTCGCCGAGAGGTTTCTCAGGAACAGGAAGATGACGAGGACGACGAGGACCACCGTCAGGATGAGCGTGAACTTGACGTCGTGCACCGACTCGCGGATCGAGACCGAGCGGTCGCTGCGGACCGCCATCTGGATCGATCCGGGCAGCTGCGCCTGCAGCTCCGGCAGCAGCGCCTTCACCGCGTCCACCACCTCGACGGTGTTGGTGCCCGGCTGCCGCTGGATGCCGAGGTAGAGCGCGGGCTTGCCGTTGTACCAGCTGCCGTTGCGCGGGTTCTCGACGCCGTCGTAGACGTTGGCGACTTCGCCGAGGCGCACCGGGTTGCCGTTGCGATAGGCGACCACGATCGGCCGGTACTGCTCGGCCGACATCAACTGGCCGCTCGCCTGCACGACGTAGTTGCGCGCCGGGCCGTAGAGCGTGCCGGTCGGCTTGTTGACGTTCGAGCCGTTGATCGCCTGCGCGACCTGGTCGATCCCGATCTGGCGCGCCGCGAGCTGCGTGGGGTCGACGTCGACGCGCACCGCGTACTTCGCCGCGCCGAACACCATCACCTGGGCCACGCCGCTGACCATCGACAGGCGCTGCGCCAGCGTGTTCTCGGCGTAGCGATCGACCTGCGACAGCGGCAGCGTGTCGGAGGTCAGCGTCAGGAACAGCACCGGCATGTCGGCCGGGTTGCTCTTGTTGTACGACGGCGGCGTCGGCATGCCGGGCGGCAGGCTGCGCGAGCTGCGCGCGATCATCGTCTGCACGTCCTGCGCGGCCGCGTCGATGTTGCGATCGAGGTCGAAGGTCAGCGAAATGTTGGTGCTGCCCTGGCTGCTGCGCGAGCTGATCGCGGTGATGCCGGAGATCGTCGAGAACTGCTTCTCGAGCGGCGTGGCCACCGACGAGGCCATGGTGTCGGGGTTGGCGCCCGGCAGGTTGGCGTTGACCTGGATGGTCGGGTAGTCCACCGTCGGCAGATCCGCGACCGCCAGCTGGAAGTAACCCATGATCCCGAAGATCAGGATCGTGAGGACGAGCAGCGTCGTCGCGACGGGTCGGCGGATGAAAAGTTCGGCGACGTTCATGATGCGCTCCTGCGGCCGCGGCCCTGGCCGCCCTGCGGCGCGGCGCTTCCCTCTTCAGGGTTTCCGGCGCCGCCTCCGCGCGGCCCGCCGGTGCTCACCTGTGCGCCAGGCGTCAGGCGAAGCTGGCCGTCGGTCACCACTTCCTCTCCCGCCGACAGCCCGCTGGCGATGATCATCTCCTCGCCCTGCTGACGCGCGACCGTCACGGGACGAACTTCTGCGGTGCGATCCGCCTTCACGACGTAGACGTACTGCCCCGACGCCGACGGCTGCACGGCCGCCGCCGGAACGACGATGGCGTTCTGGTCGTTGGTCAGGTGCAGCGTGACCTGGACGAAGAGCCCGGGCCACAGGCCCTGATCGGTGTTGTCGAAGGTGCCCTTCAACTTGATCGTGCCGGTCGAGGCGTCGACGCTGTTGTCGATGAAGCTGACGCGTCCGGTTTCGATGACGCCCGCCGGGACCGGCGCGGTCGCGCCCTGCCCGGGCGACACCTGCTGCGCGAGCGACGGCGTCAGCACCTGCGGCGGCGGCGCCTGCGCCCCCGGCGGCAGCGGCGACTGCCCCTGCGCCTTCACGACGAGCGCCTTCTGTGCCTGGAAGCGGCGGATGTCGCCGACGTAGCGTCCCGGTACCGAGAACGTCACGTAAATCGGCGAGACCTGGTTGATGACGACCATCGGCGTGGTGTCGTTGGCGCGCACCAGATCGCCCGTGTGCACGCCGAGCGCGCCGGTGCGTCCGGTCATCGGCGCCATGATGCGCGTGTAATTGAGGTTCAGCTTGGCGTTGTCGACCGCGGCGCGGTCGGCCTCGAGCGTCGCCTGCAGCGACTGGTTGCTCGCACGCTGCGTCTCGTACTGGTCGCGCGGAATCAGCCCGCGCTTGAAGAGGTCCTCGTAGCGCGTCGCCTGCTGCTGAGCGTTCTGCTGCGTCGCCGTGTCACGCGCCAGCACCGCCTGCGCCTGCGCCAGCGCGGCTTCGAACGGGCGCGGGTCGATGGTGAAGAGCAGTTGCCCCTTCCTGACTTCCTGCCCTTCCGCGAAGTTGACCGCGCTCAACTGGCCGGTGACCTGGGCACGGATCTGCACCGTCGACAACGGCTCGGCCGTGCCGACTGCAGGGATGGTGACGGGGACGGATTTCGACTGCACCTTCGCGGTGACGACCGGGACCGGGCCGCCGCCGCCGCGCCGGCCACCCGGGCCGCCGCGCCCCCCGGCCTGGCCCTGGCCCTGGGCCGCGGCCGACGACGAGGGGTCGGCCGACTTCTGCCCCGAACAGGACACGAAAGACAGGGGAATGAGCAGGAAAACGACGAGCTTGTGAAGATTGCGTGGCATCAGATC
>Ga0207645_10003448_pt1 | contig 12013 bp, 8 predicted proteins | sample KBSM53metaG_FD_184331 | JGI IMG/M metagenome (GOLD analysis project Ga0207645, IMG submission 184331) | Miscanthus rhizosphere microbial communities from Kellogg Biological Station, Michigan, USA - KBS M5-3 metaG (SPAdes) (version 2) | ecosystem: Host-associated > Plants > Roots > Rhizosphere >...
AGGAACACTTACAATCGCCCTATGAACTTGAGCGATTCCAAGAGCTTCTTCCGGCCTGGGGGCCGGCAGCCCGCCCAAATGCGTCCTCTGACTCTCACGCCGGGGTATGTCCAGACAGCGGAGGGTTCAGTACTTGTTACGGTGGGAAACACGCGCGTGCTGACCAACGCGACGATTGAGCAGGGGGTTCCGGGCTGGCTGCGGAATTCCGGGCGTGGATGGGTGACGGCGGAATACGCCATGTTGCCACGGTCCACGGTGACGCGCACGCCGCGCGAGAGCGAACGCGGCAAGATCGGCGGCAGAACCCACGAGATACAGAGGCTCATCGGGCGGAGCTTGCGTTCGGTCGTGGATATGCAGGTCCTCGGAGAGCGGACGGTCATTCTGGATTGCGATGTGATTCAGGCCGATGGCGGAACGCGCACTGCGGCGATCACCGGTGCGGCGGTAGCGCTGGCGCTCGCATTGAACGCGCTCATCAAGGCCGGAACGCTGAAGCAGTCTCCGCTGAAGCAGTTGGTGGCGGCGACCTCGGTGGGGATCGTGGGGGGAGTGCCGCTGCTTGATCTCTGCTACGAAGAGGATTCGCAGGCCGAGGTAGATATGAACGTGGTGATGACGGAAGATGGCGGCCTTGTCGAGACACAGGCGACTGCGGAGAAGGGTAGCTATTCTCGCAGTCAATTGAATGGAATGATCGATATGGCGGAGGCGGGGATCAGAGATATATTCGCGGCGCAGCGGGCGGTGCTGGGGCGATAACGGGAGCACAAAAGAGCGAACGTAGCGGCGGGTGGGATTCGTGCTTTCCCACCCATGCCGCGAAAAGGCCGCGTCATGGATGGGGCACCCCGGCGTCATGGATCGGGCGCCCCGGGCTTGGAACCGGGATTTTGAGAATTCAGTTTCTTGCTACTAACGAAGAACCGCTGCCAGCAGGAGGGTGCCGCCCAATCCTGCGATGGAGAGGACGGTTTCCATCACCGTCCAAGTGCTTAGAGTTTCCTTAATTTCCAATTTGAAGAACGATTGAATCATCCAGAAGCCGGGATCGTTGACGTGCGAGAGAATCAGCGAACCGGTGCCGGTGGCAAGGACGAGCAACTCGGGGCGAACGCCGAGGTTCCCGGCCATCGGCGCGAGCACTCCTGCAGCCACGGCCATCGCTACGGTAGCTGAACCCATGGCGACACGCACTACGGCAGCCAACGTCCAGGCGAGGACGAGAGGCGGCATGTTTGCGTGCAAGGCGATGCCGATGGTAGCCTGCGCCGCGCCCGAATCGCGGAGGATTCCGCTGAGGCCTCCTGCTGCGGCGAGGATTACCAACACATTGGCGATGGGCTCGAAGGATTCCGTGCACACCTGTCGTAATAGCTCGCGACCGTGATGGCGGCCTGTCTGGATGCGGCCGCCCAGGGTGACGAGCGCCGCGAGCACGGCAATCAGCAGAGCGACGTCAGGGCTGCCGATGAAGCGAAAGATCTGGTTAGCACTGGTTCCCGGAGCGGCGATGGAGTCGGCCCAACTGCCGAGAAAGATGAGTCCGATGGGGAGGAGGATGGCGCTGGCGGCGCGGATGGGGCCGGCGGGCGGTGGAACTGGCTCTGCTTCGCTCGTCGCGACTGTTGCAGGGGCGCAGTCCGTCGCAAATGTTTCCGCCGGACCGCCGAAGATTGGTGTTTCCTGTTCTGAGATTTTCCCGTTTGCGCCGGCGGTTCGTTTGAGCCAGCGGCGAGTGAGAAGCCAGCCCAGCCCCGGTCCTGCCAGTGCAGCTGCGGGGAGCCCGGCCAGCAATCCCCAGAAGATGGTGCGACCGAGGTCGGCGTGGTATTGCGTGGCTGCGAGCATGGCCGCGGGGTGTGGTGGAAGCGCGCCGTGAACAATCGATAGTCCCGCGAGGAGCGGCATGCCGACCAGGATCGGCGGTCGTCCGCTGCGTCGCGCTGCCGCTGCCACGATGGGCATGAGAAGCACGAGTCCGACCTCGAAGAAGACGGGCATGCCGACGAGGATTCCCAATCCCAGTAAGGCCCAGGGAAGGCCCTTTTTGCCGCAGCCCTCTACCAATGCTGACCCGAGGGCCCCAGCTCCGCCTGATCTGGCGAGGAGGTTGCCGAGGATCGCTCCCAGGCCGAGCACAATGGCGATGTGGCCCATGAGGTTGCCGACGCCGAGTGAAAAGGAAACGGGAATCTGCTTGAGGGGCATGCCTGCGGCCACTCCCAACGCCATTGCGCCAATGACGAGGGCGATGGCCGGATGCAGGCGAACGCGGGCGATCAGGACGAGCAGTAACAGGACTGCTCCAGCCGCGCAGGCCAGCAGAAACCAGCTTGAGGTGGGTGGGACGGCGGCAAGGAGCACGGAGGGATTATTCCATATGAGGCTCAGCAAAGGGGTTCCGCCGCTGTGCCGAAGAACACACTTTTGGCTTGCGCGTCTCTGCTACCATAGGGACGATCGCAGTTCGTGCCGCTTGACCGGCTGATTTCCTTCACATGCAGGAAGATCGCAGCGGCGGCCCGACCATCCAAGAAAGATTCAAGAAGGAGAACTCCTATGCCATTAGTCTCCATGCGGCAGCTCCTCGACGAGGCCGCCAAGGGCGGATACGGTGTCGGCGCGTTCAACGTCAACGATATGGAACAGATTCAGGCCATCATGGAGGCGGCGAAGGAAACCAAGTCGCCGGTCATCATCCAGGCCAGCCGGGGCGCGCGTCAATTTGCGCAGGACCGCTATCTTTTCCACTTGATTTTGGCGGCCAGCGAACTGTACCCGGATATTCCGATCGCCATGCACCAGGATCACGGCAACAGCTTTGAGACCTGCAAGAGCGCCATTGAGTTGGGATTCACCAGCGTAATGATGGACGGCTCGCTCAAGGCCGACGGCAAGACTCCTGCGTCGTTTGAAGAGAATGTCGAAGTCACCAAAAAGGTGGTCGACTATGCGCACGAGCGCGGCGTTACGGTCGAAGGCGAAATCGGCGTACTGGGCGGCGTGGAAGACGGCCACGGCGCGGGCGGCAGCGGTCTCGACCACATCACGGATCCTGACCAGGCAGTGGAGTTTGCCGAGTTGACCGGCGTCGACGCGCTGGCTATCGCGATCGGCACCAGCCACGGCGCATACAAGTTCACCAAGAAGCCCGATGGCTCCGTGCTGAAGATGGACGTATTAATTGCGATTCACAAGCGCCTGCCCAAGACGCACCTGGTGATGCATGGCAGCTCCTCGGTACCGAAGGACCTGCAGGACATCGTGAACCAATACGGCGGCAAGCTGAAAGAGACATGGGGCGTGCCGGTCGAAGAGATTCAACTCGGCATTCGGAACGGCGTGCGCAAAATCAACGTGGACACGGACAACCGGCTAGCGATTACTGGCGCCATCCGCAAAGTCTTGTGGGAAACCCCGGAGAAGTTCGACCCGCGCGACTACATGAAGCCGGCCCGCGAGGCCATGCAGAAGGTTGTTGCGCTGCGCATGACCCAGTTTGGGCAAGCAGGGCACGCCGGCGATTACAAGCCTGTCGCAATCACCGACATCGCCAAGGGCTATGCTGACGGTTCTCTCAGCACTCGTCCGCTGGTCGCTGCGAAGTAGCTTCTGCAACGATTCACTGTCTTAGCGGAATGGCCACTCAGCAAATCGCTGCGTGGCCATTTTGTTTGCAGTCATAACGATTTTGTTGGGGGGATTTTCCGGATCACTTTGAGGTTGCTTCCGTAGTTTTTGGGGGCGCTTCTTCCGGCGGAGTATCGAGGTGGAGAAACTTGCCGACGTTGTGGGCGGATTTTCCCAGTGCGCGTGTGACGTTCCGGTAGGAAGTGTCGAGGGCGTCTTCTGTCGAATCTCCGGCGCCAGCCAGTGCGGAATCGGTTTTGCGGCTACTGGTTGCCAATGCATCGGCGGTGGATCCACCGGCGGCGATAGTCGATTGCGCGGGGCGCTTTGAGGGATTGACCCAGGCGATGTCGGACGCTGGAAGCTGTTCGAGTCTCGCGATTGCTGCAGGCTGGAAGTCCGAGCGCGCCATCTTCGCTGACAGAGGCCACTGCAAAGAGGCAATCCAGAGTGCGCCATTCATCGGCGTTCCGTTCTCGCCAAGATTGAGGATTTCCGTTGTCCCGAGCGGATCCATGTGTTGGCACACGTCGCCTCCGCAGCCGTGGCTGCATAGACGCTCATTGAGGAATGAAGCGTGCTTGCCAACCGATATCCAAACGACAGGGCCGCGATCTTCAGCATTGAGCGCGGACGCTCGAGTTATCTGGCTGGCATCGCACATTGTGTCTTCATGAGCCGCGGCGTACCAGTAGAGCGCGCGCCATTCCTCTTGATTGTCAGGCGAGGGGCTCTTCACGGCCAGGACAGAGACGTGTTCCGGATCGAGGGGGTGGCTCATGCGTCCGCAGTCGCTCTTCCAGAGGTGGTAGTAGTGGATTTCGACTGCCTGGCGCGCTTCGAATTTTCGGGGAGTCACCTGGCCGTAGATCGCGACCTCTTCGGCACGCACCGTTGGATCGCTGCGCCCCGGTGTGAAGAGAGCCGGCGCGTCTGCGCAATCCTGCCGACTGATCATGAATGCCGGGGCAAATTGGATGAGAAGCGTCTGCTCCATTTCATCGGTCAAGCCGTCGCGATCCGAATCGAGGGAACTGGTCGTGGCGGGATCCTGCGGAACCGCTGGTGCAGAGAGTGACCTTGGTTCAAGTCCCGAGAAGCATAGTGCTATTGCGGCGAACGCGGATACCAGTCGCATTCTGAGATCCTACTTGATCAAGCGACGTGGTGCCGGCGTGAAATGTGTGCCGGTGGCCGGCAGGAAGGAAAACTTAAACCGCGGGAGCCGCAGATGGCTGGCGTGACGCGATCGCAAACGTGTCGGTTTCCTGATCCTTGTATTGCAACTGGTAGAGCTTCCAGTAAAGTCCGCGATGCGCGAGCAATTGCTGATGGGAACCCATCTCGCGGAGTTGGCCCTTGTGCATTACGAGAATGGTGTCGGCGCGCTGCACGGTAGAAAGACGATGTGCGATGAGCACGCTTGTACGGCCTTCGACCATCCGCTCGAGCGCGCTACGAATGCGCAACTCGGTGTCTGTATCGACGCTTGAAGTTGCCTCGTCGAGGATGAGGATGCGCGGATTGAATGCAAGTGCTCGCGCGAAGTTGATGAGTTGTTTCTGGCCGGTGGAAAGAGAATTGCCGCGTTCCTGCACGGGTTCATCGAAGCCCCCCGGGAGTGTCTCGACAAAGTCGAGCACGTTGACATCGCGCGCCGCCTGTCGCAGTGCGGCTTCGGTGATCTCCTCGTTGCCGAGACGAATATTTTCAGCCAGTGTTCCTGTGAACAGGAACGGGTCCTGAAGAACAACGGCGAAGTGCTTGCGGAGCGCGGCGAGATCCTGCTCGCGCAGATCAACGCCGTCGAGGAGGATGGCGCCTGCGGTCACATCGTAGAAGCGCATCATGAGGCTAGTCAGCGTGGTTTTGCCTGCACCAGTGTGCCCGACGATGGCGATGGTCTGGCCCGGCTCAACAGTGAACGAGACATCTTTCAATATCCATTCGATGTCGCTCATGGCGGCCAATTCTGCGCCGACATTCTGCGAATGGGTCGCGCGATCTACGGCGGATTGTTGGATGGAGGTCAGCTTCTGGTAGGTGAACCAGACATGGCGAAACTCGATTCGGTTGGATCCGTCACCCAGGCGTGGATTCGGGGGACTGACGATCTCCGGCGCGGTGTCGATGAGCTTGAAGATGCGCTCGCAGGCTGCCATCGCGGCCTGAAGGATGTTGTATTTGTCGCTGAGGTCCTGAATCGGACGCCAAAAGCGTTGCGAATACATGTTAAACATCGCCAGCATGCCGATGGTGACAGAGCCCGAGAGCACGCCGAAGCCGCCGCGCCAGATCACGAGCGCAATGGCGATGGAGGAGAGCAGTTCGACCGCCGGATAGTAAAGCGCGTAGGCGAAGATCGTATCTTTGAACGCGATCATGTGCAGGCGATTGACGGCTTCGAAGTCGTTGAACGCGCGCTGCTCGCGATTGAAGAGCTGGACAACGCTCATGCCGCTGACATGTTCCTGCGTGAAGCTGTTGATGCGGGCGATGGCAGCGCGAACGCGGCGATAGCTCTCACGCACGCTGTTTCTGAACAACCGCGTCACGATGAGGATCAGCGGCAGAACTGCGAAGGCAAGCAGGGCGAGCCACCAGTTGATGCTCAGCATCACGATAGCCATGATCGTGAGAGTGAAGAAGTCATCTACGATAGCCAGGATTCCGCCGGTAAACATTTCGTTGATGGCATCGACGTCGGAAGTGATTCGCGTAACCAGGCGACCGACCGCGTGATTATCAAAGAACCCGATGTGCATGCGCTGCATGTGTCGAAAGATGTCGCGGCGCAGATCGAACATGATTTTCTGTCCGGTCCACTGCATCAGGTAGGTCTGAATGAATTCAAACAGGTAGGCGGAGACCAGGGCACAAAGATAAATGAGTGCAAGCCGCGTGATGCCCTCAACGGGATCGGACGGAAGATGGCGCGTAAGGAAGCTCGTCGCTCCACCGGCGTGCGCAAGGATGCTTGTGGGCAGTCCGTCCTTTGTCTGCGTAGGAAAGTAGCGATCAATTCCCACCATTACCAGGTACGGCCCCGCGACGTCGCTGAGCGATTTGAGCGAGATGGAAATGGAAGAGATAGTGGCCTGCCACCAGTAGGGTCGCAGGTAGTGGCCAAGGCGACGGATCAGCCGGGAGTCGTAGACTTTGCCAACCGGATCTTCGTCGGCTTTGCGAGATTCGGCTTTGCCGGAGGCAGGTAGCTTCGAATTTTCCTGGCTGGGTTTTTGCGCTTCGTCCGGCATCGGTAGGGGTCGGCTTCCTCTCCTATTGTACGGGCAAGGCGTAAAGGGCCGCCGCACGTCGCCAAGTGGTAGATGCTCTAGACTCAAGGGGTGGATTCACGGGATTCTGCCATTCCTTCGGGGAACGGCAGCCAAGCTCCGGAAATCATTCGCCGAGGCCGATATCTTTACCCGCCCGGTTTGCGAATGAACCTGCCCTTTTACCGCTTCCACAAGTTTTTCAGGCCGGGTAATCCGATACTGCTGTTTGAACACCTCAGGCGGTATGGACGCGCCGCGCACTATCGGATTCTGCTGCATGATGTCGTCCTGTTGCATGAACCCGCGGACATTCACGAGGTTCTCATCGACAAGGCGTCGTCTTTCGGCAAGGAGCGCACCCAAAAACGGATGAGGATTGTGCTCGGCGAGGGCATGATTACGTCTGATGGGGAGCAGCATAAGCGCGGGAGGCGCATTGCAGCACCGGCATTTCATCGTCGTCGCATCGAGCGTTATGCCGGGCAGATCGTGGACCTCTCGGCAACCCTGTGTTCCGAATGGGAGCCCGGGCAGCAACTGGATATTGCGGCGGAGATGATGCGGCTTGCGCTTCAGGTCACCGCCCGAACGCTCTTCGACACCGAGGTGACGCCGGAGATCCATGTGATCAATGAACGAATGAACATCATCATGGATCTTTACAACCTGCTGGTGGCGCTGCCTCATGCCGAGTTGCTTCTCAACGCGCCGCTGGCGCCCATGAGGCGTTTCCGCCGGGCGAAGGCGCGGCTGGATGAGGTTGTGGAAGCGATGATCCAGAGGCGTCGAGACGAAGCGGGATCGACCGCTCTGGAGCAGCGCGGAGATTTGCTTTCTATGCTGCTTGCGGCGCGCGACGATCAGGCGGAGGGCGATGGCGGGACGCTGAGTTCGGATGAGCTTCGAGACCAGGTGCTGACGCTATTTCTCGCAGGGTACGAGACCGTGGCGAATGCCCTTGCGTGGACGTGGCTGCTGCTCGGGCAAAATCCAGATGCCGAGGCCCGGCTGCATGACGAGCTTGATTCGGTTCTCGCCGGCAGCCCTCCTACGCTTGAAGACATGCCACGGCTTGAATACACCGCGATGGTGTTGTCGGAGTCCTTGCGTCTCTACCCTCCTGCGTGGGCGATGGGGCGGGAAGTGCTCGAGGACGTTTCCATTGGCCCGTATCGCTTGCGCAAGGGGACCATGGTGTTTTTCAGCCAGTACATTGTGCAGCGCGATCCGCGCTGGTTTCCCGACCCAGAAGCATTTCGGCCGGAACGATTCACGGCCGAGGGGAAAGCAGGCCGTCCACGGTTCTCCTATTTCCCGTTTGGGGGAGGCGGACGGCAATGCATCGGCGAGTCGTTTGCGTGGATGGAGGCGATGCTTGCGCTGGCCACGATCGCTCAGCGATGGCGGCTCCGAATCGCAGCAGGCCAGACGATTGAATTGCAGCCGAAGATCACGCTTCGTCCTAAAAACGGAATCAAGGCGATTCCAATCGCGAGGGTGCAGGGCGAACGGTAATTGGCGGAACGGATGATTCTGCGCATGCACTAAACTTGAACGGTGGGGTTTCGGGATTTTGTCGGCAATTCGGTGACGGTAAGGCGACTGCGGGAGTGTGTGCGCAGCGATCACTTTCCGCAAGCGCTGATTCTGGCCGGGCCTAAAGGTGCAGGCAAGTACACGCTTTCGCTGATGCTGGCGCAGGTGGTAAATTGCCTCGAACCCGGGGAGAGCGACGGTCTCCCGGACTTTTGCGGACGGTGCCGCAACTGCGTTCGCATAGCGGAGGCGGCCAATCTTGAAGAGCGCGTGGCCGAGGCGGTAGAGGCACGCGACGAACTTCGCGACACAGACAAACGCGAGACCCGCATCCTGATCCAAACGCACCCAGACGTGCTGATTGTGCCGCCGGACCCTCCGCAACTGCTGATCAAGCTGGGGCAGGTGCGCCAGGTGATTCACGTTGCGTATTATCGGCCGCCTATCGAATCGAAACGCACCTTTACGATCTTTACGTCTTCGGCCTTCATGAAGGAGGCGGCCAACAGCCTGTTGAAGGTCTTGGAGGAGCCGCCCGCACACACTTCGCTCATTCTACTCACGGAAAATCCACAGGAATTGCTGCCGACGATCCGCTCGCGAACGGTCACGCATCGTCTGGGAGCTTTGCCTGCGGCGGAACTTGAGGCACTTCTGGCCGAAAGGCGTCCGGAACTGAAACCCCCGGACCGGGCTCTAGCGGCGCGTCTGGCGCAGGGGGCCGTCGGGCGCGCATTAACAATGGACCTGGGGAGCTATCTTGCGAGCCGTCAGGACGCGCTGGTGGTTCTGCGCACAGCTTTGCGAGAGCCTGACTATTCGCAACTTTTCCACAGCACCGAGACGTACCGGGGAGGAGCGGACGGGCAGGAAAAGACTCTGAACCTGTTGCGAGCCATGAGCAGTCTGCTGGAAGATCTGCTTCTGGTGCTTGCCGGCACCCCGGCGCTAGTACGCAACCTCGACATAAGCGGTGAGTTGGAGCGAATGGCTGATGGAATTACGGTGGACTGGATCGAGGCTGCAGCTCGTGCGCTGGTCCAGGTGGAGCAGGGAATGCGGCGCAATCTCCTACGTTCGCTCTCGCTCGACGCGATGGCCGTGAGCCTGGAACCGAGGTAGCAAACGAAAGGATTGCTACTTTCGTTACCCCAGGTTTGCACCCTCCCCAGCGATCGAAACGTCTCAGTAAGAAATCGCCCGCATTCCCAAATGGATTCGCTGAAGACAAACACGATTTCGGACGTCGCACGAACTCAGCTCAATGCACAAAGAAGCAACCCACATCTGGTGGTGGGCATCTTTTCGGGTAGAATCAGAACACTTTTACTCGTCGAAAACCGACAAAGCTGGGCTGAGGTATCTGCAAGTTCCAAGTCCTCGACTCAGGACAGTCAAAAGACGCAAGCAGATCGATCGGCAGAGACTAGAGCAAGTGCCTCGGTATTTTCAAGCCGCGGGTGAGAGACACGCGTTTCCTCGGAGGAAGCTATCTTATGAATAATGAAGCCACTATACCGGGAATCGAGAACGAACGACGTACTCTGCCAGTTTTCACGGCGCAACGAAGAAGATCCTTGCCCGGAACGCCGGTCCGTTTTTCAGCATACGAAGCGGAGGATGGAACGGCTCATCGCCAGGCGGAGCTTTTCTATTTGCAGAAGCAAATTCAGTCTCAAACGCCTATGGTGATCGTGCTGGAAGATGGCGAGCGGATGGAGGGCTGCATCGAGTGGTACGACCGCGGGGCCCTCAAGATTCGAGGGCGGTCGAAAACTCTGATCTATAAGTCGGCAATCAAGTATATGTATAAGCTCGGCGAAGCTGGCCAATAGGAAGGATTCACCCTTCGGCTGAAATTGCAGCTTTGTGCAGGCGATCGCGGATTGCCTCTCCGATTCCGGTGGCCGGCGGCAGCGGACACAAAATAACCGAACAACCCTGTGCATCGAGGGCTCGAAGGCCCGCATAAAGGCAATTGGCTAACTCATCAGGCTGGTGCCAATGACCCCACGCAAATACTGTTGCGGCGCGCAGGGGCGCACCGAACCGTGTGTTCGCCATTTCGGTCGGGAGCATCAGGCCAAGACGCTCTTTGGGATGCGAGGCTGCGGCTTCGGCAAGTCTCACGGGCAACTCCGACAATTCTGCGTCGACGAGGATCAAGCGGGCACGAGGGGCGTAGTGGCGCAGGCCGACGCCTGGCGACGGCAGGGCTTCGTCGGGGCTTCGGGGTTCGCCGGATTGAAACACCTCGACAGGCGCGCCCGTAAGCTCATGGATCTGAGCGGCGGTGATTGCACCGGGCCGGTAGATCACCATGGGAGTCTGCGTGGGATCGAGGACGGTAGATTCCACGCCGTGCCGGGTGTTTCCGGCGTCGATCAATGCATCAATGCGGCCATCAAGATCGTCGAGCACATGCTGGGCCGAAGTTGGGCTGATGTGGCCAAAGATGTTGGCGCTCGGCGCAGCCAGGGGCACTCCTGACAGGCGAATGACCTCAAATGCTACTGGATGGGCCGGCATGCGGAGACCGACGAGCGGCCGACCTGCTGTGACTGAATCGGGTACTGCATTCGAGCGGGGCAGAAGAAGGGTGAGAGGGCCGGGCCAGAAAACCTCCATCAGGGCAATTGCGGGCTTGGGGATTTCCGTGACCAGCGATGCGAGCATTGGGTTGCCGACAACCGGTCCTGCGATGTGAACGATCATCGGGTCCCAGCTGGGACGCTGCTTGGCCTCAAAGATGCGGGCTACGGCTGCGGGATCGAGGGCGTTGGCCGCCAATCCGTAGACGGTCTCTGTGGGAAGGGCGACAAGGCCGCCGTTGCGCAGAATTGCCGCGGCCCGAGACATCGCATCTTGCGCTTCTTCGGTGTCGAGGCGGGTCGGGTCCACGGCCAAACGCAGTGTTTTCACATTCCTATTGTCGCCTTTTGCGGCTGGTGCCGCCACCTGCCGTATACTCTCTGCTTACCATGGCTATCGAGACGGAGATCAAATTTCGCGTCGAGGAGATTGGGGAACTGGTCTTGCGACTGAGGGGGGCCGGCTTCAAGCTCGATACGCCGCGGGCCTTCGAGAGCAATGTTCTCTATGACACGCCTAATCGAGACATGCGGGCACGCACGGAGATACTTCGCATCCGCAGTTATGCGGGAAAGTGGACGGTGACTCACAAGCGGTTGCCGGATTCCGGATTAGGCGAAGATCGACACAAACATCGCGTGGAGACCGAGACCGAGGTATCGAATGGGGATGCACTCGCGGAGATATTTGTGTCTCTTGGCCTGGTCGCGGCATTCCGATATGAGAAATGGCGCAGTGAATGGAACGACGGCACCGGGCACTGCGTTATCGACGAGACGCCCATTGGCGACTACGCAGAACTTGAAGGTCCTGCGGAGTGGATCGATCAAGTTGCACCTCGACTCGGCATCGCGAGTTCCGATTACATCACGCTGAGCTACGGGCGGCTTTTTGAGCAGTGGCGCGAAGAGAACCAATGCGACGCCAACGATCTCACCTTTGCAGCAGTGGCGGCATCGAGCAGCGTACGG
>Ga0207645_10003458_pt1 | contig 11985 bp, 9 predicted proteins | sample KBSM53metaG_FD_184331 | JGI IMG/M metagenome (GOLD analysis project Ga0207645, IMG submission 184331) | Miscanthus rhizosphere microbial communities from Kellogg Biological Station, Michigan, USA - KBS M5-3 metaG (SPAdes) (version 2) | ecosystem: Host-associated > Plants > Roots > Rhizosphere >...
ATGTCGACCCGGATTTCCAGCGCAATCTGTACCGGATGATGTCGAAGGAGATTGGTCGCGAGCGGAGTGCCGCGCTCATGCTCGGCACGATGCGCGCCGAGCAGCGGCTGTCGTGGTTCCTGCTCGACTTGTCGAGCCGCTACCACGCGCGCGGCTATTCGTCGACGGAATTCGTGCTGCGGATGACCCGCGAGGAAATCGGCAGTCAGCTCGGGTTGAAACTCGAAACGGTCAGTCGGCTCTTCTCGCGCTTCCACGACGAAGGGCTCATCCAGGTGCGCGGCCGGATCATCACGCTGATCGACCGGATGGCATTGCAGCAGTTGATCACGGCGAATTGACGCGCGAACCCGCTCCGCGGCAAAGGCAGGTCGCCAGTCCGTCCGTTCGCCGGATGAAGGGTCAGCGGCGCACCTCCGCTTCGTATTGCCTCTCGCGCGTGGCGAGGTCGCTCAGCGCGACCAACGGCCCCGCAAGCTGCCTCAGAATGTCGTCCACCGTGATGATGCCGACGAGCGAGCCCCGCTTGTCGACGACGGGCATCCGGCGCACGCCGTTGACCGACATCAGCCGTACCGTTTCCGCATAGCCCGCATCCTCGTCGATCGACGTGATCGGGCGCTGCAGCACTTCGCCGACCTTCATCGCCGTGCCGTCGAGCCCGACAGCGACGATCTCGACGACGATGTCGCGATCGGTCAGCATCCCTACCGGCACCTTGCGATCGCCGCCACCCTCCACGATCACGACAGCGCCCACATGTCTCCGGCGCATGAGCGCTGCGGCCTCGACGACGGACGTCTCCCGCGTAACCGTCACGACGTCACGCACGCAGAAGCTGCCGATTCCCGTTGCCATGTTCATCTCCCGGTAGACAAGCGCAGGCAATGTTAGCCCGCGAAATCTTGATGCGCATTGATCCGCCGCAAGCCCGCGTTACTCCGTCGCGCCTTAGAATGACTGCGTAGCGCAGCGATACGATACAACGATCGAGGAGAGCACATGGCATTCAAGACAATGATCGTCCACCTCGACGACAGTGCCGTTTGTGATCTGCGCGTTCAGGTCGCGGCCCGAGTGGCGAGGCACTTCGGCAGCGCCCTGGCTGGCGTCTATCTGGTTCCGACGGCCGAAGTAACGCCGTCGATCGCAGCGCTGCTGCCGCCAGACGTTCTCGAGCAGCGTCTGCTGGAATCGGGCGGGGCGCAGCGCAAGGCGGAGCTGCAATTCAGACGCATCGCTGCCCGGCCCGATTTCGATATTGCCTTTCGCGCGCCCGCTGGCGATCCGATGGACGCGGCAATTGCGCACGCGCGATGTGCCGATCTGACGATCGTCGGTCAGCCGGATCCCGAGGACCGCAATGCGTTCTTCGCGCGACGCCTGACGGAACACGTTTTGCTCGAAAGCGGCGCTCCGATGCTGATCGTGCCCTATATAGGAGCAGGCAGGGAGCTCGGCCGGCACGTGATGATCGCCTGGGACGGTGGCAAGGAAGCTGCACGGACGGTCCGTGACGCGTTGCCGATTCTTGCCGAAGCTGCCGTCGTGACGGTCGTCCGGGTGACCCCGGCGTACCGTGGAAACGACTACGACCCACCGTCGCATGCGACGCTGGACGCGTACCTTGCCGCGCATGGGATCCACGCGCAATTCAGCGACGTCGAAGGTGCGGCCGACGAGGTGGTGGAGCGAGTGCTCACGGAGGTGGCCAATGCAGATGTCGATCTGCTCGTGATGGGCGGTTACGGGCATGCGCGCACCCGCGAGGTGGTGCTCGGCGGGACGACGCGGTCGATCTTCGGCACGATGACCGTTCCGGTATTCATGTCGCATTAGCGTTGGTTTTTGCGCGGCGTGCGACAGGCTCCGATAGGGTTCGTGCGCGCGCTGTGCCTTCATGGTCGCAGTGACATGATGTAACGGGCCATCACGCGCGCCTCTGCCACGGAAACTTGCGGATGCGGCGGCATGTGCCAGGGACCCCCGTGACGCAGCCCCCGGCGAATTTCCAGTGCGATCACCGAAACCGCGTCCGGCGTTCTCCGATAATGCGTAGCGACATCGGCGTAGGCAGGCCCGGCTTTCGTCTCGCGGTCCGCATGGCAGATGTAGCATTTGTAATGCGTCAGCAGCGCCTGCGGGTCCACCGGCTCCTTGGCCGCGGCGGTTGCGAGCGGGTTCGCCGCGGCAATGAAGGCGATGAACGCGCAGGTTTTTCTCAGACGCACGGGATCTATGAGGAAACGGTCAGCTTGCGTGTTGAAGAGGCAATCTTCTTGGCAACGTGGGCTCGAGCACGCCATCGCTGTGCTTCGCTTCGGCGCGCGCTTGATCGATCTCATGCAGCAGCCTGAACGCGCGCAACTGTATGCCGTAGCTGCGCTCGAAGCGAGTGATATTGGCCATCTTATGCACTCTGTACAGAACCGATTGGACACGTCTGCTCGTTCGCCGAAGGCTGCCGCACACTGCGCGTGTTGACGTTGGAGCGGCTGGGCCAAGGCATGCGGCTCGAAAATTCTAGGTCGCCGCAGCGGCGAGTCCATTGACGTACGTCAAGCCAAGGTCAAGGCGTCGCTGTAGCATTGACTGTTGGAGCGGCGCACGAACGAGGACGCGAGCGCGCAACCGGAGCGGTGGTGAAAACGAACGACAGGTCTGCTGGCGAAGCTGCGCGTGCATCGTTGGAATGGTGGAGTGCGTTCTCGAGAACCTGCGAAATCGGCTTGACGCGGCTCGGCGGTCGAGCAGCCGTACGGACCGCCGCCACGAAACGCAGCGCCGAGCTCATCAGATTCGTTCGCGCCCGTTCGCGCTTCTACCGTGACGCATGGGACTCGCTGCCTGCTGGTGATCTCCCGCTGGCCGCGCTGCCCGTCGTCCACAAGCGGGACCTGATGGCGCGATTCGATGACTGGGTGACCGAACAGAGCGTTCATCGGCGCGGCATCGAGGCGTTTCTTCGCGATCGCACCCACATCGGCGACGAATATCTGGGCCGGTTCGTCGTCTGGAAGAGCTCGGGCAGTACAGGCGAACCCGGAATTTTCGTGCAGGATGCGGACGCGCTCGCGGTCTATGACGCGCTGCTGGCGGTGCAGCTGCAGTCCCCACCGCTCGCCGGCCGCTACGCGTGGGGTTTCGTCACGCAAGGCGGTCGCGCAGCGCTTATTGCAGCGACGGGTGACCACTTCGCGAGCATTGCGTCATGGCAGCGCGTCTGCCGCGGCCGCGTATGGCCCGCGGCACGTGCATTTTCCGTGATGGACCCGCTCCCGAAGCTCGTCGCGGCGTTGAACGAATACCAGCCCGCTTTCCTCGCGAGCTACCCGACCACGCTGATGATGCTGGCGTCGGAGCAACGCGCGGGGCGGTTGCGGATCGCACCCTCCTGCGTATGGTCAGGTGGCGAGTGCCTTGTGCCCGCTGGCGCGGCGGCGATCGAGCGAGCGTTCGGAAGCGTCCTCGTCAACGAGTATGGGGCATCCGAGTGCATGAGCATCGGTTTCTCGTGCTCCCGAGGATGGCTTCATGTGAACGCCGATTGGGTCGTCCTCGAAGCGGTCGACGCCGAGTTTCGGCCGATCGCGCCGGGAGCAAGGTCGCACACCGTGCTGCTGACGAATCTCGCCAATCGGATTCAGCCCGTGATTCGCTACGATCTTGGAGACAGTGTCATCGAGAATCCTGATCCGTGCGGGTGCGGCAGTCCGCTGCCGGCGATACGAGCGGAAGGGCGGCGCGACGATGTTCTTGCGTTGCGCGCCACGGACGGCAGCATTGTCCATCTGTCGCCGCTCGCGCTGACGACCGTCATGGAGGGTGCGAGTCCAGGTCACCGGTTCCAGCTGGTACAGACCGGTCCGGACCACATTGCGTTGCGGCTGGAGACGGGCGCTACGAGCGAGCGCAACGCCCGATGGCATGCGGCGGAGCGCGCATTGCACGCCTACCTCGCAAACCAGTCGCTCGATAGCGTGCGCGTGACGCTCGACAGCCATCCGCCAGTCACGGACCCGCGAAGCGGCAAGTTCCGCGAAGTAATTGCCGCAGATTTCGCCTGACGCGTCCGCGTGGTGGCTGCGGCCGCCCGCAGAACTGCTGCGCGACGTCGGCGCGAACGCGCCGGGGCTGTCGACGGCGGAGGCGCGCGGGCAACGGAAGCGCTACGGACCGAACCAGTTTCGCGACCGTGCGGAACGTCCCGTATTAATCCAGTTCCTGCGCCGGTTTCGCAATCCGCTGGTGCTGATCCTGATCGCGGCCAGCATCGTTGCGGCGCTTACCGGTGAAGGTACCAGCTTCGTCATCATCGCGGTCATCGTGATACTGAGCGTCACGCTCGACTTCGCGCAGGAGTACCGCGCGGGCAAGGCAGCGCAGAAGCTTCGCGGATCGGTGCAGGTTCGGGCGACGGTCGTCCGCGACGGCGTTCCCAAGAGCGTTCCCGTGATGCAGGTGGTGCCTGGCGACATCGTGCTGCTCCAGGCCGGCAATCTAGTTCCGGGTGACGGAATCGTGCTGGAGGCTCGCGACCTCCATGTTGATCAGGCGCTGCTGACCGGCGAGGCGTTTCCCGTCGAGCGACGAGCGCAAGCGCCGGCGGCCGGCGGCACGGACGTTGCCGACGCGTCGAACGCGCTGTTCATGGGCACGTCCGTCGTCAGCGGAACAGCGCGCCTTTTCGTCTATCGCACCGGTAACCGAACGGCGATTGGCCAGATCGCGGCAACGCTGAACCGCGAGCCGCCACCCACCGCCTTTGACGTCGGCACGCGGCGCTTCGGCATGCTGATCATGCGCATGACGGTGTTGCTCGTCCTGTTCGTGCTGATGACCAACACGCTGACCCACAAGCCATGGCTCGACTCGTTCCTGTTCGCCATCGCGCTGGCCGTGGGCCTGACGCCAGAGCTTCTGCCGATGATCGTTTCGGTGACACTCGCCCGCGGGGCAATCCGGATGGCGGCGAAGCACGTGATCGTCAAGCGCCTCGCTGCGATCGAGGATCTCGGGTCGATGGACGTGCTGTGCACCGACAAGACGGGAACGCTCACCGAAGCGAATATCACACTCGAATCGCATGTCGACATCGACGGTCGTCCGAGCACGCGTGTATTGACGCTGGCGCAAGTCAACAGCCGTTTCGAGACCGGTCTCAAGAGTCCGCTCGACGCAGCAATCCTTGCGCATAACGCGGGCGACCAATCGCGTTGGACGAAAGTCGACGAGGCGCCCTTCGATTTCGAGCGCCGGCGCGTGTCGGTGCTGCGGATGCCGGCGATGCCGGCGATGCCCGTCTGCTGATCGTGAAAGGTGCCCCGGAGGACATTCTCCGCTTGTCAGCCGCCTACGACGCAGGTGACGCACAGGCGGTACGGCCGTTCGACGCGCAATCGCGCACACGCGCGACCGCTCTGCTGCAGGCGCAATGCAAGGCGGGCCTGCGTGTGCTTGCAATCGCGACCAAAGTGTTCGCCAAGGATGGTGGCCACGTCGACGTCCGCGATGAGCAAGATCTGACATTCGCAGGCTTCGTGACATTCGTCGATCCGCCGAAGGCAAGTGCAGCCAAGGCGATCGCGGCGCTTCGGCTGCTGGGGGTAGCCGTGAAGATCGTTACTGGCGACGACGAGCTCGTCACGCAGCATGTCTGCACGACGCTCGGCTTGCCCATCGAAGGGGTCATGAAGGGCAGCGAGATCGCCGCCCTCGATGACGTTGCCCTTGCGGCGCGCGCCGAGAGGGCGAATCTGTTCTGCCGCGTCAATCCCGCGCAGAAGAACAGGATTATCCAGGCGCTCCGGCGACGCGGGCACGTCGTCGGCTTCCTCGGCGACGGCGTCAACGACGCGCCCGCGCTGCATTCAGCGGACGTGAGCATTTCCGTCAACACGGCAACCGACGTGGCGCGGGAAGCGGCCGACCTGATTCTGCTGAAACGGGACCTTCACGTGCTGCACGATGGCGTCGTGGAGGGCCGGCGAACCTTCGCCAACATCCGCAAGTACATCATGATGGGGACGAGCTCCAGCTTCGGGAACATGTTCAGCATGGCGGGCGCGTCGCTGTTCCTGCCTTTCCTGCCGATGCTTCCGACGCAGATCCTGCTGAACAACATCCTGTACGACCTGTCGGAAACCGCGATCCCGCTCGACGACGTCGACGACTCCGAATTGCGTCGCCCGACGGGGTTCGACATGGCGTTCATCCGCAATTTCATGTGGGTGATGGGACCCATAAGCTCGCTGTTCGATTTCGCGACGTTCTACGTGCTGCTCGTCGTGCTGCACGCGGACGAGGCGTTGTTCCAGACGGGCTGGTTCGTCGAGTCGCTCGCCACACAGGTGCTGGTGATCTTCGTCATCCGAACGCGCGGCAACCCGCTCGCGAGCCGGCCGCACCCAGCACTCGTCGCGAGCTCGCTCGCCGTGGTGATCGTGGCTCTGGTGCTGCCGTTTACGGAACTCGGCCGGTACTTTGCTATGCGGCCGCCGCCGCCTGCGTTCTACGGAATTCTCGCCGCGCTCGTCGTTGCCTACTTGGCGATCGCCGAAGCGGCCAAGCGAATCTTCTACGCGCGTCTTGCGCCAGCGCGCCGATGACGTCGCCGGGGACAGCACTGACGAGCGGGGAGGCTGCGGCGCGGCTCGCGCGCGACGGCTACAACGAATTGCCTTCCGCCAGGCCACGGCGGCCTTGGGCGATCGCATGGGAGGTGATCCGCGAGCCGATGTTCGTGCTACTGATCGTGGCAGCGGCGATCTATCTCGCACTAGGCGATCTCAGCGAAGCGTTGGCGCTGCTCGCCTCGGTTTTGGTGATGATCGGCATCACTTTCTATCAGGAGCGCAAGACCGAGCGTGCGCTCGACGCGCTGCGCGAGCTCGCCAGCCCTCGGGCGAAGGTGCTGCGCGATGGTGAATGGCGAACGGTTGCCGGGCGTGAAGTCGTCGTAGGCGATCTGCTACGCGTGAAGGAGGGGGATCGGGTGCCCGCCGACGCGACGGTCCTGTCGGCGACCGACCTGATGGCCGACGAGTCGTTGCTTACCGGGGAGTCGGCACCTGTTCGCAAGCGCACATCGCATCGCCCTTCCGAGTGGGCGCGTCCGGGCGGCGACGATTTGCCCCATATCTACTCCGGCACGCTGCTGACAAGCGGGCAGGGCATCGCCTGCGTTGCGGCGACCGGCCATCGAACGGAGATGGGCAAGATCGGCAAGGCGCTGCAAACGATCGAGCCCGAGCCGAGTTCTCTTCAACGGGAGACGCGACGTGCGGTGCTGATCTTCGCGGCGATCGGCATAACACTTTGCGTGCTCGTTGCGCTTCTGTATCGGGTTACGCGCGGTGATTGGCTGAATGGCTTGCTCGCGGGAATCACGCTCGCGATGGCAAACCTTCCGGAAGAGTTCCCGGTCGTCCTGACCGTATTCATGGCGCTCGGCGCGTGGCGCATATCGCAAAAGGGCGTGCTAACCCGGCGTGCCCCCGCGATCGAGACGCTCGGCGCGACGCAGGTGCTTTGTGTGGACAAGACGGGAACCCTCACGCAGAACCGCATGGAGGTGGGCCGTGTCTGGATACGTGGCGAAACTCTGGAACCCGGTGACGGACTTGCTGAAAGGCTGATCGAATATTGCATGCTCGCGAGCGAGCGCGAGCCGTTTGATCCGATGGAGCAAGCGTTCAAGCGACTTGCACATCAGCGATTTCCACTGTTGGCGACGAAGACGGCGTCGTGGACGCTCGTTCACGGCTATCCCCTCACGCCGAAGCAGCTTTCGGTCGTGCGACTGTGGCAGACGACAGGAATGGAGGCATACGTCGTAGCCGCTAAAGGTGCGCCGGAGGCGATAGCGGAACTGTGCTCGCTCGAAGCCGCGGAGCGGGCGTCAGTACAAGAAGCGGTCAGAAGAATGACGCGGGATGGCCTGCGTGTGCTGGCAGCCGCCGAAGGCGAGTGGGAGAGTCCACACAACGGCGAGGCTGAGTGGCCCGCATCGCGACGCGACTTTCGCCTTCGCTTTATCGGGCTGATCGGGTTGATCGACCCGGTACGGCCGACCGTTGCCGCGGCAATCGCCGAGTGCTACCGCGCCGGGATTCGCACCGTGATGATTACTGGCGATCATGCGGGAACCGCCCGCGCGATCGCGCTGCAGGTCGGCCTCGCTGATCCCGGCCGGAGTGTGACGGGGGCGGAAATTGAGGCGATGACGGACGCGGAACTCGCCGAGTGCGTTACGCGCGTCAATGTTTTTGCGCGCGTGATGCCCGAGCACAAGCTGCGTCTGGTCGAGGCGTTCAAGATGAAAGGCCAGGTCGTCGCGATGACCGGCGATGGCGTGAATGACGCGCCGGCACTCAAGGCGGCACACATCGGAGTTGCAATGGGTGCGCGCGGCTCGGATGTCGCGCGTGAAGCGGCCGCGCTGGTCCTTCTTGAAGACGATTTCTCGTCGCTCGTTGCCGCCGTTCGACTGGGGCGACGCATCTACGACAATGTCCGAAAGGCCATGTGCTATATCGTCGCCGTTCACGTGCCGACTGCCGGCATGGCGTTGCTGCCGTTGCTCGTCGGCTGGCCGCTGCTCCTGTATCCGGTGCACATCGTGTTCCTCGAGTTCGTGATCGATCCGGCCTGTTCGATCGCGTTCGAAGCCGAATCCGCTGACCGGAATGTCATGCAGCGGCCGCCGCGGCCCACTACGGCCAAGCTGTTCGATACACGGATGATCGCCGGCAGCGTCGCGCAGGGTGCGGGAGTCCTGGTAACCGTCGCGCTCCTCTACGCCTTGGCGCTTCGCACTGGCGAGTCGGAGGGAACCGCGCGTGCGATGGCCTTTTCGGCAATCGTCTTCGCCAACATCGCGCTCATCATCGGCAACCGCACGCACGAACCGAGTGTTCGCGAATTGCTTCGGCCCAACCCGGCGCTATGGGGGTTAATTGCAGGCACTCTCATGGCGCTCGCGATCGTTCTTTACGTCGCACCGTTCCGCGAGATTTTCCGCTTCGAGTTTTTGTCAGGCAGCGCGCTCTGGATGAGCGCGCTGCCGGCAGTCGTGGTATTGGCCGGGATGATGCTCGTTCGATCCGCCCGCTTCCACCGACGCCGATGACGATACCGTAAGCTCGAAGCCATGCGCCCGTCACGGCGGTAATCGGCAGCGCGAACAGCAGAACGTAGAGCAGGCGTTATACGATTTTCGCTGCCAAGCCTATCCAGCGGGTATCTTGGGCGGTTCCGGCTGCCGGTCGAGCATCCGCCAGAAAGGCCTCAGCGTGACCAATACGACGATTGTCCCAGGCCGAGCGTCTCGTGTAGCTGCCGGTCGAAATCCGGGACGCTGCAGTAGACCCGCGTTTCCGCTCCGCCGGGTCCGTAGATGAAGGCCACGAGCACGAGGATCACTGTGATCCAGCGGAAACGCCTAGGACACGGCACCGTAGCGATCACCGATCTGGTTGATGGCCGGTCAACCTACGAGCGCTTGGATCAATGCCCACTCAGCTTCGGTACCGCTCGGTGATCACCACAGGTCCTGGCTCATTGAATCAACAAAGCTCGGCAGTACCTTTTTTAGAGCCGTTTCTGCAGATTGGAATCTGCGTCGTTTCCAGTGGATCGTGAAGCGACGGTGACTGCGGCGGGGCCAAGTTTGTCCACGACGCCGCGCTAGGCATCTTCAGTTGGGGATGCGAAAGCGGCAGCTCGCCATCGTAGGTGACGACGGCGCCACGTTCGTCCGATCCAAGGGGATCATGCGAGCGCAGCTGATGCTCGAGCACGGCGACTCCTGCTTCCGAAGCATCGGTCGCCGCAATAGCCCGTTGCCGCACCCGCTCGCGCAACGTTGCTTCGGTGGCTGAAACGTCGACGATGACAAGCGGTACGCGTAAGCCTGCTGCGAGGTCGCGAAACATGTCGCGCTGCCATCGACGCAGAAACGTGCCGTCAATGAGCGCGGTGAAGCCACTCTCGACAATTGTCCGGGCAAGCCGCGATAGATGATCATAGGTCGTGCGCGTGACCTCGGGTGCATACAACGCGCTGTCGATGCTCGAGCGGCTGCTGTCGCGCGCGCCAAGGCCACGCAGTCGCTTGCGTTCGACATCGGTACGGATGCGGATTGCGGCGATACGTTCGAGCAATATCTGCGAAAGCGTGGTTTTGCCACAACCCGCGAATCCGTGCGTGATGACGACCGCAGGCCGCGCGTCCATGGCATATTCCGTGGCGAGCCGCAGATGGTCGTTATAGTCACGTTGCGACGCTGCTTTAGCGTCGCCGTCCGCGAGCTGCGCGGCGCGCAGAAAGGCGACCTTGGCGCGCACCATCGCCCGGTAGACGACGTAGAAGCGCAGCACGGCGACACCACCGTAATCCCCGGCCTGCTCAAGATACGCGTTGATAAACCGCTGGGCATAGGCACGACGACCGCGGTGCTCCAGATCCATCACCGTGAAGGCGACTTCGCTCATCACGTCGATCCATCGCATCCGGTCGTTGAACTCAATGCAATCGAAGATCGTGAGGGCGCCATCAACGAGCGCGATATTGCCGAGATGGAGGTCGCCGTGACATTCGCGCACGAAGCCGCCTTGACGCCGCGCAGCAATCATCTCGCGGCGCAACGCATACTCGCTGCGGGTCCACATTTCGAGCTGGTCGAGGTCGGGGCGCTCTTCGGCATCCGCGGTCACAGCTCGAATTTCAGCGAAGTTGGCCAATGCAAGCTGAAGCACATCATCGGGAGCGGCAAATGGGCCGTCGGCCGGCGCCACATCGATGTCGCGGTGGAAATGCGCGACGATGGCGGCTAGCTGATCGATATGATCCGTTGTGAGCGCATTCCGCTCGAGTACGTTGGAGAGTAGCGCCTCTTGCGGAAACTCGCGCATCTTCACCGCATAGTCCAAGACCGGGCCGGATCCGCCGATCTGCGGTTGCTCGACGCTTCCCGTGATTGCCACAACGTCGAGGTAGAGCGCGGGCGCGAACCGGCGATTGAGGCGCAGTTCCTGCTCGCAGTAGAACCGACGCGCGGCAAGGCTAATGAAGTCCAGGAAGCCGAGTCGAATCACCTTCTTGATCTTGTAGGCGTAGGTCCCCGTCAGCAGCACGAACGATATGTGCGTCTCAAGCAGCTTGATCCCCTTACACTGTCCGCCGAAATGCGCCGGGTTGCGGAGGGCAGCAATAAGTCCTACCTGGAGCTTCGGATCCAACTCCAATTCGCACTGCGCACATGACCGAATAGATTCCGCTGGCGCATGGCAGGCGTCTGCGAGCTCAAGGTTAGTCTTCAAAACGGCGCTCCATTCCACGCGAAACGCGCATGCCCTCCCAAGCCTTCCGTATTGGAACGCGCGAGCGGACGGAACTTTTCAGACCCAGCCTCATGACGTATGCCCCTGGATTCATCATACGTTTTGCCTCCCTGGGGCGAGTTGACGAGGGTCAAGGTGAAGGGCGGTCGAGTAAGGAAAGCCTTCTTCTTGATCTCTTCATGGTCCACGGCGCCTGCTCAAGATTGGACCGCCTAGCATTGGAGCAATCCTTCTGCACAATCTCGTTGAGGGAAGGTTCACAGGGCCGATCTTCCCCGACAATCCCAACTACACCGAGCTCGGTGGCATCAAGCGCGAGTCGCCGCCTTTCCGCGAGAACTTCTTCCGTTCGCTCGCCGTCGAAGCGATCCGCGAGCGGCCGGAGTCGGCTGTCGCGCTGTTCCTTGCCGGCGCCCCGGCCAGGTCGGCGCGGCTCGCGCAGCAGGCTCACTGTCGCGGCGAACGATGGGTCAGGCTTCACGCTTCGGACTGGTGCCCGACCGTCTGCACCGTCTGGACACGCGATCTCGCCTCCCGGTTCCTCGGGTTCTGCGACGAGAACGCGGCGCTGATCAACAAGGGTGACGACAACGTCGCAGGCGCGTTCGTCAAGGCCGAGCATGTCCCGGTCTGGGTCCGGGTG
>Ga0207645_10003459_pt1 | contig 11981 bp, 7 predicted proteins | sample KBSM53metaG_FD_184331 | JGI IMG/M metagenome (GOLD analysis project Ga0207645, IMG submission 184331) | Miscanthus rhizosphere microbial communities from Kellogg Biological Station, Michigan, USA - KBS M5-3 metaG (SPAdes) (version 2) | ecosystem: Host-associated > Plants > Roots > Rhizosphere >...
CGATCGTGGCCGATGGTCTCGCGCGACCGCTGCCGGACGTGGGTCTTACTACGTTCCGGATGCCGTACACGCCAGTGAGCTTCGGCGCGCTCGCCGGTTATGACCGGGGTGATCTCTTCGACCCGGTACGCACCACGCCGACGCACGAGTGGGCACGCCGGCACGGAGCCGTATTCGAGGACGTGGGGCAGTGGAAGCGGGCGCGCTATTTCCCACGGGATGGCGAGAGCATGCACCTGGCCGTCGCGCGTGAGTGTCGCGCGGTGCGCGCGGCGTGCGGCATCTTCGATGCTTCGACGCTCGGCAAGATCGAGGTCGTGGGCCCGGACGCCGCGGCCTTCCTGTCGCGAATGTATGTCAACGACTTTGCGAGCCTCGCGGTCGGCCGGTGCCGTTACGGCATCCTGCTGCGCGACGACGGCTTCATCTGCGACGACGGTGTGATCGCGCGCGTCGGGGACGATCGGTTTCACGTGACGACGACGACGGGCGGGGCGGGCCGAGTGCTGTCGCTCATGGAGGACTACCTGCAGACCGAGTGGCCCGACCTCCGCGCGTGGCTCACGTCGACCACGGAACAGTGGGCCGTTGTCGCCGTGCAGGGACCGAAGAGTCGTGAGGTTCTGGCGCCGCTCATCACGGACGTCGATCTTTCGGCCGCAGCGCTGCCGCACCTTGCGGTCCGTGACGGGCGCATCTGCGGGGTCCCGATGCGGCTGTTCCGCGTGAGTTTCACGGGCGAGCTCGGGTTCGAGGTCAACGTGCCAGCCGATTACGGCCCTTCGGTCTGGGAGGCCGTCTGCTCGGCGGGGCGCGAATCGGGCATCACGCCTTATGGAACCGAGACGATGCATGTCCTGCGCGCCGAGAAGGGTTACATCATCGTGGGTCAGGAAACCGACGGCACCGTCACCCCCTACGATGCGGGCCTCGGCTGGGCGATCGGCAGGAACAAGGCCGACTTCGTCGGGAAGCGCTCGCTCGCTCGCCCGGCCATGCATGCGGCGGACCGCAGGCAACTCGTGGGTCTCTCGACGGTCGATCCGGCCGTCGTCCTCGAAGAGGGCGCGCAGGTCGTCGAGCAACCTGCACGGGCGCCGCCGATGCGATTGATCGGCCATGTGACATCCTCGTACTCGAGCGCCGTGCTCGGCCGCTCGATCGCGCTCGCCCTGGTGGAAGGCGGCCGCTCGCGGACCGGGCAGACGCTCTACGTGCCGATGCCGCACGGCGATATTCCCGTCACGGTGACGCAGCCCGTGTTCTACGATGCCGAAGGAACCCATCTCCATGCCTGATGCGCAAGCGCGCGTTCCCATCCAGGTCCGCGAAACCGAATGGTTGCGTGCGGTGCACGGTGTCGGGCGGTTCGTATTTCGTGGCGATGCGCAGGCGCGGCTTGCGGTCGGCACGGCGCTCGGAGCACCGTTGCCCGCCGTCACCGGTCGCGCGTTCGCCCAGGGCCCGTGCGCGGCACTCTCGCTAGGCCCTGACGAACATTTGTTCATCGTTGCCGAGAGCGAAGTGACAACGTTTCTGGCGGAGCTCGACAGCGCACTCGCCGGCCTGCCGCACTCGCTGGTGGACGTCAGTCACCGCCAGGTTTCACTCGAACTACGCGGCGCGCGCGCCGAGTGGCTGCTCGCCGCAGTGTGCCCGTTGCCGCTCGATGTCGAGGTGTTCCCGGTCGACGCATGTACGCGCACCGTGTTCGCTAAGGCCGAGATCGTACTATGGCGCACGGCGTCGGAGGTTTTTCGAGTCGAGGTCGCGCGGTCCTACTGTCGTTACGTCGTCGATCTGCTCGAGGAGATCGCGCACGAAGTGCCCGCATCACCGCGCGATGCGCGCGGAGTTTAGATGCCGGGCGATCGCGAGGCCGGAGGTTTCGACGGTCGAGGTGACCCATGAGTCAAGAGAAAGCACGAGCAGACTGGCAACGCATGGCCGCCGGGCTCAAGTATGCGACCGGGCATTTCATCGACGGCGAGCATGTCGCCGGGGGTAGCGCCGCCCGGTTCACCGTCGTTAATCCCGCGAGCGCCGAGCCCCTGTGCGAGGTTGCGTCCGGCACCGCGACTGATATCGACATCGCCGTGGCGTCGGGTCGTCGCGCGTTTGCAGCCGGCGGCTGGCGCTACATGGCGCCGCGCGACCGACTCGAGGTGCTGAACCGCCTCGCCGCGCTGATCGAGCGGAACACGGATCGCTTCGCGCTGCTCGATACGCTCGCCATGGGCAAACCGATCCGCGACATGCTCGCGGTCGACGTCCCGCAGTCGGCGCTGACCTTCCGTTACTTTGCGGAGCTCTCGGACAAGGTCGAAGGGACGGTCACGGCCACGGCCGTCGAGGCGTTCCACTACACGCTGCGTGAGCCGCTGGGCGTCGTCGGCTGCATCGTGCCGTGGAACTTCCCACTCATGATGACCGCGTGGAAGATCGCGCCGGCGCTCGCGGCGGGCAATTCGGTCGTGCTCAAGCCCGCGGAGAACTCGCCGCTCTCGGCGCTGCTGCTCGCGGAGCTCTTCGTCGAGGCCGGCGGTCCTGCCGGAGTGCTCAACGTCGTGAACGGCTCCGGCCTCGAGGCCGGCGCGCCGCTCGCGCTGCACAACGACGTCGCGAAGATCTCGTTCACCGGCTCGACCGCGACCGGCAAGAAGATGCTCGAGTATTCCGCCCGCTCCAACATGAAGCGCGTGAGCCTCGAATGCGGCGGCAAGTCGCCGCAGGTCTTCCTCGCGGACCTCGAGGATATGGATCGCGCGGTGACCTACGCGGTCAATGGCATCTTCCTCACGGCCGGCGAGTCGTGCAGCGCCGGCTCCCGGCTGCTCGTCGACAAGCGCATCGCGCGCGAGTTCGCGGCGCGATTCATCGAGCTCGGCCGCAACGCGTACCATGCCGGCGACCCGCTCGATCCCGAGACCAATCTCGGGCCGCTCGTGAGCGCCAGGCAGCATGCGAAGGTCCTCGGCTACGTCGCGACCGGTCGCGCCGAGGGCGCGAAGCTCGAGTTCGGCGGAGACGTACCGGACCGGCCCGGCTACTACGTGAATCCGGCGCTGTTCACCCAGGTGCAGAACAGCATGAGGATCGCGCAGGAGGAAATCTTCGGCCCGGTCGCGGCGCTCATCGAGGTCGACGGACTAGACGATGCATTGCGTATTGCGAACGATACGATCTACGGTCTCGCGGCCTCGGTGTGGACGAGCGATCTGCGTGCCGCGCACGCCGCGGTGCGCGGGCTCGAGGCTGGCGTCATCTATGTGAACTGCTTCGATCACGGCGACCCGACCCAGCCCTTCCTGGGACACAAGCAGTCTGGCCAGGGCGGCGACAAGTGCCTCGAGGGCCTGTTGAGCTACACGCAGACCAAGTCGGCGTGGATCCACCTTGGTCGCTGAAGCGACCTCGTCATGACGATCGGCGCCGGCCTGGCACGAGCACCAATCGGGCTCGTGACGCTGCTGGCCGTCGCGCTGCTCGTCAATTACGTCGATCGAGGGAGCATCGCCACCGCGGCGCCCTTACTCGAGCAGGAGCTGGGTCTCTCCGCCAGCCAAATGGGCTGGGTGCTCGCGGCCTTCTACTGGGCGTACGCGCCGATGCAGCCCGTGATGGGCTGGCTCGCGGATCGCTACGGTCCGGCGCGCGTACTGAGCGGTGGATTTCTGCTTTGGAGTCTCGCGACTGCGGCAAACGGTCTCGCCGGCGGTCTCGTCATGCTGGTCCTGCTGCGCTTGTTGATGGGCGTTGGCGAGGCGACGTTTTACCCAAGTGCGCTCAGCCTGCTGTCGCGACGGGTGCCGCCGCTGCAACGCGCCCGCGCGACCGCGACGATGCAGTTCGGCGCGGTCGTCGGGCCGGCGATCGGCACGCTGCTCGGTGGGCTGCTCATGGTTCGCTACGGATGGCGGACGATGTTCGTCGTCATGGGGCTCGCTTCGCTCGTCTGGCTCGTGGCGTGGCGGCGATGGATACGCCGATCGGGCAACGGGCTGGCACCTGCCAATGCGGGCGAGGATCCACCGTACGCACTGATCCTGCGGCAGCGCGCGCTGTGGGGCGGCATGATGGGGACGTTCTGCTCCAACTACGCATTCTATTTCGTGTTCTCGTGGCTGCCGCTGTACCTCGTACACGAGCGCGGCCTCTCGCTCGCAACGATGACCCAGGCCGCGAGCGCCTTCTATGTCGTCGACGGCGCGAGCGTCCTGCTCACCGGATGGCTGCTCGACCGCTGGGTCCGTCGCGGCGCAAGCTTCAATCGCGCCTACAAGACCGCGCTGGCCCTGAGCAGCGCTGGCGTCGGCGCCTGCCTGATCGGCAGCAGCCTCGCGAGCGGGCTCGTCGCCGCGGCCGCGATCCTGCTGCTGACCGGCCTCATGGACGGGCTCAACAGCCCGGCCAATCCGTCCGTGACGCAGACGTTTGCAGGTCCGTGGGCGACGGGCCGCTGGATGGGCATCCAGAACGCCGTCGGCAACGTGGCGGGTATGACGGCGCCCGTCGTGACCGGCTATCTCGTGCAGCACACGGGTCACTACACTGCGGCACTCATCGTGTCCGGTGTCGTGGCATTGTGTGGGCTGGTGGCGTGGCTCGTCGTCGTCCCGGAAGTCCGTCCGATCGACTGGTCGACCGAAATTGCCCGGCACGCCCGTCGCTGATCACTGCCCAGCATGCTCCGAGTCTCTGAACCCGCACGCGAGATAGACGTAGTCCACGAGACCGACGTGCTCGTTGTCGGCAGCGGGCCCGGTGGGCTCGCGGCGGCGCTCGCCAGCGCGCGCGCAGGCGTGCGCACGACGCTGCTCGAGCGGTATGGCTGCTTCGGCGGCAACATCACGCAGGTAGGGGTCGAGGGCTTCGCGTGGTACCGGCATGAGTCGACGGTCGACAGCGAGGGTATCGGCATCGAGTTCGAGCAGCGAGCGAAGGCTATGGGCGCCGCGATGCCTGAGCCGCAGTCGATCAGTGACGCGCTGGACGCCGAAATGTTCAAGTACGTCGCCGACGTGCTCGTGCAGGAGGCGGGCGTGCAGCCGATGCTGCACCGCCAGTTTGTCGCGCCCATCCTGCAGGATGGGGCGATCCGCGGAGCCATCGTCGAGAGCAAGGCGGGACGCCAGGCAATCCTCGCTGCGCGGGTGGTCGATGCGACCGGCGACGCCGACGTCGCGGCACGCGCCGGCGCGCCGACGCACAAGACGCCGCGCGAAGAGATGATGTCCGTGTCCGTCATGTTCTCGATGAGCGGTGTGAACAAGCAGCGCTTCATCGAAGCGGTCAAGGCGGATCCCCAGACGTACGCCGACTGGGTCGGCAATGGCGAATGGAACATCGAGACGAGCGGCAAGGAGGACGCGCTCTTCTCGCCCTTCCTGCGCAAGCCGTTCAAGCGGGCAGTCGCGGCGGGCGTCATCCCCGCGTCCCTCTCCACGCTGGCGGGTACCTGGGGTGCCGTCAGCGACCAGGGTGATCTGACCTACCTCAATCTCGTACACCTCTCCGGCTGCGACGGCACCGATCCCGACGATCTGACGCGCAGCGAGATCGACGGCCGGCGCCAGGCCGTGCACGCGGTCGAGGCGCTGCGTCACTTCATGCCAGGCTGCGAGAACGCGAAGCTGCGGAATTTCGGCATGACGCTCGGCGTGCGCGACACGAGGAAGATCGACGCAGTCCACAACCTCACGGCGGCCGAGGTGCGCGGCGAGGCGCGGTTCGACGATTCGATCGGGATATTCCCAGAGTTCATTGACGGGTACGGCCTGCTGATCCTGCCGACGACCGGCCGTTACTTTCATGTCCCGTATCGCTCGCTGTTGCCGAAGGGCGTGCGGCATCTGATCGTCGGGGGGCGGTGCATCGGTGGTGACAAGGTGTCGCATGCGGCGGTGCGCAACATGATGTGCTGCACCGTAAGCGGGCAGGGCGCGGGCGTGGCGGCAGCGGTCTCGTTCCAGACGGGGCGCGCTTTCGACGGCGTCGACCTGCGTCTCGTGCGGGCGGAGCTCACGCGCCAGGGAGTGCGCCTGGCATGAGTCCAATACGGGCGCAGGTCCGTGTCGCTCTCCGATGACGGCTCGCCGCTACGATTTCGTCATCGTCGGAGGCGGATCCGCGGGATCCGCGCTCGCGAATCGCCTGAGCGCCGATTCGGGCACGTCGGTGCTAGTGCTCGAGGCTGGTCGCACCGATTTCGTCTGGGACCCGCTGATCCACATGCCGGCCGCGCTCTCGATGCCGATCGGCCACCGCTGGTACGACTGGTGCTACTCGAGCGAGCCAGAGCCGCACATGCAGGGGCGGCGCATCGCGCATCCTCGCGGCAAGGTGCTCGGTGGCTCGAGCAGCATCAACGGCATGATCTTCCAGCGCGGCAACCCGCTCGACTACGAGCGCTGGGCATCCGACCCAGGCATGCAGACCTGGGACTACGCGCACTGTCTGCCGTATTTCAAGCGTATGGAGGCCTGCCTGGCCGGCGCGGACACGTGGCGGGGCGCGAGCGGGCCGCTCGTGCTCGAGCGCGGGCCCGCCACGAACCCGCTGTTTGACGCGTTTTTTGCCGCGGCCGTTCAGGCCGGTTACCCGCGCACCGACGACGTCAACGGGTACCGGCAGGAAGGTTTTGCGAAGTTCGACCGCAACATTCATCGTGGACGTCGGCTGAGCGCTGCGCGCGCCTATCTGCATCCGGTCATGCACCGCCGGAACCTCGTCGTACGCACGCTGGCGCACGTGACGTCGGTGAAGTTCGAGGGTCGGCGGGCGGTTGGCGTCGAGTACGTGCAGACCGGAAGAGGGCGCCACTCGGTCCGCGCCGGCGAAGTGATCCTCTGCGGTGGCGCCATCAACACGCCGCAGACCCTGCAGCTCTCCGGCGTCGGCAGCGCGCGCGCACTCGAATCGTTAGGGATAGCGGTCGTCGCGGATCTGCCGGGCGTCGGTGCCAACCTGCAAGATCATTTGGAGGTGTACGTCCAGTTCGCGAACCGCCTGCCGGTCTCGGTCGATCCCGGAATCTCGTGGCCGAAGAAGCTCGGCGTCGGGGCGCAGTGGCTGCTGCAACGCAAGGGGCTCGGAGCGACGAACCACTTCGAGGGCGGCGGCTTCTGCCGCAGCAACGTGGACGTCGACTATCCAAACCTGATGTTCCACTTCCTGCCGATGGCGGTCCGTTACGACGGCTCGAAGCCCGCTGCCGGTTACGGCTACCAGGTGCACGTCGGACCGATGTACTCCGATGCGCGCGGCTGGATCCGTATCCGATCCAGGGATCCGCTGCAGCATCCGGCATTGCAGTTCAACTACCTGTCCACGGACCAGGACCGACGCGAATGGGTGGAGGCGATCCGCATCGCGCGCCGGATACTGAATCAGCCTGCGATGGAGCCTTACAACGGCGGGGAGCTTTCGCCGGGTGCTGGCGTCGCGTCCGATGCCGAGATCCTCGACTGGGTACGCCGCGATGCCGAGACCGCGCTACATCCATCCTGCACCGCAAAGATGGGTCTGGGCGAGGATGCGGTGCTCGATCCTGCCTCGATGCGCGTGCATGGGCTCGACGGGATACGCGTCGTCGACGCGAGCGCTTTTCCCTACATCCCGAACGGAAACACCTATGCGCCCGTCATGATGGTGGCCGAAAAGAGCGCGGACCTGATTCTCGGCAACACACCGCTGTCGCCGGCGGACGCGCCGTTCTATCGCTGGCGGGACGGCAGCCCGATGCATCCGCCGGGCGATCCGCGCAACCGACAGGCAGCTGCGTCATGACACCGTCGGCGGTGGGTTATGCTCGGGTCCGTGACGACCGGCGGCACACCGATCGACGCGAGCTTGCGAAGCGCTAGCCGCCCGGCTGTGCTCGTGCTCGCGGCCCTGTGCGCCGCAGCTCCAGCCACGGCAGCGATTGCAGAGGGCAGCCGCGTGACGACCTTCGATCTGCAGGGCCATCGCGGCGCGCGCGGGCTGCGGCCTGAAAACACGATGGCCGGATTCGGGTTCGCACTCGAGCTCGGCGTAAGCACGCTCGAGCTCGACTGCGCCCTCACGCGCGACGGCATCGTCGTCGTCAGTCACGATCCGGTTCTGAACCCGGCCTACACGCGCGATGACCGGGGGCGTTTCATCGATGCGGCCGGGCCGTCGATCGCGACGTTGAGTTATGCGGAGCTGCGACGTTACGACGTCGGCCGGCTCCGCCCCGGCACGGAATATGCGGCGCGCTTCCCGGATCAGCAGGCGGTCGACGGCGAGCGCATCCCGCGACTCGGTGAGGTGTTTGCGCTCGTCCGATCGCGCGGCGACGCCGAGGTGCGCTTCAACGTCGAGACCAAGGTTTCCCCGGACCGGCCGGACCTGACCGCGACGCCCGAGGCATTTGCGAAGGCCGTGGTCGATGCGGTGCGCGACGCAGGCATGGAGTCGCGCACGACGATCCAGTCGTTTGACTGGCGAACCCTCTCGATCGTGCGGCGCATCGCGCCGGAAATTGCGACGGTCGCGCTGACCGATCAGCAACCGGGTGACGACACCATCCAGGCCGGTCGGCCTGGTCCGTCGCCGTGGCTTGGCGGGCTCGATGTCGACGACTTCGGCGGCTCCGTACCAAAGCTCGTCCATGCGAGCGGGGCTCGCGTGTGGTCTCCGAACTATCGGGACCTCGATGCTGGCCTGGTCAAGGAGGCACGCGCGCTTGGTCTCGTGGTCGTTCCATGGACCGTGAACGAGCCTCCCGAAATGAAGCGCGTACTCGACCTCGGCGTCGACGGGATGATCAGCGACCGACCCGACCGGCTACGGTCCGAGCTTGAGACGAGAGGCATCGACTGGCGCTCGGCTGGCCCCGCCCGATGATCGGGTGGCTCCGACCCGCGCCGTTCGCGGAGCCGCTGCCGGCCGGAGACGTCGATCCGAGCTACCGCAGGCTGCGCCGCCGGGTGTTCGCCGGCATCTTCGTTGGCTACGCGGGCTACTACCTGGTCCGCAACAACCTGGCGCTCGCGATCCCGGACCTGCTGCGGGAGCACCCGGAGTACACGAAGGCGGCGCTCGGCACCGCGCTGACCGGCCTGTCGATTGCGTACGGTGTTTCGAAGTTCCTGATGGGCTCGGTCTCGGACCGCAGCAACCCGAAGTACTTCCTGCCGCTCGGCCTGCTGCTTTCGAGCGGGATCATGGCTGCTTTCGGCCTGTTCGACGCGGCACGCGCGACGCTGGTCACCATCATCGTGATCCAGGCGGTCAACGGTTGGGTCCAGGGCATGGGGTGGCCGCCGTGCGGCAAGACGATGGTGCACTGGTTCAGCACGAAAGAGCGCGGACTTACCGTCTCGACCTGGAACGTCGCGCACAACGTCGGCGGCGCGCTGGTCGCAAATCTCGCGCTCGTCGGCGTGCTGTTGTTCCACGACTGGGGCGCGAAGTTCTACTTCAACGCGCTCATCGCTGCGCTCATTGCCGTCGTCGCGTGGTTTCTGCTGGAGGACACGCCGCAGTCACGAGGCCTGCCCGCCGTCGAGCACTACAAGAACGATTTTCCGCCCGGCTATTCGGAGTCGCACGAGCAGACGCTCGGGTTCCGGCAGATCTTTCTCGAGCACGTCCTGCCGAACCGCTATCTCTGGGCGATCGCGGTGGCGAACGCCTTCTGCTACTTCGTGCGCTACGGTGTCGTGAACTGGGTTCCGACCTACCTGGAGACCGCCAAGGGCTTCTCGTTCCAGCAGTCGAGTATCGGCTGGTCGCTGTATGAGTATGCGGCCATTCCGGGAACGATCGCCTGCGGCTGGATCTCGGATCGCTGGTTCGGGGGCAAACGCGCCCCTGCGACGATGCTGTTCATGGCGCTCACGCTGCTCGCCGTGCTCGCCTACTGGTTCAACATGCATGGTCCTCTGTGGATAGATTACGCGGCGCTCATCGCGATCGGCTTTCTCGTCTACGGACCGATCATGATGATCGGCCTGCACTCGCTCGACCTCGTGCCGAAAAAGGCGGCCGGCACGGCCGCCGGCTTCACCGGCTTCTTCGGGTATGTGTTCGGGTCTGCGATCGCCGGCACGGGCGTTGGCTGGATCGCCGACCACTGGGGCTGGAACGGCGTCTTCACGACGATGGTCGTCTGCTGCGTGCTCACGATCGCCTTCAGTGCCCTCACGCTGGGCCACAAGGCGCAGAGCGGGGCGCTTCAGCCGTCCACTCCGTGACTGACGCGAGTCGCGGCGTCGAGTGCCTCGAGCTCGCGCCACGTCACCACGCCGGTCCGCTTCATTGTTCCCATACTGGTGTCGGGCTAGAATCGCGGCCACCAGCATCCGGACCGCACTGCCGGCCAATGAGCGATTACCCAGCCTCGTGAGTATGGCTCGAATCGATCTGCAATGACTGCGGCATCCGAGCCGACCGGCACACTGCAGGTAGCCATGGCGCATGCGACGCGGCTGCTCGAGGCAGACCCGGCGCTCGCCGCGGAGCAGGCGCTCGAGATCCTCAAGGTACTGCCGAATCACACCGCGGCATCAGTGCTGCTCGCCACCGCTCGGCGACGCGCCGGCGATCCGAAAGCGGCGACCGAAGTGCTCGAGCCATTGATGCGCACGCAGGCCGCCGGGCCAGCCGCCTGGTTTGAGTACGGCCTGGCCCTGGGCAGTGTCGGCCGGGGCGACGAGGCTATCCGCGCGCTTGAAAAAACCGTGTCACTACAGCGGGATCACGCTGATGCATGGCGCGCGCTCGGCGATCACCTTCTGGCCATTGGCGACCACGAAGGCGGCGACGCCGCCTACGCGCGTCACATCCAATCGTCGGCGCACCATCCCGACGTGCGGCAGGCAGCTGTGGCGATGGTCAGGAACGATGTTCCCGTGGCCGAGACCCTGCTGCGGAGGTATCTCAAGCGGGCGCCCAAGGACACGGCCGCGATACGCATGCTGGCCGAGGTCGCAGTCCGTTGCGGCCGCAACGAAGACGCGCGGAAGCTGCTCGAGCGGTGTCTCGAGCTGGCGCCGGGTTTCGCGGCCGCGCGGTACAACTACGCCGTGCTGTTGCATCGGCTGAACGACACCGAGCAGGCTCTCGCGGAGGTAGAACGCCTGCTGTCGGCGAATCCGCGCAGCCCCGCCTATCGCAATATGTGCGCCGTGATCCTGGGCCGGATCGGTGAGTATGAGCGCTCGGGCCGGATGTACGCGGAGCTGCTCAATGAGTATCCGGCGCATGCCAAGCTCTGGCTGAGCTATGGCCACGTGCTGAAGACGGAGGGACGCCAGGACGACAGCATCCACGCGTACCGGCAGAGCATCGTCCATGATCCTGCTTTCGGTGAAGCCTACTGGAGCCTCGCCAACCTCAAGACCTTCCGCTTCGATGCAGCGGATCTTGCTGCGATGCAGGCACAGGTGGCGGTGCCTAAGCTCGATACGAAGAACCGCACGCAGTTCCACTTTGCGCTCGGCAAGGCCTTCGAGGACTCGGGAGACCACGCGCGTTCCTTCGAGCACTACGCCGAGGGCAATGCGCTGCACCGCGCCGCACATCCGTACGATTCGGAGCTCAATTCGAAGCGCATCGCGACCCTCAGGAGGACGTTTACACGCGAGTTCTTCAGGGACCGCGCAGGATACGGCTGCGATGCCCCCGACCCGATCTTCATCGTCGGCATGCCGCGCGCGGGCTCGACGCTGCTCGAACAGATCTTGTCCACTCATTCGCAGGTGGAAGGCACGACAGAGCTGCCGGAGATGATCGCGATGGCCAAGGATCTGCGCGCCGAGGCGGATTTGGCCGAGATTTCTGTGTATGCGGAGGTACTCGCCGCCAAAAGCGCCGCCGAGCTCCGCGAGATGGGGGAGCGCTACCTCGAGCGCACACGCATCCATCGCAAGACGGATCGCCCGTTCTTCATCGACAAGATGCCGAACAACTTCCTGCACGTCGGCATGATCCACGCGGTGCTGCCGAACGCA
>Ga0207645_10003466_pt1 | contig 11966 bp, 8 predicted proteins | sample KBSM53metaG_FD_184331 | JGI IMG/M metagenome (GOLD analysis project Ga0207645, IMG submission 184331) | Miscanthus rhizosphere microbial communities from Kellogg Biological Station, Michigan, USA - KBS M5-3 metaG (SPAdes) (version 2) | ecosystem: Host-associated > Plants > Roots > Rhizosphere >...
TGAATCGGTGCGCAGGCTCCGCACAAACGTGCGCGGAGCACTCATCCCCGAGGAGATTGCGAGGCGGCTGGCGCAGGCGCGTGACTCGGAGCAGACGGGCGTGCAGATCTGTGCCGAGATGCTGCATGAGCTTGCAGCGCTGCCTGGTGTCGCCGGTGCACACATCATCGCGCCCGGGGATCCTGAACTGGTACGCGCGGTAATCGACGCGTCCGGACTGCGGAAGAAAGGAGCCTGACTCCCGCTGTTCGCCGTGCCGCCGCTGCCACTGTATTCTTGCCTTGTGGCCCGCCCCAGTTGTCTGTACCGCTCGATCGCCATCGCATCCGCCTTCCTGGCGGGTTGCGTGGCACCGATGTCGACGGCGCCCGCCGTAGTCATCAAGGCGCCCTTCGCGCCCGATTCAGGCACCGTCGCGCTGCGTTGCGGCTCCCTCATCGACGGGAGCTCTGACGCAGCGAGCCGCAGTGTCACCGTCGTGATCGTCGATGGACGCATCACGCAGGTCGGTGCCGGTGCACGTGCGCCGCGCGGCGTACCCGTAGTCGATCTTGGGGACTTCACCTGTCTGCCCGGCCTGATCGACATGCACACGCACCTGGTCGACCGGCCGGGAGACACTGCCGACCTCAGCGTCTTCTACCGGCGGACGCTCGAGGATCAGGTCGCCTTCGGACGCGAGAACGCGATAGCTACGCTCATGGCGGGCTTCACGTCCGTGCGCGACGTCGGGACCTACGTCGCATGGGCGGATCGTGCGCTCCGGGACGAGATCGACGCGGGACGCACCGTCGGGCCTCGCATCCAGGCCGCGGGCTTTTATCTGACGATCCCGGGCGGAGGCGGGGACCTCGTCATCCCGGGTCATGCCGAATCGGAGATACCACCGCAGGTGCGCATGGGAGTGGCGCGGGGCGCGGCGGAATTCCGCCGCAAGGCCGAGGAGGCGGTAGCCGGTGGCGCGGACGTGCTGAAGGTGATTGCCTCCGGCGCGGTGCTCGCATTCGGCGGCGTGCCGGGCGATCCCGAAATGACGCCGGAGGAGATTGCCGCAGTCGTACAGGTCGCGCACGCCGCCGGGCGTCGCGTGGCGGCGCACGCGCACGGCGCACGCTCGATCCGCGAGGCGATAAATGCGGGCGTTGATACGATCGAACATGCCTCGCTGATAGACGACGCGGGCATCGCTCTCGCGCGTGAGCGCGGCGTTGCGCTCTCGATGGACATCTACAACGGCGACTACATCGACACCGAGGGTCGTGCCCAGGGCTGGCCCGAGGAGTTTCTCCGCAAGAACATCGAGACCACCGAGGCGCAGCGTCAGGGTTTTACGCGCGCGCACAGGGCAGGTGTCGACATCGTCTTCGGCACGGACGCCGCCGTCTACCCGCACGGGCTCAATGCCCGGCAATTCCCGATCATGGTCGAGCGCGGCATGTCGCCCATGGAAGCGATCCAGTCTGCCACCTCGGTCGCGGCCCGCTACATGGGTCGGGCGGACCAGGTCGGACGGATCGCACCCGGCCTTTATGGCGACGTGATCGCGGTCCGTGGCGACCCGCTGGTTGACATCCGGGCACTCGGCGACGTGGCCGTCGTCATCAAGGGCGGTCTCGCTTTCAAACTGCCTTAGAATGTAGCTCCACCGGGTCTGCCGACCGGGAGACCGCCGATGTCCTCAGTATTAGAGAAGCCCACCGCCCGCCGGAGCACGCCTTCGCAGGTCGCGATCGAATCCGGCCTCACGCACGCCGACCTGGCGCCGACCCTGCGACCCATGCCGGAGGCGCGGACCCTGTCGGCGTCGCTGTACACCTCGCCCGGGGTGCTCAGGCTCGAGCAGGAGGGTCTGTTCGCGAAGACATGGCTCTGCGTCGGACGCGAGGCCGACATTCCCACGCCGGGCGACTACTTCACGCATCAGATCGGCGGGGAATCGGTGATCGTCATGCGCGGCGGCGACGGTGCGGTGCGGGCTTTCTACAACGTGTGTCGGCACCGCGGCGCGCGGCTGCTGGATGCCGCGTGCGGCAAGGGCCTGAGCCGTGTCGTTTGCCCCTATCACGCGTGGACGTATCGTCTTGACGGCACGCTCGCGCAGGTGCCGCGGATGGACGAGGGTTTCGAACGCGAGTCCTTCGGCCTTGTGCCGGTGCGGCTCGGAACCTGGGCCGGATTCATCTTCCTGAACCTCGACGCCGAGACCGAGCCGCTGGAGACGTATCTCGCCGATCTGCCGGACCTCGCACGCTTCAAGATGGAGGAGCTGCGCCTCGGCAAGCGGATCGAATACGAGGTGGCGGCCAACTGGAAGTTGATCTGCGAGAACTACAGCGAGTGCTACCACTGTCCGGGGGTGCATCCGCAGCTGTTTCGGATCAGCGACCACATCGCGCGGCACGAGCGCGTGCAGGAAACCGGCGCCTGCTTCAACGGTGGGCCGATGATGCTGCGCGACGGTTACGAGACCATGTCGATGTCGGGCAAGCGGACGGTGCCGATCATCGAAGGCCTCAAGCCCGAGGATCACCGCTTCGTCTACTACTACGTGATCTACCCGAACCTGCTCCTGAGCCCGCATCCGGACTACGTGCTTACGCACACCGCCTGGCCGATCGCGCCAGGGCGCACGAAGATCATCTGCGAGTTCCTGTTCACGCAGGAGGCGCTGGCGCGTCCGGATTTCGACCCGACCGACATGGTGGAATTCTGGGATGTCACGAACCGGCAGGACTGGGGTCTCTGCGAGCGCGTGCAGCACGGAGCACAGTCGCGCGGCTTCCGACCCGGGCCCTACCAGCCGAGCGAAGACTGCGTGCACACCTTCGACCGCTGGTACGCGGCGCACATGGCGGCGCTGCTCTAGGCCGCGCTGCCTGAAAAATTCGGCTCTGAGCTGATTTTCCGGAGTAATTCGGCTCCGAGCCGATTTTTGAGTACAGGTCGCCGTCAGCCGCCGACGGGGGTGAGCCAGTTCGCCGGCATGCAGCGCTCGATCGCATCTGCGGTCTGCCTAAGCGCCGGCAGCAGCTCCTGCGTCGCACGGCGGCGCGCGTCCGCGTGAAACGGCATGCCGAGATTGAGCGCGGCGACCACTAGCCCGGCACGGTCGCGGAGCGGCACGGCGAGCGAACAGAGGCCGGTCTCGAGTTCCTGCTCGACCCACACGTAGCCGTCGCGGCGCACGGTCTCGACGATCCGACGCAGCCTCGACGGATCAACGACGGTGCGGCTCGTGTATCGCTGCGCCTCGAGACCTTCGAGCCACTCATCGAGACGCGCGGCCGGCAGACCCGCGAGCAGCACGCGACCCATCGAGGTGCAGTAAGCGGGGAGGCGCGCTCCGACCGCGAGCGACACGGTCATCACCTTGCGTACCGACACGCGCGCGACATACACGATGTCGCGACTATCCAGCACAGCCATCGAGCAGCTCTCGTTGACCTGGTGCGCAAGCTGTTCCATCCACGGCTGCGCGAGGTCGGTCAGATCGCGGGCGCCGAGAAATCCGTAGCCGAGCTCGAGCACGCGTGGCGTCAGACGGAATTCGCGGCCCGCGCTCTGGACGTACCCGAGGTGCTCGAGGGTAAGCACGAGGCGGCGTGCGGCGGCGCGCGAGAGGCCCGATCGAGCGGCGATCTCCGCGAGCGTCGCGCTCGGGCGATCGCCGGCGACGCTGCGCAGCACGGCGAGGCCGCGCGCGAGCGATTGCACGTAGTCACGGCTGCGCTCGAAGCTGTCGACGTGTGCGCCGCCACGCCCTGCAGCGCGCTTCGCGGCAGGCGCCCCACGTTGAATAGAGTCCGGCATGCGGTGGTCCGAGGTTGACGGGGAGGGCAGGTCTACTTAGCATTGTGCGCAATTCGCCCCGATGTGCGCAATGCGCACAGCATTCGGAGACTGGATTCTTTTGGCTCTGACCGAACGCGACGTGGTCCTGCACAGCTGGTGCGTGCAGGCCGACTGGTCTGCGCCCACCGTCGTTGGTGGGCGCGGCGCAAAGCTTAAGCTCGCCGATGGCCGCGAGATCCTCGATCTCAGCAGCCTCGCCGAGTGCAGTAACCTGGGCCACCAGCATCCGCGACTGGTCGCGGCGATCCGGGAGCAGGCCGAGCGTCTTTGCTTCGTCACCAGCGCCTGGGGAGCCGAGCCGCGCGCCGCGCTCGCCCGCAGGCTGATTGAGCTTTCCGGATTCACGGGCGGCCGCGTCTTCTTCACGCAGGGTGGCGCGGATGCGAACGAGCACGCCACGAAAATCGTGCGCCAGGCACGCGGACGCCCTCGTGGCCTGGTCGTGACCCGCGACCGTTCGTATCACGGTGCCAGCTATCTTGCGATGGCCCTCTCCGGGGACAGTCGCACGCAGGTTTACGTCGAGCCGGAAGCGCTGGGCATCCGCCATGTGCCACCGCCCTATGCGTACCGCTGTCCCTTCGGTAGCACGACAGCCGAGGAATGCGGCACGCGCGCCGCGGCGGCCGTCGCCGACCGCATCGACCGTGAGGAAACCGGCGCGGTCGTCGCGGTGATGATGGAGCCGAACGCCGGCACCAACGGCATCGTCGCACCCGACAGCTACTGGCCCGCGCTTCGCGCCGTGACCGCGGCACGCGATGTCTGGCTGATCGCCGACGAGGTCATGAGCGCGTTCGGCCGCTGCGGTGAATGGTTCGCCTGGCAGCGACATGGCGAGGCGGGTCGTCCCGACCTGATGACGCTCGCGAAGGGGCTGACGGGCGCTGCGCTGCCGCTCGGGGCGATCGTTCTCTCGCGCGAAGTCGCGGGGACGCTCGAACACGTGAGCCTGCAGACGGGCCTCACGTACTGCGGGCATCCGCTGTCCTGCGCGGCCGGCGTCGCGGCCCTTGCCGCCTACGAGGACGATCGACTCATCGAGCGCTCCCGTCGCCTGGGTACGAAGCTGTTCGAGGAATTGCACAGGCTGCAATCGCGTCACCCTGTAATCGGCGACGTCCGCGGCGGTCACGGTCTGTTCGCGGTGCTCGAGCTCGTCGCCGACCGCTCGACGCGCGAACCGCTCGCGCCCTGGCCCACGCAACCGCGGGCGCTGACCGCGTTGCTCGCGGCGGCGATGGATGCCGGTGTTTCCATTGGCGCGCGCGGCAACCTGCTGATCATCGCGCCGCCGCTCGTCATCACCGAGCAGGAGCTGGCCGACGCCCTCACGGTGCTCGACCGCCTGCTCACGAAATTCTTCACCATCCAGGGAACGGAGCCGAAACCATGAATTTCCGCCTGACGTACGGCACGATGTTCAATCCGCCTGAAGCGATGCATGAACGCTTCGAGGCTGCTCTGGCGACGATGCAGAGCCGTATGGGGCAGGTGCATCCGCTTTTCATCGACGGGCGGGATCGCGAGGCGCTCGGCCTCGAGCAGCGGCGCAGCCCGATCACCTCGGAGCTGACGCTCGGTCGCTTTCCGCTGGCGGGCACGGGCGACGTCGACGCGGCGTTTGTCGCCGCCGAGGCGGCCTATCCGCGCTGGCGTGCGTTCTCGGCGAAAGACCGTGCGACCGCCCTGCGCCGCGTCGCGGACGTGATGGAGCAGCGGGTGTACGAAATCGCGGCGGCGCTGGTCCTCGAGGTCGGCAAGAACCGGATGGAAGCGCTCGGCGAAACGCAGGAAACCGTCGACTTCTTCCGTTACTACGCGGAAGACTTCGAATCGCACCAGGGCTACGAGGTGGCGCTGCCCGACGACCCGCTGGACGGTGTGATCTCGCGTAACCGCAGCGTGTTGCGGCCATATGGTGTCTGGTCGATCATCGCGCCGTTCAATTTCCCGCTGGCGCTCGCCGGCGGACCCACGGCGGCCGCGCTCATCACTGGCAACACAGTGGTGCTCAAGTGCGCAAGTGACACGCCCTGGTCAGGCCGCTTACTCGCCGACTGCATGCGGGACGCGGAGCTGCCGCCGGGCGTCTTCAACTACCTGGCAGGCGGTGGTTCCTCGGTCGGCGAGGCGATGGTGCGCGATCGCCGCACTGCGGGGGTGACGTTCACGGGCTCGGCGGCGGTGGGCCGTAGCATCCAACAGCAGTTGACCGCGGGTGCGATACCGAAGCCCTGCATCGCGGAGATGGGAGGCAAGAACCCGTGCATCGTGACCGAGCACGCGGATCTCGACCGCGCGGCAACGGGCATCGTCCGCTCGGCCTTCGGCATGGGCGGACAGAAGTGCTCGGCGCTGTCGCGGCTGTACGTTGACCGGCGCGTGGCGGACGAGCTGCTCGAGCGTATCGAGAAACAGCTGGATGCGATCCAGATCGGCGACCCGCGGCTGCGCGCGAACTGGCTCGGCCCCGTAGTCAACGCCAATGCGTACCGCAACTACGCGCGCTACGTCGAAGAGCTCGGCGCACAGGGCGCCACCTTGCGACGCGGCGGGCGGCAGTTGCGTGAGAACGGCCGTGCATCGGGTTACTACGTTCAGCCGGTGCTGGCCGAGGCGCCGACCTCGCATCCGCTGTGGCGCACGGAGATGTTCCTGCCGATCCTGATGGCGCACCGCTATTCGGATCGCGACGAGGCCATGCGTCTCGCGAACGACACCGAGCTCGGACTGACCGCCGGCATCTACGGCTCTGAGGCAGACATCGGCTGGTTCCACGACAACATCGAGGCTGGCGTCACATACGCCAACCGCGCGCAGGGTGCCACGACGGGCGCGTGGCCCGGCTATCAGCCCTTCGGTGGATGGAAAGGTTCGGGCTCGACCGGCAAGGCCATCGCGTCCTTCTACTACCTGCCGCTCTATCTCCGCGAGCAGTCGCGCACGGTCGTCGAATAGCAATGGAGTTCCTGTCGCTCTCGGAGGCGATGTCGCGATTCGTGCCCGACGGCGCGCAGGTTGCGCTCGAGGGCTTTACGCATCTCATTCCTTTTGCCGCGGGACACGAGCTCATCCGCCAGGGGCGCCGCGATCTGCACCTCGTGCGCATGACACCGGACCTGGTTTACGACCAGCTGATCGGCACCGGTTGTGCGCGACGCCTCACGTTCTCCTGGGGTGGGAACCCGGGTGTGGGATCGCTGCACCGGTTGCGCGACGCGGTGGAACGTGACTGGCCAGCGCCGCTCGAGCTCGACGAACACACGCATGCCGGCATGGCTGCGGCCTATTGCGCTGGCGCGGCGCGGCTGCCGTTCGGACTGTTGCGCGGATACATCGGCACCGACCTGGTCAAGCACAATCCCGCCATCGCCTCGGTCCGCTGCCCCTATACTGGCGAGGCGATCGCGACCGTGCCGGCACTGAATCCAGACGTCACGATCCTGCACGCGCAGCGTGCGGACCAGGAGGGCAACGTCGCGATCGAGGGCATCGTCGGCGCGCAGCGCGAGGCGGCGCTCGCTGCACGATGCCTGGTCGTTACGGTGGAGGAAATCGTGGACGCGCTGCCGCCTGCCATGAACGGTGTCGTGCTGCCGCACTGGCTCGTGTCCGCGGTGGCGCTGTGTCCGGGGGGCGCGTATCCGTCCTATGCGCACGGCTATTACGCGCGCGACAATGCCTTCTATCAGCGCTGGGACGACATCGCCCGGGATCGCGATGCATTTCTCGCCTGGATCGAGCGCCACGTGATGGGGACGGCGGATCACGCAGGTTTCCTGCAGAGTCTGAAGGAAGCCGCGTGAGCGACTACACCCGCGACGAGATGATGACTGTCGCTGCGGCCCGGCTGCTCTGGGACGGCTGCGTGTGCTTCGTCGGTATCGGGTTGCCGAGTGCGGCCTGCAACCTCGCGCGTCTCACCCACGCGCCCCGCGTCGTGCTCATCTACGAATCCGGCACGATCGGCACGCGGCCCGAAGTGCTGCCGCTGTCCATCGGCGACGGCGAGCTCGCGGAGACCGCGGCCTGCGTCGTTCCGCTGCCGGAGGTGTTCAGTTATTACCTGCAGGCCGGGCGCGTCGACGTCGGGTTTCTCGGTGCGGCGCAGATCGATCGTTACGGTAACCTCAACAGCACGGTGATCGGGCCTTACGATCGGCCCGCCACGCGGCTGCCCGGCGCGGGCGGCGCACCGGAGATCGCATCGCATGCGCGGCAGACGTTCGTCGTCATGAAGGCGACGCGGCGCAGCTTCGTCCCGCGTCTCGACTTCTGCACCAGCGCGGGTTTCCTCGACGGGACGGGGGCACGCGCGCGCAGCGGTGCAAAGGGCGCCGGGCCGCGCGTGGTGATCACGGACGTGGGGATACTCACGCCCCTGCCTGCGACGGACGAACTCGCCCTCTCGGCCATGTATCCGGGCATACCGATCGCGGAGGCGTGCGCGGCCGTGGGCTGGCCGCTTGCGATCCACGAGTCTCCGGTCACCGTCCCGCGTCCGACGCCGGAGGAGCTCTCGGCTCTTCAGGCGCTGCATGCGCGCACGGCCGCCGCACACGCGCGGCCGGTTCACATTCCGAACAGGAGTTCCAGCGATGTCGGCCATCCAGAAAGCCACCGCGGCTAACGTTCATCTCAAGACCGAGCTGCCCGGACCAAAGGCGCGGGCCATGATTGCGCGCGATGCGGGCGTCAGTTCGCCGTCGTATCCGCGCGACTACCCGTTCGTCATGTCCCATGGCCGGGGCACCGAGGTCTGGGATGTCGACGGCAATCGCTTCCTCGATTTCGCTGCAGGCATTGCTGTCTGCTCGACTGGCCACGCGCATCCCGAAGTCGTGCGCGCCGTGCAGCAGGCGGCTTCCGAGTTCCTGCACATCTCGAGCGACTACTGGCACGAGCGCATGACGGCGCTAGCCGAGCGCCTGGCCGCGCTCGCACCGATGCGCGAGCCGGTGATGAGCTTTCTCTGCCAGTCGGGCACCGAATCGGTCGAAGCGGCGATCAAGCTCGCGCGCTACGTCACAAAGCGACCGAGATTCATCGGGTTCCTCGGCGGCTTCCACGGCCGGACCATGGGCTCGCTGTCGTTCACGTCGAGCAAGTACACCCAGCAGTCCGGTTTCGCGCCCACCATGCCGGGCGTGATGCACGTCCCCTATCCGAACGTCTACCGTCCCCTGTTTGCGGGCGCGGACCAGGGCGAGGCAGTGCTCGCCTACATCCGGATGCTGTTCGAGCGCAACCTGCCGCCGCAGGAAGTCGCCGCGATCCTGGTCGAGCCTATCCAGGGCGAAGGCGGCTACCTGGTGCCACCCGCTGGTTTTCTTGCGGGACTGCGCTCGATCTGCGACGAGCACGGGATTCTCCTGATCTTCGACGAGGTGCAGTGCGGCGTCGGCCGGACCGGCCGGATGTTCGCCGCGGAGCACGACAGCGTTGCGCCGGACATCATGACGCTTGCCAAGGGTCTCGGATCCGGCTTGCCGATCGGCGCCATGGTCGCAAAGCGACGCATCATGGAGCAGTGGAAGCGCGGCGCGCACGGCAATACCTACGGCGGCAACCCGCTCGCCTGCGCTGCGGCGAATGCGACGCTCGATCTCGTCAACGGTGGCATGGCGGCGAACGCCGCGGCCGTCGGCACACACTTCACCGGCCGGCTGCGCGAGCTCGCGCGGGAGTTCCCCTGCATCGGCGACGTGCGCGGGCGCGGGCTCATGATCGGGATCGAGCTTATCGAGACCGGACCGGATCGCGTGCCGGCGCGTGATCTCTGCCAGAAGGTTATCGAGCGGGCGTTCCACAACGGCCTGTTGCTACTTTCCTGCGGTCTGAGCACCGTGCGGTTCATGCCGCCGCTCAACGTGAACGCGGCGCAGGTCGACGAGGCCGTGGGACTGTTGCGCACGAGCCTCAGCGAGGCTTTGAGTCTGGTCGGGAAGTGAGGCCGCTGCGTCCGTTCGCGGCGCTCATCGCGCTGCTGCCCATCGCCTGGGCGACATCGGTCGAAGGCGCGCGCGAGCCGGTGCTCAAGCAGGTCGACGTACCGCACAGCTACTACTGGCGCGAGCTGTATCTGCCCCAGCTCACGACCGGACCGTCGTCCGCGAGCTTCCTGCCCGGCGGTCGCGAGCTCGTGTACAGCATGGCGGGTTCGCTCTGGCGGCAGACCATCGGCGCGGATGAGGCCGTCGAGCTCACGCACGCCACCGGCGCTTATGATTACCAGCCGGACGTTTCCGCCGACGGTCGCTCGGTGGTGTTCAGCCGCTACGACGGTGCGGGCCTGGAGCTATGGCGTCTCGATCTCGCAAGCGGTCGCGAGCAGCGCCTGACCTCCGATGGCGCGGTCAACGTGGAGCCGCGGCTGTCGCCGGATGGCCGGCGACTCGCGTGGGTTTCGACGCGGCGCAACGGGCGCTTCGATCTGCATGTCGCCGACATCGGACCGGACGGCATCCAGAACGCAAAGGCGTTCTTTCCCGAGCGCCGGACCGCAATCGACCGCTATTACTACTCGGCTTTCGACCATGCGATCAATCCGTCCTGGTCTCCGGACGGCGAGCGCATCTACTTCGTGGACAATGCGGATGTCGCGTGGGGCAGCGGCGATCTCTGGTCGGTCGCGGCCGACGACCCGCAGGATCGTCGCCGCGTGCTGCGCGAGGAGACGAGCTGGAGTGCCCGGCCCGAGCTTGCACCCGACGGGCGCAGGTTGCTCTATTCGAGTTATCACGGGCGGCAGACCCATCAGCTCTGGCTCACGACCCCCGCGGGCGCACCGCCATTGCCGCTCACGTTCGGCGAGTTCGACGCGCGAAACGCGCGCTGGTCACCGGACGGCGCGCGGATTGCATATATCGCCAACGAGAGTGGAAACACCGAGCTGCTCGTCCTGGACGCGATTGGTGGCAATCGCACGCCGGTGGTCGCGAAGCGGCGCAAGCACCGACTGCCCCACGCGCACCTTGCGATCGACATCCGTGACGGACAGGGTCGCGTGGTGCCCGCGCGTGTGACCGTACGTGCCGCCGACGGTCGCGCTCATGCCCCGGAGAGCGCATGGATGCATGCGGACGACGGATTCGACCGCGCGCGACAGCACGTCGAGACCCAGTACTTTCACTGCGCGACGCCGTGCGCTCTCGATGTGCCGGCTGGCGAGGTGATGGTCGGCGTCCAGCACGGCTTCGCCCACCTGCCTTGGGCGTCCACCGTCGAACTCGCGGCCGGGGAGTCGCGAAAAGTCATGGTCGAGCTGAAATCGAACGCCCTGCCGGCCGCCTTTGGCAGCTGGATGAGCGCCGACCTGCATGTGCACACTAACTACGGCGGCCATTACCGGAACTCGACGCAGAACGCCCTCCGGCAGGCCGCGGCCGAAGATCTCGACGTGATCTACAACCTGATCGTCAACAAGGAAGAACGCATCCCGGATGTCGCCCGGTTCCGGCCAGGGGCCGATCCCGCCAGCGACAACGTGCGTCTGCTGATGCAGGCGCAGGAGTACCACACGAGCTTCTGGGGTCACCTGGGCCTGCTCAACCTGTCGGATCACCTGCTGCTGCCGGATTTCTCGAGCTATCGGCACACGGCTCTTGCGAGCCCGTACCCCCACAACGGCGTGATTGCCGACCTCGCCCACGCGCAGGGCGCGCTGGTGGGCTATGTGCATCCCTTCGACTTCGAGATCGACCCGGCGAAGGAGAAGTCGCTTACCTACCAGCTGCCGGCCGACGTCGCAAACGGCAAGGTGGACTATCTTGAAGTCGTCGGGTTCTCGGACCACCGCGTGACTGCTGCGGTCTGGTACCGCCTGCTCAATCTGGGATTCCCGTTGGCTGCAGGCGCAGGTACGGATGCGATGGCGAACTATGCCTCGCTTCGCGGCCCGGTGGGCTTGACTCGCGTCTTCGTCGATACCGGTGGTCGTCGCACCCCCGAGGCCGTGCGCGACTCGATCAGAGCAGGGCGGAGCTTCGTGAGCAACGGGCCACTGCTTGGTCTCGAGATGGCCGGCGAGCGGCCGGGAGCCACCATCTCGCGGAGCGCGTCCGGCGGGCTCGCATTCCGGGTGGCGCTCCGCTCGCCCGTCGCTGTCGACC
>Ga0207645_10003468_pt1 | contig 11958 bp, 10 predicted proteins | sample KBSM53metaG_FD_184331 | JGI IMG/M metagenome (GOLD analysis project Ga0207645, IMG submission 184331) | Miscanthus rhizosphere microbial communities from Kellogg Biological Station, Michigan, USA - KBS M5-3 metaG (SPAdes) (version 2) | ecosystem: Host-associated > Plants > Roots > Rhizosphere >...
CGGGCAGCCGAGACACCGCTCGGTAGATGTCCTCGCCGATCTGCGGGATCGTCTGGAGCTGCTCGCGCGAGAGGGCCTGCGGCGCGGCGAGGCTCGGCTTGAGCAGGCCGAAGTAGCCCGGCGTGACGACGATCTCCGACAACGCGATGGTCGCGCGGTGCATCACGAGGTCGAGCGTGCCGTCGGCCACGTCCTCGGGGACGCGGAGCTGTGCGCGCGACAGCGGCTCGTAGCCGAGACGCAGCACGCGCAGCACGTAGACGCCATGGGCGACGTCACCGAGCGCGAATGTGCCGTCAGTCCCCGAATGCGTGGCGTAGCGCGTGCCGGCCAGCTCGATCCGCGCCCCGGCCACCGGATCGCCGGTGACCGAATCGCGCACTGCGCCGCGTACAACCGCGGAGCGTGCCGGCCGCGCGTCCCGTCGAGCCAGCACGATCATCCCCGAGGGTGACACGAGCGCGCGCAGCGACGAGCCCGCAAGCGCCCTCGCGAGGGCGCTACGGGCGGGGACCGATGTCACGTCGAGCGAGACCGTCGCGCCGAGACCCGGCAGCGAGTCGTCGAATGCGACGCTCAGATCCGCCTGCGTGGCGATGCGCGCGACGACCTCGCGCAGCGGCGCCCGCATCGCGAGCGAGATGGGCGCGTCGAGTCGCTCGACACGAACGGCGGATCCGAGGGGGACGAGTCCCGCGGTCACCGTCGCCGACGGTGCGAACTGCTGCGCGCTGCCCGACGAGCCGGCAAAGGCGAACAGGATAGCGACCGTGGCGCGGAGGATGCGGCGCACGGTGCGCGGATTTGCGATGCGCATCAGCGGGCCTCCTCGAAGCGGATCCGATCACCGTCACGCGTCCAGCGCATCCCCAGCGCGGCGGAGACGCCGTCGAGCACGCGCGGAAGCGGCTCATCGCGGAAGCGGGCCGACACCCGCTTCACCGCGAGCACCGAATCGGCGATGTCGATCCGCACATCGAAGCGACGGCCGATCTCGGTCGCGGCCTGACCCAGCGTGATGCCGTCGAACACGAGGCCACCGCGCGTCCACTCGAGCCAGCGTTCGACATCCGCGTCGTCTACCACACTCACCGAGCCGTCGGTCTCGACGCGGCCACGCTGCCCAGCCGTGAGGGTCGACGACGCGTGCCCGTCGCCGTCGTGGTGCAGTGCAACGCGTCCTTCGGCGACGGCGACGTCGACGTGCCGCAGCTCGGGATAGGCGCGGACGACGAAGCGGGTACCGAGGTCCTCCGTCACGCTGCCCCGAGCGTGGACCCGGAACGGGCGCGCCGTGTCGTGCACGACGTCGAAGTAGCCCTCGCCCTCCAGCTCGACGTCCCGCGTCTTCTCGCCGAAGGTGGCCGGGTAGCGCAGCCGACTGCCTGCGTTGAGAACGATCCGCGTTCCGTCTCGGAGCGTGGCGCGAGTCTGCTGCGCGGGCGCGGCGGCGATCTCGGACATCGCAGGCGCGTCGCCGGAGTGGCGCGGGGCGTCAGGCGCCCAGACGACGATGCCGAGGAGCGCGACCGCAACGCTCACTCCCGCTCCGGCAGCGACCCATACGCGTCCCCGGCGACGATGCATCGCGCGCCGATCGAGGTGCATCGCGAAGCGCGGTTCCTGGAGTCGCGCCGAGACGCGCGACCATGCGCGGCCGACGTCCCACTCCGCGCTGTCGGGTGCACGCACGGCGTCGGAGACACCACGAAGGAACCGCCCGCGCCTCGGGTCGGCCGCAAGCCAGCGCTGAAGCGCTACCTCGTCTTCGGCAGAAGCCTCGCCGGCGAGATGCCGGTCGATGAGCCGCCAATCGAAATCGTCGGACATGGGACGCGGGAGGGGCCGCGGATCGGGGAACGGCGCGGGGAGGCGCCGTCGGGACCAGTTGCGGAGCGACGCCGGGGAGCGTCGGGAGAGCGTTCAACGAGATAGGACAACTCGGGGCGCAAAAACCCCACACGCCGGAGGCCGATCAGCGCAGATCACGCCGGGTGCGCTCCCGAAGCGCGCGCAGTCCGCGCGCGAGCTGGCGCTCCACCCCCTTGATCGTAATTCCCATCACCTGTGCGATCTCGGCGTGCGTGAGCTGGTCGTCCCATCGGAGCTGCATCACGAGCCGGCAGCGCTCCGGCAGTGCAGCGAGTGCCGCGCGCAGGCGGCCGAGTCGCTCGTCGTCCTCGAGGGCGTCGTCGGGACGTCGGGGCGCGCGATGCAGCAGCCGGACGTCGGGCAGTGCCTCGTCGCGCTCCCAATCGCGCTCGACCAGCTGATGCTTGCGCAGGTTGAGCGCTCGATTGCGAACCGCAGCGAAGAGGTAAGCTCGCAGACTGCCCTTCACGTCGAGCCTCAATCGGCCGGCCCAGATACTCGTGAACACGTCCTGCACGAGATCTTCGGAGGCAGCGCGATCGTGGAGGTAGCGGTCGGCGAAACGGCAGAGCGCTCCGTAGTGCTCGCGAAAAAGCGCCTCGAGGGCGCTTGGATCGGCGTCGCGGATGCGCCGCGCGAGATCTGACGTGGAAGGGGCGAGCCCGGAAGGTTGCCGCACAAGACGGAGACCCGGGGCGGCCGGCGTCGCGTCACCGGCGAGGTGCGCGTATGGTGCACCAGGGCGTGACAGCGCACCCGATGATCCCTACCTTTGCCGACGTCGCGTCACCCAGCGAACGACGGACAAACACAACCGCGGACGGCTGTCGCGACCGCAGCTCAACGAGGTACGAGACCGATGATCGAGGGTCTGGGGCAGATCGCGTTGACGGTGCGCGACGTGGATCGCAGCGTCGCGTTCTACCGGGATGTGATCGGACTGCGCTTCCTGTTCGCACCCGCACCGACGCTCGCATTTCTGGCGATCGGCGACGTGCGGCTCATGCTCAGCACACCCGAGGGCGAATTCATCCCTGGTGGAGGCACTGTGCTCTACCTGCGGGTGAACGACATCGAGGCGGAGCATGCAACGATGGCGACGCGCGGCGCGACGTTCATCGACACGCCGCATCTCGTCGCACGGATGCCGGACCACGAGCTGTGGATGTGCTTCCTGAAGGATCCGGACGACCACACGCTCGCGCTCATGTGCGAGAAACGGTGATCGCGTCGGCTCCGCTCAGGGCGCGCGCAGAGGAGCGAGCGTCGCGCGCGTTCGTGCGCTGTCCCACCTGACGCGCACCGCTTCGCGATCCGGGAAGCGCCTCAACAGCGTCGAGTCGGCGGCTCCCAGCGAGTTGAAGACCAGCACGGGCGCGGTGGAGTCGGCGCCGTGCAGCAGGAACGGCAGGCGCGGCTCCTTCCGTCCGATGAGCACGAGCATGCGCCGGTCGCGCGACCGGCGCTCGATCTCGCTCGTGATGCGACTCTCCTCCGCGCTCGCCCGCTTGAGATCACCCACCTTCCACTCGCTCGCGAACAGGAGGTTGCACGCCGCGAGGCCCGCGACGAGCACGGCGGCGCGCCACGGGCGCTGGCTCGTCTGCCAGACGAGCATGGCAAGCCCGATCGCGAGAAAGGGAAGGATGTCGATGAGAAATCGATCGCGACTTCCGAAGTAGAACGCGTGGGCGAGCGGCAACAGCAGAAACGGGAGCACCGCCAGCCAGCGCGGCCGTGCACCACGCGCCATGGTGAGTGCCACGATGGGGACGACCAGGTAGGGCGCGAGCACATCGCGCATCAGTCCCATCATCCGCTCCAAGAGATAGAGGCCCGCCAGCGCCGGGGTGAAGGCGACCGTCCTCGACGCGACGTGATTGCCGCGCACTCCGAAGCCCATCTGGTGCGGCGACCCCTGAGATTTCGTATAGCCGAGCGCGAATGCGGAGCCCGTCGTCGCATGATTGTAGGCGAGAAGGAGCAGCGCAGGTGCGAGGCCGCCCAGCGCGACGGCGGCAGCCGAGCGAACGAGACGCGCGCTCCAGCGCACTCGAAGTGCGTGCCAGAGCGCGAGACCCACGCCCATCGTCAGTCCAGTGAGAGGGCGGATGTCGAATGCGAGGCCGAGGAGCAGGCCTGCGCCGGCTGCACAGGCGAGCTGGCTCGATCCCTCCGCCGACTCGGCACGCAGCAGGAGGTACGCTGCCCACACGGCGCACGCCGTGGTAGCTGCGTGTGTCATGTAGCCGGCGCCGGCCTCGAGGAACCACTGCTGGGTGATGAGCATCGCGGCAGCGGAGGCACCGATGGCGCCGCCGAGCCAGCGTCTTCCCAGAGCCGCGCACCCAGCGACGGCGAGTGCACCGCACAGCGGTCCAACGAACGATAGCACGCCGATTGCCCTCGCCGCGGCGAGGAGCATTGGCCATCCAACGGGATAATGCGTGTACAGCTTGCCGCCGTGCACGAAATAGAACCCCACCGGCAGGAAGGGACGCAGTGCGTCGTCGGCCATTGCGCCAAAACCGGGCGCGGTGAGCCACCGGCTCTGCATCAGATAGACTTGCTCGTCGTAGTTCAGCCGATATGCCGGCGCGACGATCGCGTGCGCCACGAGCAGTGTCATGAACGCCACCGCTCCGGCAAGGAGCCCGACGTGTCTGCTCCACCACGGCTCGCCGCCAGCCGGCGCGACCTCGGGGCCAGCACACGCCGCTGCGAGCCAGAGCGCGAGCGCCGACCCGAACGCGACCTGCACGAGCACAGTGGCCATGGCGAACGAGACGCTGTCGTGATGGTGCCCCGTCAGGAGCCGTATCTTCGCGACGACCGCGAGCATCGCGATCACAGCGGAGAGACCGAAGCCGACGACGAACGGCGCCCGTCGGGTCCATCCGCCGTATGAGCGCGTGGCAACGATCGCCCCGCCGGCGAGCAGTATCAACGTGAGTGCGATTGCATTGCGCGCGCGCAGCAGATCGTACCGCAACACCAGTCCCGCCAGGACGCAGCACGCGAGCCCGACCCACGCGAACAGTCTCCCACGGCTCATCGTGCGTCTCCATCGGGTGGCACACCCATGTACGTGAGCAACTGCCGCAGCGCACGCTCGGTCAGACCCCACACCGTGTATTCGCCGTGCTGGAAGGCGGTCACTCGACGCTCGGTGCCCCGCACAGTCACGGACCCGGGCCCCCAGGCACCGCGCTCCGTGAGTGCAGAGAGCGGCACCCAGAATGCCGCCGCCACTTCGTGGCTCGGCACGATCTCCACGTCGGCACGCACCAGAGCGACGTACGGTCGGATGACGATCGGCGGGAGCGAGGGCGTGCGCGGATACAGGTCGTCGAGGTGGCCGAGCAGACGGCCGTCGCGTGCCACGTCCACGCCCGTCTCCTCCCAGGTCTCGCGGACTGCCGTGACGGCGAGATCGTGATCGCCCGGCTCCATCCGTCCGCCGGGGCACGCGATGTGACCGCTCCACGGATCGCCCTCGGCTTCGGCGCGCTTGATCATGAGCAGCTCGGGCTCGCCATCAACGCGGGCGCGGAGCGCCATCAGGATGGCGGCGCGGCGGACCGCCTCCTCCGGCTCGACCTCGAGCGGAGGATGCTCGGCGAGGGAACGAAGGAGCCGGACGATACGCGGATGTCGCTGCAGCCGATCCAGCTCCGCCGTCGGCAGCATCGTCAGCGCGCTGGCGCCAGCAGCCGATCGACGAAGAAGCGTACCGTGCGGTCCGACGCCTCGAGCAGTTGCGGCGAGGGCGACGTCATACCGTGTGGGACGTTGAACGTGTGCGTTCCGCCGGCAATGCGAAGCAGCGTCGCGTTGGAACCGGCCGCGCGTGCGAGCTGCTCGCTCTCGCCGATCTGCACCGTCTCATCGGCGTCACCGTGCACGATGAGCCACGGGCAGAGCAGCGTCTCCGCGGCACGCGTCACGTCGAGCATGCCGTCGCCGTACTCCGTCGCCTCTTCGAGCACGGCGGTGCGCAGCTTGAAGACCTGCTTCGTCCGCGCGTTCTCGACCGGATACTCGCCCGTCGTGCGCCATTCTTCGGCGACGTCGGTCGGCCAGCGCTTGACGGTGCTGATCGTGGCCCACGTCGCGAGCGCGTGGATGCGGACATCGCGCGCGGCCCGCAGGATGGCGATCCCGCCGCCGCGCGAGTGACCGAACAGTCCGTGCTGTGGCGCGATCCACCCGAGGCGCTCCCCTTCGGCGAGCACGATCCCGAGATCGTGCAGCTCGCGGGTGTACGTGTTCTCCTCGAAGGCGGCCGGATCGGTGAAGGTCTCCATGTCCTCGCCGATCCCGCTCCCGGAGAAGTTGAACGTCACCGCGGTGATGCCCGCCGACGCGAGCCGATCGGCGAGGTAGGGGAAGAACGCGAAGCGCGCGAACCCCTTGAAGCCGTGGACGAGGACGACGGACGCGCGCGCGCCGGGAACGAGCCGCACCTCGCCGCGGATCGGCCGCCCACCAGCGCCCTCGAGGTCGAAGCGCTGGGGTGCGAGGCCCTGGGGTGCTGCAGGTTCACTCATCCTGGATGTCTCCGCCCGCCTCGACCCAGCCCCGAAAGCCCGAGTCGAGCGAGCATACGTCCGTGTATCCCATCTGCTCGAGCGTCTCCGCGGCGAGGGCGGAGCGGTTGCCCGCCGCGCAGTAGAGCACGATGGTGGCATCGCGTGGGATGGCTGCCTCGACCTTCGACTCGAGTCGCCCTCGGTCGAGGTGCACGGCGCCGGGAATCATGCCGAGGTTGACCTCGTTGAGGTCGCGAACGTCGACGAAGGTGGCGCTGCCCTTCTGATGCAGCTCGAGCGCTTCCCTGGCGGATATCTGTCGCACGCGAGACCTGGCTTCTCTGTAGAGGTCGTTGGCGGTCTTCATTGGACTCGTCACGGTACGTCCCGCGGGCGATGCACGCGTGGGGCCGCGATCACGACGCTTCGACATGCAGCGAGGGCGCATCGGCGTCGAGCTGGGCGATGGCGCCGAGCGGAAGTGTCCACTGCTCGCCGATGTGACCGATCGGTGCGCCGGCGATCGCCGGAACGCCGGCCACGTCGGCCGCCTCGCGGAGAACCACGTCGAGCGACCGCGCGGAGAGCTCGTGCCCGGGGGTGGTCTCGGTGAAGTGGCCGGCGACGATCCCGGCGATCTGGCCAAGCGCGCCGCTGTGAGCGAGTTGAGTCAGCATACGGTCGATGCGGTAGGCGGGCTCGCCGACATCCTCCAGGACGAGCAACGCGCCCCGGTAGTCTGGTGCGTACGGCGTGCCTGCGAGCGCTGCGAGCAGCGCCAGGTTGCCGCCGACGAGTCGGCCGCGTGCGCGGCCCGCGCGGATGGATCGTGCCGCCGGCGCGTCGCCCAGCGAGTCGCGTCGCTCGATCACGGCGCGCACGAGCGAATGGCGCGAGAACTCGGTGAGCTTTTCCCGCGCCGTCGGGCCGTGATAGGTGACCAGTCCGCAGCGTGTGCCGATCGCGGAGTGGAGCGCGGTCACGTCGGAGTAGCCAAGGAGCACGCGTGGTCGACGTGAGAGCGACGCGTAGTCGAGGTGCGGGAGCAGCCGCATCGCGCCATAACCGCCCCGCACGCACCAGATCGCGTCGACGGAGTCGTCGGCGAGAGCGGCGTTGAGGTCGCGCAGCCGCTCGGCGTCGCTCCCGCCGAGGTAGTCGTGGCGGGCGAGGACGTGGTCGCCCACGGTCGGCTCCCAGCCGAGGGCGCGCGCGTTGGTGACGGATCGCTCGAGCTCGTCCGGACCGCGCAGAGGCCCCGCTGGCGCGACGAGGGCGACGCGAGCGCCTGGGGCGAGCGGTGGCGGAAGTCGCATCGCGGGCAACGTAGAGAGCGCTATCGCGCGGGGCAATGGGCCCGCGTCGCGCGAGCAACGTCCGGAGCGAACGCGAGCACGCGCATGCGTCACAGGGGTGCGCTCACGAGTCCGGTGTGCATACCGCGAGCGCTGACAAATGGCACCCGTTATGCCCCCAAGGGGCCCACCCTCGAGCGATACGGCGCAACGTCCGATCGGCTCAGGGTCCACTTCAGGAGAAGGAGGTTCGCCAGATGACCGATCGCGACAAGAACTCGGGCTCGTCGAACGTGAACCAGGGTGGAATGAGTGGGTCGTCGGGCCGATCCGGCTCGCAGAGTGACCAGCAGTCGGGACAGTCAGGCTCGTCAGGCCGGCAAGGTCAGTCGGGCTCGTCACAGGGCGGGATTCGCGATAACTCCTCGCCAGGCGAAGGGAGCATTCGAAGCTCCTCGGAAGGCTTCCGCGATCCGTCGGACTCGGACGAGCTGAGCGGCGATCAGAGCCGGACAGGGCAGAGCGGACAGGGCGGCCGCAGTGGAACCACAGGCTCGTCCAGCTCTTCTGGTATGTCGGGCTCGTCGGGCTCGTCGGGCTCATCGGGATCAGGGATGTCCGGCTCGTCGGGCGGAAGCTCGGGCGGGTCCGGCGGCTACGGCGGCACGAGCGGCGCCAGTGGCTCCGGTGGCTCCGGTGGCTCCAGCGGCTCGGGCAGTCAGGGCGATCGCGGTCGGTCGGGTGGCTCGAGTGGCTCTGGCTCGAGCGGCTCAGGGGGCAGCGGCACGTCACGCTGACGTCATCCAACCGACGGCCGGCGAAGGGCGTCTCGCATGAGACGCCCTTCGTCGCGTTCGCCGTCTAGCTTCTTCGCGTGCCGTCGCTCCCCGCCCTTCTGCTCGCCGCCCCCTGGGTGCTCTCGCCGATAATCGCGATCGTGCGCGCGCGCCACTCGCGCTCGCTCGACGAGGAGCGCTCGGAACCGCCCGACGACGCGCCGCTCGTGTCGATCGTGATTCCGGCGCGGAACGAGTCGCGGAACATCGCGCAGTGTCTCGAGTCGGTGCTGGCGTCGACGTATGCGCGGCTCGAGGTCATCGTCGTCGATGATCATTCGACCGACGATACCGGGTCGATCGCCGCCTCGATCGCGGCGCGCGATCCACGGGTGCGCGTTCTCGTACCGCCGCCGCTGCCGAGCGACTGGTTCGGTAAGCAGTGGGCATGCGCATCGGGAGCCGCCACGGCGACGGGCACGATCCTCGGCTTCCTCGACGCCGATACCCGGCCGGCACCCGACCTCGTCACGCGCGTCGTGAACGCGATGGCGACGCGCCACGCCGACCTGCTCTCCGTTGCCGGCACTCAGGAGCTCGGCGGCTTCTGGGAGCGCCTCGTGCAGCCGCAGGTGTTCACCATCCTGCTCCAGCGGTATGGCAGCACGGAGCACGTGAACCGCTCCCGCTTCGCATCGCACAAGATCGCCAACGGCCAGTGTCTCTGGGTGCGCCGCGACGCGTACGACGCGGTGGGCGGTCATGCCGCGGTGCGCGACAAGGTGGCAGAGGATCTCGCGCTGGCGCAGTACTGGTTCCGCGCCGGACGCACCGTGTCGCTCGTGCTCGGGCTGGATCAGCTGTCGACGCGGATGTACACGTCGCTGCGCGAGCTGGTCGAGGGATGGGGGAAGAACGTGTTCGCCGGCGGACGCGACGCGATGCCGTTGGGCGCGCTGGGCCGCGCGATCTTTCCGGTGCTGCTCGTGACGCCTCCCCTGCTCCAGCTCGTCCCCCCGGCGGTGTTGGCGCTCGGCCTAGCGGGGATCGTCGGGTCGGCCGCACTCACGTGGGCCGCGATCGCGACGGGAGCGAATCTCGTGTGGTGGACGCTCGTGTACGCGTGGCTGCGCATGTCGCCCGCATACGCGCTCCTTCATCCGCTGGGCGCTGCAGTGCTGCTGTACGTCGTGGTGCGCTCGATGGTGCGCGGAAGCAGGGTCCGGTGGAAGGAGCGTGAATACCAGGCGGGGTGAGTTGCGGGGCTGATGCGCGCAGCGGAGCGGTGCCGGAGCGGCGAGACCGCGCGCGTACCGTGCGCGCGTGCGAACTCTCCGTCACGCGGCGGCGCTACTCGCGGAAGCCTCCTCCCTCGACACGCTGCTCCCCATCGCCGCGGAGCTCGGGCTCGCCGGCGAATCCCTCCCCGTGGACGACGCCACTCGCCGCGCCCTCGGCATGCCGTGCGAAGTGCACGATGCGCGACTCGTTCGCGGACCGGGTGCGATTCGCGCCCTGGTCGTCGAGACGCGCGAGACGATCTCGCTCCGCTCGCTGTTCGCGCAGCTGGCCAGGTCGCTCGCCTCGCGCGCGGGACCGGTGCTCTGGCTGCTCATCGGGGCATCGGCCGGCGGCGAGGTGGGCGTCGCCTGCTGGCGTAGCGGGGCACGACCCCCGCGCGTCGCCGCGCTCGTTGCCCGGCGCGATCATCTCGTGGCGAGCGACGCGGAATCGATCTGCGCACTGGCGGCAGCCGCTGGCGACGACGATCTCCTGGTCCACACGCGGTGGTACGAGCTGCTCGGGCGCGATGCACTGTCGCGCCGCTTCTACCGCGTGCTGGAGCGACGGGTCGCAGCTTTGGCGGACTCGATGCCGCGCGTCCCCGAAGAGGAGCGGCGCGCGCTCGCGTTGCTCGCCGCATCACGACTTCTCTTCCTCTCGTTTCTCGAGGCAAAGGGCTGGCTCGACGGCGATCGGGCCTTCCTCGCGCGCCAGTTCGACGCGTGCATGGCCAGCGGAGGCGCGTTCCACCAGCGCGTGCTGCTGCCGCTCTGGTTCGGCACACTCAACACCCCGATGCGGCGTCGCGCGCGGGCGGCGCGAGCCTTCGGCGCCATTCCGTTTCTGAATGGTGGGCTGTTCGGCAAGACGATGCTCGAGCGCCGGTACACGCGCATCCGACTGCCCGACGAAGCGCTCGGCGAGTTCTTCGGGCAGGTGCTCGGCGCCTATCGCTTCACCGCTCGCGAGGAGCAGGATCGGTGGAGCGAGGCGGCAATCGACCCGGAGATGCTCGGTCGCGCCTTCGAGTCGCTCATGGCGGCTCGCGACCGACGCACCTCCGGTGCGTTCTACACGCCGCAGGCGCTCGTCGCGCACGTAGCGCAGACGGCGCTCGCCACACGGCTCGGCGAGGCGGGCCTCTCGGATGAAGGAGTGGTGGCGGCGCTGCGAGGAGAAGCGCTCGGCGCACGCGACGCCGAGGTGCTCAGGCGCGAGCTGACGTCGCTCGTCGTCCTCGATCCGGCGTGTGGATCGGGCGCATTCCTCGTCCACCTGCTCGAGGCGCTTGCCCAACTTCACCGCGTGGCAGGCGACACTCGCGGCGTCGCCGAAATCCGGCGCGACGTCCTGGCGCGCTCGATCCACGGCGTGGACGTCAATCCGACCGCGGTGTGGCTCTGCGAGCTTCGGCTGTGGCTCTCCGTCGTGATCGAGAGCGATGAGACGCGGATGAGCGCCGTGCCGCCGCTGCCCAATCTCGACTGCAACGTCCGGATCGGTGACGCGCTCGCTGGAGACGGCTTCGGGGAACCGATCACGCTCGTCGGGCCGCCAGCCGCACTCGCCCGGCTGCGGGAGCGCTACGCACGAGCGTCGGGCGCACGCAAGGCGCCGTTGCGACGCGCGCTGGATCGCGAGGAGCGTCGTCGCGCACTCGCCGCGATCGACCGACGGATCGCCGCGCTACGCTCCGCGCGCCGCGAGCGCGTCATCGCCCTGCGGAGCCGCGACCTGTTCGGCGGCCGGGGCGGCGCAGCCACGGTGTCCCGCGTCGAATCACTCGCGCTGCGTCGTCGGGCCACCACGCTTCGGCGCGAACGGCAGCGCCTCGCCGACGGTGGCGCGCTTCCCTTCTCCTTCCCGTCGCATTTCGGGCATGTGCACTCGCGCGGAGGATTCGCGCTCATCGTCGGCAACCCGCCCTGGGTTCGACTGCACAACATCCCGCCCGCCGAACGCGTCGCTCTGCGTCGGCGCTTCGCGGTCTTCCGTGAAGCGGCGTGGACCGCCGGTGCCGAACGGGCCTGCGCAGGCGCCGGCTTCGCCGCGCAGGTGGATCTTGCCGCGTTGTTCGTCGAGCGGAGCCTGGCCTTGGCGTCGCCGGGTGGAGTCGTGGCGCTGCTCGTACCGGCGAAGCTGTGGCGATCACTGGCAGGCGGGGGAGTGCGGACGCTGCTCGCGCGAGGTGCACGGCTG
>Ga0207645_10003475_pt1 | contig 11939 bp, 10 predicted proteins | sample KBSM53metaG_FD_184331 | JGI IMG/M metagenome (GOLD analysis project Ga0207645, IMG submission 184331) | Miscanthus rhizosphere microbial communities from Kellogg Biological Station, Michigan, USA - KBS M5-3 metaG (SPAdes) (version 2) | ecosystem: Host-associated > Plants > Roots > Rhizosphere >...
GGCCGGCGCGCCGCCGGGCCGGCCGTCCTTCCAGAACTCCTGCAGCATGATCGAGGCGGCGCCGTGCTCGAGCCAGCACCAGCGGATGCGCCCCTCGGGCGCCCACTTCATTTTCATCGTGAAGCCGAGACCGTCGACGTAGAAGCGCAGCGATCGCTCGATGTCGGTGATGCCGAAGAACGGCACCGCCTGCCTGACGTTCACCGCCGTCGTGGCTGTCGTCTCCATCGCCTTCAGTCCTTGACCTGGTCGCGATCGTCCATGCCGGCCTGGTTGCTCTCAACGCGTCACGTCGGTCGTGTCCCACTTGCCGTCGCAAACTATCGCTTCGCCGTCACCGGGCCACGGCGGCATGGTGACGGCGACTGCCGCGAGCGGATCGGGGCCAGTCGAGCGGAATTGAAAGCGCGTCCCGAGCGGGATCGTCACGCACACGCCCGCTTCCAGCGCGACGATCGCCTCGCCCTGGCCCGCCTGCGCCCGCCACATCTCGCCGCGGCCGGACAGCACGAACCAGATCTCGTCGACCGTGCGATGCCGCACCGCCTTCGACGCGCGTCCCGGCGCCAGCTCGAAATGCGCCATGCTGCCGCCGGCGAGCGCGAGCAGGATGCGCACGTCGGAGCCGTCGGCGGCGACCACGTCGCGGCTGGACGGCAGCCGTTTCGTCTCGAACCCGGTCATGGTCTCGAACGATCGCTCGACGGCCACGCCCCTTCGACTCGCGGACGATGCGGACGCTCGCTCAGGACAGGCCGCGCGCGAATGAGCAGGAACTCGGGCCGTTTCAACAGCTGCTCGTATGACTCAGGCTTCCGCCGACGGAAGTCGTCGGTCGGCAGCGGCTCGACGACGCGTTCCACCGCGAGACCCGCCGCGGTGAGCGCGTTGAAGACGGCGCTGAGCGGCCGGCGGTAGTAGCAGACCGTGCCGACCCATTTCCAGTAGTCCTCTACCAGCTCGGTGTCCAGGTAGCGCGCAGGGTCGAGGCGAATCGTGTCGGCCATGGGATGGTGGATCGAGAGCGCCAGCCATCCGTCCGGCTTCAGAATCCGCCGGAACTCTTCCAGGGTCGGGCCCCACTCGCGCAGGTAGTGCATCACCAGGGAGCTGACGATGCCGTCGAAGGACGCATCCGCGGCGAACGCGAGCGGCTGCTCGAGATCGGCGACGCGCAGCTCGACGCGCGCGTTCTCGCCATCGAGCCATGCCGGATCGAGCCGGTCGCGCGCATGGGCGATCATCGCCGCGCTCGCGTCGATCGCGGTCACGAACGCGCCGCGGGCGGCAAGGGTTGCCGCGTACCAACCCGACGCGCAGCCGGCATCGAGCACGCGGCATCCCGCCACCGGCGGCAGCAGCTCCAGCATCGCCGGCCGCTCGTAGAGCGCGTTGTACGGCGCGGCGTCGACGCCCGCGGCGTAGGCGTCCGCGATGTCGTCGTAACTGAAGGCCACGACCGCGACCGTGCCGCGACCCGCGTCAGCGCGGCTGCTGCGTCGGCGGCCGCAGCTCTTCGCTGAGCTGGAAGTTGTGCAGCAGCTGCGGGTAGCCGTTCATCGCCAGCCGCGTCGAATAGCCGCTGCCGCCATGATGGGCGCGGTGCCACATCTGCTTCGGCACGAACACGATGTCGCCAACCGTCGCGTCGAAGATCGGCAGATCGGCGATCTTGTAGTTGATCGTCCCCTCGAGGACGAACCAGAACTCGGCCGACACCTCGTGGAAGTGTCCCTTGTCTCGCGGGTTGTCCTCCTGCGGCAGGCCGCGGATCACGTTGGCGAACGCCCTCGCATCCGACACGAACGCGCCCGCCACTTTCTTGCCGGCGGCGACGTCGCCGTTGAAGTCGAGGAACGGCCGCACCGTGTCGCTATAGCTCGCCTTGCCGCTGATTCGCACCTTGAGGAACTTCATCCCCGGCTCCGGCACCGGCGTCTCGTCAGCCGGATACATCGTCGGCGAGTTGGTCACCTTCACCTCGAAGAACAGCGCCGGCTCGGCGCCGACCGCTTCGAGCTGATAGACGTTGCGATACGGCACCTGGACGAGGAACCCTTTGGTGGCGACAAACGGCTGCTGCCCCTCGATCGTGAAGCGCACCTGGCCGCTCTGCACGATCCACCAGATCGGGTTGTCGGGCTGGAACTGTCGCGGTGTCTTGGTGCCCGGCGCCATCTGCACGTAGTCGCCGCCGAGCAGCACGTCGCGCACGACCGGCTGCCGCCAGCTGGCCTCGCCCTTGTGCGCGGCGACGAGATCCGCGACCTTGGTGTGCGGCTTGTTGGGCGGCACCCACTTGTTCGGCGCAGCCGGCACGGGCGCCCAGACCAGCCAGTCGCGCTGCGGCGCCTGGCCGTGCAGGCGCAGGGCCGGCGCGACGAGCAGCGCCGCGGTGATGACGATGCAGGGTTTCAGGTGACGCATACCGGCTCGCTCCCTTCGTAGCTGTCGAGAGATCCCCCGACCGCGGGATTGTACGCCACGCGCCTTTGCTCGCGCTGAATAACGCGCGAGCTACGGCGGGCGAGCGCGCCGCAATCGCCCAACCCGCTTCACTCGAACCCAACCAACCCACCCGACTCATCCGACCAATCCCGCCGTCCGCTCGCGCTGGATCGCGCGAGCGTAGGCGGGCCCGGCGCGCGCCGCGCGATTCCAGGGCGCGCCGCGAAGGGTGTAGACAAACGACACCCCAGGGGTGTAGGATACCGACACCCTCGAATGGCCAGACTCCGCCGCCACGACAGCCGCATCGATCTCCTCCAGGGCACGCTCGATCTGCTGATCCTGCAGACGCTGCAGTGGGGGCCGCAGCACGGCTACGGCATCAGCCAGGCCATCCGCCTGCACTCGTCCGAGGTGCTGCAGGTCGACACCGGCTCGCTGTATCCGGCGATGCACCGGCTCGAGCGGCAGGGACTGATTCGCGCGGAGTGGAAGGTGTCCGAGAACAACCAGCGGGTGCGCGTGTACCAGCTGACCGCGGCGGGGCGGAAACAGCTGGTCGCCGCGCGCTCGCGGTGGACGCAGCTGTCGGACGCGATTGCCGGCGTCCTCAACCGCACCGGGGAGAGCGAGACATGAAGCTGCCGCTGTGGCGCCGTCGTCAGGACGAGGAGCTCGACGAGGAGCTCGCCGGCCACCTGCGGATGGCGATTGCCGATCGCATCGCGCGCGGCGAGAGCCCGGACGAGGCGGCGCGCGCGGCGCGGCTCGAGTTCGGCAACCTCGGACTGGCCAGGGAATCGACGCGCGAGGCGTGGGGCTGGATCGGCATCGAGCAGTTCGCGCAGGACATCCGCTACGCGTGGCGCACGCTGCGGCGGACGCCGGGGTTCACCCTGGTCGCCGTGATCACGCTGGCGCTCGGCATCGGCGCCAACACGGCGATGTTCAGCGTCATCAACGCCGTCCTGCTGCGGCCGCTGCCGTTCCCGGCGCCGGACGCGCTGGTCACCGTCGCCAACGTCGATCTGCGCCCCGGCCCGGCGCGCAGCATCTCGATGAGCCTGTCGTATCCCGACTTCTTCGACTTCCGGTCCAAGTCGCACACCTTCGACCATCTCTCGGCCTATCGCGACAGCAGCTTCACGCTCGTCACCTCGGCCGGTTCAGTGCACGTCGTCGGCGCCGTGGTGTCGTCGGAGATCTTCTCGACGCTTGGAACGACGCCGGCGATCGGCCGCGGCTTCCGCCCCGAGGACGAGCGCGCCGGCAGCGACGTGGCCGTCATCAGCGATTCGCTCTGGCGTTCGCAGTTCGCGGCGGCGCCCGACATCGCCGGCCGCACGATCACGCTCGACTCGCGGCCCTACACGATCGTCGGCGTCATGCCGCCCGGGTTCCAGTTCCCGATCAAGTTTCCCCTGGCGCAGATCTGGGTCACGCTGGCGGCCGACGCGCGCGTCGAGAAGGCGGACGACGTGCCGATGACCACGCAGCGCGGCGCGCACTTCCTCAAGGCGATCGGCCGGCTGCGTGCGTCGACGACGCTGGCGTCGGCGCAGGCCGACGTCGACGTCATCCAGGCGGCGCTGGGGCGCGAGTTCCCGAACGACAACGCGCAGCGCGGCGTCCGCATCACGCCGCATCTCGACGCGCTCGTCGGCGACGCGCGCGGCTCGCTGCTGGTGCTGCTCGCCGCGGTCGGCTGCGTGCTGCTCATCGCCTGCGTCAACCTGGCGAACCTGCTGCTCGCGCGCGGCGCCGGCCGCGGCGCGGAGATCGCGATGCGCAAGGCGCTGGGCGCCTCGCCCCGCCGCATCGTGCGCCAGTTGTTGACCGAGAGCGTGCTGCTGGCCGCGATTGGAACCGCCTGCGGCCTGGCGCTGGCCTACGGCTCGATCGCGGCGCTCGTGCGCTGGTCGCCGGTCGAGGTCCGCGGCCTCGACCAGGTGGCGCTCGACTCCACGGTGCTGGCCTTCACCGCCGCGATTGCGATCGTGAGCGCGCTCACGTTCGGCCTCGCCCCGGCGCTCCGCGCCGTGCGCGCGGACGCGGCGCCGGGCGCGCAAGCGGCCACACGCGCGACGGCCGGCCGCGCCGAGCGGCGCTTGCGCGGGCTCCTCGTGGTCGCCGAAACCGCGATCGGCGTCGTGCTGCTGGTCGGCGCGGGACTGCTGCTCCGCAGCTTCGATCGCCTGGTGCGGACGCCGGCCGGCTTCGATCCCGATCGCATCGTCACGGCGACGTTCCTGCTGCCCGACACGCGCTACTCGTATGCGAAGCAGATCGCGTTCTACGACAGTCTCGTCGCCGACCTGCGCGCCATTCCCGGCGTGGAGGCGGCCGCGGCCACCGTCCCGCTGCCGCTCAGCGGCAGCAACTACACCATCAGCTTCGAGCAGGAAGGCGGCGCCGGCGGCGCCAACCGCGAGAGCGCCGACTTCGCGCTGGCCGGCGCCGGATTCTTCCGCGCCATGCACATCCCGCTCGTGCGCGGCCGCGATCTCACGCCGGCCGACGACGATCGGGCGCCGCGCGTGGTGGTCGTGAACGAGGCCTTTGCGCGGCGCTATTTCCCCGGGATCGATCCGATCGGCAAGCGGCTCAAGCTTGGTGTCTCGACAACCGAGCCCGAGACGCCGTGGCGGGAGATCGTCGGCGTCGTCGGCGATGTCCGGAACCGATCGTTCCGCGAGCCGGTACGCCCGGCCTACTTCATCCCTTATGCACAGGGATTGATCTCGCCGCTCCGCCTTGTCGTTCGCGCGCGCAATACGACCGTCGTCGGCGAGGAGATCCGCAAGCTCGTCGCCGGCAGGGATCCGGACGTTGCCGTCTACGACGTGAAGACGATGGAGGAGTTCCTCGCCACCTCGGTGGCAACCCCGCGGTTCCAGGCGGTGCTGCTGGCGTTGTTCGCGCTCGTCGGGCTGATGTTGACGGCCGTCGGCCTCTACGGCGTGCTTGCCTACGGCGTCGCGCAGCGGACGCGCGAGTTCGGCATCCGTCTCGCGCTGGGCGCCACCCCGGGCGGAGTGCGACGCCTGGTGATGCGCGGTGGTCTCGCGCTCGTCGTGGCCGGTCTCGCGGCCGGCGTCGTCGCCGCGGCGTTCGCCACCGAGTTGCTCGCCGGGACGCTTTACGGCGTCGACCGGCTCGATCCGGTGACTTTCGCCGGCGTCGCCGTCATGCTTCTCCTGGTTGCGATGCTCGCGTCGTACCTGCCGGCACGCCGCGCGACGCGGGTCGATCCGATTCGAGCGTTGCGGTGTGAGTGAGCGGGAAGTCCTGCAGCACACCGCTCCACAGGGCCAGCAGCGGCCGGGTCGCTTGTGGCGGCTGTGAAACCGCAGAGCACGCAGAGATCGCAGAGCCTGTTTGGTCTTTTCTTAAGACAAATAACTCTCCGTACTCTGCGCTCTCCGCGGTTTTACAGGCGTTTGAATGTGCGCGCGCGGCAAGTGACGGTCATTTCCGAACGAGGGTCGCGTCGAGCCGCGCGGCGAGCGGCGCGAACGCGGGCGTCGGACCGACCCAGCGCAGCTCGTCGACGTCGTCGAACAGGTCGATGTCGGTCCGCAGCGTCGCGAGCGTGCGGAACAGCAACACGTCGTCGTGCGACTCCGCCAGGACGCGCGCCAGGCGCCCGGGGCTCGCGGCGTTGACGCCCCACGTGCGCCAGTCTTCGGGAATCTGTTCGAGGTGACGATACCGCCCCAGGACCGCGGCCGCGGACTTGGCGCCCCAGCCCGGCAACCCCGGATAGCCGTCCGACGTGTCGCCGACGAGCGCGAGATAGTCGGGAATGGATGCGGGGCCGACGCCGAACCTGGCAACGACGCCCGCTTCGTCGCGGATGGTGCGCGCGCGCCGGTCCATCTGCACCACGCGGGTGCCGCGGACCGACTGCGCCAGATCCTTGTCCGGCGTGCAGACGAAAACCCGCTCGACGCGCGGATCGCGCGCCGCCGCCTCCGCCGCCGCAGCCAGCGCGTCGTCGGCCTCGAATTCCACCATCGGCCAGACCGTGACGCCGAGCGCGGTGAGCGCTTCTTCGAGCAGCGGAAACTGCGCGAGCAGCGGCGGATCGATGCCGGCGCCGGTCTTGTAGCCGCGCCACAGCCGGTTGCGGAAGGATTCGATGACGTGGTCGGTGGCGACGCCGACGTGGGTCGCGCCGGCGGTGATCATCCCCAGCACCGAGTTGACGACGCCGCGGACGGCCGCCACTTCGCGGCCGTCGGCGTCTTTGGCCGGCGGCATCGCGTAGTAGTGCCTGAATAATTCGTAAGTGCCGTCGATGAGATGAACGTTCACGGGAGAGCGTCAGTGTAACAGGCCGAAAGCCTTCGAGCCTTCCGGCCTTCTGCGAGTTCTGTTACGCTGCTGATTAGTGCTTCGAGCCCTCAGGCATAGCCGCAATCTGGCGCTGTTCGCGCTGCTGGTGATGACCGGCAGCGTGCCGGTCTCGGTCTCCGCGCTCCTCCACGAGGGCGGCGACGACGACTGCCAGCCGGTGCTGGTGCTGCACGACGAGAGCGCCCATCGCATCGGCGCGTCGCGCGGCGCCGCCCCGGTCGAGTCGCAGCACTGCGCCGTCTGCCACTGGCTGCAGTCGGTGCAGGCGCCGGCCGCGGCGGCGTTCATGGCGTCGCCGGCCGCCGGCTCGCATCACCTGGTTGTTTCGGCCGTTCCCCTTTCTGGCGACGCGACCCTCGAGCTCGTCGCTGCCCGCGCTCCTCCTCGCGACTGACATTGCGGATTGCGGATTGCGGATTGCGGATTGGATTGTCGATTGACGATCCGTCCGCGACCGATTCCGCCATTTGAATCCGCAATCCGCAATCCGTCCTTCGACAAGGCTCAGGACGCCCTGAGGCGTTCGAAGGGCGCAATCCGCAATGTCAGGGTCCGTCAACGCAGGAGTGCTTCATGGATATTTCATTCGCGCGCGGCATTGGTCGCGGTTTCATAGCCTTCGCTCTTCTCGCGCTCGTCGCATCGCCCGCATTCGCCCAGAACGTCGGCACCATCACCGGGTCGGTGAAGGACCAGCAGGGGCTGGCCGTCCCCGGCGCGACCGTCACGCTCGTCAACCGGATCTCGCAGGCCAACCAGAACACGGTCACCGACGAGCAGGGGCGGTTCACGCTCAGCAACGTCGCCTACGGCACCTATGTCCTCAACGTGTCGCTGGCCGGCTTCACGCCGGTCGAGCAGGTGGTCGAGATTCGCTCGACGGTGCCGGTCGCGCGCGAGCTGCAGCTGAAGCTGGGCGGCGTGCAGGAAACGGTCACCGTGTCGGCTGATGCGCTGCTCGAGACCTCGTCGACCGGATCGCACGTCGACCTGGGCGCATCGCTGATCGATCAGCTGCCGACCTCGACGCCGAGCAAACAGCTCTCGGCGATGCTGCTCTCGGCGCCCGGCTTCATCCCCAGCCAGAACGGCCGCATCCACGTCCGCGGCTCGCACGGGCAGATTCAGTACGTCGTCGACGGCGTGCCGCTGACCGATGAATATTCCGAGGCGTTCACCAACCCGCTCGATCCGCGCTACGTGAAGTCGGCGGCGGTGATGACCGGCGGCATCCCGGCCGAGTACGGCGGCAAGCTCGCGGCGGTGGTGGACATCACGTCGAAGTCGGGGCTCGACGAGCCGCGGCGCGTGTTCGGCGACGCCAGCCTCAACCTCGCGCGCTTCGACACGTTCGACGGCGCGCTGACCATCGGCGGACGGATCTCGCCGCGAGTCGGCTACTTCCTGAGCGGCAGCGGCACGCGCACCGATCGCTACCTCGACCCGCCGACCACCGACAACTTCCACAACTTCGGCCACGCCGAGCGCTTCACCGGCAAGCTCGAGCTGCGCCCCTCCGACAGCGACTTCATCCGCGCCGTTGTCGCCGTCGACGGCAGCGCGTTCGAGACGCCGAACCGCGTGGCCGCGCAGCTTGCCGGCGTCGACACGACGCAGGATCTGACCGACAACTCGCAGACCGTCACCTGGCTGCATCAACTCGGCGGCGCCGCGACGCTCGACGTCGTCGGCTACCGCCGGTCTGCCGACGCCACACTCGACGGGTCGACCGCGATCCCGCTGGCGGCGACGCAGGATCGCTCGCTCGATCATCAGGGCTTCAACGCGGCGGTGAGCGCGACGAGCGGGGCGCACCGCTTCAAGGCGGGCATTCAGTACGATCGCAATCCGATCGTCGAGCACTTCCGCCTCGACGGTCTCAACGCGCCGTTCGTGTTCGACGGGCGCGCGACCGGGCAGAACCTCGGCCTCTACATCCAGGACAACTTCAGCCCGATCGCCGACCTGCACATCAACGCCGGCGTCCGGTTCGACCGCTACAAGCTGCTGGTCGAAGACACGGCGGTGAGCCCGCGGCTCGGCGTCGCCTACCACGTCCACAATTCGGGGACGGTAGTGCGCGCGTCGTACAACCGGATCTTCATGCCGCCGTTCTCCGAGAACCTGCTGCTCTCGAGCTCGCCGCAGGCGCGCGCGCTCTCAGCGGATCCTGATCTCGCCGGCATCGATGTGCAGCCCGAACGGCAGCACGCCTACGAGGTGGGCGTGCAGCAGGCGCTCGGGCTGCGGGCGAAGCTCGACCTCGCCTACTACCGCAAGGACATCCGCAACCTCGCCGACGTCGATCAGTTCCTCGATACGACGGTCACGTTCCCGCTGTCGGTGGCGAAAGGGCTGGCGCAGGGCGTGGAAGCGCGGCTCGACGTGCCGGTGCGCAACGGCGTCAGCGGCTACATCAGCCTGGCGCGCGCGACGGTGCTGCTCACCGCGCCGCTGACCGGCGGCCTGTTCCTCGGCGAGGTGCCGTCGGCGGGGGAGCAGTTCTACGCCGATCACGATCAGCGGTGGCAGTCGCAGTTCGGCCTGTCGTTCGAGCACCCGAGCCGGCGGCTGTTCGGGTCGGTGAGCGGCCGCTACGACAGCGGCATCCCGTTCGAGGTGGCGGCGGATTTCGATGCGGCGACCTTCGAGGATCCGCTGGCGCTGACGCTGGTCGATCTGGACAAGGGCCGCGCGAAGCCGCGCGTCATCGTCGACGCGATGGCCGGCTCGGAGATCTATCGCCGCGGCGACACGAAGCTGGAGCTGCAGGCCGGCGTGCTGAACCTGTTCGACAGGGCGTACCTGTTGAACTTTCTATCCATCTTCAACGGCACGCACTACGGCGCGCCGAGGACGTGGACGGCGCGCTTGAAGCTGGCGTTCTAGCAGGGGCTGGGGCTTCGCTGCAGGGGCTGGGGGCTGGCTACGGTAGGTCGCAGGCCAAACGTACGACGTGCGAATGAGCGCAGCGAGCCCCCAGCCCCCGGCATCCAGCCCCTACTGGATCACGATCGTCGCCTTCAGCGAGGCGCGGTCTGGATTGCTGTGATCGTGCATGCCGCAGGAGCGCACCGTGTTCAGGTTGCCGCTGGTGCGCTGCTGATTGGTGTTCAGGAACCCGATCTGATTCAGTTCCGGGCAATCGGTATGCGCGGGATGCGGATCCGATGTCATGTCGTGGCTCGACGAATCCTGGTTGAGGATCGTCAACTGACCGCCGCGCGTGACGGTGATGCTCTGCGGGCAGATCGTGCCGTTCTGGATCACGAGCGTTGCCGGGTTGGTGCTCGGCGTGCACGAGCCCGACGGCCCGGTGCTGTTGTTCGACGATCCGCCGCCGCCGCACGACAGCGCCACGGCGCAAACCAGCGCGGCGGCGCCGCCGGCGAAAAGGGTCCCCAGGGTGCTTACGTTCCGCATGCGGTCTCTGTCTCCATTCGCACAGGCAGTTCTATGATTCTAATCTGTACTTCGCGAGATAGTACGACAGCGCGCGCTGGCTGATCCCCATCAGCTCGGCCGCGTCCTTCTTGACGCCGCCCGCGTTCTCGAGCGCGCGGCGGATCGTCTCGCGCTCGACCCACTCGATGTTCTGCCGCAGCTTCAGCGACGGCAGGCCGGTCGCCTGCTGCGTGCTCGCGCCGAGCACCGACACCGCGCGCGCGGTGATCACCGGGCTCGGCGACAGCACCACCGCGCGCTCGATGGTGTTCTCCAGCTCGCGCACGTTGCCCGGCCAGTCGTACTGCTGCAGCCCCGAGAGCACGCTGTCGTCGATCTTCTCGAACCGCCGGCCGGTGCGCTGGGCGTGCTTCTGGACGAAGTGCTCGACCAGCGCCGGGATGTCGTCGCGCCGGTCGCGCAGCGGCGGGATCTCGATCGGGATCACGTTCAGCCGGTAGAAGAGATCCTCCTGGAACTTGCCGTCGGTGACCATCTGCCGCAGGTTGCGGTTGGTGGCGGCGATGACGCGGACGTCGATCTTCTCGGTCCGCTCCGAGCCGAGCGGCTCGACCTCGCGCTCCTGCAGCACGCGCAGCAGCTTCGACTGCAGCGTCGGGCTCATCGTCCCGATCTCGTCGAGGAAGATGGTGCCGCCGTCGGCGAGCGCGAACTTCCCCTTCTTGGTCGTCGACGCGCCGGTGAACGCGCCGCGGACGTGGCCGAACAGCTCCGATTCGAGCAGCGTCTCGGGAATCGCGGCGCAGTTCACCTTGATCAGCGGCATGTCGCGCTGCGCGCTGCGGTCGTGAATCGCCCGCGCCACCAGCTCCTTGCCGGTCCCGGTCTCGCCGGTGATCAGCACGGTGCTCTTGGTCTCGGCGACCAGCTCGGCGCGCCGGATCACCTCTTCCATCGCCCGGCTGCGGCCGATGATGCCGTAGTGATCGAACTGCTCGTCGCGCTCGCTCACCAGGTAGTGGTAGCCGGTGCGCAGCCGTTGATGGTCGAGCGCGCGCTGGACGACGACCAGCAGCTCGTCGATCTCGAACGGCTTCTGCAGGTAGTCGAGCGCGCCGAGCTTCATCGCCTCGAGCGCGCTCTCCACCGTCGCGTGCGCGGTCATCATCAGGATCTGCGGCCGCTCGCCCTCCGGCGTGGCGGCGACGATCTCGCGGATCAGCTCCAGCCCGCTCACTTCCGGCATCACGTTGTCGACGATCAGGACGTCGAACGGACGCTCGCCGAGCAGCCGCTGCGCCTGCCGCGGGCTGGTGGTTTCGACGACGCCGTGGCCGGCGTCGCGAAGCGCGCGCCCCAGAGCCCTCAGAATTTTTTCTTCGTCGTCGACGAGAAGAATGGATCCGCGATAGGTCATGAATGTGCGCGCCGGGCGTGAACAATCCGCTCGCTCTTCGGCGCGGTGCGCGCCAGCGGCGCATCGAACGGCAGTTCGATGGTGATGTCGGTGCCGCGGCCCGGCGTGCTCTGTACCGCCAGCGTGCCGCCCAGGCCCTCGACGATGTTCTTCGCGATCGGCAGGCCGAGGCCGGTGCCGCCGCGCTTGGTGGTGAAGTAGGGATCGAACACCTTCGCCAGATCCGCCGCGGCGATGCCGGTGCCGCCGTCGGCGACGGTGATCCGCACCGATTCGGCGCTGCCCCGGCTGGTCAGCATCACCTGCCCGT